>JAESFG010000329.1_pt1 | contig 77838 bp, 65 predicted proteins | sample 9269371 | NCBI WGS metagenome assembly JAESFG01 (sample SAMN14506227, study PRJNA617093) | algae metagenome | isolation source: Aetokthonos hydrillicola CCALA 1050 (B3-Florida) and co-occurring... | place: USA: South Carolina | collected 2013-01-01
CCGGCTCGGGCAAGTCGGTCGCGATCAACACGATGATCCTGTCGCTGCTCTACCGGCTGACCCCGGAAGAATGCCGGCTGATCATGGTCGATCCGAAGATGCTGGAACTCTCGGTCTATGACGGCATCCCGCATCTACTGACGCCCGTCGTCACCGATCCCAAGAAAGCGGTGCTCGCGCTCAAATGGGCGGTCCGCGAGATGGAGGACCGCTACCGCAAGATGTCCCGGCTCGGCGTCCGCAACATCGACGGCTACAACACGCGCGCCGCCGAGGCCCGTGAGCGGGGCGAGACGATCACCCATGTCGTCCAGACCGGGTTCGAGAAGGGCACCGGCGAGCCGATCCACGAGAACCAGCCGCTCGATCTCGCGCCGATGCCCTATATCGTCGTCATCGTCGACGAGATGGCCGACCTGATGATGGTCGCCGGCAAGGAGATCGAAGGCGCGATCCAGCGGCTCGCGCAGATGGCCCGTGCCGCCGGTATCCACCTGATCATGGCGACGCAGCGTCCCTCGGTCGACGTCATTACCGGTACGATCAAGGCGAACTTCCCGACCCGGATTTCCTTCCAGGTGACCTCGAAGATCGACAGTCGGACGATCCTCGGCGAGCAGGGTGCCGAACAGCTGCTCGGCCAGGGCGACATGCTGCACATGGCCGGCGGCGGGCGGATCGCCCGTGTGCACGGCCCCTTCGTGTCCGACCACGAGGTGGAGAAGGTCGTGGCGCATCTGAAGACGCAGGGCCGACCGGAATATCTCGACACGGTCACGGTCGACGAGGACGAAGAGGACGAGGAGGCCGAGGACAGCGCGGTGTTCGACAAGTCGGACATGGCGGCGGAGGACGGCAACGACCTCTACGACAAGGCGGTCAAGGTGATCCTGCGCGACAAGAAGTGCTCGACCTCCTACATCCAGCGCCGCCTCGGCATCGGCTACAACAAGGCCGCCTCGCTCGTCGAGCGGATGGAGAAGGAAGGGCTGGTCGGCGCGGCCAACCATGTCGGCAAGCGAGAGATCCTCAACGGCTCCTCGGGGGGCGCCTCCGGCGACTGAGGCGGGCGCCCTTCATAGACAAACATCAGTGACGGCCGTCCGCGACCACGGGCGGCCGTTCCGCGTCCTGTCCGGCCGTCAGCCGATCAGCCGGGCGAAGCCGATGGAATGGATGCGGCGGTCGCCCAGCATATGGGCGATGAGCTTGCCATGGTCGAAGAGACCCTGGAACGCCTTGTGCCGCAGGTCCAGCCCGCCGGTCGTGACGCCGAAAGACGGCATCACGACCCGTCTGCCGTCCGCCGCGAAGCAGGGCCGTCGCACGCCGCGCTCGCGCCGGACCAGAAGCGCGGCCGGATGGAGATGGCCCGCGATCTCGCCGGCCCGCGGCACCCGTTCCGGCTCATGCCGGAAATGCAGGCCGGCATAGTCGAGCGCAACAGCTTCGGTACCCGGCAGGCCGACCACACCGTCGGGATCATGGTTGCCTGATATCCAGATCCATTCGCGACCGCGGGCCATGTCCTGGATCATCATGCGCGCCCCATCGGGCATTTCGGCCGACCCGCGGCGGTCGTGGAAATTGTCGCCGAGCGCCACGACGATCTTCGGATCGTGGCGGGCGATCACGGCTTCCAGGATGCGGAGTGTCGCAAACGTGTCCCAAGGCGGCAGGAACTGACCACGCCGGGCGTAGGCGGCACCCTTCTCAAGATGAAGGTCCGAGATGCAGAGCAGTCCGTAATCCGGCAGGTAGAGCGCGCCGGCTGGATCGAGCAGCAGCGCCTGGCCGTTGAGTTCGGCTTCGGCATAGGCGTGGTCCGCCGGTCCGGCGATGGAGCGGAGGGATCGGGCGAGGTTACGCATCGGTGAAATTCAAGTCCTGCTATCCCATGGCATCCGCGATCAGATCGTCGGCGGCTTCGGCGAGGAGTTCCTCGTCGGCAGCACCGCTGACCGATTCGCGACCTATTTCAAGCATGACCGGGACTGCGAGCGGCGAGATCTGGTCGAGCCGCTGGAGCCGGATATGCCCCTTGATTCGCTTCAGCATATCGCCAAGTCGGGCAATGTCCAAAAGACCCTGTGCCGCATCATTTCGGGTGGCCTCGAGCAGGATGTGGTCCGGCTCGTGGGTACGGAGCACGTCGTAGATCAGGTCGGCGGACACCGTAAGCTGCCGGCCGGTCTTTTCCTTGCCCGGATGTCGGCGCTCGATCAGGCCGGCAATCATGGCGCAGGCGCGGAAGGTGCGCTTGAGCAGGTAGGTCTCGTTGAGCCAGGCTTCGAGGTCGTCGCCCAGCATGTCCTCGTCGAACAGTTGTGCCATCGACAGACGTCTGGCGCCGATCATCGCGCCGATGTCCTCGAGGCCCCAGATGGCGATCGAATAGTCGGTCGCGACAAAGCCGAGTGGCTTTGCGCCCGCACGGTCGAGCCGGCGGGTCAGGAGCATACCGAGCGTCTGGTGGGCGAGGCGTCCCTCGAAGGGATAGGCGACCATGTAGAAGCGCTGCCCGCGCGGAAAGGTCTCGATCAGGAGCTCGCCGCGCTTCGGCAGCACCGACTTCTCGGCCTGAATGGCGAGCCAGTCACGGACCTGCTCGGGCAGGGTGGCCCGCCGCTCGGGATCGGCCAGCATGGCGCGGACGCCATCGGCGAGATAGGTGGAAAGCGGGAACTTGCCGCCGGCATAGGCTGGGATGCGCGGATCCTCGGATTTTGCTTCGGAGGCGAGGCATTCGTTTTCGTGAATGCCTTCGAAACGCAGCACGCGGCCGCCGAACATGAAGGTATCGGAGGGTTTCAGCGTCTCGAGAAAGTATTCCTCGACCTGGCCGAGAACCGGCCCGCCGCGCCCGACAGCGCCTCGGCCCTTGCGCACCAGGCGGACATTGAGGACGGGCGACTCGATGATCGTGCCGATGTTGAGCCGGTACTGGGTAGCGAATTGCGGGTTGGACACGCGCCACAATCCGTCCTTCGTCTTGCGGATCTTGGCATAGCGCTCATAGGAGCGCAGCGCGTAGCCGCCGGTGGCGACGAAATCCAGCGCGCGTTCGAAGGTCTCCCAGGGCAGGTCTGCATAGGGAGCGGCTGACGTGACCTCGTCATAGAGCGCGAGCGCGTCGAAGGGGTCTGCGCAGGCCATGCCCATAATGTGCTGGCAGAGCACGTCGAGGGCGCCGCGGCCGACGGGCGGCGTGTCCTGGGCGCCGACATAGTTGGCGTCGAGCGCGGCCTGGCACTCCATCACTTCGAAGCGGTTCGCGGGAACCAGGATCGCCTTCGAGGGCTCATCCAGCCGGTGGTTGGAGCGGCCTATGCGCTGGGCGAGGCGCGAGGCGCCCTTGGGCGCGCCGACATGAATGACGAGGTCGACGTCGCCCCAGTCCAGTCCGAGGTCAAGGGTGGAGGTGGCGACGACGGCACGCAGCCGGTTCTCGGCCATGGCCGCTTCGACGCGCCGGCGCTGGCCGACATCGAGCGAGCCGTGATGCAGCGCGATCGGCAGTGAGTCCTCGTTGTTGCTCCAGAGTTCCTGGAACAGCATTTCGGCCTGGGAACGGGTGTTGACGAAAAGGATGGTGGTCTTGTGCTCGGCGATCGCCTTCATCACCTCGCCCATGGCGTAGCGCGCGGAATGGCCGGCCCAGGGGACACGCTCCTCCGTCCGGAGGATGGTGATTTCGGGTTTTGCGCCTCCCGCCACAGTGATCAGGCCCGCGCGTCTGTCGTCGTCGGGCGCCTGAGCCACCAGCCACCGGCGCAGGTCGTCCGGCTCAGCCACCGTCGCCGAGAGGCCGATCGTCCGGAGGCCCGGCGCGAGCCTGCGGAGACGGGCGAGGCCGAGCGCCAGCAGATGGCCTCGCTTGGATGTGACCAGCGAGTGCAGCTCGTCGAAGACGACGAATTGCAGGTCTCCGAAGAAGCGCTCCGCTTCCTTCGAGGCGATCAGCAAGGCGAGCTGTTCGGGGGTCGTCAGCAAGATGTCGGGCGGGTCAAGGCGCTGGCGGGTGCGCTTGCCCTGCGGCGTGTCGCCGGTGCGGGTTTCGATCGAGATCTCAAGCCCCATCTCCTCGACCGGCTTCGACAGGTTTCGCTCGATGTCTACCGCCAGCGCCTTGAGCGGCGAAATGTAGAGCGTGTGGATCCCACGAAAGGCAGTGCCCGGCTTCTTCCGGCCTCGTGCATGCAGCGCGATCAGCGAGGGCAGGAAGCCGGCCAGCGTCTTGCCGGCGCCGGTCGGGGCGATGAGCAGGGCCGACCGGCCGCTGTCCGTCTCCTCCACCAGTGCCAGCTGGTGGACGCGCGGCCGCCATCCGCGGGCCGCGAACCAGCCGGCAAAGGGCTCGGGCAGTTGTATCTCGTTCGCGCCGGCGCTCGCGGCATCCATGGTCACCTCGTCAGGCTGCGAAGATAGTTCGTTTCCGAGTCGGCGCAACCTCTCGCCGCCCTGACTTGACGGCGAGCCGAATCGTGGATAGTTTGTATCCACGATTAGAGAGGCGATCATGAAGCTCAGCGACGGAGTCGAGCAGGCCATCCACAGCGTGACGATGCTGGCGCACCTGACCCCTGATGGCGTGCTCTCGGCCGCGGCGCTGGCGGAATTCCACGGCGTGTCGGCGAGCTACCTGCTGAAGCATCTCCAGGCGCTTTCGGGTGCCGGGATCCTGGAAACGGTGCCGGGACCGCGCGGCGGATATCGGCTGGCAAAGCCGGCCTCCGAGATTTCGCTGCTCGACATCGTGCTCGCGGTGGAAGGGCCACAGCCGGCCTTTCGCTGCAACGAAATCCGCCAGCGGGGTCCAAACCCGCTGCCGGGCAAGCCGACCAAGCCCTGCAACATCGCGTCGGCCATGTTGCGGGCCGAGCGCGCCTATCGCGCCGAACTCGCCGCGACCTCGATCGCCCATATCCTTGCCGACCTCTCAGAGGCCGACACATCCGGCGCGATCGCCGCCAGAAGCTGCGCCTTCCTCGAGATCAACGAGCGCAGGAAGACCTGACACCAAGCCCTGAAAGGAAAATTGCCATGCAAGCCCGTTTCAACTTCTACAAGGCCGCTCCCGAAGCCTACCAGGCGGTGGCCGCACTCGAAGACCAGGTCCAGAAGTCCGGCATCGAGAAGCGTCTGATCCACCTGATCAAGCTCAGGGCCTCCATCATCAACGGCTGCGCCTATTGCGTCGACATGCACACCAAGGAGGCCCGCAAATTCGGCCTGCCTGAACAGTGGATCAATCTGATTTCGGTCTGGCGGGAGTCGCCCATCTATGACGCCCGAGAGCGAGCGCTCCTTGGTTGGGTGGATTCTGTGACCAATATCGCCCAGACCGGCGCCCCCGATCCCGATTTCGACGGGTTGAAGGCTCATTTCAGCGAGGAAGAGATGACGTGGCTCACCGTGGCGATCGGTACCATCAATCTCTGGAACCGGATCGCCGTGGGCTTCCGCAGCCAGCATCCCGTGGACCAGCCCGCCCAGGCGGCCTGACGGCCAGCGCGGTTGCGAGCGCGCTTTCGGGGTGCGTACTAGGGCCGGCCTGCCACGAAGAGCAGGCCGGTTATCGGCTCCCCGGCATCGGTGCGGATCACGGTCTCCTCGGTGCGCAGTGTCTCGAAGCCGTGGGCCGAGAGCTTCTCCACCACATGGGCCTCCGAATGGGCGTAACGGAGCGAGGAGCGCAGTTCAAAGCCCGTGTCGACGCTCGCCTTCTCGACCGAAAACGCGAAGACGCCCTCCGGCTTGATCAGGGTCGCGACATTTGTGAAGGCGGCCTGCAGGTCACCGAGATACATCAGCACGTCGGCGGCGGAGACGAGGTCGGCGCGGCGCGTCTGGCCGAACAGGCCCGACTGTTCCGGCGGCAACGACAGATCCGCACGTCCGAGATGGTTGTAGATTTTCTTGCCGGCCGCCTTGGCCAGCATCGAATCGGCGATGTCGTAGCCTTCGAGCCGGAAACAGCTGCCGGCAATCTCGGCGCCGAAAAGGCCGGTGCCGCATCCGATATCGACCGCCGTCCCGAATTTGTGACCGGCGGCGACCTGATTGCGGACGAGCGTCGAGAGCTTTGCGGGCACGGAATAGTTCAGCTTCACGACCAACGCCTCGTCGAAACGGCCGGCATAGTCGTTGAAAAGCTCGGCGACATAGGCGCTCGGCGGCAGCGGGGGGATTTTCCCCTCGATGCGCGCGATCTTCAGGCCGGCGCCATAGATGTCGTTGCGGTCGAGCTCCATCACGCGGCGAAGCGCCGCCACGCTGCGGTCGGCGTCGCCGGCCTTCTCGGCAATTTCGGCCAGTTGGAACCAGCCCGCGGCCCAGGTGGGGACCAGTTCCAGCGCCTGGTCCATCAGGTCGGCGCCGGCGGCATGGTCGCCGTTCTGGGACAACATCTTGGCATATTCGGCACGGCGGTCGGCGGTGAGGTCGCCGGAAGACAGGTTTCTTGGCATGGGAATCTTTGCAATGGGTCAATCAAGGTCTAATTTCCGCCTTGTCCGCGGGTCAAGCGATTTCCGCGATTCGATTGGAGAGAGACCATGGCGGAAGGCCTCAACCGGTTGCTCGGCGACACACCCGGGCGTACTTTCGTAAAGCTGTTGATCCTGTCGGTCGTGGTCGGCTTCGTGATGACCATGATGGGGCTTTCGCCCTGGGACCTGGTGCGTTTCGTCGATGATACCGTGCGTGACCTCTGGCGCTCAGGCTTCCGGGCGCTGGGCCGGGTTGGGGAGTATCTCGCCGTCGGTGCGATGGTCGTCATTCCCGCCTTCATCGTCCTCCGTGTCCTGAACTGGCGGAAATCCTAGGCCGATGCAGGCATTTCAAACTCGGCGACTTTTCCTGCTCGGCACCGGCGCCACGGTTGTGCTCGGCGGCTGCTCGGTGACCACCACGCTCGCGCCGATTGAAACCGGCACGTCGATCGACCAGACCGAGGTCGCCCTTCCGATCGTCAATGCGCTCCGTCGCAAGAAGGGGCTTGGTACCCTCTTCAACGATCCGGTTGCTGCCAATGCTGCCAAGGACCAGGCGATCCGGATGGCGCGCTATGGCCGTATGAGCCACGATCTCGGCACCGACCCGACCTTCCTCGCACGGATGAAGCGCATGGAGGTGCCGCTTCCCGCCGCCGAGAATATCGCCACGGGCCAGGATACGACCGAAGCGGCGGTGACTGCGTGGATCCGCTCGCACAAGCATCTCGAGAACATGCTCGGTCCCTATAGCGGGGTCGGCGTGGCTGCCGCCAGCAATTCGGGAACGGGCGACCGGCCCTTCTGGGCGATGGTACTGTCGAGCACGCCCGGCGGTTTTCGCTTGCGCAGCTGAGATGGTCGAGGCGCGGAAGGACGGCTTCGACGTGACGCACCGGATGGTGCTGGGCCTTGCCCTGCCGATGACGTTCGGCTTTCTCACCATTCCTCTGCTCGGCATCACAGATACGGCCGTAGCCGGACGGCTTGGCGATCCCGCCGTGCTGGCGGGCCTGGCGATCGGCGCGGTTTTGTTCGATCTGATCTTCGGCAGCTTCAACTTCCTGCGTGCCTCCACCACCGCGCTCGTGGCACAGGCCTGGGGCCGGGACGACCGGTCGGAGCAGGAGGCGGTCTTCTGGCGGGCGCTCGCGACCGCCGTCGCCTGCGGTATCGCTATCGTCCTGATGGCTGGACCGCTGCTGCGGCTCGGCCTGTGGTCAATGTCAGCGGATGCGGCAACCGCCGCAGCCACGAGCCGATGGTTCGCGATCCGCGTCCTGTCGGTACCGGCTGGCCTTGCGAACTTCGTGGTGCTGGGTTTCCTGCTCGGGCAGGGACGGGCGCGGTACGGTCTTTTCCTGCAGGTGCTGATCAACGGGGTGAACATCGTGCTCACCGTGCTGCTCGGCCTGACGCTCGGCTTCGGGATAGGCGGGATCGCCTGGGCAACGGTCGTGGCCGAAGCGACCGGTGCCCTTGTCGGCCTCATCCTCGTCCTTTCCGGCTTCGGGTCCGTTTCGTCCTGGCGACGCCAAGGCACGTTTGCACCGGGAAAACTCCGGGCACTCTTTGCCCTCAATGCCGATATCCTGATCCGCACATTCGTGCTGATCGGCGCCTTCTTCGTGCTGACCCGCATCGGTGCCGGCTTCGGGCCGGTCACCCTCGCCGCCAATGCGGTGCTGATGAACTTCTTCATGGTTGCCGGCTTCTGGCTCGACGGGCTCGCCAACGCTGCCGAGACCATCGTCGGCCGCTCGATCGGCGCGAGTCTCAAGCCCGCCTTCGAGCGCGGCGTCTGGTTGACGGGCATCTGGTCGGCGGCTCTCGCGGGGCTGACCACACTGCTGTTCCTCGCCACGGGCGGACCGCTCGTCGATTTTCTGACCACCGTTCCCGAGGTCCGGCAGGTCGCCTATGCGCATCTGCCATGGGCGGCGGTCACGGCGCTCTCTGGATTTCTCGCCTTTCATATGGACGGCGTCTATATCGGCGCGACCTGGTCGCATGTGATGCGCAACCGCATGCTGATGGCGTTTGCCGGTTATTGCGTGGCGCTCGCGGTCCTGGTGCCGGCCTTCGGCAATCACGGCCTCTGGGCGAGCCTTAACATGTTTCTCGTGCTGCGAGGTCTTCTGTTGCTGCAACCGCTGCCGCGGCTGAGCGCAGCCATGTTTCCTCGATCGCCAGGGGCCGCCTAGGTCACGCCGAAACTCAGTTGGCAGTTCGGTATCAGTCGCGACGGAAGATCAGGCTTGCCGCCCAGCCGGTCAGCACCGCGAGAAGAACGGCGAACGTGCCGTAGAGCAGCGGTTGATCGAAGGCGGCGGCCGTAATGGCCTCCTCGACGCCTGTCTTCACCACTTTCATTTCCAGCTGCTTTTCGTCGAAGAACTTGCCCTGCTTGAAGAGATAGGCGCGGATCATGTGGGTGCCGTTCGGCACGTCTGCGGGGATGTGCAGCGTCGCCGCGAAAAGCGACGACGAGACGAATTTCACACCGCCGGGATTTTCCTGGTAGAGCCGCGACTCGGCCTTGAGCTTGAGGAAGGCGTCGCGGTAGAGCGCCACCTCCTCCGCCCGTCCCGAGAAGGAGCTCGGCTGGATGCGGGCGCGCGGCAGCCCGACGCCGTGGGTCACGAGCTCGAGATCGCTGGCAATCGCGGTGAGGGGCCGCGTCGAGCTCATGGAATAAGATTCCGGCATGGCTTCGAAGACCACCGAATGCCGGTTGATCCAGATGCCGGCCACGCGTTCCTTGCGGCGCATGGTGATGCGGTCGCGCGGACCCTCGAGCGCCACGACGATATCGTAGCCGCCGCGGGCGAGCAGCGCCGGGTCCACATTCTCGATTGCGCCGAACAGCGTCACGTCGGTGCCGGCGAAATCGGGGACGATGGCGATTTCGGTGGAGGAGATGCCGATATTGAGCGCCTCCCGGCTGGGCGGCAGGTCTTCTGGCGCGGCCACTTGTGCTGCGGCCGGCATCGCCGAAAGCAACAGTGCCAGGAGCAGGGCGCGCCCGATCATCGCGTCGCTCCGGAGCGGACGATCGAATAGATGTCCGCGGGGGCGGTGAAGAGGTCGATCGCCAGCCGCGCTCCGACGGCAAGGATCAGCAGCGCCAGCAGGGCCCGCAACTGTTCCGCCTTGAGCTTCTGGCCGGCGCGGACGCCATATTGCGCGGCGACCACGCCGGCGATCATCAGGACGAAAGCGAGCACGATATCCACGGTGTGATTGATCACCGCCTGGACGATCGTCGCATAGGTCGAGACGAAGATGATCTGGAAGAGGGATGTCCCGACGACGACGTTGGTGGGAATCCTGAGGAGATAGATCATCGCGGGGACCATGATGAAGCCGCCGCCGACGCCCATGATCGATGTCAGGATGCCGACGCCGAAGCCGAGCCCGACGACGGGAATGACCGACAGGAAGATCTTGGACTTCTTGAAGCGCATCTTGAACGGCAGGCGGTGGATCCAGCCGTGCTGGCCGGTTCGGTGCTGCGTCATCGGTTCGTTGCGGCGCGCGCGGCGCATCGCGTTCACGCTTTCCCACATCATCATGGCGCCGACCGAGGAGAGCAGCACGACATAGAGGACCGAAATCATCAGATCCAGCTGGCCAAGCCGTCGAAGCGCCTGGAAGATCCAGATGCCGACAGTGGCGCCAAGGAGACCACCGACCAGGAGGACGGTGCCGAGCTTGAGATCGAGCGAGCCCCGCCGGAAGTGCGTGATCGCGCCCGAGATCGACGAGGCGATGACCTGGTTGGCACCGGTCGCCACGGCGATCGCCGGCGGCACGTTGTAGAAGATGAGAAGCGGCGTGATTAGGAAGCCGCCGCCGACGCCGAACATGCCCGACAGGAAACCGACGGCCGCGCCCATCCCGAGGATGATGAAGATGTTCACCGAAAGCTCGGCGATGGGCAGGTAAATCGTCACGGGCTGGCCCTTGCCGCAAATAGGACAAAGACGGGCGAGAGTTCTTCTGGCCCGTTCTACGTCGTTAGATATTGTTTTTATTATCTCTTGCGCCCCGGCGACCCTGCTGTCAACCGCGACCGGCGTTTAACGCGAAGTTTAATTAATTTCCTTTTTCACTGCAATATCTACAGGTTAAGTCGTGATTGCAAAAACTGCTTCAGGACGGGCGATGATCAGCCCTTCGGCTTGTTGCGCTTCAGAAGTTCCTTGACGAGCGCGTCGTCGATCCGGCCGGTCGGCTCCTGGTTGATGGTCTTCTGGAAGGCCTTGATCGCTGCGACCGTCTTCTTTCCCATTTCACCATCGGGCTTGCCCGCGTCGAAGCCGTTCATGTTGAGGATCGCCTGGATGTTGCGGATCGCCCGCTTCATGTCGACGCTTGCGGTGGTCTGTCCCTTGGCGAGCCAGGCATCCGGGACCATCGGCGTATTGGCCGCGTCGTTCATCGGCTGCGGCTTCCAGAGGTCCAGCTTGGCCTTGGCACTCTTCAACTGGTCCGGCGACAGCGCATTGGCGACTTCGTCGCGCTTCTGCGCCGCATCCTGGTCACCCTCGCGGGCGGCGATGGCGAACCACTTGTAGGTCTCCTCGAGATCCTGCGGCACGCCGTTGCCTCGCGCATAGAGGATCGCGAGATTGAACTGGCTGTCGCGAACATTGAGTTCGGCTGCCTGCTTGAACCAGCGGGCGGCTTCGGCGAAATCAGGAGTGCCGCCGATGCCTGTCGCGAAGAGGACCGCGAGATTGTGCATGGCGCTGGCATTGCCCTTTTCGGCCGCCGACTTGTAGAGCGACTTCGCCTTCTCGACGTCGCGGGTGACGCCCGTTCCCTTCTCGTAGAAATTCGCCAGGCGGTATTCTGCCGGTGCCATGCCCTTGTCGGCGGCGAGCGCATACCATTTCGCCGCCTCTGCAAGATCGGTCTTCACGCCGCGGCCATCGGTATAGCGCGCCCCGATCTCGAACAAGGCGAGCGCGTCGCCTTTCTTTGCCGCGAAGGCCAGTGCAGCGGGCTGGAGACCTTCCGGCAGCGCGATCGTGCCGCTGTCCTTGGCATCCGATGGCAGGGAGGCGAGGTCGTCGGGCTTGGCGTCGGTCTTTGCCTGCAGCGCCTTGTCGGGCATAGGCTCGGCCGAGGCGAGTTCGGCATCCGCGGTCTTGGCAGGTTTCTCAAAGGTCGTGGCCTGATCGGCATTTTCAGCGGGGATCAGGATCTGATCGGCGGCGCTCTGCTTGACCGGCACCGAATCCGTGGTGGTGTCCGCCGGCTTGTCGGCGGGTTCGTCCGATGTGACAGGCGGTGTCGTGTCCGTCATGCCGGCGGTGTCGCTCGCCTTGTCGCTGGCAGTCGCGTCCGTCGCGGGCGCGACGTCGGTCGTCGCGGTCTTGGTGGCGGGATCGTCCGCCTGCAGCATCAGCGAACGTTCTTGCGGCGGGGCCTGAGTCGCGGCGTCGTTGGCGCGACCGCCGATCAGGTTCGACACAAGCGGATAGGACATGATCACCAGAAGCACTGCCGCAGCGGCGAGCAGGATCGGACGCCGCACCTGGCTCTCGCCTGTTGTGGCCGCGGGCTTGCCGGGCTTCTTGTCCTTGTCCTTCTTGAAGGCGGTCGGCTGGGCCAGCCGCTGCGAGCCGGCTTCGGCAGCGGCGGCCTGCGCTGCGCGCCGCGCCGCCGCGATCACGTCACTCGTGCTGCCGTTGGTGTCACCGCGCGGTCCGGACTGCTGGCCGTTGCGCACGCGTTCCAGGATCTTCTTGACGTCGGGCACGCCCGCGCCCGGCTCGAGCAGCATCGTCGGTTCGGCTTCGACAACGGCCTCGCCGGGATCGAGTGCCGGTGCCGGATCGACGGCGAGTCTCTTGCCGTCGCCCGCATCCTTCGTCTTCTTGCTAGGCTTGAGGCGCGCAGCCAGCCCGGCAATGATGCTCTTCGACGCCTTCGGAGCGGCGTCCGCCCGGGCGCCGGCCGGCTCCGCCTTGACCGGCTGGACCGTCGATTCCGCAGTCGGCATCAACAAGGTCTCGTCGAGCACCTCGACCTTGGAGTTCTCAGGCGCGCGCCGTGCGGTGGGGGCCTCGACCTCAACCGGTGCGAAGTCCGGCTGGGCCGCCCTGGGCATGGCGACGGATTCTCTCAGCCGTGCCGTCGTCTCCCGCACGGGTTCCGCACTCGGCTCTCGCTCGACCGCACGGGTCGCCGGCTGGAGTGCCGGCTGGGATGCGGCGTTGCCGAGATCGTTGAGCCGTCCCGCGATCTGCACCAGCGTGTCGTGCAGAGCCTCGAAGGTGGCTTGCGTCCGCTCTTCGCTCGACCGTGTGTGGGCTTCGAGCGCGCGCAGGTCCTCGGCGAGGCCGGATAGCGCTGCGATGTCGGCGGGACTCGCGCCATGCGATGCCATGCCATTGCGCGAATAGGCTTCGACGACGGTTTCCGCCGCCTGGCGCGCGGCCTCGACGATGAACTCGTCGCTCGATGCGATATAGTCCTCAATCGCGTTCAGCCGATCGCCCAGCCCGTCCGAGAAGCCGCTGGCGTTGGCCGACGCCGCGCCGGGGGCGCTCAACAGGGCCGAGAGATTGGCGATCTGGCGCTCGAGATTCTGCAGGGCCACCGTGTCGGCAGCGGGCGCGGCGGCGCTCTCGTCGAGACGGGCCGCAATATCTGCGAGGCGCGATTCGAGCCGCGACATCGCCACCGCATCGCCGGGGGCGGCGGCAGCTGCGGGTTGGCCGACTTCCAGGTGGTCCAGCTTGCGCGACAGCATGTCGAGGCGGGCCAGGAGATCCTCTGCGGGGGCGGTTCCGAGCTTGTCGATCTTGCTCGAAATGTCCTGCAGGTGGTCGGCGAAACCTGCGGGAGCGGTGCTCTCGCGGAAGTTCCGCTCGATCAGATTGGCGAGCTGGGCGATGCGGTCCTCGAGACGGCGTGCGGCTTCTTCGTTGGCGAGTTCCTCGATCCGTTCCGCGAGGAGTTCGAAGCGGTTGTTGAGGGCGCCAGCCGGTTCGGGCTGTGGCAGGGCTGCGATGTGATCGACGAGATCGTCGATGCGGGTTTCGAGCCGCTGCAGCGTCGAACCGTCGAACACCGAGCCGGTCTGTCGCGACGAGGCGGCGATCGCCCGGCTGATCTCGTCGAGCCGATGATCCAGCGTCGAGAAATGTTCGGCGATGCCCGTCTGGTTCTGGACATTGCGGCCGACGGCCTCGACGGCACCGGCAAGCGCCATCAACTTGTCTTCCAGGGCCCTGACGGCCGGGCCGGCGCTCAGATCGCCCAATCCCGACTTGAGGCCGTCGATACGCCAGGCGAGCTGGACGAGTTCTTCCCTCACTGCATTCGGGTCGAATGCAGCAACGCGCGCCTCGAGCGAGCGCAGGCTCTCCTCATGTGCCACGCCAGTTAGCATGGCCCGCAATTCGTCGAGGTCGGCGCGCAGATGGCCCGTGTCGGCGCTGCGGCTCGACCGTTCGAGCCGGTCGAGCGAGGCGCCGAGATGGCCGAGATCCTGGCGCAGGGCCTCGAGATCCATCACCGGCGCCGTGGCGGCGGCGGATTTCAGGCTGCGCATCTCGCTGTGGATTGCGCCCAGGCTCTCGCGGAGATCGCCGGTCTGGTCGAGGCCCTGGCGCAGTTCCTGGCGGAGCGCGCCGAGCGTCGCGGCGATCTCGCTGAGCGCTGGGTCCGGGGCGGCGACACGGGGTGCGGGCCGGTCCCAGGCGTGTTCCTGCGGGGGGAGGGGGCCAGCCTCGTAGCGCCCGTCAGAGCGGGACGCGTCCGGCCGGACCGCGTCATGCCGCGGCGGTTCAGGGCGCTGCCGGTCGATGACGGAAGCCACGCGCTCGCGGGCGGATCCCAGATTGCGCTGGCGTTCAAGAATGGCGTCAACCGGCACGGCGGCCGCCGGCCGCTGGCGATCGCCCATCAGGCCCTGGATGCGGGCCTCAAGACCCTCGATGGTCCGGTTGAGCTGATCCAGCGAGGGCTTGCCGCCGTGGGTCGGGGTATTCGATCGCGATCCGTTCATGTCAGCCCGCTCAACTCCTGCCGGACCAGCCGGCGTTCCATTCCGGCGCCCTCTCCACCAGCGCGCCGGGCAGCCCTGCCTGTCTCGGATCGTAGCCATCCGGTCTTTCGCCGGGCTGAAGCACGTGAGCAGACTACTGCCGGGCGCACGGCAAATCGAACATTCGCGCCGCGTCTCCTTAACGAGGTTTAAAAAATCGTGGTAAACAAGCCGTTAACCGGTTCCGTTTTTCTTTGACCGGAGGCCAAGCGGTCGGGCGGAGACGCACTTCTGATCCGACCCGGACCGATGATTTCACGGACGTTACGCGAATCCATCCTTGCCCAAGCGTGCGCTGCTAACCCGCGGCGTGGGGGAGCGTCGAGCGTCACCTCGTGTGCTGAAATGATTTTTGACGTTTACGCAAACGTCAAAATTTTGTAGTAGAAGCATCGACCGATAGCAATCCGTCTGGGTGAGGAGACTAGAATGCCCGTCTACAAGGCGCCTGTCGAAGACACGCTCTTCGTTCTCAACGATGTCCTGGGCCTCGACCGCTACAACAACCTGCCGGGCTTCGCCGACGCCACGCCCGACATGATTGCGGCGATCGCGGGCGAGGCGGCGAAGCTCTCCGAAGAGGTTTTGTTTCCGCTCAACAGGGTTGGCGACCAGCAGGGCTGCACGCGCAATGCGGACGGATCGGTCACACCGCCCATGGGCTTCAAGCAGGGTTACGACGCCTATTGCGAGGGGGGCTGGTCCGGACTTTCGGTCCCGGAGGAATTCGGCGGCCAGGGCCTGCCCTACACGCTGCACAGCGCGGTCGGCGAATACATGTCGTCGGCCAATATGGCATTGATGATGTATCCCGGCCTGACCAACGGCGCGGTGGCGGCGATCCTGGTTCACGGATCCGACACCCAGAAGTCGACCTATGTGCCCAACATGGTCTCCGGCAAATGGTCGGGTACGATGAACCTGACGGAACCCCATTGCGGCACCGATCTCGGCATGCTCCGCACCAAGGCGGTGCCACAGCCCGACGGCAGCTATCGTATCACCGGCCAAAAGATTTTCATTTCGGCCGGCGAGCACGACATGACCGACAACATCATCCATCTCGTGCTCGCGCGCATCGAAGGCGCGCCGGAGGGGACGAAGGGCATCTCGCTGTTCATCGTACCAAAATTCCTGGTGAAGGAGGACGGCAGCCTCGGTGGGCGCAACGTTGTCTCCTGCGGCGCGATCGAGCACAAGATGGGCATCCACGGCAACGCGACCTGCGTGCTGAACTATGACGAGGCGACCGGCTACCTCATCGGGGCAGAGAACAAGGGTCTCGCTGCGATGTTCGTGATGATGAACGAGGCACGGCTCGGGGTCGGGCTCCAGGGGCTCGCGGTCTCCGAAGCCGCCTATCAAAGCGCCGCCCACTATGCCCGTGAGCGCATCCAGGGCCGGTCGCTCACAGGTCCCAAGGCGCCGGACAAGAAGGCCGATCCGATCATCGTCCATCCCGATGTGCGCCGTGCTTTGATGCAGATCCGGGCCGTCAACGAGGCTGGGCGCGCCTTCATGCTCTATACCGCAGTGCAGTCAGACATCGCGCACCGGTCGCCGGATGCCGGCGAGCGGCAGAAGGCCGACGACATCCTGTCGATCATGACACCGATCCTCAAGGGCGTGATGACCGACCGCGGCTTCGACAATGCGGTCCAGGCGCAGCAGCTCTTCGGCGGCCATGGCTATATCGAGGAGCACGGCATGAGCCAGTATGTCCGCGACGCCCGCATCGCCATGATCTACGAGGGCGCCAACGGTGTGCAGGCGATGGACCTCGTCGGCCGCAAGCTCGCGGCGAATGGCGGCCGTGCCGTGATGGCCGTGTTCAAGGAGATCGGCGACTTCTGCGAGGAGAACCGAGCCGACGAACGCCTGGCACCCTTCACCAAGGCGATCAAGAAGGGCCTGAACGACCTCCAGGCTGCGACGATGTGGTTCATGTCGAATGCGATGGCCAAGCCCGACAATGCCGGCGCCGGCGCCACCGACTACATGCATCTCTTCGGCGTCGTCATCATGGGCTTCATGTGGGGCAAGTCGGTGAAGGCCGCCTACGAGCGGCTCGACGCGGGCGACAGCCGCACCGATTTCCTCAACAACAAGCTGATCACCGCGAAGTTCTTCATGGACCGGATCATGCCGGAGACCGCCTTGCGCAAGGCCCGCATCGAAAGCGGCGCCGACAGCGTGATGGCGCTGGATGCGGCGGCCTTCTAAACGCAGCCTTTGGCTTTATATTCAGAATCATGGCGACCCGTCGAGAGAGTCGCGCCGAGGAGACAACCATGACCGAAGCCTATATCTATGACCATGTCCGCACTCCGCGCGGGCGCGGCAAGAAGGACGGATCGCTGCACGAAGTGCCGCCGGTGCGGCTCGCAGCCCATACGCTGGAATGGCTGCGTGACCGGAACGGCATCGACACGAAAACAGTCGACGACATCATCTTCGGCTGCGTCGATCCCGTCATGGAAGCGGGCTCGGTGATCCCGCGCGCTGCGGCCTTCGAGGCGGGCTATTCCAACCGGGCGCCGGGCATGCAGATCTCGCGCTTCTGCGCGTCGGGCCTGGATGCGGTGAATCTGGCGGCTGCCAAGATCGCCCAGGGCGCCGATGACCTTATCATCGCCGGCGGCGTCGAGAGCATGAGCCGCGTCGGCATGGGCATGTCGGGCGGCGCATGGCCGGTCGACCCCTCGGTCGCGGTGCCGGCCTATTTCATGCCGCAGGGCGTGTCGGCCGACCTGATCGCCACCAAATACGGCTTTTCCCGCGACGACGTCGATGCCTATGCCGTCGAGAGCCAGAAGCGCGCGGCGCATTCCTGGGAGCAGGGCTATTTCAAGAAGTCGGTCGTGCCGGTCACCGACGTCAACGGCACGGTGATCCTCGACCGCGACGAGCACATGCGACCCACAACCGACATGCAGGCGCTCGCTTCCCTGCAGCCGTCCTTCACGATGATGGGCGAGATGGGCGGCTTCGACGCTGTGGCGATCCAGGCGCATCCCGACGTCGAACGGATCAACTACGTACACCATGCCGGCAATTCCTCGGGCATCGTCGACGGCGCGGCCGCCGTGCTTGTCGGCTCCAAGGCGGGTGGTGAGACGCTCGGCATCAAGCCACGTGCACGGATCAAGGCCATTGCCAATATCGGCTCCGAGCCGGCTTTGATGCTGACCGGCCCCGTCGACGTCACGGAGAAGCTCTTGAAGCGCGCCGGTATGACGATCGCGGATATCGATCTCTTCGAACTGAACGAGGCCTTCGCCGCCGTCGTGCTGCGCTACATGCAGGCTTTCGACATCAGCCACGACAAGATCAACGTCAATGGCGGCGCCATCGCCATGGGTCATCCGCTCGGCGCCACCGGCGCGATGATTCTGGGCACCGTGCTCGACGAGCTCGAACGCCGCGACCTGAACACCGCGCTGGTCACGCTCTGCATCGGTGCCGGTATGGGCACGGCCACCATCATCGAGCGCGTTTGAGGCGGGAGGACATTCAATGAGCACCTACAAGAATTTCACCGTCGAAACCGACGCCGATGGTATCGCTGTCGTCATCTGGGACATGCCGGGCAAGTCGATGAACGTCTTCACAATGGAGGTGATGGACGAGATCGAGGCAATCGTCGATGCGACCGTGGCCGATGCCGCGGTCAAGGGGGTGGTCTTCACCTCGGGCAAGTCGCAGTTTTCTGGCGGCGCCGACATCACCATGCTCAATGCGATTGCGCGGGCGATGGAAGAGGGGCGTGCCAGCGATCCCGCCGGAGCCACCAAGCGCCTCTTCGATGCCGCGGGCCGCATGAGCTGGCTTTGGCGCAAGATCGAGACCAATGGCAAGCCTTGGGTCGCCGCGATCAATGGCACTTGCATGGGCGGGGCGACAGAACTCGCAATGTCCTGCCACGCCCGCCTCGCCTCGAACTCGAAATCGGTCAAGATCGCGCTGCCGGAAGTCAAGATCGGCATCTTTCCGGGCGCCGGCGGCACTCAGCGCATGCCGCGCCTGATCAACACGCAGGATGCGCTGCAGATCATGACGACAGGCCAGGACCTCTCGGCGTCCCGTGCCAAGGCGCTCGGCCTGCTGACCGAGGTCGTCGAACCCGACAATCTGATCTCGGCCGCCAAGGACCTCCTGAGGAAGGGGGTCGATCCGGTTGCCCCCTGGGACAAGAAGGGCTTCAAGGCACCGGGCGGCACCATCTGGTCGCCGCAGGGCGTGCAGCTGTTCTCGGCCGCCAATGCGATCCTGCGCCGCGAGACCAACATGAACTATCCCGGCGCGCATGCGATCCTGAAATGCGTCTATGAGGGCCTGCAACTGCCCTTCGACACCGCGCTCAAGGTCGAGCAACGCTATTTCACCCAGATCCTGCAGACGACAGAGGCCCAGATGATGGTGCGGTCGCTCTTCGTCTCGATGCAGGAGCTCGGCAAGGGCGCCCGCCGCCCGGCCGGCATCCCGCAGACGAAGTTCAAGAAGATCGGCGTGATCGGCGCAGGGTTCATGGGGGCCGGCATTGCCTATGTGACGGCGCGCGCGGGCATTCCGGTCGTGCTCATCGACCGCGACCAGGCTGCCGCCGACAAGGGCAAGGCGCATTCGGAAGATCTGGTGAAGGGCGGGATCGCCAAGGGCAAGACCACCAAGGACGAGGGCGACAAGCTGTTGTCGCTGATCACCGCAACGTCGGACTATTCCGCGCTCGCCGATGCCGACCTCGTCATTGAGGCGGTGTTCGAGGACCGCGGCGTCAAGAAGGCGGTGACCGAGGCGGTCGAGGCGGTGCTGCCCGAGGGCTCGATCTTCGCTTCCAACACCTCGACGCTGCCGATCTCGGGTCTTGCGCAGAATTCGAAACGGCCGGGTCAGTTCATCGGCGTGCACTTCTTCTCGCCGGTCGACAAGATGATGCTGGTCGAAGTGATCCTCGGAGAGAAGACCGAGGACAAGGCGATCGCGGTGGCGCTCGACTATGCCGCGGCGATCAAGAAGACCCCGATCGTGGTCAACGATACGCGGGGCTTCTATGTCAACCGCTGCGTCTTCCGCTACATAAACGAAGCCTATGACATGCTGGCCGAGGGCGTGCCGGCTGTCATGATCGAGAATGCCGCCAAGTTTGCCGGCATGCCGGTGGGGCCGCTGTCGCTCAACGACGAAGTCGCCATCGACCTTTCCTACAAGATCATGAAGGCCTCCATTGCCGATCTCGGCGAAGCCTCCGTCAAGCCGCATCACATGGCCCTGGTCGACAAGATGGTGACCGAACTCGGCCGCCTCGGCCGCAAGAACGCCAAGGGCTTCTACGATTATCCGCCGAAGCCCGCCAAGAAGTCGCTATGGCCCGGTCTCAAGGATCTCTATCCTCAGAAGCCCGCCGAGGCGGTCGATTTCGCCGAGCTCAAGCAGCGCCTGCTCGTGACCATTGCGCTCGAGGCTGCTCGCACCGTCGAGGAAGGCATCGTCACCGATCCGCGGGAGGCCGATGTCGGCTCTATCCTCGGCTTCGGTTTTGCGCCCTATACCGGCGGAACGCTCTCCTATATCGATGGCATGGGCGTGAAGACATTTGTGGCGCTCTGCGAGACCCTGGCGGCGAAATACGGCGATCATTTCGCCCCGACTCCGCTGCTCAAGGACATGGCGGCGAAGGGAGAGACCTTCTACACGCGCTTCGATCCCTACAAGCAGAAGGCCGCGGCTTGAGCGCTGCGTTCACAATGCGCTTCTGCAGGCCGGCCGTCGCCGGCCTGCTCGCGGTTGCCGGGCCCGTCGTGGTCCATGCCGCAGCCCCCGATTTTGCGTTGCCGGCGACCCACGCGCTCCGACCTGTCCTGATACCGGGCCATTATGCCTGCGTGGACGGCTCGACGCCGACGAGCGAGTTCGACATCCTCGACGGCACCGCCTATTTCCTGCGCGGGCCCACCCTGCGGGCAGGGGACTTCGCCTATGACAAGGCGAGGAGCGTGATCACATGGAAGACCGGCCCTTTTGCCGGTCTCGATATCACGGCCTACAACACGACGCGGGTCGCCGACCGGATGCCCGTCATCGTGCTGCATTTCACCCCGGCAGACGAGGCGTCAAGCACGGAGTACTGCACCCTCGTCGAGTAACGCCCGCGGGAGCCGGTGAAGTGGGCACGATCGTGCGGTTATGGCAGGGGCGGCGTCTCTGCCGGATCGGGTGACCTGGCCTCGGGGGCAGCGGGCAAGGTCTCGCGCATATGGATGTTCCGCCAGCCGCCGAAGCGGAAATAGCTGATTGCCAGGACGAGCGAGCAGACCGACCCGACAGGGAAGCTCCACCACAGTGCATCGGCACCCAGCCATTCTCGTGCCCCATAGGCGAAGCTCGTGCGGATCAGCAGGAGCGAAATGGCCAGGATGATCAGGGGTGGCATCACCGCGCCGTTGGCTCGTACCGTCGCGAAGATCACGATCGTTATGCCAAACAGGACGAACGACCAGGATGCAAGCGTATTGATGTGCACCGCCGTCTCGATCGCCTCCTGGCTTCCCGCCAGGAACAGGCCGAGGATCGGCCGATCGAACAGGAACAGAACCACGACGAGGGCGCCCGTCAGAATAAGGTTGAAGCCGATACCGGACCAGGTAATCCGTCCGATCCGGTCCCATTTCCGGGCGCCGACATTCTGCGCCGCCATGGAGGAGACGGCGGCGCCTATGGCCAGCGCGGGCATCTGCACATAGGTCCAGAGCTGAGCTGCCACGCCATAGGCGGCGGCGGTTTGCGAGCCGAGGGTATTGACGAGGCCCATGAGCAGCAATGCCGACAGCGAAACCACGATCATCTGCAGCCCCATCGGAATGCCCTTGAGCACGATGATCTTGAGCAGCGCGGGATGCGGCCGCAGCAGCGCGAGGTCGGCACCCTTCAGGGCGAGCGGATGGCCTCGTCGATAGAGCAGGATCACGAGCGCCGGGAGGCTGACCGCCTGGGCGATCAGGGTCGACAGCGCTGCTCCCTTGATCCCGAGTTCGGGGAAGGGCCCCCAGCCGGTGATCAGAAACGGATTGAGGGCGATGTCGATGATGACGGACAGGATCATGAAGATGAAAGGCGTGCGGGAATCGCCAGCGCCGCGCAGGATCGACATCAGGAAGGCCATCAGGTTCATCGCCGGGCCGGCGACGAAGAGAATGCGAAGATAGTCCCGCGCGAGCGGCAGGGCGTCTTCGGGCGTACCGAGCAGGACGAGGATCTCGTTGGTCAAGATCCAGCCGCCTGTCGAAAACACGACCGACAAAAGCAGGAAGAAGGTTGCGCCGGTACCGACGACACGGCGCGCCTCGGCGACGTCACGGGCCCCGAAGGCCTGCGCGACCAGGATGGTGGACGCCATGCCGAGACCGAACATGGTGCCGAGCAGCAGGAACAGCACCAGATTGGCGTTGGATGTCGCCGCTAGTGCCGTCTCGCCGAGAAAGCGTCCGACGAAGACGGCGTTGACCGAGCCATTCATCGACTGCAGGACATTGGCGCCGAGAACCGGCAGTGCGAAGAACAGAAGCGTCGAGGCAATCGGGCCCGTCGTGAGGTCGCGTCCGCCGCGGCCCGTTCTCGGTTCTTTCATGATGGGCGCCTCGTCGCTGATTCTCGGGATCGATACATAACGCAAAAGGCCCCGGCATGAACCGGGGCCCCCGCGAGACACATGGCAAAAATCAAAGCTGGAGCTGATAGCTCTCTGGCACGAAGCGGTAGCCGTCACCGCTCTTCTCGACATAGCCGACGGCAGGATAGGGCATATGGTAGCCGACGAAGGGCAGGCGTTCGGCTGCAATTATGTCGAACACCTTGCGCCTTGTGGCCGCCGCCGCCGCCTTGTCCATGTCGAAACGGACCTGCCAATCCGGATGCTGCAGTGAAAGAACATAGTGGTTCGCTGTGTCGCCCGTGACGATGAGGCCTTTGCCCTCCGATTCCAACCGGAAGACCAGATGGCCGGGAGAATGCCCGAAGGCCTCATGTGCGACGATGCCGGGTACCACTTCCGACCCTTCCTTGAGGAAGGTCATCTTCTCGGCGAGAGGAGCAACATTGGCAAGAACGCCCTTGTGGCCGCCTTCGGCCGGGCTGCCCATGCGGGCGGGATTGTTCCAGAAGTCGAATTCCACCTGGCCCGCGGCGTAGCGGGCATTCTGGAAGGCCGGCTTGCCACCCTCCATGAGGCCGCCAATGTGGTCGCCATGCATGTGCGTGAGAACCACGAGAGAAACGTCGCCCGGCTGGTAGCCAAGGGCGCGGAGCCCCGCGATCAGCTGGCCATTGCCCTTCTCGCGCCCGCCTTCGCCGAAGCCGGTATCGAAAAGGACGAGCTCGGAGCCGGTATCGACCAGGGTCGGGGCAAAGGAATTGACGAAGCGATCGCTCGGCAACAAGTTGGCCTCGAGCGCGGCCGCCACGTCCTCCGGCTTCTGATCGGTACCGAACGTCTGCTGCGGGTTCTCGGCCGTCACCTTGCCGTCGCGGATCGTGGTGACGGTGAACTTGCCGATCTTGAAGGTCTTGGTCTCGGTTTGCTTTGTCGCGGTATCGGCCATCGTCGTCTCGTTCGAACTGCTCGTGCCGGCGGCCTCGGCCGCGGAGCCGAGAAGGGCCGGGGTGGCGAGAGCAGCGGCGGTGGATGCAAACAGCGTACGGCGGGAAATGTTCGGGGTCGTCATGACGTTCCTCCTTGCTGACCGCAACTTAGACGCAGCCGGGAACAAGGAAGATCACCCGACCGGCTTCACGATACGGTGAGGCACAGGACATTTTGCCGAACCGGCTCCTAGAGCAGGCCGGCTCCATGTAGCTCCGCCATGAACTTGATCGCATAACCCACGAACATCCCTGCACTGCAGAGCCATAGTACCACAGCTTCCACTGCCATTTCCGTCCCTCCACATGTTCCGGGATAAGCGCCCAGGACCAGCATGGTTGCGCTTTGCCCTGGCCGGGCTCCGCCCGAGGTTAACAAAGGGTCAACGCCATGCCTTGGCCGATCTGGCCTACTCGGAAACCTCTTGGCATGGGATCTCCGCTTCGAGGGACGATGCGTGTAATCATCAGTGTTTTGGCTTCAGTCGCAAACGGGAAATAGCGGGGCGCAGGACATAACTCGCGTCCGGCCGATGCTTCGAGATCATCACATTTCCGAGAGTCAAGTGCCTGACGACGAAATCTTGGAACTTCCGGACAGCGTTGCGAATTGACTGGTCAGTATTGCAAATCGCTGGAACGCTCGGCGTTCCGCGGTAAGTCGGAGATCAGTCATGCTTGCCCGCCTCGCTTTCCTGTCCGCAATTGCCCTTTCGGTCCTTGCCGGAAATGGCCTCGCCGCCGACGCCGATTCCGTGCGCGACGATATCGCGCTCGCGCGGAATTCCATGCTGCTCTTCGGGGGCCCGTCCAAAGATTATCCGAGGATAGGTCTCGTCACCTGGGGCCAGGGTCTGTCCGTTCTCGCCTGCGAGCCCTCAGCCAAGTGGTGCGAGGTCGAGGCCGACGGCCAGCGAGGCTGGGTGCAGGCCGCCAAGCTCACCTGGTCGGAGGATGGCCAGCGCAAGGTGATGCGCAAGCGGATCAGCCCGTTGCGCCTGACGCTCTGACCCCATTGATACCGCCTCGCAACTCCCAAACGTAAATCTGAGGATAGCGCCGGCAAGAGAATTTTAATGGAAACGTGAAATAGAGCTTCGATAGTCACTCGACGGCGGCCTTTGCCGCCGCCTCGGCCGGGCGAGCGATGTCGAACGCGAAACATCAGCCGTTGCAGTTTGCGCAACTCAGAAAACTGCATTACCTGCCGGCCATTGTCGCGCTTGTCGTCATGACGGTCTTGCTTTTCCTTGCGGACTGGCAGATGCACAATTCGGGCGAACGCGAGGCGCGCCAGCAGGTCAAGGAGGCCCTGACCCGCATTCGCGTCAAGCTGGAAGACAACATCCGAGGCAACGTCAAGCTGGTTCAAGGCTATGTGGCGGTGCTCGAGACCGAGCCCGACATGACGCAGGAACGTTTTACCGCGCTCGGCGATCGTATCGTCCGCGGCGATCCGACGATCCGCAATGTCGCCGCGGCCCCTGATCTCGTCGTCAAGATGGTCTATCCGGTGAGGGGCAACGAGCGCGTGTTCGGCCTCGACTACAGAGCCAATGCCGCCCAGCGGGCCGCCGTGACGCGCGTGCGGGAGACCGGAAGCATGTTGCTGACGGGCCCCGTCGATCTCGTTCAGGGCGGCAAGGCCGTGATCGCACGCTTCCCGGTGGTCACCAAGTCTGCGGACGGCGGCGAACGCTTCTGGGGCATCGTCTCGGCCGTCTTCGACCTGGAGCGGCTCTATCAAGAAAGTGGGCTCCGGCAGCCCAACCTCGGCATCACGATCGCCATAAGGACGATAGACAGCAGCGGGCGAAATCTGCCGTTCTTCGGATCCAGTTCCGTCTTCGACAACCAGCCTGTGACCATGACGCTCAAGCTCGGCATGGAGACCTGGATCCTGGCCGCAGTGCCGGAAAACGGCTGGGCCCTGTCGGGACGTCAAACCTGGCTCATGCATACACTCTTGCTGCTGGCGGGCCTCGTCGTCGTCGTGCCGATCGCCTGGACCGGGCGGCTGACCCAGGAGCGGGACCGGCATCTCGAGATTCTCCGGGCGCGCGAGGATGAGATGCAGGCCCTGTCGCAGCGTCTTGAGATTGCGCTGGAGACCTCCAAGATCGGCGTCTGGGACTATGACGTCGTAACGGGCGAACTGATCTGGGACGAGCGGATGCGGTCGCTCTACGACGTCCAGGTGCCGGACGGCCGGGCGAGCTATACCGACTGGAAGGGTGCCCTGCATCCCGCCGACCTCGCCCGATGCGAGGCCGAGTTCGCGCGCGCTATCGAAGGTGGGCGGCAATACGAGACGGAGTTCCGCGTCGTCTGTCGCAACGGCGCAATCCGGCATATCCGTGCCATCGGCACGACCTACAGCGACTCCCGCGGCCACAAGAAGATCGTCGGCGTGAACTGGGACGTGACCGCCGACGTCAACCTGCAGGAGGACCTGCGCAAGGCCAAACTGGTGTCCGACGTTCAGAACGGCCAGTTGCAGGAGGCCCGCCTGGTGCTGGAAAGCGCCGCGCTGCACGACGCGCTGACCGGCCTGCCGAACCGGCGCTATCTCGACCGGATCGTCGCCGAGCGCGAGGCAGAGCCCGACACGGCCGCTTCGCTCACGGTCATGCATATCGACCTCGACCGGTTCAAGGACATCAATGATACGCTCGGCCATGCGGCAGGCGACCGAATCCTGCGCCATGCCGCCAGCACCCTGGCGGAGCAGATCTATACCGGCGACTTCATCGCCCGCATCGGCGGCGACGAATTCGTCGTCATCTCGTCGGCCGCCAATGCCGGCAACGACTATGTCGAGCTTGCCGGACGGCTGATCGAGGCGATCTCGCGACCGCTGATGCATGAGGGACACGAGTGCCGTGTCGGTTCCTCGATCGGTATCGCCACCCGCGGCTCCGCGGACGATCGGATCGAACAGGTTCTGGTCAATGCCGATATCGCCCTCTATGAGGCCAAGCGCCATGGGCGCAACCGAGTGGAATGTTTCACCGACGCGTTGCGGCTCGAGGTGGTCAACACCAAGCGCACGGCCGACGAGATTCTCCGCGGGCTGGAGCAGAACGAATTCATCGCCTATTTCCAGCCGCAGTTCGATGCCCATACGCTCGAGATCGTCGGACTGGAGGCCCTGGCGCGCTGGGATCACCCGACAAAGGGCATTCTCGCACCCGACGCCTTCCTGCGGATCGCCGAGAGCCTCAAGGTCGTGTCGCAGATCGACGCGGCGGTCCTCAACCAAGCGCTGCTGCAGCAGTTCCGGCTCAATGCGAGCGGCTATCCGGTGCCGAAGGTATCGGTCAACGTTTCCGCGCAGCGCCTTGTCGACGAGACGCTCTACGAGCGCCTCCGCGGTCTTTCCTTCCGACCGGGCTCGCTGTCCTTCGAACTGCTCGAATCGATTTCCTTCGAGGGCGAGGACGGCGACCTCATCCGACGGATCGATCTGCTGAAAGCACTCGGCGCCGATATCGAGATCGACGACTTCGGTTCCGGCCATGCCTCCATTGTCACGCTGCTGAAACTGCATCCGCGCCGATTGAAGATCGACCGCCAGCTTGTCATCCCGCTGCTCGAGTCGAAATCCCAGCAGCAGCTTGTCGCATCGATCATCGACATCGGCCGGTCGCGTGGCATCGAGATCGTGGCCGAGGGCGTCGAGACACCGGCGCATATCGAAGTGCTGCGCGATCTCGGATGCCAAACGCTGCAGGGTTACGCGCTCGCCCGGCCGATGCCGCCGGGAGAGCTCTTGACCTTCCTCAGCGAGCGCCGCTGGCTGAACGGGCTCGGAAACCTCGCTCGGAGCGCATGAAGGCCCGCCGAGACCTCATTTTCCGTCCTGCTCGCGGGGCAGCGGCGCCGTGGCGAGCCGTGTCCCGTGAAAGATCTCGTGAAACGTATATTGCGGCACGGGCTCCTGGAAGTCCTTGTAGAGGCAGCGCGCCGACACGATGAGGTCGTAGCCGATGACGGCACCCCCTTGCCGTAAGGAGAGCGACGGCATCAGTCCGTTCCACAATTCGCCGTCGCAATGGAAGGGCAGGGCCTGCGGCCGTTCAGTCTGCGGCACCCCGATGCGTTCGGCAAAGTCGGATCGCCATCGCGGCTTCTCGGTCTCGCAGTCCGCGTCGCAGGCCGACAGGGCGAGTTCGCCATGATCTGTCACGCTGGCAATGCGTGGCGCCCCGGACGGGTCCAGCACGAGATCCGGGCTTTCCCCCACCCCTTTACCCGGCTGCACGCGGTTGCCCGACCAGCTCTTTTCGATGCCGCAGGCTTCGTCGCACCAGAGATAAACGAGTTCATGGCTGAGATCCTCCTGCTCGGTTCCGTCGCCCATGAACTGGGCAATGCGGGGCCGTCCGTCGGCGGTCATGGCCAGATCCCAGGTGGGGCTGGGATAGGATCCGCTGCCGGTCTCGTTGACGCGGGCACGCTGCCAGTTTGCCGTCTCCGTGCAGTCGCTGGCGCAGCCGTAGTAATAGAGGCCGCTCGGCAGCTCGTTGCCTTGGGCATCGAAGGCATACACATTGGCGATGACGCCCAAGGTGCCGTTGTCGGCCGCTGCCAGGACCGGCCGGGTGAACTGTTCGTGACGATTGCCGAGATGGAGCGCGAGGTCGGTCTCCTTCCAGTTGCCGGCTTCCGTGCAAGCCGTGTCGCAGCTCATGACGAAGGCGCCATAGTGATCGGGCTCGATGAAATAGTTCGCGTCGTTGAAGATGAAGCGGGGCCGGTCCTGGCCGTCGAGCGCGAAAGTGCGATCCGGGATGGTCAGCGCGAATATCTCGCTCAGGAGATGATCGCCGCTCTTCGCGACGGTCACGAACCGCCAGTTGGTGGCTTCGGTGCAGTCGGCCTCGCATTCGCCGTAGATGTAGCGTCGGTTGACGTTCGGCTCCTCGGCGCCCGTCCGGCTCGTGATCAACAAGCGAGGCCGTCCGTCTTTCGTCAGCTTGAGCTGGACCTTCTGCGCACCCGGCATGCTGATCGTCGCCTTGCGCCAGGCATCGGCATTGGCGGCGCAGTCGCCGCCGGCGCAAGTGGCGTAGTAGACGAGGTCTTTGGTCGCCCCGTCATAGCCGGTAAGGGCCGCATGGCTCGCACCGTCTTCGGCAAGAGCAACCGCGATGGAGGCGGATTCCTGGCCGGACACCGGATACAGCCCGCTTGCGGCAGAAATCGCTGTGGATGAAAGGGTGAATTTGAGCGCGACCGCCGTCAGTCCGAAAACGGCGAGTCCGATAAGAATGCGACTGATCAATGGGCTTCCTTCACGATGTGAGTATCTGGCTGTGCCATGACCACATGACGGCTCAGCTCGAGAAAGTCCGGCGTCGCTGGCACGAACCCGCATCACTCGTGTTACAAAGGCGTCAGTGCCGAGGGCGCGGCACTACAGATCGGAACGCCAACAAAGACCACCGGAGCTATTCCGGATCGTCGCCGTTCAACACAGCGCCACCGCGCCTCATCCGCCACTTATCTGATTTCCGTGAGAAACTGGAGCGGGCGAAGGGATTCGAACCCTCGACCCCAACCTTGGCAAGGTTGTGCTCTACCCCTGAGCTACACCCGCTCACTGATCGCCGGTCCGGGGTAGTTCGCTGGACCGCGATGCCGCCTCGGCGGCGACGGGGGCTATATGGCCCAAGGCATTTTGAAATGCAACAGGGAAATGACATTTTGCGCGAGAAAAATTCTTGCCGTCGCCTAGAGCGCTGAAATCAAAAAGAAATCCTGATCGACACGATGTTCTTCGCCATTGCCGAGGCGGAGAAAGCGCGATATCACCGGCTGACTTTCCGGTGTGTCCACATGCGGATTCTTAACGGCAGAGACAGGGTAAAAGCGGGGCAAATGATGAGCGAAACCGACGGGAGCCACTCGGGCAATTCGAAGAGCGAACTGACGCAGGGCGCGGCCAAGACGCCGGCCGAGTTGTTCTCCTTCCTCGATTCGCTCGGGATTGCGCACAGGACCAAATACCATCCGCCGGTCTTCACCGTGGCGGAATCGGAATCGCTGCGCGACGCCATTCCGGGCGGGCACACCAAGAACCTGTTCCTCAAGGACAAGAAGGACCAGTATTTCCTGCTGACCGTCGACGAACATGCGACCGTCGATCTCAAGACCGTGCACCAGATCGTCGGTGGCGCGTCGAAATTCTCCTTCGGCAAGCCCGAGAAGCTGATGGAGTATCTCGGCGTCATTCCCGGCGCCGTGACCGCTTTCGGGGTGATCAACGACGTCGGTCGCAACGTCACCATTGTGCTCGATGCCGATCTGATGAAGAATGATATCATCAACTGCCACCCGCTCTCCAACGATGCGACGACGTCGATTGCGAGCACCGATCTCATCCGCTTCGTCGAGGCGACCGGTCACACTGCGCATGTCTTGAAAGTGACTGTCTGACATACGACATTGGGCCCAACTCTGCTCCCTTGGAGCGCATAAAGTTCGGAGACGTCTTCATGGCCAATTCCTTCGACGCAGGCTTCAGCGGGCTTGCGGCCCCGAAACCCAATGGCGGCGCAGCGTCCGATCTCGTCAAGGATACGACCACTGCGCAATTCCAGCGCGACGTGCTGGAGGAATCGCGCCGGCAGCCGGTCCTTGTCGACTTCTGGGCACCGTGGTGTGGGCCGTGCAAGCAGCTGCAGCCGATCATCGAGCGCGTGGTGGCCGAGGGCAACGGTCGCGTCAAGCTCGTCAAGCTCAACATCGACGACCATCCGGCCATTCCCGGCCAGCTCGGCATCCAGTCCATCCCCGCCGTCGTCGCCTTTGTCGGCGGCCGCCCGGTCGACGGCTTCATGGGTGCGGTGCCGGAGAGCCAGGTGCGAGCCTTTATCGACAAGATCGCCGGTCCGATGGTGGACGAGGCTGAGCTCGAGATCGAGGCGGCGTTGACCGATGCTGCGGCGGCTCTCGCTTCAGGCGACATCCAGACTGCGGCTGATATCTATGGCGCGGTGCTGCAGGCCGACCCCGAGAACATCAAGGCGATGGCCGGGATGGCGGAATGCATGATCGCCGCCGGCCAATGGGAGCGCGCCCGCGATCTCCTCGCCTCGCTGCCGCCGGAACAGGCGAAGGATCCGGCGGTGGCCGCTCTGACCGCGCGTCTTGCTCAGATCGAGGAGGCCCGCAAGCTCGGCGATCCCCGGGCGCTCGAGCATGAGCTCTCGCTCCATCCGGACAATCACGAGGCGCGTATCAAGCTCGCCAAGATCCTCAATGTCGAGGGCGACAGGGATGCCGCGACCGAACATCTCATCTACATCATGAAGAAGGACCGGGCCTGGGAGGACGACGGCGCGCGCAAGCAGCTCCTGCAGTTCCTCGAGGTCTGGGGCTTCAAGGATCCGGCCAGCGTGGCCGCACGGCGGAAAATGTCCGCGATCCTGTTTTCCTGACCGATCCGGGATTTTCTCGACAAAGAGCGTGGTGCAGCCCAGCGGAGGTGTCTGATGCAAGTTGGCAATGCGCGGTACCTGACGGAGAGCGACCTGCCCGAGACGATTGCGGTGTTTCCGCTTTCCGGCGTCCTCCTGCTGTCCGGCGGCCACCTTCCGCTCAATGTCTTCGAGCCGCGCTATCTCGCCCTCGTCGACGACGCGCTCAAGGGAAACAGGCTGATTGGTATCATCCAGCCTGATCTTATGGAGCCTGAGGAGAGCCCTGTCGGCAATCCGGATCTGTGCCAGGTCGGCACGATCGGCCGGATTACCACATTCGGCGAGACTGGCGATGGGCGCTACGTGCTCGATCTCGCCGGCGTCTGCCGTTTTCGGGTGATTGAGGAACTGCCGCTGACGCAGGCCTATCGCCGCGTCAGGATTGCGCCCTTCATCTCCGACCTGCACGAGCCGGAAGACGATCCGGCCGTGGACAGGGCAGGGCTGCTCCATGCCTTCCGGTCCTATCTCGACGCCAACAAGCTGGAGGTCGACTGGGAGGCGGTTGGCAAGACCAGCAACCGGACGCTGGTCAATTCTCTGTCCATGATGGCGCCCTTCGGCGCCCGCGAGAAGCAGGCGCTGCTCGAGGCGCTCGATCTCAAGACCCGCGCCGAAACGCTGGTCGCGATGACGGAGATTGTGCTCGCCAAGGCCTTCGGTGACGTGTCGAAGACGCTGCAGTGAGCCGGCGATGGACCTGAACGTCTCGCGACCCGACCCAAAGATGCTGGAGTTGCTGGTCTGCCCCGTCAGCAAGGGTCGGCTTGTCTATGATCGCGAGGCCAACGAGCTCGTTTCCGAGAAAGCCCGGCTCGCCTATCCGATCCGCGACGGCGTCCCGATCATGCTGGAATCGGAAGCGCGTCGGATCGAGGATTGATCAGCCAGCCCGCTGCTGCCGGATCTGGGTCGAACTCAGCGATGATCGAGGGCCGTGGATGAAGGTCCAGGCCGGCGCCGGCATGCGGGCGAGCAGGGCTGCATCGCGCTCGTCTATGCGGGCATGATCGAAGGTCCGCGCCATCCGCGACGACAGGAAGGAGAGGGTCGATCCGGGCCGGTCGATCACGGCAATCGGGAAAGTGAGGGCGATCTTCTGCCAGTTCTGCCAGCGGTGAAAGCTCACGAGATTGTCGGCCCCCATGATCCAGACGAAGTCGACAGCGGGGTTGCGGGCCTTCACGGCCGCAAGCACCTGGGCGGTGTAGGTCGATCCGAGCGTCTGCTCGAATGCGGTGACGCGCAGCCTTGGATGGGGGAAGATGGCTTCCGAGAGTGCCACGCGCTCGGCGAGCGGCGCGAGCTGGCGCCGGGATTTCAGCGGATTGCCTGGCGTCACCATCCACCAGAGCTGGTCGAGGCCGAGCGTCCGCAGCGCGATCTCGGCCACGAGGCGATGGCCGTCATGCGGCGGATTGAAGGAGCCGCCAAACAGGCCTACCGCCATGCCCGGCTCGACATGGGGCATGGCGAGATAGCGGCGATCGATCCCCCCCGGCGGCAAGCTCAGGGCCTTGTCTGGCCGTTGCCGCGGACGCGGTACTTGAAGGACGTCAGTTGTTCCACGCCGACCGGTCCGCGCGCATGCATCTTGCCCGTGGCAATGCCGATCTCCGCGCCCATGCCGAATTCGCCGCCGTCGGCGAACTGGGTCGAGGCATTGTGCAGGAGGATCGCCGAGTCGATTTCGTTGAAGAAGCGCGCGACGGCTGCCGGGTCCTCGGCGACGATCGCTTCGGTGTGGTGGGACGAGTAACGGTTGATATGGGCGATCGCACCGGCCACGCCGTCGACGACGGCCACCGAGATCACGGCATCGAGATATTCCGTCGACCAGTCTTCCTCGGTTGCGGGCTTGAAGGCGGGAAAAACCTTCAGCACGGTCGCCGATGCGCGAATCTCGCAGCCGGCCTCCGTCAGCGCCTCGAGCAGCGGCATCAGATGCGTGCCGATGGCGGCGCCGTCGACGAGCAGCGTCTCGGCTGCGCCGCAGATGCCGGTCCGGCGCATCTTCGAGTTGACGACGATCTTCCTGGCCATGTCGAGATTGGCGCTCGCATCGACATAGACGTGGCATATGCCTTCGAGATGGGCAAAGACCGGCACGCGCGCCTCATTCTGGACGCGGGCGACCAGGCTCTTGCCGCCGCGTGGCACGATGACATCGATGGCCCCGTCGAGACCCGTCAGCATCTCGCCGACGGCGGCGCGGTCGGAAATCGGGACCATCTGGATGGCGTGCTCCGGCAGGCCGGCGTCCTTGAGGCCCTTGACCAGGCAGGCATGGATCGCCTGCGAAGAGTGCAGCGAGTCCGAGCCGCCGCGCAGGATGACCGCATTGCCGGCCTTGAGGCAGAGCGCACCGGCATCCGCCGTTACGTTCGGACGGCTTTCGTAGATCACGCCGATGACGCCGAGCGGCGTACGGACGCGCTCGATATGCAGGCCGTTGGGGCGGTCCCATGCGGCGATCACCTCGCCCACCGGATCCCGGAGCTCGGCGATGGCGCGGATGCCGTCGGCGATGGCGCGGATGCGGGTCTCGCTGAGCGTCAGGCGGTCGATGAAGGATTCTGCCATGGCCGCGGCGCGCGCATTGTCGAGATCCAGCGCGTTGGCGGAGAGGATTTCGCCCATGCGCGTCTCGATCTCCCGCGCCATCGACACCAGCGCCGCGTGCTTTCGCTCGGCGGAGGCGATCGAAAGCGGGCCGGCGGCAGCGCGGGCATTGCGCCCAATCGCGAGCATGAGATCGTGGACGCTCTCCTTGGGCTGGTCAAGCATTGGCCTTTTCCTTGCTCTTGCCCCGCCCGGCGGCGGTCATCACGAGGTCGTCGCGGTGGACCATCGCAGCCCGCCCCGAATAGCCGAGAATGCCTTCGATGTCAGCGGATTTCTTGCCCACGATCAGACGCGCTTCCTGCGCGTCGTAGCCCGAGAGGCCGCGTGCGATCTCGCGACCGTCGAGGCCGAGGACGGCGACCGTGTCGCCGCGGGCGAACTCACCCTCCACCCGGCGCACCCCTGCCGGGAGCAGGCTCTTGCCGGTCATCAGAGCGCGCTCGGCGCCCTCGTCTATGATCAGGCGACCGGCTGGAACGAGCTTGCCGGCTATCCACGTCTTCCAGCCCTTGACCGGCTCTGCCGAGGGCTCGAACCAGCTGTGGCGTGCGCCGTCGATGATGGCGCGCAGGGGATGGTCGATCTTGCCCGAGGCGATGATCATCGCGCAACCCGCGGCGGTGGCGATCTTGCCCGCGTCGATCTTGGTCCGCATGCCGCCGCGCGAGAGTTCCGAGGCCGCGCCGCCCGCCATCGCCTCGATATCGGGGGTGATCGCACGGATGAAGGGCAGGAATCGGGCATTCGGATCGAGATGCGGCGGAGCGCTGTAGAGCCCGTCGATGTCGGACAGCAGAACGAGGAGATCGGCGCCGACCATGGTGGCGACACGGGCCGCGAGCCTGTCATTGTCGCCGTAGCGGATCTCCGTCGTGGCGACGGTGTCGTTCTCGTTGATGACGGGGACGGCCTTCATCCGGAGCAACTGGCCGATCGTGGCGCGTGCATTGAGATAGCGGCGGCGCTCTTCGGTGTCGCCGAGCGTCAGGAGGATCTGGCCGGCGACGATCTCGTGGCGGGACAATCCCTCCGACCATGCGCGCGCGAGGGCGATCTGGCCGACAGCTGCGGCAGCCTGGCTCTCCTCGAGCTTCAGGGCTCCCGCGCCGATGTCCAGAACGGTGCGACCCATGGCGATGGCGCCGGAGGAGACCACCAGCACCTCTATCCCCTCGGCTGCAAGGCTGGCAATGTCGTCGCACATGGCCTCCAGCCAGGTGCGACGCAGGCCCGCCGCACGATCGACCAGGAGCGCCGAGCCAATCTTGATGACGATCCGACGGCAGCTGGTCAGCGGCTTGTGTTCAGAGGTCATCGTCGTCCTCGTCCCAATCGTCCTCGTCGTCGTCCATAGGCGCCATCTTGACCTTGCGGTTAAAGTTGACGCCGCTTTCGGCGGAGGGAAGCTCGGGATTCTCGGCCTTGCTCGTCTCGATCACCTCGGCAAGCGCGCGCAGGACCTCCTGCATGCCCTTGCCGGAAACAGCCGAAATTGCGAACGGCGTCGCGCCGGAGGCGCGCTTGAGAGCTGCCTTTTTCTTCTTGAGCGTGTCCGCATCGACCGTGTCGATCTGGCTGAGAGCGACGATCTCCGTCTTTTCCTCAAGGCCGGCACCATAGGCATCCAGCTCGGCGCGCACCGTCTTGTAGGCCTTTCCGACATTATCTTCCTGCGCCGAGACGAGATGCAGCAGCACGCGCGTGCGTTCGACGTGACCGAGGAACCGATCGCCGAGCCCGACCCCTTCATGGGCGCCCTCGATCAAGCCCGGAATGTCGGCGAGGACATATTCCTTCGCGTCGACGGTCGCCACGCCGAGATTGGGATGCAGCGTCGTGAAGGGATAATTGGCGATCTTCGGCCGGGCACGGGTGCAGGTGGCAAGAAAGGTGGATTTGCCGGCATTCGGCAGGCCGACCAGGCCAGCATCGGCGATCAGCTTCAGCCGCAGCCAGACCGTCTTTTCCTCGCCTTCCTGGCCCGGATTGGCCCAGTCCGGCGCCTGGTTGGTCGACGAGCGGAAATAGGCGTTGCCGAAGCCGCCGTTGCCGCCCTTGGCAATGCGGAACTTCTGCCCGACCTCGGTCATGTCGCAGATCAGGGTCTCGCCGTCCTCTTCGAAGATCTGCGTGCCGGCCGGCACCTTGAGCGTCACGCTCTTGCCCTTGGCGCCGTGGCGGTTGCGGCCCATGCCGTGCGTACCGGTCTCCGCCTTGAAATGCTGCTGGTAGCGGTAGTCGATCAGCGTGTTGAGGCCATTGACAGCCTCGACCCAGACATCGCCGCCGCGACCGCCGTCGCCGCCGTCGGGACCGCCGAACTCGATGAACTTCTCGCGTCGGAACGACACCGAGCCGGCACCCCCGTCACCGGACTTGATATAGACTTTTGCCTGGTCGAGGAATTTCATCTGTGGATACGGGCCTTGCCAACTCTACGGTTGCGTGTTCGATATAGCGACAGCCGTGAAAGGTCAAAGAATATCATGAAATTCGTGAGCTTTAACGTCCAATTCGGCCTCGGATTGGATGGGAAATTCGATCCGCAGCGCATCATTGCAGCCATCGAGGGGGCCGATGTCATCGCCCTACAGGAGGTGAGCCGCAATCTTCCCAGAAATAGTCTGGCCGACCTGCCCGACATCTTTGCCGGCCTGATGCCGGACTTCTACCACGCCTTTGAAGCTGGTGTGATGACCGACGCCGGCTCCTCCCTCGAGGGGGGGCGCATGCGGATGCGCTTCACCGAATTCGGCAACATGGTCCTGTCGCGCTACCCGATCCTGTCTGTCCGCAATATTCTGCTGCCGCGCAGCCGTACCTATGACCGGCTCAACATCCAGCGCTCAGCGCTCGAATGCGTGCTGGCGACGCCGGGCAAGGCGCTCCGTCTCTATTCGGTTCATCTCGACCATCGCAGTCCCGCCGAGCGCATAGCCCAGATCGAGTTCCTCAAGACCCGCCTGACGGGCTATGTCCAGGAAGGCGGCGCGGTGACCGGCGGGAGCGAATTCGGCTTTCCCGAACTTCCCGCCGCCGACGACTATGTGGTGATGGGCGACTTCAACATGATGCCCGAGCAGCCGGAATATCTCGCGATGGTGGGTCCCAAGGACCTCTATTACGGGCGAACCGCGACGGCTGCATTTCCGCTCGACGCGCTCGATCATCTCGGCAAACGCGGCATCGATGACTATAGCTGGGAGGAACCTGGCCATCCCGAAACGCGGCAGTTGCTGGACTACTGTTTCGTGAGCCCCAGCATGGCCGGGCGTCTGCGGAATGGCTGGATCGACATGGAGTGTATCGCCTCGGACCACAAGCCGGTCTGGGTGGACATGGAGTAGAAGGCACAATCCCGCGTATATTGCCGTTTTCTACTTTTCCCGGTTGTAATATTCAGGGCTTGCCGTATCCTCTCGTCTTCAACTTGAGGGGGTGCGGTCATGTCCGATGCTGCAGTCGCCGGGAATGGCCGTTTGGCCGAAGCTTCAAGTGTATGGTCCGGCCTGCTGGAACGACTTCCGAACTGGGTTCTCGGGCTCTGGCTGCTGGTGATATACTGTCTTCTTCTGACCTATACGGTCTTTGCCTTCAGCGCCTACCAGATGCATATAAGTCTCGAAAGCGCCAAGGAAAATGGCGGTGCATTGTCGGTCGACGAACTCATCGACAAGAACAACGAACTGCGGTCGGTTCAGGATCTTCTCTACGAGAACTATTCCGACCGGGACGCCGCCAGCGCCCGAAAGCTGGCGAAGATCCAGGTTCGAAACGACTACGAGCAGGAAAAATCCAACATATTCGCGACCTGCCGGAGCCGCATTGCGGAGAACAAGAGGGCACGGGATCCCGACTATGCCGGCGCCACAGAGTTCTGCCAGCGGGACAATCCCGATGCTTTGGAAGGGACGATCAAGCAGATCATCGACGAGGAACTCGAGCGTGTGAAGCGGGTCGATCTGGCGATCGCCGCCGTCGATGCCGACATTGCGCGGATCCAGGCAGACCTCGACGTGACCGAGTCCAGCATCAAGTCCAACCTCGACCGGGAAAGCACGGTGACGGGCGGATGGACCCCGCAGATGCGCAATCTGATCGTCAAGCTGAACTACTTCCAGTCGGCCGGTTATGAGGGCCCTCTGTCCTTCCTGCTGCCGGACTTCATCAACATTTCCGAAGACGTGCTCGCGCTCATTATCGTCTTGTCGATGGGCGCGATCGGCGGTGCGCTGCACATAACCCGCAATTTCCTTGCGCCCGAGAATGCGGACGATGTCGACACCTATCTCGTCCGCTACCGCTACATTTTCTTCCAGCCGTTTCTCGGCGCCTTCACTGCCTTTGCCGTCTACATTTTCGTTCGGGCCGGCGTGATCGTGATGTCGAACAGCAGTGCGGGCGTGACGACGATGAGCCCGTTCTTCATCGCCTTTCTCGGAATCGTCTCGGGATTCCTCGCCAATGTCGCCCTCGACGTCATCGAGAGCACCGGCAAAGCGCTGTTCAGAGCGCAATCCGACAAGGCGCGCGCCCGCTGGGCCTACGGCCTCAAGGCCGCGCTGACGGACTGCGCCAAGATCCGGACGCAGAAGCCCGACATCGCTCCGGAGGATCTGACGGACGAGATCGGCCTGATCTCGACGGCGCTGCAGCTCGATCCGAAGAAGGTGACGGCCTGGATGGACCTCAAGGAGACCGTACCCGGAAACTACCAGCGCTACATTGCGATCTATCTGAAGATGCATCCGCGGCAGATCTTCACGGATGTGCCCGAAAGCGACGAGGCGGGGGCCGTTTGATACGGCCCCCGCCCGGTCACATCGGCATGTAGCCGCCGAAGGTCAGCTCCGTCGTGATCAGCCGGACGCCCGTCGAGCGTGCCTCCGAGAAGCCGTCGATGACGCCGGTGACATCGAAGCCCAGCTTGCCCTGCAGGCGGAGCGAGGCGGGATTGTCGACCATCACTGCCGAGTACAGGGTCTCGCCCATCATCACCGAGAAGAACCGGGCGATGACGGCGTTGACCGCGTCGGTCATGATCCCCTTGCCCCAGTGTTCCTCGGCAAGCCAGTAGCCGATATGCCAACCCTGGCGGTCGTCGGTGTCGCGCCATTCGATCGAGACAGAGCCGATCAACGCGTCCGACAGATTGCCGTTGGCGGCGGCGAGTTCCGGCGTCAGGATCGCCCTGATCCCGCCGAGCGTGATGGCGAAATGCCAGGCATGCTCCGACGGCGATGCGATAGAGGCGAGCCAGTCCTCGGCGTCCTCCAGGTGATAGGGCTGAGGGACGCGCGTCAGCATCTTCGCCACGCGATAGTTGGCGAGCGCCCCGGCCAGGGCCGGGGCGTCGCTCGACAGGGGGCGCCGAAGCGTCAGCCGGCCCGTACGGATCAGCGGCTGACGCGGCAGCGCCCGGCTCCGGCCCGACGCGTCGAAGGCGGGGGGCAGGAGGGGAAGCCCGGCGATGGGTTCGGCCTGTGCCGTCATCTCGCCCCTCCCCAGTTCCGGAGGGAGCCCCAGGTCTTGCGGTCGAGGCGGAACCATTCGACGGCCACCATGCCGCCCAGTGCCAGCGACGCGGCCATGCCGGTGCCCTGGAACTGGAAGCCGCATTTCTGGATCACCCGGCGCGAACCGATATTCATCACCCGGGCGCGGGCGTCGATATAGTCGACGTCGAAATGCCGGAAGCCGAAGTCGATCAGGGTCTGCGCGGCTTCCGTCGCAAGACCCCGGTTCCAATAGGGCTCGCCGATCCAGTAGCCGAGTTCGAGACCTCGACCGCTGTCATGCGCCTCGAGCCCGCAGGCACCGATCAGGGTCTCGGTCTCGGCGATCGTGATGGCGTAGACGCATTTGCCCATCGCGCCCGTGGAAACGCGGGCGACGAAGTTTTCGGCGTCCCGCGGGGTATAGGGGTGCGGCATGCGCGACACCATGGCCGCGACATTCATGTTGTTGGCGAGATGGGCAATTGCGTTGGTATCGGCCATCTCAGGCGCACGCAGAACGAGGCGCTCGGAAACGAGAATGGGCGATGCGAGTTCCTGCGGCAGCGGCCGCATCTCACTTCTGAAGCCGCCTTGGCTTTGGCTTTCCTTCAATTGGGTATGCATGGTCTACCTCCTGAGGTTCAATGCGCAAACGAAAAGGGACGGTGGGTTGCCCCACCGTCCCTTTTGAACCCTGGAGGTCTTGCGACCTGAAGTGCCAGCCGGGCCGATGAGGCGCCGGCTGTTTAGAGAGCTCCGGCTTACTCTGCTGCTTCTGCCGTTTTCGGCATGACGGACACGAATACGCGGCCGTTGGCCTTGGTACGGTAGTCGACGGCGCCATTGGTCAGTGCAAAGAGGGTATGGTCCTTGCCCATGCCGACATTGGCGCCGGGATGCCACTGGGTACCGCGCTGGCGAACGATGATGTTGCCCGCGATCACGGCTTCGCCGCCGAACTTCTTGACGCCCAGACGCTTGGAATTGGAATCGCGACCGTTGCGCGACGAACCGCCAGCTTTTTTGTGTGCCATGGTCTTGCTCCTTGTCCTCTAACCCTTACGCCGCGATCGTCAGAATGCGGACGGTGGTGAAATGCTGGCGGTGGCCCTTCTTGCGCTTGGAATTCTGGCGGCGGCGCTTGACGAAAGAGATGGTCTTCCGCGTGCGGCCCTGGCCGACGACTTCCGCAGTCACGACGGCGCCGTCCACAAACGGCGCGCCGATCTTGGCGCTGGCACCCTCGCCGACAACGAGGACTTCCTTGAATTCGATCTTGGTCCCGGCCTCGCCGTCCAGCTTCTCGATCTGGATGACGTCGTCGGCAGCAACCTGGTACTGCTTCCCGCCGGTCTTGATGACTGCGAACATTTTTTATCCTTTCATGTTCCAACCACCTCGGCAGACCCGGTAAGGCCGTACGGACGGGCGGTCTTCTTGTTCAGTCGGTTGGTCTTGAGCGGGGCATCCCGCCGGTGAAGTGCGACTCGACCTTTGCCTGCAGGAAAAAGCCACCGCGTTCCGCGAATAGGACTATCCGCAGGTTTCCGTGCATGCGTGTACGCGAGGGATCGAAGGCTGTCAAGCGAACCGACTGCGGAAGGGGCAAATTCGCCAAGCCCGGCCGGCCGTTTCTGAAGCCACCGCGGCGGGTGAACCCGGGAGGGGGATAATCGATAGGAGATCGTTTGCTTCGTCCCGTTTATCTATCCCTCCGCAAGGATGAGAAAACGCTCGCGCTCCCCTCTTTGCGTTCCCGGTGGCTCCCTCCCGCCGCCTCACTCATGACCGGTGAAGACGCGTCAGTTCCAGGCCTTTAGGGCCCGCAGAACCGGCGTCTTCTTCAGCATGTGCCCTTCCATCCGGCTCAGCACGCGATCGAGCACCATGACGCCGTCACGGATCGCAGGACCCTTGTTCAACATCACGCACTCGGCTCTCGCCGCCATTGCTGCGTCGGTCATCTCACCGCGTGACGGCACACCGTCCTTCACGAGGTCCTCGAGCACTTGCGTGGCCCAGATCGCCGGGACACTTGCCGCCTCGCAGAGCCAGAGGATCTCTTCCTGCATTTCCGCGAGCCGCTCGAACCCGATTTCCGCGGCGAGGTCGCCTCGTGCGATCATCACCGCGAGTCGCCAATGAGGCGTAGCGCGCGCAATGAGGTCCGGGAGATTTCTGACCGCCTCCGGCTGCTCGATCTTTGCCACCAGACCCGGCGAATGACCCTGGTCTCCGAGACGCGCGATCGTTGCCTCGAGAAGGTCGATGTCGTCTGGCCGCCGCACGAAGGAATAGCCGATCATGTCAGCGCATTCGAGAACTGTTACCAGGTCTTGTTCGTCCTTTGCAGTCAAGGGTGAAAGACCGAGATCCGTGTCCGGAACATTAAGGCCCTTCTCGGCCTTGAGTTTTGCGCCACCGGCTTTCGCCCGCGTCACGCGGATGATCGCTTCGTCGTTGTCGGCTGTCTCCACGATTCCCTCGAGCTTGCCGTCGTCGTAGCGGATGCGGTCGCCGACCGCGAGCCGCGTGACGATTGCCGGCTCCGACACGGTCGCGCAGAAATCGATCCCGCCGGCGAGCCTCGGCTGGCCCTTGGCGACAAGTCGGAACCTGTCGCCGACGTCAAGCTTCTTCTTGCCCGACTGGAGCACCGCCTCGGTCCGAAGCTTCGGCCCGGCAATGTCCATCAGGACGGGGATCGTCCGTCCCATCTGGGTGCCGACGGCCCGGATCTCGCGCGCGAGCTTGTGCCAGGCATCCGGATCGTCATGCGCACAGTTGATCCGCGCGACGTCCATGCCCTTCTGTACGAGATCGAGAAGAAGGTTGGGAGACGAGGCGGCGTCACCGGGCAAGGTCACCATGATGCGGCTGCGGCGATGTGGTGGCGGCGGTCCAAAAAGCGCATCTGCGGCGCCACGCAGACGGACCTCTCCTCCGAAAAACAGTGTCGACGACGGCGCCTGAAAATCCTGCACCGCGCCGGACATGGTTGAAAGGGCGGCGATGACGGCGTCGAGCGTCGGGATGACCCGGCTTTCGAGCCGACCCAGCGACGACAGGCCCAGCGGCATGAGCCGCCGTTGCAAGGCACGGATGTCGTGCTGGCGAAGCGCGAGATAATGCGCGAGATTGACCAGCGAGGAGTCTCCTTCCGGCTCCACGCCCCAGCGCTTCATGAGCGGCTCGGCCGCTGTCAGCACGGATTGCCTGAGCACATTGAGGTCGGCGAGAAGGTGCTCGGGCGCGCAGTCAAGTTCGGATGTCTGTGTCTGGTCCATGGCATGTCTCCAATCGAGAGATCGGTAGCACGCCTGGATCATCGCTCCATGACAGAGATCAATGGGTCTGAGTCGGCTTGGGCCGCTTCAGTTCGACGCCACCCTGTCGAGCCAGGACTTGATGCATGCGACAGCCTCGGGCTCGTCGAGAAACGGAATATGGCCTCGCCCGGCGACCTCGGCATAGAGCAGATCCGGCCGCCTGTCGCACATCAGACGCGCCGTCGCCGCGCTCAGCACGTCCGAATTGGCTCCATGCACAAGCGCCAGCGGCAGATCTGCGCAGGCATCGAACAAGGGCCAGAGATCCACGGACGGCCCAGCCAATGCCGTTTCGAAGTTCAGTCGCAAGGCCGGATCATAGGTGAGGTCGACACCGTGCTCGGTCTCGACATAGTGCCGCACCGCCTCCTCCTCCCAGCGCAGTTGCGGCACATCCTGGAAACCCGGATTGGCGGCAGGCAATCTGTCCGCGACTTCCTCCAGCGTCAGGCCTTCGGGCCTCACGCCGAGATATCGGCCGATACGCTCCAGGCCGGCCCGCTCGAGCACGGGGCCGACATCGTTGAGGCACAGACCGGTCATGCGGCTTTTCGCGGTCGCTGCGATGCTCATTCCGATCAGACCGCCTCGCGAACTGCCGATGATCGCCGCAGCCGTCAGACCGAGATGATCGAGGAGGGCGATCGCGTCTCTCGCCTCCTGCAGTACAGTGTAGGTGGCGGGGTCGGCCCATTCGGATTCGCCGCGTCCGCGGCTGTCGAGACGAATGAGGCGCACCTCTGGCAGGTGCCGTTCGAGATAATCGAAGTCGCGACCGTCACGCGTCAGTCCCGCCAGACAGAGGACGGGAGCACCTTCGCCCTGGTCTCGATAGGCCAACCTGACGCCATCTTCTGCCTGGAAGTACTGCATGCCTTACTCAACCTTCCTGCACCGTCACCGACTGCCCCATAGCCGGGTTATGCCGCTGAAGACCGTCCTGCCGCAAGGGCTGCACTGTTCTTCAGCGGTCATGCGGTTGCAATTGACCTATTTCCTCAGCGCCCAGTTCTGCTGAACGCCAGACTAATGGGCGGTCCAGCCCCTCGTCCACCGGCAATGCGGTGCCGGCAATCCGGCCGGCTTCCCGGATGCAGAGAAAGACCGCCGAGGCGCCGGTCTGCTCGGGCGTCACTGATCGGCGTGTCGGCTGCGCCGCCAGGTGCATCACCCGAATGTCCTCCTTCCCTCGATCGATCCGAGAGCTGCGCAGGCGGCACGGGCAATCACCAGTTCCTCGTTGGTCGGTACGATCAGCACCGACGTCCGCGCCTGATCCGACGAGATCACCGGCGCGTTCACCTCGTTCTTCCCGTGGTCGATCTCGACGCCCATCCAGCCGAGGCGTTCGCAGATGCGCGCACGGATCAGGCGCGAGTTCTCGCCGATCCCGCCCGAGAAGACGAGCGCATCGACGCCGCCCATGGCAGCAGCCATCGCGCCGACCTCCCGCTGGCATCGGAACACGAAATAATCGATCGCCTGCCGGGCCTCGGGGGTGCCGGCCGCCTCGAGCTCCCGCATGTCGTTTGAGAGCCCCGAGAGGCCGAGCAGGCCAGATCTGCGATAGAGCAGGTCGGAGATCTCTGCGCCCGACATGCCCTTCTGCTCGATCATGTAGAGAATCACACCGGGATCCAGCTGCCCGCTCCGCGTTCCCATCGGCAGCCCGTCGAGCGCGGAGAAACCCATGGTCGAGGCAATCGACCGGCCGTCTTCGATCGCGCACATTGACGCGCCGTTGCCGAGATGAGCGACGATGACTTTTCCGGCCGCCAGGCCGGGGGCGAGCTCTCGCAGCCGACCGGACACATAGTCGTAGCTCAGTCCGTGGAAACCGTAGCGCCGAACGCCTTCGTCGTAGAACGACCGCGGCAAGGCAAAGGCGTCGTTGACCCAAGGATGGCTGCGATGAAAAGCGGTATCGAAGCAGGCGACCTGCGGAACATCGGGGAATGCTTCCATCGCGGCGTCGATGCCGGCGAGATTGTGCGGTTGATGAAGCGGTGCGAAGGGCGAAAGCGTCGCCAGCTGCTGCATGATCGATGCCGTGATCGTCGTGGGCGTGGTGTAGAGGTCTCCGCCGTGCACGACGCGGTGACCCACTGCGAGGAGCTTCAGGTCGGGATAGAGACCCCGGAACGCCGAAAGGGTGGTCCGAAGGGCCTCGGGGTGGCTGGCAAGGCTGCCGCCCCGGTGTGCGATCGGTTCTCCCGTTGGTCCCTTCAGCTTGAGCACACCGTCAGGCCCGATGCGATCGGCAAGCCCGCTCGCAAGCGGATGCTCGCAGCGGGCTGGAAAGAGCGCCGTCTTGAGCGACGAGGATCCTGCGTTGATGGTGAGCACGGCGTCGGTCATGGCTTGCCGCTCGTTGCGTGGTGAAGGGCCGCAACCGCGCAGGAGGCCAGCCTGGACATCGAACTGTCGGAGCGCGAATTCAGGATGACCGGGACCCGAGCGCCCAGAACGAGCCCGGCACCCTCGGCGTGACTGACGAAGGCCAGTTGCTTGGCCAGCATGTTGCCTGCGTCAAGGCCAGGCACGACGAGAATGTTCGCACGGCCGGCCACGCCACCCTTGAGACCCTTGGTGCGCGCAGCTCCGAGATCGACCGCATTGTCCATGGCCAGCGGCCCATCGACAAGGCCGCCTGTGATCTGTCCCCGGTCGGCCATCTTGGAAAGCAGCGCCGCGTCGATCGAGGACTGGATCGCCGGATTGATGGTCTCGACGGCCGACAACACGCCCACCCTTGGCTCGATGCCGAGCGCCAAAGCCAGATCGATCGCATTCTGAACGATATCGACCTTGGTCGGCAGGTCCGGCGCAATGTTGATCGCCGCATCCGTGACCATGACGGGTTCCGGCTGGCCCGGAACGTCCATGACGAAGACATGGGTGAACCGGCGACCGTCCCTCAGCCCAGACGTCTTGTCGAGCATGGGGCGCAACAGGTGGTCGGTATGCATATGTCCCTTCATGACGGCCGCGGCCCGGCCCTCATGGACGAGCCGGCAACCGACGATCGCGGCCGCTTCTTCATCGCCCCCGACATCGATCAGCCCAAAGGCATCGATTCCGACATTCATGTCAGATGCCGTTCGACGGATCGCATCGGCCCGACCGACGAGAATGGGAATGATGAGACCTTCCTTCGCCGCCAGAACCGCGCCGCCCAGGGCGTTCTCGTCAACCGGGCAAATGACCGCGGTCGGCAGCGCCGGAAGCGGCCGCGCGCGTTCCAGCAAGGCCTCGAAATGGCGATGGCGCTGGACAATCAGGCCGGGCACTTCGACATCGTCGCGATCATATTTGACGGTAGGGGCCCGGACCTCAGCGACCCCAGACAGGATCAGGTGATCATCGGCCACGCGGCGCACTTCGGTCGCGAGGCGCACGAGACCGCCCTCCCGCTTGTCGGTCACGCGAGCACGGCAGACAAGCTCCTCTCCCGCCCGGGCACGATCATGAAAATCGAGCGTCTGATGCCGATAGAGCGTGCCCGGGCCGGGCAGTCGCGTGCCGAGCACGGCTGAAATGAGAGACGCAATGAACATACCGGGTGCCACGCCTTCCGGACGACCGTCGCGATCTGCATCGCCGTTCGGCAGATGCATCGGATTGTAGTTGCCCGACGCGGATGCGAAAACGTAGAGGTCGTCGGAGGTGACCAGCCGACGCAATTCAGCGGTGTCCCCGACGTTGATCTCGTCGAAGGTCTGATTGACGAGATGCATGTCAGTTCTCCGCCGCAGCTGCTTTCGAGGATTTCGACGATCGCGCGGGCTGTCGATCGGGATTATCGCCCCTCGGCGTGACATCGGCGGGGACATCTCCTTCGGCGGGGCTGGACCCGACAGTGTGCGGGCCGGGTTGGGAGGCCGCCGCCAGCGGATCTTCTGTCACGTCATCCGTCGGCGCAGGCAGACCCAGAACCGCGGCAAAGCGTTCGATGAGACCGAGGGTGCGTGGCGACATTTCGGCCATCGGTCCCGGTATGAACCGCACCACCTTCAGAGCCTGCGCGCGCTCGTTTTCCTTAGACAGCAGAACAGGCAAGGTCTCGATCGCCCGCTCGGTTTCGTAAGTTGCAATAAGTGCCTGCTGGTGGATGATGACGGCACGGCGATCGGCCCCCAGTGAGCGGAAGGGTTCGTCCTCCGTCAGCACGCGCGACGAGCGTTCCAGACGATCGCGCCGCACTTCGCCGCGATCCTCGGCGAGCAGCACGAGCATCCGGATGACGGCTTCGGCGAAACCGCCGCTCTCGATGCCCGACAGCGCGATCGCAACTTCGGGGAGGCCGCGCAGCTCGTCGTGGCTCTTCAGCGTGCGGCGCCCCTCATGTGTCCGACCGAATGCGCGGGCCCAGGGCGTTCCCCAGATACTGTGGAACAGAAGCTCGTAAGACATGTCGCGACTGTCGCGCCAGAAATCCAGCATCTGCTCCGCCCCGGACACCCAGAGCGCCTCGGCGCCGAGGAACGGGCTGTCGGCGCGCGCCTTGGCGCGGGTGGACCGGACGGTCTCCGCGGTCGCCGCGACCGTCGTCATCAGCGGATTTCTCGACGAAGCCAGGGCGCGCGACAGCCGTTGCGGATGAAGCGCCCTGGTCATTTCGGCAAAGGTGTCGGTGACAACAGCCTTGACGAAGGGCCTGACCATGGCGTCATAGATCTGCGCCTGCACCTCGGAGGCGCGAGCAACCGCCGCGAACGGCCGCTCGTCGAGATGGCCGTCATCGAGGGCGCGAATATCGTCAAAGGACCTTTCGACGAAGTCGACGGTAAAATGCTTGCGCCCGTCCTGTTCGTGGACATCCTGGATGCGCATTTCGTAGAGGCCGGGCGCCAGCGCCTCGATCGTTTGCAGCGTGGAGGCCATCTCGCTATGCTCGCGATTGGCGATCTTGGAGGAAACGAATATGCCGAGATGCCCGACCTCGTTGTGGACCATATAGATGATGCGCTGGCCGCGGATGCGGATCTCCTGCACATCCGAATAGGTTTCGGCAATCCAGTTGAGAGCCTGTTGCGGAGGCGTGATGTTGTCGCCGTGGCTTGCGAAGACGATGATCGGAGCCCGGATCGCCTTGAGATCGACCGGGCGGCCCGGCTCGATGCGCGCCTCGTTCTTCACGAGGCGGTTCCCGACGAAGAGCTGCTCGACTATCCAGCGGATCTCAGGCTCGTTGAGCAGGAAGAAGCCACCCCACCACTTTTCGAACTCGAGGAAGGACGCTTCGGCTGTGTCCACGTCTCGGAGCAGATCGGTGTATTTGCGGAACAGCGTGCGGCCCGGATTGAGCAGCTCGAAATTCTGGACGAGGTGGGCGCCATCGAAGATGCCGCCGCCGAGATCCGACAGAAGCATCGGGATCCAGGTGCCCCCGAGGACTCCGGCGTTATATCGCATCGGGTTTTCTCCGACCCGTCCCGACCAGGGTGCGACCGGCGCTCCGTTGATCACGACCGGTCCGGTCAGATCGGGATTGGCCGCCGCAAGCAGCAGGGTTGCCCACCCGCCCTGGCAGTTGCCGATGACGATAGGCTTGGAGGCCTGGGGGTGGCGCCGCATCACTTCGCGAACGAAAGCCGCTTCCGATCGCGTGACATAGGCCAGAAACTGCCCCGGCTCCGGCTCGCGACGGAACGCGATGAAATAGACGGGGTGACCCGCGCGGAGCGCCACGCCCACCTGGCTGTCTGCCTTGAATCCGCCGATTCCGGGCCCGTGACCGGCGCGGGGATCGATGACGATGAAGGGACGCCGGCTCGCGTCTATGCTGACCCCCTCGGGGGGGACGATCCGGAGCAGCATGTAATTCGAGGGATAGGGAAGATCCCGGCCATCCATGACGATGTCGTAATCATAGATGAGAACGGGCGGGCAGCCGGCGGCCTCATGCTCGAGAAACAGATCGCCTCGGGCGCGCAGAACATCGGCCGTGAGCACGAGCCTTTCGGCGGCGTCTATCATGTACTCTGTCCAGTCGGCCCCGAGCCTGCCTTCCTGCTGCGCCTGGCGAAAGGCGGTCAGGAGCTCCTCGGATTTGCCGAGGAATTCCCTGAGCCTTTCGGAATGCGTCGCCTGGATCCGGTTGGAATGCTGGAGCAGGGATGTCGCCAGGATCTCCGCCGTCGCCGCGAAAGCCTCTATCTCGGCTTCTCCGAGTTCAAGGCTCCGGGTAAGAGCCGAAAGGGCGTCGAGCTCGACGCGCGGCAAGGCGGGCTGCCGCGTCGCATCGAAGAGATCGAATACGTTCACCATGAAAGATCCTCACGCCGTGATGGAGTAGCCGCCGTCGATGGCATGGACGCCGCCGGTCATATTTCTGGCCTCGGGGGACGCGAGGAATGCCGCCATTGCACCCACGTCCTCGATCGTCGCCAGCATGTGCGTGGGTGCCTTGCTTGCGGCGGCCGCGAGAAGTTCGTCGAAATGATCAATCCCGCTTGCGGCGCGCGTCGCCAGTGGCCCTGGAGACAGCGCATGGACGCGGATAGCCTTCTTTCCCAGTTCGGCCGCGGCGTAGCGAACAGCACTTTCGAGAGCGGCCTTGACGGGGCCCATCATGTTGTAGTGCTCGACGACGCGCGACGATCCGAAGAACGACACCGAAAGGCACGTTCCCCCTTGGGTCATCAGCGGTTCGGCAAGCCGTATCATGCGAAGGAAGGAATGAACGGAAACATCCATGGCGAGCGAGAAACCATGCGCGGAGCAATCGACGACACGCCCGTGCAGGTCGTCCTTTGGTGCGAAGGCGATCGAATGCACAAGCGTGTCGAGCCGCCCCCAACGCGTTTCGATCTCGCCGAAGAGCGCTTCCATTGCGCCGGCCTGCGACACGTCGAGCGGTCCGACGATCTGCGCGCCGAGGCCTTCGGCAAGCGGGCGGACGAAAGGCTCGGCCTTATCGTTGAGCCAGGTCACGGCGAGTTCCGCGCCCTGGGTCCTGAGCGCCTTCGCACAGCCCCAGGCAATTGAATGTTCGTTCGCGATTCCGACGACGAGTGCCTTCTGACCTTGAAGGGAGAACATCAGGAGCTCCGTTGCGGTCCTTGCTGCAGTGCATCCTGATGGTGATTTATTGCTGCCGTGTGACGCTTGGAGCATCACTTGCATCTCGAGGCGGGTTTCATCAAACTATTGTGTTTCATCAATTATTTTCGTCTTCTCTGGGAAGAGTCCGAGGTCTTGACGCGGTGCAGCGCGCGTCACGGGACCCGCACCGGTCCTGCCGGAACTGCAGGGCCAGAGAAGCTGGCCATGAGAAGCAAGCCGGTGAGGAGATTGATCTCCAGTGCCGGGCCTGCGAAACGACGGCATCCTCCTCGACGAAGTTCGGGCATCGCAACGCGGCATGGGTTTCTGCCGGACAGGTACATCCACATCATATGTCGAGCTTCAAAGCCGTCCCAGTGCGCTTGCCTTCCGGTTTTTTCTCGCTTTTTCTCTCGCACGCTGTGTTCGACAGCCATCTGGCGAATGCGGACTGCGGAGAGATGATAGAGCGGTCGATCACACCGCACTCGAAATGCTTCCCAAACAATCCGGGCTCGGCATTGCAGGGTTCTTGAATCCTTGACTGTCAGATATTCGGTTTGGCTTCTCCGGGACCAATCAGCTTGGCCCCAGGGGATTCTTCGATCCTGCCGCTCTCCAGCGACAGGGGCGTAGACCAGTTTGCTTCGATCGATGGGAGCAGCGCGGCCAAGGCAATCAGAGATCGTGTTTCATGAGCTGCCGACTGCCCAAGTCATGTCGTCGAACTCGTCGTTCTCATGCCGGCGAGTATGGTCGCGGCTGTCAGAGCCAGGGCTAATGCGCCAATTGTCGCGTTCCACCCTGCGTGATCATAGACCTGACCGATGACCAAGCTGCCTGTCAGGCCCCCTGCGTAATATGACGCGAGGTAGATGCCGCTTGCGCCCGCCTTATCGATGATCGCACGGCGACCCACAAGTCCAGTCGCAAGCGCCTGCGCGAGGAAGGTTCCAACTGCCACGGCGGCGAGCCCTGTGAGTGCCACGACCAGGTCGCCGCTGAGGAGAGCGAAGACACCCACAATGGCCAGGCCGAGAGCCAGCATCATCGACCTCGTCGGGCCAAAGCGTCTTGCCACTTGGCCAGCGAGCGGTGTGGTGATCATCGAGGGGATAAAGACCAGGTAGACAAGTCCCAGCATCATGGGTGCGACACCGAGCTCGACCAGCCTGAAATTCACATAGGTAAATGTGCCGATGAAGACAAACAGGATAAGGAAGCCGATCGCGAAGGCCCGGCGAAGCTCGCTGTCGGCGAAGTGATAGGTCCAGCGCCGCATGCGAGCCGTTCGCTCGTCACTCGTCTGCATCATGCCGGATGTTCTCTCCAGCGTCAGCCATACCAGAAGCGCTCCTGCGAGGTTGAGAGCGGCGAAGGTGAAGAAATTGATCGGCAGCCCACCAAGTCCGGCGACGGCGGCTGACAGGATCCGACCGAACAGGTTGCTGGCGACATTGCCGGTAACATAGGCGGCGAGTGCCCCCGCCGACTGCCCCGCTGAAAAATGCTCCGATAGATAGGCGATCGTCAGCGTGAAAGCGCCGGACATGCAGAGGCCCTGCACAACGCGCAGCAGCGCAAATGTCGTCAGATCCTCCGTGAAGGCGAGCAGGGTCGTTGGAATTGCCAGCAATGCCAGGCTGATCCAGATCCCATTCCGTCGGTCGATACCATTGCCGAAGAACGCAACGCCCAGCCCGGCGAGCGCCATGCCGAAGGTGCTGGCATTGACAGCAAAGCCCATCTCCGCCGGTGTGGCATGGTATTTGATCGCGAGCGACGGCAGGATCGCCTGCGCCGCGAAAAGATCGACCAGTGTGAGAAAGGCGATCAGGGCGATGACTGCGAAACGCAATCGGTCTGCCGTCGGCCTGCTCATCATCTGCGTCGGATTGAGAACATGTTCGATGCCGGTCATGGGCGCTCCCTCCGGTCTCGGTTTTTTACATGGGGTCCGCGTCCCCGGCAGGCGGTGCCGGGGACGTGGGGTCCTGCGAGCCCAAGGGGCGGCGGCTCACATGGACTGGTCGGCCGGCATGTCCTGGGTCAGGATATCGGCGGAGTAGAGCACCGCCGGCTTCTTGCCGTTGTTCTTCCACCAGTGCGACAGGTGGCCGAATTCGGCGGTTACGTCGCCGGCCTTGTGCAGGATCGGCACCTTGCAGGTGCTGCGGTATTCGGTGATCGAGCCGGAAACGACCAGGATATTGGCCGGGCGGGCGTCATGAGCATGCCACGGTACCACGCCGCCGGGCTGCACGACGAGCTTGCGCATCCGGAACGTGCTGTTCTTCCAGGCATCTCCCTTCACCGACAGGTCGATCGAGGAGATCACCTCGTCGGTCACCTTCTTCGGCATCATTTCGCCGGGTTTCATGCCGTTTTCGGCAACCTGGTCGGCGGGGCATTCGCCGGCGAAGGCCTGGGCGGTCGGAAGAACGGTCAGAGCGGCGACCGCAAGCGTGGCGGGCAGTGCGAGGCGGCGGGTCGTAAGATCGAGTTTCATTTGCATCTCCTTTGTTGGGCCCGTCGAGAAGGCGACTTTCTCGGGGCATGGAAGAAGCATGACGGAGGCGACGAATGATGAGAAATGCCGCCTCATTCTCGATTTGATAGCCTGCCGCTATCGTCAAAATCTGGACACGAAAAGGCGTCCGCTGCGAGCGGCGCGATAGGAGGGAGATGCTGGTCAGGCGGCTCGGTTCGGCGACTTTGCCCAGCCGTAAGACTTGACCGCCGCGACAAAGGCCGACACCGCCGGCGAGAACCGCCTGCCGGCGACGGTTACGAGGCAGACCTCGCGCGTTACCTCCGGGTCCGTCACCGGCCTGACCTGCAGGCCCGGCACGACAGCGCTGTATTCCGGAATGAAGCAGATGCCGAGGCCGCCGGCGACGAGGTTCTGGATCCAGTCCTCGCGCTCGCTGGAATAGGAATCGTGGGTCTTGACCCCCTGTGCGTCGCAGAGGTCGGACAGGTAGTCCCAGTATTCGCAGTTGACGCGCTTCAAATAGACCTCGCCGTCTATGGCGGCGATCGGAACCTCGTCGAACTGAGCAAGGCGATGCCCCGGCGGGAAAGCGAGCATGAAGCGCTCGCGGAAAAGGGGCGTCACGTCGAAGCGCTCCGGGAACTTTTCCGCAGTCGACATGAGCGCCACGTCGATGGCGCCTTGTTCGAGAAGCTCCGATAGCTTGGCGGGAATTCCCTCGACCAGTTGAAGCTGAATGCCCTTGTGGCGCATGTTGAAATCCGTGAGCAGGCCGGTGAATCGCCGCGGCCCTATCGTGCACATGATGCCGACCTTGAGATGCGCTTCATTGAGGCACAGGAACATGGATGCCTCTTTCTTCACGCCTGTGAGCTCGTCGAGCACCTGTTGGAAGCGCGGTCTCAGCAGATTGCCGAGATCGGTCAAATGCGTCAGATTTCGCTCGCGCCGGAAAAGGAGGCCACCAACTTCGTCCTCTAACTGTTGGATCGCGCGACTGAGGGCCGGCTGCGTCACGTTGCACTTTTCCGCCGCGCGCGTGAAATTCCGCGTTTCGCAGACGGCCAGGAAATAACGGATATGGTGGATGTCCATTGACTTTCCCCGAGGTGTCGATGCGAGTGCCTCTATTCCCCGCACTCATTACTCCTCCAATGCAATCGGATTATCAATTCCATATCCGACTGGCATTTCAAATTCCGCATGGCCGGCGGCACTCTCCCTCTCATCGCCGAAACCGGCACGGACAGATGGAGACAAACATGCTGGATGCACTCGACCTTGGTCACGAAAGCGCGGCTGGTCGCAAGCGGCTCGAAGGACGCACTGCGATCGTGACCGGCTCGACGAGCGGCATCGGCCTGGGCATTGCGCATGCGCTGGCCCGGGCCGGCGCTGCGGTGATGCTGAACGGCTTCGGCAATCCTGCCGAAATCGAGAGGCTTCGTGCAGAGATGGCGTCGGACAATGATGTCGACGTCGCCTATGACAGCGCCGACATGACGCGTTCCGACGACATCATGATGATGGTCGAGCGCGCCGAACGCCGTTTCGGTCAGGTTGACATCATCGTCAACAATGCCGGCATCCAGCACGTCGCCCCGATTGGCAAGTTCCCGGCGGAAAGGTGGGATGCAATCCTCGCTATCAACCTATCGTCGGCGTTCCATCTGGTTCAGGCGACATTTGACGGCATGTGTGAACGGGGCTACGGGCGGATCATCAACGTAGCCTCGGCGCACGGCCTCATCGCCTCCCCTTTCAAGTCGGCCTATGTCGCTGCCAAGCACGGTATGGTGGGCCTGACAAAGACCATCGCGCTCGAGGGGGCGGAATATGGCGTCACGGCCAATGCGATCTGCCCCGGCTATGTCTGGACGCCGCTCGTCGAGAAGCAGATCGAGGATCAGGCGAAGTCCCACAACATCGCAAGAGACGCGGTCATCCGCGACGTGTTCCTGAAGAACCAGCCGACCAAGCGCTTTGCCACGGTCGAGGAGATGGGGGCGCTCGCCGTCTTCCTCTGCTGCGATCTCGCAGGTTCCATCACCGGCACGGCCATTCCCGTCGATGGTGGCTGGACAGCGCATTGAGTGGTTCGCGCGGAGGAAGAACGATGAACAAGCACGCTGACCCGAAGAGCATGGCCAATCGGTCCATGGACAAGGTCCAGGGCTCGCAGACGATTAACCTCGCCCTCCAGGGCGGCGGAGCGCATGGCGCCTTTACCTGGGGCGTGCTCGATCGGCTGCTCGACGAACCGAAGCTCGCTTTCGAAGGTGTGGTGGCGACGAGTGCGGGCGCCATGAATGCCGCCGTGCTGGCCTATGGGCTGGCGGAGGGTGGTCGCAGCGGCGCGCAGACGGCGCTCGCCAATTTTTGGCGACGCGTTAGTCATGCTTCGGCTTCCGGACCCCTGCAGCCGTCGCTCATGGATCGGCTGACTGGCTCGCGCAGTCTCGAATATTCCCCGGCCTTCGTCATGTTCGACATGATCACCCGGCTGATGTCGCCCTATCAGTTCAACCCCTTCAACTACAATCCGTTGCGCCAGGTGCTGGAACAGTCGATCGACGTCGACGCCATCCGCATGGCGCGCTGTCCGGTCAAACTCAATATCTGCGCGACCAATGTCCGCACCGGCAAGGTGAAGGTGTTCGATAACGATGAGCTTTCCGTCGATGCCGTAATGGCCTCTGCCTGCCTGCCTTTCCTCTTCCAGGCCGTCGAAATCGATGGCGAGGCCTATTGGGACGGAGGCTACATGGGCAACCCGGCCATCTTCCCTCTGATCTATGGTTGCGAGACGCCCGATGTGCTGGTCGTGCACATCAACCCGATAGAGCGCGAGGAAGTGCCGAAGACGGCCGCGGAAATCCTCAACCGCATCAACGAAATCAGTTTCAATTCCTCGCTTCTCAGGGAAATGCGAGCCATTGCCTTCGTCACCGACCTGATCGATCACGCCGATGATCCCGAGCGGCACAATCTCAAGCGCATCTTTGTTCACGGCATATCCGACGACGAGACGATGCGGGGCTTGAGCGTCTCCTCGAAGTTGAACGCCGATTGGGGTGCGCTGGTCGATCTTCGGGATCGGGGACGCCAATGCGCCGACCAATGGCTGGTGGATAACTTCCAGCACATCGGCCAACGATCGACTGTCGACATCCGCAGCCGGTATCTCTGATGCCAAACCAAAGTTGTCGCGTGGGTTCGCTGTCCCCTCCACGTGGCATTCCGGGCTCCCTCGAAAAGAGGGAGCCCGTTTCGTTTCAAGGTCTGGTCGAAGCATAGGCCACACCTATCGAAACCATGCAGCAACAGCATTTCAACAATGCGGGGCGCGCTGAGACACTCTCCTCAGTCAGATCGACGAACGGTCTGATGCCCATCAATCAAGGAGAGTTTCGATGACCAATACCCGCCTTCTCATCGGTTCGGCGCTTGCCGCGATGACTTCCTTTGCCGCTACGGCTGCCAATGCTGGCCCGGCTGCGCAGCCCGACTTCTCTTTCGAGAAGTGCTATGGCGTCGTCAAGGCCGGCCTCAATGACTGCCAGACGGCGACCCATTCCTGTGCAGGGACGGCGACGGCCGACAACCAGGGCGATTCCTGGATTTACGTGCCTGCTGGCACCTGCAGCAAGATCAGCGGCGGCTCCATCGAGCCCAAGGCCTGATCGTCACACGTCCTCATTTCGGGAGAGCAGCCATGTCCAAGATCTATCCTAGCCTTCCCGTGCCTGACATCGCGGGCATTGGTCTGCGCTCCCGGCACATCGACGAGATCATGAGCCGCCGGCCAGCTGCCGGATGGCTCGAGGTCCATGCAGAAAACTATATGGGTGACTCTGCCGCAGTCGGTGCATTGGAGAAGCTGCGCGAGACCTATCCCTTGTCCGTTCACGGCGTCGGCCTGTCGCTCGGCAGCGCCGGCGGCTTGGACCGTGCGCATCTTGACCGGCTGCGGGCCGTCTGCCGCCGCTTCCAGCCTGCGCTGTTCTCCGAACACCTTGCCTGGAGCGTCGCCGACGGCGCCTATCTGAACGATCTCCTGCCGCTTCGCTACGACGAGGCCGCGCTCAGGGTTGTCGCGTCGAATGTCGGGCATCTGCAGGACGCGCTGCAGCGCAGGGTCTTTATCGAAAATCTCTCGGCCTATATCGCCTTCTCGGGCTCCACCATGAGCGAGGCGGAATTTCTGGCGGAGCTCGTCGACCGCACAGGCTGCGGCATCCTGCTCGACGTCAACAACGTCTATGTCTCGGCCTGCAACCTCGGCTTCGACGCCAGGGCCTTCATCGATACGCTTCCCGCCGAAGCGATCGGAGAGATCCATCTCGCCGGCCACGCCGTCAACGAGGTGGATGGCGATATCGTCTTGATAGACGACCACGGTTCTCGCGTGCCGGCGGCTGTCTGGTCTCTTTATGCCCACGCTATCAGGCGCCTGGGGCCGCGCCCCACCCTTATCGAATGGGATACCGAGGTGCCCGACCTCGACGTGCTGCTCGGAGAAGCGATGTGGGCGGACATGCTCGCCACCTCGATTGCCTTTCAACAACGTTCCGGCACGCGGCAGTCAACGGCCCAGCTGCCGAACCGGACCGGAGATGCAGCCCTGACTTCGGCTCATGAACCGGCCCGCATGCCCGTGCTGGCGGCTATTGCCACCATCACGCCGTCGGTCTTCGCGACCAATTCCACGGTCCGGAGGGTGCGTCATGCTGTCTGATCGCGCTCTTCAATCGGGGATCAAGGAGGTCATCCTCGGGTCGGCCGATATCGACCTCGCCAGCACGTTCGCCCGAGGCAGCTTCGACCCGCTCCGCAGGTTCAACATCTACCGCAACAACACCTTCGCTTCCCTGACGGCAACGCTGCTCGCCGTTTTCCCCGTGACAGCGAGCCTGCTTGGGGAAGGATACTTCCGCTTTGTCGCCGCCAGCTTCATCAAGGGCAATCCGCCGACCGAGCCGCGTCTGGTTCGCTACGGCTCGAGCTTCGCCGATTTCCTGGGCCGGCTCGGCGAACTGCGCGCCCTGTCCTATGTCGCCGATGTAGCCCGGCTCGAGTGGCTGATCGCTGAATCGCTCGACGCACCGATCGCAGAGCCGAAGAGCGTTCTCGCATTCTCGGCGCTCGCCCAGTCGGGCATACCCGAGATCAGACTCCAGCCCTCCCTCCGACTCTTGTTCTCGCGCTGGCCGGCACTCGACATCTGGTCGGCGCATCAGCCCAACGGTGATCTTGAGAGTCTTGCCGCAGTTCAACGCCGTCCGGAGCGTGTTGCTCTCTGGCGCAGCCACGACAGCGTCCGCTTCCTGCGCCTGGGCGGTGCCCAATATGCCTTCCTTCACGCTCTGGCGAAGCGTCGCGGCTTCGAGGCGGCCGCCGGCCGCGCAGCGGCCCGCGCCGCCGATTTCGATCTTGTCGCCATGCTGCACGGCCTGTTCGCCGATGGCCTGGTCGCTGAAATCCGGCCCGCGCCGATCAATCCCGCTCATTGAAAGGAGAGGATGATGACCATGATGAATCCTGCATCCATGCCCACACGCGGAACCTGGACCGGTCTCTACGAAAGAGGCCTCCGGCTCGCCGCCTCGGTGCCGCTGTCCGCCGTTCAGCTTGTAGCGCGGCTCGCCGTCGCGCATGTCTTCTGGCAGTCGTCCCAGAGCAAACTCGCCTCCTGGCCGGTCACACTTCAGCTCTTTACGCTGGAATACCATCTGCCGCTCATCAATCCAGTGCTCGCCGCCTATCTGGCGACCGCAGCGGAGCTAACCGGCGCAGTGCTGATCTTCTTCGGCCTGTTCTCCAGACTGGCGGCCCTCATGCTGCTTGGCGTGGTGGCGACCATTCAGGTCTTCGTCTATCCGGGAAACTGGGGTGAGCACCTTACCTGGGCCGCTCCCCTGCTCCTGATCTTCGCCCGCGGCGCCGGAATGGTCTCGCTCGACCATGTCGTTCGCCTGGTCTTCCGGTCGAGGGCGTGACAATGCGCGCCGACGATCAGGACATCACGACCGCCGGAAAGCTGCCGGTGGATCATGTCGCGCCAGTGCCGGAGACCGGAACGCGAACGGGCCGCCCGCGTGTCGTCATTCTCGGCGCCGGCTTCGGCGGGCTGGCCGCCGCGATGGCGCTCCGGCAGGCCGATGTCGACATCACCATCATCGATCGCCGCAACTATCACCTCTTTCAGCCGCTTCTCTACCAGGTGGCAACCGCCGGTCTTTCACCGGCCCAGATCGCCATGCCGATCCGCCGTATCCTCTCGCGGCAGAGAAACGTGACGGTGCTGATGCAGCGTGTCGAGGCTATCGATACGGCTGCTCAGATGGTCCAGACCACCGACCGCACGATCGGCTACGACTATCTCGTCGTCGCGACCGGTGCCCGCCACGCCTATTTCGGCCATGAGGAATGGGCCGAGACCGCGCCCGGACTCAAGACGATCGGTGATGCGACGGCGATCCGCGCCCGCATTCTGTCAGCCTTCGAGCGGGCGGAGGTCGCTGAGGACCCGGAGCTTCGGCGCACGCTTCTCACTTTTGTGGTGGTCGGCGGCGGTCCGACAGGCGTCGAACTTGCAGGCGCCATAGCCGAGCTCGCGCAAAAGGTGATTGTGCGCGATTTCCGGAACATTGATGCGTCTTCGGCGCGCGTGATGCTCGTAGAGGCTGGAGACCGGCTGCTCGCAGCCTTCCCGCCTTGCCTTGCCGCCAAGGCGCATCGGCAGCTCGAAGGGCTAGGCGTCGACGTCCTCACCTCAGCCTCTGTGGTTCGCTGCGACGACACGGGCGTCGCCCTGTCTGACGGACGCGAAATTGGCTCCCGTTGCGTGCTGTGGGCAGCCGGCGTCATGGCCTCGAAGGCTGCCAAGTGGCTCAATGCTGAGAAGGACCGTGCCGGCCGGGTGCTGGTCGACCATACCCTCAACTTGCCAGGTCACGCGAATGTATTCGTAATCGGCGATACCGCCGCCGCAACCGGTCCGGAGGGACGCCTTGTTCCCGGCATCGCGCCTGCTGCCAAGCAGATGGGAGAGTATGCAGCGGGGGCCATACGCAAGCTGATCGCCGGCCACCGCCCCGAACCCTTCCGCTACCGGCATTTCGGCAACCTTGCGACGATTGGCAGGACGGCCGCCGTCGTGGATTTTGGACGTTTCAGGATGTCGGGGCTCTCGGCCTGGCTCGTCTGGAACATCGCTCATCTCTGGTTCCTCGTCGGCTTCCGCAATCGACTGATCGTCTTTTTGGACTGGGCGATGGCCTATGTCAGCTACGAGCGCACAGCGCGCCTGATCACCGACCGTCATGAGCGCTAGCCCCCTATTTCGCGTACGAATGGGCCGCGCGGTCACAGCGCTCCTGCTGCTCGCCGTCGTCTCGACTGCCGGTCCGGTCCACCTCATCTGGCTCCGGACGGCGAGCAGCAATGTCGAGCGTGTGGTCGCGAGCCTTGATGCACAGAGCGCGGCTGCTGTCCGCAATGAACTCTCTGCCCACCTCGCGCTCGTTTCGAGCACCGCGGAAATCGTTCGTTCGGTGTTCTTTCAGGGAGCGATCAAGCCCGACGACGAGGTGAAGCGCGAGTTTCTGTTTCTGTCGCTGATGCGCGAGCAGCCAGCCATCGCCTGGATCGGCTTCGGCTTCCCCGATGGTCGTTTCTTCGGGTCCCACGCGACTGCTGACGGTCGTATCGAGATGCTCGAGATCGGCAAGGCCGATCTCGGCTCGCCCCGCCCGCTGAGGCGTGACCGCTACAAGCCAATCCCGGGAGACATCTTCTTCGAGGAACGGCGCAAGTCGGAAACGGCCTATGTCGCGGAGGGATCGCCGTGGTTCCGCCAGGGCAAGGCGAGCAAGGACGCATCGTGGGCGCTCGTCGGCATTCTGCCCGACGGTTTTGAGCCGTCGATTGTGGTGTCGAAACGTGTCGACGCTTTTGGGCGCTTCGAAGGCGTCGTTATGGTCGCCGTCAGCTTGAGTCGCCTTTCAAGGACGCTGCAGGCCCTTTCCACCCCCAAGGACAGCAAGGTCTATGTTCTCGCTGGTGACGATATGGTGCTGGCGACATCCGACCCCTCGGACAGGGCCATGGCGGCGCATCTTGCTGACTTTCCGACGTCCGACGCCTTGTCAGTTGCCGTGAGACGGGCAGGGCGAAACAAGGATATTGACGCCTACCGGGCCGTTGCTGAGGGCCCCGGCGTCGGCCCCGTCTTCGTCTCCTCAACGAGATTACCCTTTGAGGACTGGCGACTTGTGACTGCAATACCGAGAGCCACCTTCGCCGGCGATATCGACAGCAACACGCAGCGCGTCCTGTTCATTATCGCAGGCATCGCCCTTGTCGCATCCATCGCCGCCGTCCTTTTTGCCCGCCAGCTCTTTGCCCGGCCGCTTCAACGCCTGTCGCAGCAGCTTCACGCCGTCGAGCAGTTCGACCTTGAAGCGGTGCGCCATACGCCCAACGCCCTTGTCGAACTCGACAGCTTCTCCCAGGCTCTGAAGCGCATGTCGACCGGCCTGGCCGCCTTTGCCCGCTTCATGCCGACGGACGTCGTGCGTCCGCTGATCGACGGGACCTTGGTTGCGAAACCCGGCGGGAAACTTCGCGACGTCACCGTGATGTTCGCCGATCTACCGGGCTTCACCGAACTGACCGAGGAGCTGGGCGCAGATGTCGAGCCACTGCTTACCCGCTTCCTGACGCTGTCGATTGATGCGATCCACCAGGAGGGCGGAACGGTCGACAAGTTTATCGGCGATGCCGTCATGGCGGTGTGGAATGCCCCCAATGATCAGGAGGACCATGCTGTTCGTGCCTGTCGAGCGGCGGCGAGGATCAGCGCTTCCCTTCATGCCATGCCGCCGCTTGCAGCCAAGCATGACGCCATCAGGGTCCGTATCGGCATCAACTCGGGCACCGCCCTTGTTGGAAACATCGGGTCTGCGGAGCGCCTGAGTTACACGGCAATCGGCGACGTGGTGAACCTCGCGAGCCGTCTCGTCGGCGTCGCAAAGGAGCATGGCGTGGAGATCGTGCTGAGTGGCGATACCCAATCGCGCCTCGTCGAAAGGCTTGAAACGCGGTCCCTCGGTGCAACCGCTGTCCGCGGCAAGACGAAGCCGGTTGAAGTTTTCACAATCGATAGCCGACGAATTGGGGGCAAGGTGGATGCAGCCTGATTTGTCCATCATCGGCCTGCTCGCCTGGCTGCAGGCGAAGCACTTTGTTGCGGACTACCTGATGCAACCGGGTTGGATGCTCCGCGGCAAAGGCAAAATTCTACATCCAGGCGCCTATGCTCATGCGGGCGCGCACGCGATGGGCAGCGCTGGCGCGCTGATCTTGCTGGATCTAACCGCCTTCTGGGTCGGTGTCTTGGCAGTCGGCGAGTTTGGGCTTCATTTGACAATCGACCATGTGAAAGCAGTTTACACCCGCGCCCACCCGGCTTCGCCCTCCACGCGTTCTTATTGGGCATTGCATGGTCTTGACCAGCTGTTGCACCACTTCACCTACACGGCGATGCTGCTCCTGATCGTAGCGCTAAAGTATCCGTGTTGATCAAGCGAGTTTTGGGTTCCATTTTTGGTTTTTTCGTAAGAGCGCGTTTGCGAGGACGATGAGCTTCCGCATGATGGCTGTTATGGCGACCTTTGGAGGCTTTCCAGAGGCCTTGATCTGGTCGTATTTGGCCTTGAGGTCCGGGTTGAACCTGCATGCGACAAGAGCTGGCATGTAGAGCGCTTGCCGGACGATGGCCCTTCCGCCAGCGATGAAGGCGCGTCCTGTCCATCGTCCGGACTGGCGGTTCATTGGGGCGAGACCGGAGAGTGCAGCTGCGGTCTTTTCATCGAGTTCCCCCAGTTCAGGCATCTCGATGAGGAGTGTAAAGGCGGTAATGTGCCATATACCGGGGATCGAGAGGAGAATTTCGAACCTGATCTTGAGACAAGGGTTCTGGGCAATCAAGATCATGATAGCTTCGTCTACGGTCTTGATCTGGCGCTCGATATGGCGGAGCCTGTCGGCGTTCTGCTTTTTGAGGAGTAAGCTCGAAAGGGACTTGGACCTGTTCTTTGCGGCGGTCCTGTCCTTGATCAGGGCGAGACGCGCGACAAGTAATTCTTTCAAGTCGTTGAGGGTTTGCGTGTTGGCCTGCAGGATGCGCGGTTCAAGAAGCGCGCCGTAACGAGCCAGCAGTTCGGCATCGATCCTGTCTGTCTTGGCAAATCTGCCGGTGGCTTGGCAAAAGCGTCGGGCAAGGCGGGGGTTGACCTTGGAGAGCGGTAATCCATTTTCTGTCATGACGCGCTCGAAGGTCTTGTGGTAGGGACCCGTCGGTTCATAGACGACGCGCTTCACGGCCCTTGTGCCGATCCATTTGAGAAGGATTGCAAAACCCTTCCGGTTATTGACAACCTTCAGCGTTTCTCCGCCCGGCAGGCTGTGCAGATCGATATGGTCTTTCGAGATGTCCGCGCCGATGGTAATATCCGTCATCTTTTCTCATCTCCTATGCTTGTCATCCGAGCCCAAAGCTCTGGTATCCGTTCAGGGCGATTGGAAAAGATGGGGGCGATCAAACTCTAGCGCGGCCCGGCATTCACCAGAATGGCGGCCTTGCATTTCACGATCCGTCCCCCATCGCCGGAAGAGGATGGCCGTCCTCTCCGGCGCTTCTTTATCTCACGAAGAAGCGGGGATAGTCATAAGACAAGCAATAATCGGATCCGCACGGAAGCTTTTGGAAGCCAGCCCCGCTTCCAGCCTGTGCCGTACAAGCATGATGTACCAGCGCCAGAGCGGTAAAATCTCGGCGAATAAATTCTTGGGATTAGGAGCCAGTTAGTAAGAAAATGGCGGAGAGGGTGGGATTCGAACCCACGGTACCCTCACAGGTACTCCGCATTTCGAGTGCGGTGCAATCGACCACTCTACCACCTCTCCGCAGTCCGCTTTCACCCTGGTGGCAGCTGGTCGACGGCTGTCGGGCGAAGCGTGCGCGGGATATAGCGACGAAAAAACCGGAAGGCAAGCGGGCTTTGAAGAAGATTTTGTATTTGGGTGTAGCCTGATTGTCCCGGCACTAACGATCGATTTCGAGGCCCCATAAGGATGCCCCTGGGACCAAGCACCGTCCCTGTTCAACCGGAAGAGGCCCGCACGACAATCGTGGTGCCGGTGGCATTCAATTTGCGCTAGCCCCCGGGGCTGGTCGGGTTGGCCGGCGACCCGGTTTCCAAGCGGCGCGCGTCCGCCCTCGCCGGGGCGATGATCCGGCGGACGGCCGCCGGCCATTCGACCCCTTTGCCTCCCGAGCGATCAGGTCGTGTCGTTGAAGCGATAGCCGACGCCGGGTTCGGTCTGGATGTGGACGGGCTTGTCGGCGTTGTCCTCGATCTTGGCGCGCAACTGGCCGATGAAGACGCGCAGATACTGGGTGTCCTCGGCATGGGCGGGGCCCCAGACGGCGGTCAGCAGGGTGCGGTGCGTGAGAACCTTGCCGGCATTGCGGGCCAGGATCGACAGAAGGTCGTATTCCTTGGGCGTCAGCCGGACCGCTTCGCCGTTTCGCTCGACGCGCCGGTGCTGGAGATCGATCGAAAGGCCCGGCGCGCTGATGCGTTCCACCTGCGTGCCCGTCTTGCCGCGGTGCCGAAGCGCCGTGCGCAGTCGCGCAAGGAGTTCGCCGATCCGGAACGGCTTCTCGACATAGTCATCGGCGCCGAGATCGAGCGCGGCGATCTTCTCGCTTTCGCGGTCGCGCGCGGACAGGATCAGGATCGGCAGGTCGGCGAAGGCGCGCAGGCGGGACACCACCTCCTTGCCGTCCATGTCGGGCAGTCCGAGATCGAGGATCATCACATCGGGTGCGAGCGTCGCGGCCTTGCGGAGAGCCTCGGTTCCGGTTCCGGCCTCGATCATCTCATAGCCTGCCGCTTCCAGCGCGGGTCTCAGGAATCTCAGGATCTGGGGCTCGTCGTCGACGACGAGGATGCGCGCATCCTTCACGACCGTTCCTCCTCGAGCGGCGTCTGTGCTGTCGTGGGCAGGCGGAGGATGACGCGGGTGCCGCGCTTGCGCAAGGCGGGACTTTCCACGCGGATGCTGCCGCCCATCGCCTCGACCAGCCCCTTGGCGATCGCCAGGCCGAGGCCGGTCCCGGGCGTCCGGCCATCGCTCTTGCGGCTGCCGCGGAAGAACTTGTCGAAGACATGCGGCAGATCCTTCGGCGGGATGCCCTTGCCGAGATCGGTCACCGAAATCATGATCGCATTCGCCTCCCGCTTCGCGTAGATCGACACCGGCTCGCCGCCACCATATTTGACGGCGTTGTCGATCAGGTTGAACAGGACCTGGCCGAGAAGCACGCTGTCGCCCCGGATCAGCGGCAGATCGGTGGCGAGGCTTGTCTCGATCAGCGCCGCGGGGAAATACGTGCGGGCACGGCCCGCGGACTGATGGATGACCTCGCGGATGTCTATCCAGTCCGATTTGGGTTCGAGCGTCCCCGATTCGATGCGGGTCATGTCGAGGAGATTGCCGACGAAGCGCGTCAGGCGCTCGCCCTCCTGCTCGATCGACAGAAGCAAATCTGCACGCGTCTCTGTCGACATGCGGTCGCCGAATTCGCGCAGGCTCGAGGCGGCGCCGGTGATCGTGGCGAGCGGCGTGCGCAGGTCGTGCGAGATCGACGACAGGAGCGCCGAGCGGAAGCGGTCGCCGGCCAGCGTTGCGGCCTGTTCCATGGCGGTCCGGGAAAGCCGGGCCCGGTCGATCGTGATGGCCGTCTGATGGAGGGTCGCTTCGAAGATGCGGGCCTCGCCGCTGTCGAGCGGCCGCCTGTCGAAACGGAACCCGCAGACGCCGATCACGCCGGCTGGGTTCTGCAGCGGACGGAACTGATAGGCGCTCGAAGGCAGCGTGCCGGTTCCTGCGCCTGCCGCCTCGTTCTTGTCGAAGGCCCAACGGGCCGCGGCGGCGTCGATGACCTCGGGCACGTCGTCCGGCGGCCAGGACGCGGCCAGAACGAGGTCGCCGTCCTCGGGCAGATAGAAGAGGATCTGGCGCTTGAGAAGGCCGTTGAGCTGGGTCGCCGCCGCCCAGACCGCATCCTCGCCGCGTGAGACCGCCGAGAGCTTGCTTGACAGTTCGTACAGCGCCTCCGTCACCCGCGCGCGTTCGACCGCGGCCGCCCGCTGCTCCCGGACGCGGGAGGCGATGCCGCCGGCGGCGACGGCCGCGGCGATGAAAACGACGAAGGCGAAGACCTCGTGCGGCGCGGCGATTGACAGGGTGCCAACCGGGTCGATGAAGGTGAAGTTGTAGACCAGCGCCGAAAGCACCGCCGCGACGATGGCGGCCCTGTAGCCCTCGCGTATGGCCGACACGACGACAGCCAGCAGGAAAAGGAGCGAGACGTTGGGGAGGGGGAGGAGCGAGCTCAGCCCGAGCCCGGCGACCGTCGCCGCGGCGACCGAAGCGGCGGAAACGGCGAGTTCGAGCGCCAGCCGTTGCAGGCTCGGTCGGGCCGGCCAGGGCAGCCCGCCTGCCGGACCGGCCAGCGGGGCGGTGACGAGGTGGATGCTGAAACCGTCCGGATTGCGGACGAGCGCATCCACGAGCGAGGGGCGCCAGAACCTGAGCAAGCGACGTTCCCGGATCGCGCCCATGACGATCTGCGTCGCATGTTCGCGGCGTGCGAACTTCAGGATCTCGTCGACGAAGTCCGCCCCGACCAACCGCTTGACGTCGGCGCCGAGCCGCTCGGCAAGCCGGAAATTGTCGTCGAGGCGGCGAAGGAGTTCGGCGGAGGCGGGTTGGTCCGGGCGCTCCACATGCACCGCCGTCCAGGGTGCGTTGAGGCCCTGCGCCATCCGGGCGGCCGACCGGAGCACCCGTTCCGCGGACTGGTCGGCCGAGATGCAGACCACGAGCCGCTCGGCCGTGCGCCAGGGGCCCTCGATGGCGTTCTGACGCAGATAGTCGATCATCTGGTCGTCGACGCGGTCGGCCGTGCGGCGCAGGGCCATCTCGCGCAGCGCGGTCAGATTGCCCAGCCGGAAGAAGCGGTCGCGGGCGCGGCGGGCGTTTTCCGGCAGATAGACCTTACCCTGGTCCAGTCGCTCGATCAGCTCGGCGGGCGGCAGGTCGATGAGGATGACCTCGTCGGCGTCGTCGAGAACCCGATCCGGGACCACCTCCCGGACCGGCACGCCGGCAATCTGCGAGACCACGTCCGAAAGCGTCTCGAGATGCTGGACATTGACGGCCGTCCAGACATCGATGCCGTTGTCGAGCAGTTCCTCGATGTCCTGGTAGCGCTTGGGATGACGGCAATCCGGCGCGTTGGTATGAGCGAGCTCGTCAACGACGACGATGGCGGGGCGGCGGGCGAGAGTTGCGTCGAGATCGAACTCCTCGATCTGCTTGCCGTGGTAGTCGAGTTTAAGGCGGGGGAGGACCTCCAGCCCTTCGAGGAGTTCGGCCGTTTCGGGGCGGCCATGGGTTTCGGTGAGCCCGATGACGATGTCCTGGCCCTCTGCTCGCAGGCGGCGGGCACGGCCCAGCATGGCAAAGGTCTTGCCGACGCCGGGGGCCGCGCCGAGAAAGATCGTCAGCCGGCCGCGACGGTCCTGGTCCGCAAGTGCCAGCAGGGCTTCCGGATCAGGACGGCGATCGGCATCGGTCTGTCTAGTCTTCATTGCGGCCCCTGCCGGATCACGGTTCCGGATCGGCGTCGAGCGCGCGGTTCAACGACAGGACGTTGACGCGCGGCTCGCCGACCAGGCCCAGGAAACGTCCTTGGATATGCCGATCGAGAAGTTCGTTCAACCGGGCTTCAGGAAGGTTGCGGGCACGGGCGATGCGCGGAACCTGGAGTTTGGCAAAGGCCGGCGATATGTCCGGGTCGAGGCCCGAGCCCGAGAAGGTCGCCGCGTCGGCGGGCACGGGCGCCGTTATTCTGCTCTGCCGGAGCGTCGCGATTTCGGCCTCGACCATCGTCTTGAGCTTGGCAGACGTCGGGCCGAAATTGGTGCCGGCGGAGGCGCCGCCGTTATAGGGTGTGTCGGATGTCGCCGACGGACGCGGCCAGAAGTAGCGGTCGGACGTGAAGCGCTGGCCGACGAGGTTCGAGCCGAGAACCCGGCCATCGGACAGGACGAGGCTGCCGCCCGCCGCCGAGGGCAGAGCGAGCTGGGCAATGCCGGTCACGGAGAGCGGATAGACAAGCCCGAGAAGCAGGGTGAAAAGGACCGTCAGGGTGAGGGCAGGTCGAAGGATTGCGGTCATGGTTACACCAGGTGAAGGACATTGACGAGCAGGTCGACGACCTTGATCCCGGCAAAGGGAAGGAGGAGACCGCCGAGCCCGTAGACGAGGAGGTTGCGCCTGAGGAGGGCCGCCGCGCCGACCGGACGATAGGCCACGCCGCGCAACGCGAGCGGGATGAGGGCGACGATGATCAGGGCGTTGAAGATCACGGCCGACAGGATGGCCGAGCGCGGCGAGCCGAGATCCATGAGGTTGAGGATCGCGAGCCCCGGATAGGTCGCGATGAACAGCGCCGGAATGATAGCGAAGTACTTGGCGACGTCGTTGGCGATCGAGAAGGTGGTCAGAGCGCCGCGGGTCATCAGGAGTTGCTTGCCGATCTCGACGATCTCGATGAGCTTGGTGGGCGAGGAATCGAGATCGACCATGTTGGCGGCTTCGCGCGCCGCCTGGGTGCCCGTCTGCATCGCGACGCCGACATCGGCCTGGGCGAGCGCCGGCGCGTCGTTGGTGCCGTCGCCGCACATGGCGATGAGCTTGCCGCCCTTCTGTTCGCTGCGGATATAGGCGAGCTTGTCTTCCGGCTTGGCTTCGGCGAGGAAATCGTCGACACCGGCCTCCGACGCGATTGCCGCGGCTGTCAGCGGATTGTCGCCTGTCACCATCACGGTGCGGATTCCCATGGCGCGCATCGCCGCAAAGCGTTCCTTGATGCCTGGCTTGACGATGTCCTTCAGGTGAATGACGCCGAGGAGGCGGTCGTCTATGATCACCGCCAGCGGCGTGCCCCCGGCGCGGGCGATGCGATCGACCGTCTGGCGGAAGCCTTCCGGCGCCGCGTCCGGCGTTAAGCCGGCGAAGCGCAGGATCGCGTCGACCGCCCCCTTCCGGTAGCGCCGGCCCGCGGTGTCGACCCCGGAGATTCGGGTTTCGGCCGCAAACGGCACGACGGCATCGATGGTGTCCTTGGGATCGAGCGCGCCGTAGTCCGCCTTGGCCAGCGCCACGATCGAGCGGCCCTCGGGCGTCTCGTCGCCCTGGCTGGACAAGAGCGCGGCGTTTGCGAGCTCCCGGTCATCCACCCCCGGCAGTGGGATGAATTCGCTGGCCATCCGGTTGCCGAAGGTGATCGTGCCGGTCTTGTCGAGGAGCAGGGTATCGACGTCGCCAGCCGCCTCCACGGCGCGGCCGGATATGGCGATGACGTTGAAGCGGACTAGCCGGTCCATGCCGGCGATGCCGATCGCCGACAAGAGCCCGCCGATCGTTGTCGGGATGAGGGTGACGAGAAGGGCCGCGAGGACCGTCACCGAAAGCGCCGTGCCGGAATAGGCGGCGAGGCCGCCCAGCGTGACCACCGCGATCAGGAACACGAGGGTCAGGCCGGACAGAAGAATCGAGAGCGCGAGCTCGTTGGGGGTACGCTGGCGTTCGGCGCCTTCGATGAGCGCGATCATGCGGTCGAGGAAGGTGCCGCCCGGCGGTACGGTGATGCGCACCTTGATGGCATCGGACAAGACTTGCGTGCCGCCCGTTACGGCGGAGCGGTCGCCGCCAGCCTCGCGGATGACGGGCGCGGATTCACCCGTAATGGCACTTTCGTTGACCGATGCGATGCCTTCGATCACCTCACCGTCGCCGGGAATGAGTTCGCCGGCCTCCACGAGGACGATGTCGCCGACCTTGAGGTTCGCGGCGGGCACGATTTCCTCGAGATCGTTCCCGCCCTTCGGAAGCCGCACGGCCGTCAGGTCCGTCTTGGCGCGCTTCAGGCTTTCGGCTTGGGCCTTGCCGCGCCCTTCGGCGACTGCTTCGGCGAAGGTTGCGAAAAGAACCGTGATCCAGAGCCATGCAGCGATCTGGCCGGAGAAGGCGGCATTCGGGAGGTCGGTCCAGAGGTCGCGGAGGAAGAGCAGCGTGACGAGTGCCGCCACGACCTCCGTAGCGAAGATGACGGGATTGCGGAACAGCATTCGCGGGTCGAGTTTGCGCACGGCCTGCCCGAAGGCGGGGACGAGAATGCTGCGGTCGAAAAGCGATGTCGTCTGGGTTTTCATGGTCGGTGACCTTCAGAAAGTCTGTCCGGCGAGCATGGCGAGATGTTCGACGATCGGGCCGAGCGCCAGTGCCGGGAAGAACTGCAGCCCGCCCATGATCAGGATGATGGCCGAGAGCAGGCCGACGAAGAGCGGTGTGTTGGTGGGAAAGGTACCTTTGGAAGCTTCGACACGCGTCTTGGCGGCGAGCGAACCGGCCATCGCAAGCACCGGCACGACATAGCCGAAGCGGCCGAGCAGCATGGCGATGCCGAGCGTGGTGTTGTACCAGGGCGTGTTAGCGGAGAGGCCGCCGAAGGCCGAGCCGTTGTTTCCGGCAGCGGAGGTATAGGCGTAGAGAATTTCCGACAATCCGTGCGGTCCCGGTGTTCCGATCGAGGCGACTGCCATGGGCAGGAGGACGGAGACGGAGGAGAAACCGAGGATCACGAGCGGCAGGATGAGAACTGCGAGCATCGCATGTTTCATCTCCCTGCCTTCGACCTTCTTGCCGAGCAGTTCGGGCGTGCGTCCGACCATCAGGCCGGCGACGAAGACCGCCAGAACCGCGAAGACGATCATGCCGTAGAGGCCCGAGCCGACGCCGCCGGGAAGCACTTCGCCGAGCTGGATGAAGAACATCGGCACCATCCCGCCGAGGCCCGTGAAGGAGCCATGCATGGCATTCACGCCGCCATCGGAGAGGCCCGTCGTGACGGCGGCATAGAGGGCCGTCATGGCCTGGCCGAAGCGCAGTTCCTTGCCTTCCATGTTGCCGAGCGCGGGATCGACGCCAATGGCGGTGAGGATCGGATTGCCGGCGCTCTCCGCCCAGTAGATGACGGCCGTGCCTGCCACAAGGAACAGCAGGACCGTCGCGATGAACGCCCAGCCCTGCTTGCGGTCGCCGACGAGGCGTCCAAAGGTGTAGAGGAGCGCCATCGAGATCGAGAGCATTGCCGCGATGTTCAGATAGTTGGAAAAGGCGTTCGGATTCTCGAACGGGTGGGCGGCGTTGGCGTTGAGGAAACCGCCGCCATTGGTGCCGAGCTGCTTGATCGCTTCCTGGCTGGCGATCGGCCCGAGGGCGAGGGTCTGCGTCGACCCCTCGAGCGTGGTCGCGGTCACCGAACCGTCGAGCGTCTGCGGAACGCCCATCGCGACGAAGGCGAGCGCGACGAGCACGGCGAGCGGCAGGAGTACATAGAGCACAGCGCGGACGAGGTCGGCCCAGAAATTGCCGATGCTCGCCGAGGACGAGCGCGAGAAGGCGCGGGTTACGGCGAGCGCGATTGCAAGCCCCGTCGCGGCGGACAGGAAATTCTGGACGGTGAGCCCCGCCATCTGGCTGAAATGACTCATGGTGGTTTCGCCGCCATAGGCCTGCCAGTTGGTGTTGGTGACGAAGCTCACTGCCGTGTTGAAGGCGAGATCCGCCGGCACGGCGCCAAAGCCCTGGGGATTGAAAGGCAGGCTGCCCTGCAGCCTGAGGATCGCGTAAAGCAGCACGAATCCGGCCAGGTTGAATCCGAGCATGGCGGCGGCGTAGCCGAGCCAGCCCTGTTCCGCGCGCGGGTCGATCCCGGCCAGACGATAGAGGCTGCGCTCGACCGGCGCGAGGATAGGGGAAAGGAAATTCCGGTCGCCTTCCAGTGCGGATGCCATATAGGCACCGAGCGGCCTGACGATTGCCAGCACGAGAATCAGGACCAGGCTGATCTGCAGCCATCCGTTGGGGGTCATGACAGATCTCCGGATCAGAAGCGCTCGGGTCGGACGAGGGTCACGACGAGATAGGCGCCGAGGGCGAAGGCGACGGCAAGGCCGATGACGAGTTCAAGCATGGCCCACCTCAGATCCGTGCGATCAGACGCGCATAGAGCGTGAAGAGGCCGAAGGCCGAGACGCCGAGGGCGAGGAAGACGATGTCGAGCATGGGAAGCACCTCATGGATCAAGATGCTCCGAACTTAGCGGCCGCCGCATAAGGGTTCGATTGGGAACCACGTGCCCCGGCATAAGGATTGCGTAAGGGCGTGGCGGCGCCGGAAACTCCCCTCGCGTGCCGGATGGCGTTTCAGGAATTTTGTCGGGAGAGGGTAGGCGGGAGCGTCTCGCAGCCCGCATACGGCGAAGCCCGGACAACCCACGGGCAACGACGATCAGTAGCCGAGGGCGATTCCGTCCTTGCGCGATTCCGAGCCCCCGACCAGCGTTCCGTTTTCCCAGTCGATCCGGATGACCTGGGCGCCGCCGATCGGATCCTCCGCCAGAAGGATCTCGAACCCGCGCCGCTCGAGCTCGGTGCGGGTGGCAGGAGGCAGGGTCTGCTCTGCCTCGATGACCGGTCGGTTGCCGCGGACCGGTACGAGGCGAGGCAGGTCGATCGCCTCCTGCAGGTCCATGCCGTAGTCCAGCACCTTGGAGAGAAGATGGGCGTGGCCGAGGGCCTGATAATAGCCGCCCATCACGCCGAACGACATGGCGGTTCGACCATTTTGCGTCACCATGCCGGGAATGATGGTGTGGAGCGGTCGCTTGCCGGGCGCGATGACGTTCGGATGGCCTGCCTGCAAGGAGAAGCTCTGGCCGCGATTGTGCAGGACCACGCCCGACTGCGGCGCGACGATGCCCGAGCCAAAACAATCGAAGATCGAGTTGATGAAGCTCACGGCGTTCCGCTCGGAATCGACGACCGAAATGTAGACCGTGTCCGCATGCCTCGGCATGTCGAAGGCCGGCAGGTCCGTCCGGGCGCGCCGGAGGTCGATCATGCCGGCCAGCCGCTCGGCGGTCGCCTCCGACAGCATGTCGTCGACGGGCACGTCGGCCTTATCGGGATCGGCGAGCAAGGCGTCACGCGCGGCATAGGCGAGCCGCGTTGCCTCGATCTCGAGATGCAGCCGGTCCGGCGACAGCGGGTCGCCGCCGGCCTCGAAGCGCGACAGGATGTTCAGGATCATCAGCGCGATGATGCCCTGACCGTTCGGCGGGCATTCATGGACGCGGTGGCCCCGGAACTCGGTGGTGACCGGCTCGACATAGTGTCCAGCCGCCCGTGCGAAGTCCTCCAGCATGTGCGTGCCGCCGAGGGACCGCAGGCGCTCCACGATCTCCTCGGCCACGGGCCCCCGGTAGAAGCCGTCACGGCCTTCTCCGGCAATGCGTCGCAAGGTGCGGCCGAGCTCGACCTGCCTGTGCACTTCGCCGATTGCCGGTGCCCGGCCTCGCGGCAGAAAGATCGCGGCGGCGCCGGCATCCTGCGACAGGAGACCCTCTTCCAGCACCCAGTCGCGATGGACGCGCGGCGTGATGGCGTAGCCCTCTTCCGCGCAGCGGATGGCCGGTGCCAGGATTTCGGCCAGGGGCAGACGGCCGTGATCGGCATGGAGCCGCGTCCAGGCGTCGATCGCGCCCGGCACGGTGACGGCAGCCGGAGACTGACGCGGGACCTCGCTCAGTCCGCGTTCGGCGAACCAGTCGGCGGTCAGGCCGGCCGGCGTCCGACCGGAGCCGTTATAGGCGAGGACATGGTCGCCACCCCGCGGCGCATGGAGAGCGAAGCAGTCGCCGCCGATACCCGTTGAGCCCGGTTCGACCACGCATTGCACGGCGCACGCGGCGATCGCGGCGTCCATGGCATTGCCGCCCGCCTGCAGGATGGTGACGGCAGTCAGCGTCGCCTGCGGATGCGAGGTGGCCGCCATAGCCCTTGTCGACACGGCCACCGACCGCGTCGGCTTCTCGAAATTGCGCATGGCCGCATCCTTTCCCGGCTGAAATGGCATCGGACTGTTCGACATCCCAAGAGCAGCGGCGGGGCCCGGCTGTCAACCACCCGCGCCGCACCGATCCTGACGTTGCGGAGGGCTGGCCTTCAAGTCTGCGCCGCCATCACCATCTTCACCAGCGCCGTCCGGCGCGACACGCCGGTCTTGGCAAAGATCGACGACAGATGCTTCTTGACGGTATTGACCGACACGCCGAGCCGGTCGGCCATGCCGGCGACGGTATCGGTCTCGAGCGCGGCATGAAGCACCCGGACCTCCGCGGGCGTAAGGCCATGGAGCTTGGCCGATACCTCGATGCCGGTCGCCGGCACCAGCTCGGCAGGGCGTATGAACAGCGCAGCCGTGGCGGCGGGCCCGATCTGCTGGAATGCGTTCCGAGTCGGCGTTTGCGGCGGCAGGTACATGAGGCAGCCCGTCCATTCGGTGCCGGCCCTGTCGGTCATCCTGATGAAGGCGGATTGCTGGTCCGGGAGCTCGCTTGCCGCACGCTCGGCCGCCACCAGCCCCTCGCGCAGGCGCTTGTTCGCCTCCGGGCTCGCAAGCCGGAGGCGCGGCTCGTCCTCGAGCACGAGTTCGCCCGTGTGGAGCATGCCGCCAGCTGACCGGTTCGCCCAGACGGTACGCCCGCCCTTGTCCAGGATGAAGACGCCGGCCTCGACGCGGTCGAGTGCCGCCTCGAGCGATTGGGCCACCTGCCGTCGTCTGCCGATTTCCCGCCCGATCATTGCCGCGCGCTGGAGATGCGGCGCCAGCAGCTTCAGCCGGAAGCGCAGTCGGTCATCGACGGCGCCGTAATCCTTGCCGGTGATGACCGTGAACGCCGCGGCGCTTGCCTGATAGCGCTGGATGTTGAAGATCGCGGCATCGAAGAAGCCTTGCGGCGACACCCATTCTCGGAAGAAGCGGCTGGACTGGAACTCATCAGCCGGAACGAGGTCCCGGCTCGAGAAGACCTCGCCGGGCTCGATGAAGATGGAGGCCGGGAAGAGCGGATTGAGCGCGACGTAGCGTTCCCGGTAGATATCGAGAAATCGCGGTTCGAAGCCCCAGGAATAGACCGTCTCCGCGTTGGAATTGGTCGCGTCCCGCCAGTATATCCGCGATGCGGCGCCGCTCACGAAGCCGCAGACCCTTTCCAGCACCCGCAACCAGGCGGTGTCGTCGATTACGGTCTCGTAGATCAGACCTACAAGATCGGAAAACTCTTCGACGTCCTGCGCAGAAAAATCCATCGGAACACCTCGGCGGATTAGCGCACCAGGATCAATGGCTTGGGAAATGTCCCCCGGCCGTGACCGGGTTCGCTCTTCGATTATGGTACCCGTTCGGGTGATGCGGGTGCCGGCCGGCGGATATTATAGGTCGGTATCGGCCGATTGCCGGGATGAAGGAAGCAGTCAAAAATCCTCAAGAGAAATCATGTCGGGCGGCAAACATCCATGCCATGTCATCTGCGGAATATCTCTTGTTCCACATCGTATTGTTCGTTTTCGTCCCGACATACTTAACGGACGGGCGACTGTTTTGCCAGAGGCAACTTCTGCGAACCGGGATTGCCCGGCCTTGTCGACGATCTTGCCAACGCAAAGCGTGCCCAGCCGTGTGGCGCAGGCATAAACTGGAGGTTGGAGCATGGTGGCAAAGAAGGGCGGACCGGGTCCGGACACGCTGGAGGGCAGCAGAAGGACCGATACACTGGTTGGAGAGGGGGGCAACGACATCCTGATCGGAAACGGCGGCAACGACGCCCTCTACGGCGGCGATGGCGACGATATCGCGCGGGGCGGTGCCGGCGACGACATAGTCGAGGGCGAAGACGGCAATGACATGGTCATCGGGGGTAGCGGCAAGGATCGCGTAGACGGAGGTTTGGGCAATGACACGCTGAACGGTGCGATCGGTGACGACGAACTCACCGGTGGACCGGGTGTCGACCGCCTGAGCGGCGGCAGTGGTGCAGACTCATTCGTTTTCCACTCGTCTGATAGTGGCAATTTCACCGAGGGCGAGGCGGACACCATCGTAGATTTCAATGTCGACGATGGCGACCAGATCGGGATTACCCTGATAACGGGCTACGACGGCAACACGTCAGCGCCGGTTGAGGGTCACTACGGCGTCTGGTTCAGCAACGACGCGGATAGCTGGATCGTGACCTATAGGCTCGACGGCACGTATCACGATATTCTAACGGGCGATGTCAATCCGACCGGGCACATCCTAAAACTCTGACGCTCACCAAATGATCTGGGACTGGTTCTCGCGTGAGGGCCCAGTTGCCTGCTGTCTCGGCCTTTGCCAGTCATTGGCACCGCGTCTGCACGCGCTGGAACCGGCAATCGTTTCGTTGTGACGGTTACCGCGGAAGCACAATTCCCTTGAGGAGCAGGCACCATGGTCCCCAACGATCCGCTTTACGCCCAGCAACGGTATCTGCGCCAATTGGCGACATCGGTACGGTCTGGAACCACTATGACGGGACCGGCGTGCATGTCGGAATCTATGACGGCGGGGTCGATCTCGGTCACGAGGATCTCAAGTCGAGCTATGACGGAACGCGAAACATTACCTATGGCGGCGTGACCTATAACGGCAGCCCCGACGACGATCCGAATGCAGGCATTTGGCAGTTCCACGGCACATGTGTCGCGGGCCTGATCGTGGGCACCGGCAACAACGGCACGGGCATCATCGGCGTCGCGCATGGCGCCGACTTCACCAGCGTCAACATCCTGGACGAGTCGTCGCGGCTCTATTTCGACGGCCGCGACCAACGCGGCATCCTTGCCGCCTTCTATCACATGGCAGCGCTCGACGTGGTCAACCAGAGCTGGAACGTCGCCCAGAATTATTCCAATACCCCGGCGCTCCGGGCGCATGTGGCCGAATCTTGAATTCTCCGACGCCGGCCGGGACACGCTGATCAGCAGCGGCGACTACGCGCTCGCCGCGGGCGTCAGCATCGAGTTGATGCGGCTCGACGATGCCGCGGCCTTCTTCAACACGCTCACCGGCAACGAGCTCGACCAGAGGATCTGTGGCAACGACGAATTCAACAATCTCGTCGGTGGCGGCGGCGACGATGTCCTGATCGGCGGCGGCAGCGCCGACCATCTCTGGGGCGGCACGGGCAAGGACATCTTCCGCTATCTCGACATTGCCGACAGCGGCACCAATTTCCGCCTCACCGACATGATCCGCGACTTTTCGCATGCGGAAGGCGACGTGATCGACCTTTCCGGCATCGACGCCAACAGTATCAGGGGCGGCAATCAGGCGTTCCGGCTCCTCGGCGCGACGACGTTCGACGGCCGCGCCGGCGCGCTGATCCTGGAGGTGACGGCCTATGGCCCGACGCTCTATGGCGACATCGACGGCGACGGTATCGCGGATTTCGAGATCGAGGTGGAGATGTCCGGCGATCTGACGGCGACGGATCTGGTGCTGTGATCGGCCGAATGCCCTCTGAGGGGCCGCGCCGGCCGAGGGCGCGGTCCCGCTCGAGATCACAACACTCGCAGGTCGCCCTCGTCTCACATTTTCTCCGAGTTTCTGACCGAAATCGATACGGTCCCGCATCGCCAAGAACTGCTTCCGTTCCACGGAGTTCCAGCGCTGGACACGGTTAACCAAAGGTTGATCGTACCAGATTTGCATCTCGACCTGGGCTCATTCCCATGTCATGCGTCCAAGCAATATTGTCGATTTTTTTGCACAGATTGACTGCCGGCCGAAGACGCCTCTTCGAAGCTGGCAAAGTTTTGAGGAGATGCGATCATGGCTTTTGTCATCACCGGCGGCGGCAACGGCAGCAGTACCCAGACCTATTACGCGGCGGGCGGCACGAACAGCATCACCGGGCAGGGTGGCAAGGGTGCTGACGGTCAGGTTTCGGGTGGCGGCGGGGGCGCTGGCGTCGGCGTCGGCGGGCTCGGTGGAACCTCGGCAAATCCCAATGGGGGCTCGGGTGGGAGGGGAGGTGTCCATGGCACTGTGGGCTCCACGATTTCGAACCATGGCGGCATAGGCAGCGACGGCGAGGCCGGTGGAAATGGGACGGGTGCCTCCGGGGGCGGTGACGGCGGCGGAGGTGGCGGTGGCGGATACGGCATGGTGCTGACCGGCACCGGGTCACTGGGTACTTTGTCCATATCGGTTCTCGGCGGCGCTGGCGGCGACGGGGGCAAGTCGGAGACCTTTTTCGGCGGTGGTGGCGGCCGTGGCGGCATCGGCCTCTATATCGACAGTACCGGGGCCTCGCTCAGCATTTCAGGCGCCGTCAAGGGCGGCGATGGGGGGGTCGGCGGTGAAGGCAAGGGGGCCTTTGGCAACCAGGGTTTTGGCGGCGAAGGGATCTGGGCGAGCAACGCTTCGATCACCCTGCTTGCGGGATGCTCCATTTCCGCGGGCTTCAGCGGCTGGGGTGTTCAGAGCAACGCCATCTATTTCGAGAGTGGCACGAATCTGCTGGAGATCCAGGGCGGGACGATCAATGGCGGCATTCTCGCAGGTGGAATAAACGATACGCTGCGCCTGAGCGGCGATCTCGGCGGCGTTTTCGATACAACCTTTATCTACGGTTTCGAGACCTTGCAGTCGGCCGGGACTGCGACCTGGACGCTGACCGGGAACAACATTCAGACACAGACCTGGACTGCATCGTCCGGCCGGCTCCTGGTCAACGGCAAGCTCGACAAGACCGAGTTCGTAGTCGAACAGGACGCGACGCTTGGCGGCACCGGCACGGTCGGCGCGGTGACGGTTGCGGGCGCGCTCGGGCCCGGCACGGGCCGCGGCACGCTGACGACGGGTGGCCTGACGCTTCAAAAGGACGGCGTGCTCGAGATCGAGATCGCCGGCACCGCCGCGGGCAAGTTCGACACGGTCGTGGTCAATGGCGCCGTCGATCTCCATGGCGATCTCGATGTGACGCTCCTCAAGCGCTTTGCGCCGAGCCTCGGCGACAGCTTCACCATCATCGCCAACGACGGCACCGACGCCGTCACCGGCCAGTTCGACGGGCTCGCCGAAGGCGCGAC
>JAESFG010000330.1_pt1 | contig 77804 bp, 72 predicted proteins | sample 9269371 | NCBI WGS metagenome assembly JAESFG01 (sample SAMN14506227, study PRJNA617093) | algae metagenome | isolation source: Aetokthonos hydrillicola CCALA 1050 (B3-Florida) and co-occurring... | place: USA: South Carolina | collected 2013-01-01
GGATCGGCTCCGGCCTAGCCCGGTGTCTTGACCCCGGCATAGCTCCAAGCGCCGCATCATCGTCCATCAGCATGAACTCGCAGCCGCTTCTCACCCCCGCAAGGTGGAGCAGGCACATCGCTTACATCGCCGGCGCTTTCGCATTGCGGCAAATGGCAACGCTCATATAAAGTCGCCCTAGCCCTGAAATCCTAGCCGCATCCCAATCCACCTCCACCGCACGGGGCCGAAATATGTTTGCCGGTATTATCTCGGGATCGGTTCCCCCGTCGAGGATGCCAAGGCAGATTAATTCTCCATTATACAGGCGTTCAACTGGCAACGCCCTGATCATGGATGTTTCGAATTCCGCTTTGTGTAAATTATCCCCGCAATTTCTTACCTTCTCTCGCTCTTCCTCTCGGCAAATCAGCCACTAGCCATCATGAATTAATGCAGCCTGCTCCCAATTTTCCTAAAACCTCAATTGCTGGTCGTAATTTACCCCGAATGTCCTTGAAGGGCGGCTATGATTGACCATGATTACCCTGCATTTACTCGTATTTTGCATTGCCGGAATTTCGGCATTTTGCTATATTTCGCCATGCTCATGGCGCCGGGAATGGGCAATTCGCTCGGAATTTTGGATCGAGGCAAGCGGGAAATTTCAACGAAAGCGGCTCATCCGAGAGCGCAATTCCAATTCGCTGATCCTGACCGGACAGGGCACGACACTGCGCATCGAGCACGGAGCATTGGTCGTGCGCCAGGGCTTTACACACTACCCGCAGCGCGAGGAAAGCCACCGCTTTTTCCGGGGTGACCTTTCCTTGCCCCGGATCATCATCCTGCTCGACGGCTCGGGTTCCCTGTCGTTTGACGTGCTATCATGGCTCGCCGAACAGGGTGTGGCGCTGGCTCGGATTGAATGGAGCGGGGATGCCGCAGTGTTTGCATCCGGCGCCGGCTTTACGGCAAATCCTCAAAAACTGCGCTGGCAGTACGAGTTGCAGTGCGACCCGGCGCAGCGATTGGCTTTTTCCGCTGATCTCATTGCAAGAAAAATGATTGGCTGCATTGCCGCGCTGGAACAGCATTTCCTTGCAAGCAAAGCTGGCGATTTGGCGATCGGCAAAGCGCGGGATGCTGTGGACAGACTCCGCACAGGCACGTTTACTGACATGGGAGAAATTCGCGCTATCGAGGGTGAATGCGCGGTCGCCTATTTTGGGGCATGGTCGGCGATCGATATGCAATGGAAAGCCGAAGCCCGCCATCCGATTCCCGATCAATGGCGAACCTATCGTTCGCGCAGTTCCACGCTCACAGGACGCAAGCCGAAGAACAAGAACGCATCAAACCCAGTCAATGCCAAGCTGAATTACGTCTACGCTGTAAATGCGGCACAGCTGCAAATCCAGGCTGTCGCCGATGGCCTTGATCCCTATGCGGGCATCATGCACCATAACCGCGAAGGGTTTCCGGCATATGTCTACGACATCATCGAACCGGAACGGCCGAAGGTGGACGCTGCCGTCATCGGTTTTGTGCCGAGCCGAAAATTATCCGGCGCGGACTTCATTCTGCGCAAGGACCGAGTATGTAGACTGTCGCCGCAGTTGGCGAGGGCGGCAACCGCGCTGGTCACGGCATGAACATTCAACGCCTGCCGGGCGCCATAGCGCGCTCGAACTGCCCGATCGCATCGTCAAACTTACGAATGGCCACGTTCATCCTGTCGCATGACAGGAGGGTGTCTGCCTGGCATTCAGCCTGAAATGTCGTTGCCTGCGCACCCATTTGGTTCCGATAGGAAATCGCACTTTTCCAAAAAGTCGAAATCGACGATTTCGAGTTGCGAACTTGATCGGCCAAGGAGGCCGACTGTTGATCGATTTGAATCGATCGGGCATAATCATCGGCAGTCGACCGGGCAGTGTTCGCCTCGGCAATCCGCAACTCCCGCTGCTTTGCGGTTGCCAGCGTTACGTCGGTTCCGTTTTCGATGTTCAGCCGCATCGCGTCGTTGTCCATTGAACCGGAGAAAGGGGGATTGCCGGCCTTTATGCTGCCGTCGCCCTGCACCTCGACGATCGATACGGTGCCGCTGACGTTCGCGCCGTCCACCGCATTGATTTCCAACATAATGGCCAGGTTGTTTTGCGACGCCACATACCTGCCGAGAAGATCGCTGTGCCGAGTGCATCCCAACAGCGACAATAGTAAAATCGCGCCCGCCCAAGTATTCCTCGCGCCCCGTCCTCCCATCCGTCCCCAAAATGGGGACGGTGAAAGCGGCATATGCTGAGCGTCCCGATTTTGGGAATCGGGAATTTGTCGATGCAATGCAAATGGGTGGTGTCACCCGACTATCGCACCGTCATCGACGCATTGAAGGCAGCCCGTATCGAAGTCGGCGTCTCACAATGCGAACTTGCCCAGCGGCTCAACAAGCACCCGTCATTCGTGAACAAAGTCGAACTGATCGAGCGGCGATTGGACGTGCTGGAATTTATCGCCATCGCAAGGGCGCTGGGAGTTGATCCAGCGGCTTTGCTCGGCGGAGTGGCCAAGGGCTTGCCCGACAAAATAGAATTCTGACCGTCGTATCCGGCAGGTGTGGTCACGGGAATAACTTTCCGCCTTTATCTCCTTACCTCCCCCACAAGCGGGGAGGATCAAACAGGAAAGACCCCTCCCGTTTGGAGAGAGGCCTTTCCAAATCGCGGCCGGGCCGATCAGAAGCGATAGGCGACGCCGGTGCTCACCACCCAGGGATCGAGTTTCAGCCGCACCCGCAGCGCCTCGGCGCTGCCGGCATAAAGGCTGGCGGATGGCCGCATGATGTAGCGCTTGGCGTCGAGGGTCAGGCTCAGCCCCTTGTCGTTGAGCGCGATGTCGGCGCCGGCCTGCAGCGCGAAGCCGAACTGGTCGTGCACCGTCGCTTTCGTCGCGCCCAGCGCGGCGGCGTCCGCGCCGACATCGTCCTTGAGCGCGAAGAACACGCTCGGTCCGGCGCCGACATAGGGCTTGACCGCCTTGCCGAGCGGCAGGTGATATTTGAGCGTCACCGTGGCCGGCAGGAAGATGAGGTGATCGACCAGCCGGGCGCCGGCCAGCGGCCCGGCGCCGTTCACATGATGCTCGGTGAGGCAGCAGATCGTCTCGGCCGAGAGGCTGGGCGTGAAGAAATATTCGACCGCCAGCGTGGGCACCCAGTTGTCGCTCGCCTTGGTGTCCGATCCGGCGGGCAGACCGATGAGGTCAGTCTTTACCGTGTCGATCTTGCCGTCGGGGAGGACGCCCGTCGCCAGCAGCTTGACCTGCCATTTGCCGTCGGGCTTGCCCGCCTGCGCGGCGCCGGGGATGGCCAGCGCGAGTGCCGCCGCCAAACCCATGAAACAGCCTGTTTTCCCTTTCATTGTCGATTGCCCTTTGTTGCCATTGCTTGCCGGGCCGCTTTGGCGGAACGACGGGTGGCCGGCATTGACCTTGCGCAACGATGTTTTTGACGTGGCGCAATGTCATGGCGGGGGCGGCGCCTAATCTGGCCGGCATGTGGCCCTATCATCCCGATCTGCTGGCGCGGCCGGTGCCGCGCTACACCAGCTTCCCCACCGCCGCCGAGTTCGGCGACCTGAGCGGGGAGGCGGGGCTCGTCGACCTGCTCGATGGAGTGCGTGGCGACATCTCGCTCTATGTCCACCTGCCCTTCTGCCAGGACATCTGCTGGTATTGCGGCTGCAACACCGCGCGCGCCAACCGCGCGCACCGGCTGACGCTCTATCTCGACGCGCTCCATGCCGAGATCGGCCTCATCGCCGACCGGCTGCCCGAGGGGGTGCGGGTGCGCCGCATCGCTTTTGGCGGCGGCAGCCCCAACGCGCTCTCGCCGGTCCAGTTCGTCCGGCTCTACGACCGGCTGTCGACCTGTTTCACGCTCGCCGAGCCGGTCGTCTCGATCGAGCTTGATCCGCGCGGGTTCAATCGCGAATGGGCGCAGGTGATCGGCCGGGTGGGCGTGACGCGCGCGAGTCTCGGCGTGCAGACCTTCTCGCCGCGCATCCAGATGGCGATCGGCCGCGTCCAGCCGCTCGATCAGATCGCTGGCTGCGTCCAACAACTGCGCGAGGCGGGCGTGACCTCGCTCAACCTCGACCTCATGTACGGCCTGCCGCTTCAGGGGCGCTACGATCTCGAGGAGACGCTCGACCGGGCGATCGACCTCGCGCCCGACCGGCTGGCGCTGTTCGGCTACGCCCATGTCCCGCACCTCATCCCCCGCCAGCGCCGCATCGACGGAGAGGCGCTGCCCGACCAGGCCGAGCGGTTCGCGATGGCGGCGATGGGGCATGACCTGCTCGTCGACGCGGGATATCAGGCGGTCGGTTTCGACCATTTCGCGCGGCCCGACGATGCCATCGCGATCGCGGCGCGGACCGGGGGGCTGCGCCGCAACTTCCAGGGCTTTACCGAGGACGCGTCGGATGTGCTCATCGGCCTCGGCGCCTCGGCGATCACCGAGCTGCCCGCGCTCCTTGCCCAGAACGACAAGAACCCCGCCGCCTACCGCGAGCGGCTGGAGGCGGGGCAGTGGCCGGTATCGAGGGGTATTCGCCGCACGGCGGAGGATCGGGCGATCGGCGTTGTCATCGCCGCGCTGCTCTGCCATGGCCGTGCCGATCTCGCGCCGGTCGGCGGGCCGGCGCCCTATCGCGACGCGCTGCGCCCCTTCACCGAGCGGCTGCTCGCGCGGATCGAGGCGTCCGAGCTGATCCTCACACCGGGCGCGCTCCCCTATGCCCGCACGATCGCGGCGCTGTTCGATCCCTATCGCCCGGTGGGCGCCCGCCAGTTCAGTTCGGCGATCTGACCGGCCGGATCGCGACAAACAGCGGTTGCGCCGCGCCGCGAATCGAGCCAAGCCGGCGGACATGGCCGCCAACGCGCTGATCCTCGAAGCCATCGCCCGCGCGCTCTGCCTGCGCGCGACCTACAATCGCGCGACGGTGCTGCTCGCGCCCCACATCCTCTATCAGAAGAACGACAGCTATTTCATCGACGCGATCACCATCGCGCGCGATGGCAGGCCGCCGCGCGAGGAAAAGATGGGCGCCTTCAACCTCGCCGGACTGTCCGACATCGAGCTTACCGACGAGCCGTTCGTGCGCAGCGAGCTTTATGATCCCAAGGATCCCAAATATGGCGCGCAGACGCTGTTCGCGATCTGACCGGCCCGGACGCAATGGCCCCGCCCGTCGGGGGAACGGGCGGGGCCGCCAGGGCTTTGGTCGAGCCCTGAACCGCTGAAGGCGGATTATTGCGTGGTGCCGTCGGTCGACGAGCTACCGCTGCCCGCGTGACGCTTGTGCTTCTTCGAGCCGCTGGTGCCGCCCGTCGTCGCGCTTGTGTCGCCGCCCGTCGTGACCGCGCTGTCACTGCCGGCCGAGCCGGTCGTGGCGGAGCCCGATCCGGTCGTGCCGGCGCTGCTGCCGTAGGGATCGCTCGCCGTGGACCCGGTGGCCGAGCCGGCGCCCGTCGTCCCCCCGGCGGTGCCGTCCGAAGACGTCGCGCCGGTGGTGCCCGTCGCGCCCGTTCCCGCGCCGGCGGCGCCGGTCTGCGCGATCGCTGGCGCGGCGATCAGCATCCCGAGCGCGGCAAGGGGAATAAGTGCTTTCATGATGATAACCTCCAATAGTGCGACCGCCGGAACCTGTGCGGGTCTGGTTGGAGAACCGACCTTGGCCAGCTCCGTTGCATCTGCAAAGCCCCGCCCGATCGGCTGATCGGCTTTAGCGGTCGGCGGCGGGGCAGGTCGTGGCGCGGGCAGGGCGGGCGGACGCCGCCCTCAACCGCATTGCGCGCGGTGAAGGAGCGCGTGGTCGGCGAGGACGAGCGCCACCATCGCCTCGACCACCGGCACGCCGCGGATGCCGACGCAGGGGTCGTGCCGCCCCTTGGTCACGATGTCGGCCGCCTGGCCGGCGCGGTCGATCGTCTCCACGGGGAGCAGGATCGAGCTGGTCGGCTTGAACGCGACGCGCAGGCGGATCGGCTGGCCGGTGGCGATGCCCCCCGCGATGCCGCCGGCATGGTTGGCGAGGAAGGCGGGCGCGCCGCCGTCGCCCGGACGCATCGGATCGGTATTCTCCTCGCCACGCAGCCGCGCGGCGGCGAAGCCGTCGCCGATCTCGACGCCCTTGACGGCGTTGATGCCCATGCAGGCCGCCGCAAGCTCGGCGTCGAGCTTGGCGTAGAGCGGCGCGCCCCAGCCCGCCGGCGCGCCCGTCGCGACGCATTCGACCACGGCCCCCAGGGAGGAGCCCGCCTTGCGCGCCTCGTCGACCAGTGCTTCCCACCGCACGGCGGCCTCGGCATCGGGGCAGAAAAAGGCGTTGGCGCCGATCTGTGCCATGTCGAAACGCGCCGGGTCGATCGCGTCGCCGCCGATCTCGCTCACCCAGGCGGTGATCGCGACCTGCGGGATGACGCGCCGCGCGACCGCCCCGGCCGCCACCCGGCTCGCCGTCTCGCGCGCCGACGAGCGCCCGCCGCCACGATAGTCGCGAAAGCCGTATTTGGCGTCATAGGCATAGTCGGCATGGCCGGGGCGATAGGCCTTGGCGACCTCCGAATAGTCCTTCGACCGCTGGTCGACATTCTCGATCATCAGGCTGATCGGCGTGCCGGTCGTCCGCCCCTCGAACACGCCCGAGAGGATGCGCACGTCGTCGGGCTCGCGCCGCTGAGTCGTGAAGCGCGACTGGCCGGGGCGGCGCTTGTCGAGAAAGGGCTGAATGTCCGCTTCGCTGAGCGGAAGGCCCGGCGGGCAACCGTCGATCACCGCCCCGATGGCAGGACCGTGGCTCTCGCCCCAGGTCGTGAAGCGCAAGACATGGCCGAAGCTGTTGACGCTCATCGGTCGAGCGCGATGTCGGGCGCGTCCTCGGCCTTCATGCCGATGACGTTGTAGCCGGCGTCGACATGATGGATCTCGCCGGTGACGCCGCTCGCGAGGCCCGAGAGCAGGTACAGCGCGGCGCCGCCGACATCCTCGATCGTGACGTTGCGGCGGAGCGGGCTGTTGAGCTCGTTCCAGCGCATGATGTAGCGGAAGTCGCCGATGCCGCTCGCCGCCAGCGTCTTGATCGGCCCGGCGGAGATGGCGTTGACGCGGATGCCCTCCGGTCCGAGGTCCATGGCGAGATATTTGACGCTTGCTTCAAGGGCGGCCTTGGCGACGCCCATGACGTTGTAGTGGGGGATCACCTTTTCGGCGCCATAATAAGTCAGCGTCAGGACGCTGCCGCCATCGGGCATCAGCGCGCGCGCGCGCCTGGTCACCGCGACCAGGCTGTAGGCCGAGATGTTCATCGTCATGAGGAAATTTTCGAGGCTGGTGTCGACGAACAGGCCGCGCAGCTCGGTCTTGTCCGAAAAGCCGATGGCGTGGACGAGGAAGTCGATGCGCGGCCAGCGCTCGGCCAGCGTCTCGAACGCGGTGTCGATCGAGCCCATGTCGCTGACGTCGCAGGGGATGAGGAAATCGGAGCCCAGCTCGGCGGCGAGCGGGCGCACGCGCTTCTCCAGCGCCTCGCCCAGATAGGTGAAGGCGAGCTGCGCGCCCGCGCCGTGCAGCGCCCGCGCGATGCCCCAGGCCAATGACTTGTCGTTGGCGAGGCCCATGATGAGCCCCCGCTTCCCCGCCATCATGCCCGTCATCGATCCCCGACCTCCGCTGTCCCGTCCTGTTCGTCGCCGTCCGGCACCTCGGTCAGCGCGGCGTTCAACTCGGCGCCAATTACCACGCCGAGCCCGATGATGAAGAAGAAAATGAGCGTCACCATCGCGCCGGCGAGCCCGCCATAAGTGAGGTTGTAGTCGGCGAAGGAGCCGAGCACGACCGGCAGCAGCAGCCCGGTCCAGTACCACCAGGCCGTCGTGAGCGCGGCGCCGGGCCATTTGGGGTAGCGACTGTCCTTGTAGCGGCTGGGGGTGAGCGCCACGAAGAGGTAATAGAGCGCCAGGAACAGGATGACCGTCGGCACCAGCCGCGTCGCCCGCATCAGCGCGATCGCCTGATCGGCGAAGGGAAAGACGCTGTGCACGAACTGGTCGGCGGCGCCGATCATCACCTGCAGCGAAAAGGCGAACAGGATCGCGAACACGCTGACGATGATGATGCCGATCGACGCGAGCCTGTAGTGCCAGAACGGCTTGGTGCTCGTCGTGCCATAGGCGCGGCGGACGATGTCGCGCAGCGTCTCGATCAGGCTGCCGACCGTCCACAGGCCGACGATCGCGCCGAACCACAGGAGGTTGCCCGTCCGCATCGAGAGCACGTCGGAAATCGGTTTTTCGAGCACGTCGGCGACGTTGCGCGGGACGGTGAGGAGGAAGGCGTTGACCGCGCGCACCCCGTCCTCGGTCTGGCCGAAGAGATTGGCGGCGGCGGCGGCGACGATGAAGAAGGGGAAGAGCGCGACCAGCGTCAGATAGGCGAGGTTGCCGGCATGGATGAACCCGTCGGTATAAGTGCCGATCGCGACGCGCTTGACCACCTCGATCGCGAACGGGCCGGGGCGCAGGCGGCCGAGTTCGGTGCGGAACCAGTCGCGGGTGCCGCGCTGGCGGCTGCGGCGGGCCTCGGGCGACTGGGGGGAGATGTGCAGCATGTCGGCCGGGCAAACGCCTCAGCGGTCGAGATGGGCGCGCAAGGGGCGGGAATCGCGCCAGTTTTCGACGAAGGCCCGGAGCGCGGCATCGTCGGCGGGCAGGTCGACGAGCAGCGTGATAAGCTGATCGCCCCGCTCGCCGCCCTTGCGCGTGAAGCCGCGCCCCTTGAGCCGCAGCGTCTTGCCCGAGGTCGAATTGGGCGGCACCGCCACCATCACCGGGCCATCGGCCGTCGGCACGCGCAGCCGCGCGCCCGTCACCGCCTCGTCGAGGCTGATCGGGAGGTCGAGCCGGACGTGGTCGCCGTCACGGGTGAAATAGGGGTGCGGCTGGATCTCGATGGTCACGATCGCGTCGCCCGCGCCGCCGGGGCCGGGCTCGCCCTTGCCGGCGACGCGCATCTGGGTGCCGTTCTCGAACCCGGCGGGGAGCTTGAGGTCGATGGGCTTGCCGTCGCGCAGGGTGATGCGCTGCGGGACGAGCGTCACGGCGTCGGTGAAGGGTACCGGCAGGCGGTAGCTCACATTGCCGCCCTTGCGCGGCGCGGCGCGGCCGCCAAAGCCGCCGCCCCGGCCACCACCGAACAGCCCTTCGAAAATGTCTCCGAAATCGGCGCCCTCGCTGCGGAACTCGAAGCCGCCGCCCCCCGGCTGCGCGCGGTGCGCGCCGCCGCCATAGCCGCCCCCGCCAAAGCCGAACGGCGCGGCCGGGTTGCCGTCGGCGTCGATCTCGCCGCGGTCGAACTGGGCGCGCTTGCCCTTGTCGGAGAGGAGGTCATAGGCGCGCGTGACCTCGGCGAAGCGCTCGGCCGCCTTGGGATTGCCCGTGTTGCGATCCGGGTGCAGTTCCTTGGCGAGCTTGCGATAGGCCTTCTTGATCGCGGCCTCGTCGGCGCCGCGCGGCACGCCCAGCAGGCTGTAAGGATCGGCCATGAGGTGCCCCGGTTGAGATGAACGATTGATCGCTTCCCATCTGGCGCGTTTATCGCGCCGCTTCAAGCATCGTGCCCCTTGCCACTCTCCGCGCACGGTTGAATAAGGAGCCATGCTTTCTCAACGCACGCGCTATACAATCCGCGCCCTGCAGCATCTCGCCCGCCGCTATGGCCAGGGGCCGGTGCACCTCGCCGAGATCGCCGAGGCGCAGAACATCCCCGCCAAGTTCCTCACCGTCATCCTCTCGGAGATGGCGCGGGCGGGCGTGGTGGCGACGCAGCGCGGGCGCGACGGCGGCTACTGGCTGGCGCTGCCGCCCGTCGATATCCGCTATGGCGACATCCTGCGCATGACGCGCGGGTCGCTCGCGCTCGTCCCCTGCGCGAGCCGTTATGCGCATGAAACCTGCAAGAACTGCGTGCCCGAGGAGGACTGTATGCTCCGCCGGGTGATGCTCAAGGTCCGCGACGAGACGGCGGCGGTGCTCGACCGGCTGACGCTCGCCGACCCGCTCGACGCCTGACTTCAACAATTCGTCGAGCGAGTCCCACCGGCCGGCGCTTACCCTCTTGTCTATTAAAAAAGTAGATATTAGCTGTGGACGAGAACGGGGCGACTCAGCCTCTCGTGCAGGAGACTTGCCATGGGCCAGCATCATGCCTCCCAGAACCACCGTCCGCCGGTCGTCCTCACCGTGCCGGGGCTCGACAATAGCGGCCCGCTCCACTGGCAGAGCCTCTGGGAACGCGAGCGTGGCGACTGCGTGCGCGTCGATCTCGGCATGTGGGCGCGGCCGCACCGCAACAGCTGGGTAAGCCGGCTCAACAGCGCGATCGCGCAGATCGACGCGCCGGTGATCCTCGCCGCGCACAGCCTCGGCTGCCTCGCCGTCGCCTGGTGGGCCGCGCTCGAGCAGCAGCCGTTCGGAGCCCCGGTGGCGGGCGCCCTGCTCGTCGCGCCGCCCGATGTCGACGCGGCCCATGCCGATGCCCGCCTCGCCGGCTTCGGCCCCGCGCCAAAGCTTTTGTTGCCCTTCCCCAGCATCCTCGTCGCAAGCCGCGACGACCCCTATGTCAGCATCGAGCGGGCGCACAGCCTCGCGAAATATTGGGGCAGCCACTTTGTCGACGCCGGCGAGCTCGGCCATATCAATACCGAATCGGGGCTGGGCGACTGGCGTGACGGGCAGGCGCTGCTCGACCAGCTCGTCGCCGGCGCCGGATCGGTCAGCCGCCCGGCCGCCAGTTCGGCGGCGCAGTTCGCTGCGCTGCGCGACGATCCGATGCCCAATTACGCGCTCGAACGCTAACCGCGCCGCCGGGGTGAAGCCGCTAAAGAAAAGCTTCGCCCCGGCCTTTTCAAACCTTATTGTCTACCGATTAGATTGATTATATATGGCCCGAGGAAGAAGGGGACGACCGATGACCAGCGCCACCCTCAGCGAAGCCGCCCGGCGCGAGCCGCTCGCCGCCATCCATGGCGAGGACGCGGTGCGGCGGCAGCGGCATATCGAGGATGTGCTCGCCACCGTGACGCAGGCGCTGGCGAGCATCCGCTTCGGCGCGATCGAACTGACCGTGCATGACGACCGCGTGGTCCAGATCGACGTCACCGAAAAGCGCCGCCCGATCTACTGACCCGCATCACCGGACATCGCGCCGCCACCGCCCACCCGACCACGGGAAAAGGCACGCCGCGCGCTCAACAAGAGGGGACGCCTACCGGATCGCCGGAGGGGTCGCACGACTGAACGAACAGGAGGACGTGTGAACATCAAGACTTTGTGGCTCGCCAGCACGGCGGGCCTTGCCCTGCTGGCGTCCGGCGCACAGGCGCAGACCCAGGGCGAAGCCGCTCCCGCTCCCGCCGCGACCCAGGGCGCGGGCGCCGAGGCCGATCCGACCACCGGCAGCGGCGAGGTCATCACCGTCACCGCCCGCCGTCGCGAGGAGGCCGTGCAGGACGTGCCGCTCGCCATCGCCGTCGTCACCGACAAGGCGATCGAGGCCACGGGCAGCTTCAACGTCGGGAAGCTCACCCAGCTCCAGCCGAGCCTCACCCTCTATTCGACCAATCCGCGCAACACCGCCGTCAACATCCGCGGCCTGGGCGCGCCCTTCGGCCTCACCAATGACGGCATCGAGCAGGGCGTCGGCCTCTATGTCGACCAGGTCTATTACAGCCGCATCGCGGCGGCGACCTTCGATTTCCTCGATGTCGAGCGGCTCGAGGTGCTGCGCGGGCCGCAGGGCACGCTCTATGGCAAGAACACCACCGCCGGCGCGATCAACATCACCACGCGCGCGCCGAGCTTCTCGCCCGAGGGCCGAGCGGAACTGACCGTCGGCAATCTCGAATTCGTGCAGGCCAAGGCGGCGATCTCCGGCCCGCTGATCGCGGACAAGCTCGCCGCGCGCCTCGCCTTCTCCGCCACCAAGCGGCGGGGGACGATCTACAACGTCACCAGCGGCAACTATGTGAACGAGCAGGACAATATCGGCGTGCGCGGCCAGCTCTTGTGGAAGGCGACCGATACGCTGAGCCTCACGCTCGCGGGCGACTACAACCGCCAGAACCCCGAATGCTGCGCGCAGATCTACGTGCGCACCGGCGCGACGCAGCGGCCCCTGAACAGGCAGTTCGCGCAGCTCGCCGCCGCCTTCGGTTACGCCCCGCCGAGCACCGACGCCTTCGACCGCGTCACCGACCTCGATTCCGATCTCAAGGCCAAGCAGACGCTCGGCGGCGTGTCGCTGCGCGCCGAATGGGAACTGGGCGGCGGCACGCTGACCTCGGTCACCGCCTGGCGCACATGGGACTGGAAGCCGTCCAACGATCGCGACTTCACCGGCCTGCCGATCACGACGATCTCGGCCAATCCGTCGCAGCAGGACCAGTATACGCAGGAACTGCGCTACGCCCATTCAGGCGAGACGATCGACTATGTGATCGGCCTGTTCGGCTACCACCAGACGATCGCCACCCAGGGCGTGCAGGAACAGGGCTCGGCGGCGAGCCGCTGGCTGCTCAATCCCACCAGCGCCAACGCCAGCAATCCGGCGGTGCTCAACGGGCTGCGTTCCGAAAACGACATCCACTTCAAGAACAGCAGCGCGGCGCTGTTCGGCCAGCTCACCTGGCGCGTGACCGATCGCCTCAGCATCCAGCCGGGGCTGCGCGTCAACTACGACCGCAAGAGCGGCGATTATGAGTCGGTGGTCACCAACGGCGCGGGCGTCGCGATCGTCTGCAACCCCGCGCCGCCGTCGACCAATCCGATCCTCCGCGACCAGTGCGCGACGCTGACGCCGCAAAGCTATCGCGCGAAGTTCAGCGACTGGAACCTGTCGGGCGACTTCACCATGTCGTACAAGGTCGCCGACGATATCCTCGCTTATGCGACCTATGCGCGCAGCTTCAAGTCGGGCGGGATCAACATCAACGGCCTGCCGCTCGGCACCGACAACCTGCCCATCCAGAGTGCCGCGACGGTCAAGCCCGAAAAGGTCAACCATTACGAGGTCGGGCTCAAGACCCAGTTCCTCGACAAGCGGGCCACCGTCAACCTGTCGGGCTTCTGGACCGAGATCGGCAATTACCAGGCGATCGTGACCAATGGGCAGCTCGGCGTGCTGCGCGGCTATCTCGCCAATGCCAAGAAGGTCCGCTTGCGCGGGCTCGAGCTCGAAAGCTCGTTCCGGCCGAGCGCGCGGCTCTCCTTCTACGCCAGCGGATCGTACATCGATCACGAATATCGCAAGTTCACCGACGCGCCCTGCCCGCCCGAGCTGTCGGGCGGAACCGTGGCGACCAGCACGCAGACGCCGAGCGCGCCCGGAACGCCGGGCGGACTTAGCCCCGCGAGCTGCGACATTTCCGGCCAGTGGCTCCCCGGCATCTCCAAATGGTCGGCGAGCTATGGCGCCGAGGGCAATGTGCCAGCGACGATCCTCGGGCTCGACGGCGAAGCGTATCTCGGCATCGACGGCAGCGCGCGGACCAAATTCTCGTCCAACCCCTCGCGCTCGGCCTATACCGACATCGCCGGCTACGCCCTCACCAACCTGCGCCTCGGCTTCCGCGCGGGGACCAAATGGGACGTGTTCGGCTGGGTCCGCAACGTGTTCGACGTCAACTATTACGAGGTGCTGGCGACCCAGTCGGGCAATACCGGCCTCGTGGTCGGCCAGCCCGCCGATCCGCGCACCTATGGCATCACCTTGAAGGCGCGTTTCTGATCCCATCTCCACGCGCCTTCCGCGGCGGGGACGGTCGCACCGACCCCAAGACCGTCCCCGCCGCCCCGATTGTTCCGCATTGCCACCGTGCTCCCGCTTTCGCGGGAGCACTGACATCAATGCGCCGCGCCCCAGCTCGGGCCGGTGCCGATCTCGACGCCGAGCGGGACCGAAAGCCGGACGAGCGGTTCGGCGGCGGTGGCCATCACCTCGCGGATGACCGGGCTGGCGGCCTCCACATCCGCCTCGGGCAGCTCGAACACCAGTTCGTCATGCACCTGGAGCAGCATCCGCACCCGGTCGAGCCCCGCCGCGCGCAGCGCCGGCCCCATGCGGGCCATGGCGCGCTTGATGATGTCGGCGCTGGTGCCCTGGATCGGCGCGTTGATCGCGGCGCGCTCGGCGCCCTGCCGCTCGTGCTGGATGGGCGCGCGGATGCGCGGGAACCACGTCTTGCGGCCGAACAGCGTGGTGGTGAAGCCGTTCGCCCGCGCCTTTTCCAGCGTTTCGTTGATATAGACGCTGATGCCGGGGAACCGCTCGAAATAACGGGCGATCATGTCCTGCGCCTCGTCCGGCGTGATCTCCAGCCGCGCCGCGAGACCCCAGCGCGAGATGCCGTAGAGGATCGCGAAGTTGATCGTCTTCGCCCGCCCGCGCGTATCGCGGTTGACCGCGCCGAACAGCTCCATCGCGGTGGTCGCGTGAATGTCCTCCCCCGCCACGAAGGCGTCGCGCAGCGCGGGCACGTCGGCCATGTGCGCGGCGAGCCGCAGCTCGATCTGGCTGTAGTCGGCGGCGAGGATGACGTGGCCCGGCTCGGCGACGAAGGCATGGCGGATCTGCCGGCCGATCTCGGTGCGGATCGGGATGTTCTGGAGGTTGGGATCGGTCGAGGACAGGCGCCCGGTCTGCGCGCCGGTGAGGCTGTAGCTGGTGTGGACGCGCCCGGTCTCGGCGCTGATCTGCTGCTGCAGCGCATCGGTATAGGTAGTCTTGAGCTTGGTGAGCTGCCGCCAGTCGAGCACCAGGCCGCTGATCTCCGACCCTTCGGCCTTCAATTTCTCGAGCACGGTGACGTCGGTCGAATAGGCGCCCGACTTGCCCTTCTTGCCGCCCTTGAGGCCCAGTTTCTCGAACAGGATCTGCCCGAGCTGCTGCGGCGACCCGATCGTGAAGCTCTGCCCGGCAAGGACGTGGATCTCGGACTCGAGCCGCGCGATCTCCTGCGCGAACTGGCCCGACAGGCGCGAGAGCGCGTCGCGGTCGACCTTGATCCCCGCGCGTTCCATGCCCGCGATCACCGGGATGAGCGGCCGGTCGACCAGCTCGTAGACGCGCGTCGCGCCCTCCTGATGCAGGCGCGGCTTGAACCGGGTCCACAGCCGCAGCGTCACGTCCGCGTCCTCGGCGGCATAGGCGGTCGCCTTGTCGAGCGGCACGAGCGCGAAGCTGATCGCCTTCTTCCCCGATCCCGCGACGTCCTTGAAGCTGGTGCACTGGTGCGCGAGGTGGGTGCTCGCCGCCTCGTCCATGCCGTGCCCCGAGAGCGACTTGCCCGCGTCGAGATCGAAGCTCATCACCATCGTGTCGTCATGCGGCGCGATGTGGAGGCCGTGGCGAGCGAGCACGTTCATGTCATATTTGATGTTGTGCCCGACCTTGAGCACGCCGGGGTCGGCGAGGAGCGGCCGCAGCGCCTCGACCACCTCGCCGAGCGGGAGCTGGGGCGGCACCTCGCCGAACATGTCGTCGCTGCTGCGATGGCCGACCGGGATGTAGCAGGCACGGCCGGGCGCGACCGCCATGCTGATGCCGACCAGCGCCGATCCGACGCTGTCGAGCGCGTCCGTCTCGGTATCGATGGCGATCCGGCCGGCGGCGAACCCGTCGGCGATCCAGCGGTCGAGCGCCTCGCGCGTCGTCACCCGTTCATAGGCCGAACAGTCGATCGGCGGCAGTTCGGGCAGCGTCACGGCGGACGGCGCGGCCTCGCGCGGGGGCGGCGCCTCCTGCCGCGCCGGTGTGGCGCCGCCCGCGCTTTCGACGCCGAGCCGCGCGAGCAGCGACTTGAAGCCATGATGCGAGAGGAAGTCGGCCAGCGGCCCCGGCGGAATGCCGCCGAGCTTCAGGTCGTCGAGCGGCTCGGGCAGCGCCATGTCGCAATGGAGCGCCACCAGCTTGCGCGACAGCCGCGCCATGTCCTCATGCTCGATGAGGTTGTCGCGCAGCTTGCCCGGCTTCATCGCCGGCGCGGCGGCGAGCACCGCGTCGAGATCGCCATGCTCCAGGATGAGCTTGGACGCGGTCTTGGGGCCGATGCCCGGCACGCCCGGCACATTGTCGACCGCGTCGCCCATCAGCGCGAGCACGTCGCCGAGCCGCTCGGGCGGCACGCCGAACTTCTCCACCACATAGTCGGCGCCGCGCCGCTCGTTCTTCATCGTGTCGAGCATGTCGACGCCGGGCCGGATGAGCTGCATCAGATCCTTGTCGGAACTGACGATGGTGACGTCCCACCCCGCCTCGACCGCGCGGCAGGTATAGGTGGCGATGATGTCGTCCGCCTCATAACCCTCCTCCTCGATGCAGGGGAGCGAGAAGGCGCGCGTCGCGTCGCGGATCATCGGGAACTGCGGGACCAGATCCTCGGGCGGCGGCGGCCGGTGCGCCTTGTACTGGTCGTAGAGATCGTTGCGGAAGGTCTTCGATGACTTGTCGAGCACCACGGCGAGGTGCGTCGGCCCGTCCGCCTTGTTGAGCGCGTCGGCAAGCTTCCACAGCATCGCCGTATAGCCATAGACCGCGCCCACCGGCTGCCCGTGCCGGTTGGTGAGCGGCGGGAGCTGGTGATAGGCGCGGAAGATGTAGCCGCTGCCGTCGACGAGATAGAGATGATTGCGCTGGCTCATCGCGCCGCGATAGCCGATGGCGGCGGGCGGCACAAAGGGGGATGGGTGGGCGCTCGGCGTTCCTTACGCGGGATTATGCTGCTTGAGGAACGCCTCCATCTCCTTGAGGAACTGCAGCCGATCCGCCTCGCGCGAGAAATGGTGGTCGCCGAGCGGCTGTTCGACATAGCGCACATCCTTGCCGGCCGCCCTGAGCCTGTCGGCCATCTGGCGTGACTGGCGGACAGGGACGCGCTTGTCCTTCTTGCCGTGCATGAGCAACAGCGGGGTTGAAAACTGCTCCGGGAAGTTGAGGGGGGACACAGCGCGCAGGTCGGGCGCGCTCTTGCGCCAGCTGTCACGGCGGGCACCGCTATTGAGAAAGCGCGAGTCGTAGCGCAGCATCCCGTTGAGGTCCGATACGCCGGCGTAGGAAATGGCGCAGCGATAGCGCGCGCCGTCGCGCTGGGCGCCGCGCAGCGCTGCATAGCCGCCATAGGAAGCACCGGCGATGCACACCCGCTTGCCGTCGGCGATCCCTTCCTTGACCGCCCAGTCGACCGCGTCGTTCAGGTCGTCCTGCATGGCGAGACCCCATTGGCCGTCACCCTTTCTGAGGAAGGCGGTGCCATAGCCGGTCGAGCCCCGATAATTGGGCTGGAGCACGGCATAGCCGCGATCGGCGAGGAACTGGACCCACCAGTCCCAGCTCTCGTCATCGCGTGCTTGTGGCCCCCCATGGGGCAGGAGGATGAGTGGCAGATTGTGCGGATCGCGACCGGCGGGCAGCGTCAGCACCGCCTCGATCTCGAGCCCGTCGCGCGCCTTGTAGCGGATCGATTTGACCGGCGAGAGGGCGTTGTTGCCGAGCGCCTCGTTCACATAGGCGAAACGCTTCATCACACCGGCGTCGGGCATGTAGTAATAATAGGCGCCCGGCCGGTCGGCGCCGCCGACATGAACGATCAGCCGCGAACGGTCGCGGTTCCACGAGATGATCCTGCCGCGGCGGCCATCCATTGCCTTGTCGATGTCGGACTGCACGGCGGCCATCGCGGGGTCGATCCAGTGCACGCGCGACTGCTGATCGGTGTAGGTGACCCCCGCCACCGCCGTTCCGTTGGCATCGGCGATCACATCGTCGATGTCAAAGCCCTTGACGCTGAAAAGCTTCGCGCCCCGTTTGAGGCTGGGCAGTTCCAGTTCGTAGAGCGCGCTGAAGCCTTCATCATCGTCGTCGATCATGACGGCCTTGGTCGGGTCGGCGAGGAAGAGCGCTGGCGTGGTGAGCGTTTCATCGGCGCGGCTATTGGCCTGGTCGATCACCTTGAACGGCTCATCGTTGCTGGCGCGGTAGAGCAGGCGCGCGCTGCGGCCTTCGTCCGAATAGCCGATGCCCATGCGGACATCGCCGGCGCGGTCGGCATACCAGTTCATCACGCCATCGCGACTTGCCGCGACCGTCACGCTCTTCATCCGCCCGGTCGCGACATCCACCTCATGCACCGACGGCCAGAAATTCGCGCTGTCATAATAATAGGACTGCTGGAGCGACAGGAGGATGCGGGTGCTGCCATCGTTCGCGATCCAGATGACATCGTCGGCTCGCTGGCCCGCCTTGTCCCAGCCGATGTAGCGGATGGTCTTGGCGTCGGCGCTGACGCCGGCGGCGCGCGTCACGTAGATTTCCTCGCCGAAAAGCTGCGTCACGTCGCCCAGACCGACGACCAGCCAGTCGTCATTGACCCATCGCCACCAGTTGAGATCCGCATCGCCGGCCTCCACGATCGCGAGCGCCTTGGGGTCATTCTCGCGCCCGATGATGGCCAGCATCTGCTGCCCGTTCACCGCCACCCTAGCGGCGATCTTGGTGCCGTCGGGCGAGAGGTCGGGGCGTTCCATGAACGGCAGCGCCGCGAACGCCTCGACCGGATGCGGCGAAGGAGATTTGGCGGGCGCGGCAGGGGCGGGGGCAGGGGCGGGGGCAGGGGCGGGGGCAGGCTCATCTTGCGCCCTGAGCGGGCTGGCGACGATCAGCACGCTCATCATCAATACCGCGCCTAGCGCCCTCATGCTCATAGCTGTCCCCCTGCCATCGCGCCATTTTGCTGCAGGACGCGGCAGCCCACAATCGGTTATCGCCGAACAATAACCAAAACGGATGGTTTAATACAGCAAAAGGCCCGCCGAACCTGCGTCCGGCGGGCCTCTCCTGTTCCTTGCGGGCGAGCGGCTCAGCCCGCCGCGTGCGCCAGTGCCGCGAGCAGCAGCAGCGCCACGATGTTGGTGATCTTGATCATCGGGTTGACCGCCGGGCCGGCCGTGTCCTTGTAGGGATCGCCGACCGTGTCGCCCGTCACCGCGGCCTTGTGGGCGTCGCTGCCCTTGCCGCCGTGATGGCCGTCCTCGATGTACTTCTTGGCATTGTCCCACGCGCCGCCGCCGCTCGTCATCGAGAGCGCCACGAACAACCCCGAGACGATGACGCCGAGCAGCAGCGCGCCCAATGCCGCGAAGCCGTTGGCGATCCCCGCCACCTGCGCGATGACGAAATAGACGACGATCGGCGCCAGCACCGGCAGCAGGCTGGGGACGATCATCTCCTTGATCGCCGCCTTGGTGACGAGGTCGACGGTGCGGGCATAATCGGGGCGCGATTGCCCCGTCATGATGCCCTTGTTGGTCGCGAACTGCTCGCGCACGTCCTTGACCACGTCGCCCGCCGCGCGGCCGACCGCCGTCATCCCCATCGCGCCGAACAGATAGGGCAGCAGCGCGCCGAGCAGCAGCCCGACGATGACGTAAGGGTTGTTGAGCGAGAAATTGACAGGGCCGGTGAGCCCCAGCGCCGACCCGTAGAAGTCGAGATCCTGGGTATAGGCGCCGAACAGCACCAGCGCGGCGAGGCCCGCCGATCCGATCGCATAGCCCTTGGTCACCGCCTTGGTCGTGTTGCCCACCGCGTCGAGCGCGTCGGTGCGGGTGCGGACATCGTCCTCCAGCCCCGCCATCTCGGCAATGCCGCCGGCATTGTCGGTGACCGGACCATAAGCGTCGAGCGCCACCACCATGCCGGCCAGCGCCAGCATCGACGTCGCGGCAAAAGCGATGCCGATGACGTTGCCGGTGAGCTGATAGGCGATGACGATGCCCGCGCAGATCACCAATGTCGGCAGCGCCGTCGCCTCGAGGCTGATGGCGAGCCCCTGGATGACGTTGGTGCCATGGCCGGTCTCGGACGCCTTGGCGATGCTGCGGACGGGGCGGTAATTGGTGCCGGTATAATATTCGGTGATCCAGACGATGAGCCCGGTGACGCCAAGGCCCACCATCATCGACCAGAACAGCGACCAGCCGGTGAAGCCGCCCGCGCCGGCGAGATCGGCACCGATCCGCGCGTCGAGATTCTGGCCCAGCATCTGCCAGGTCACGTAGAGGATCGCCGGGACCGAGAGCAGCGCCGTCGTCCAGAACCCCTTGTAGAGCGCGCCCATGATCGACTGGCTGGCGCCCAGCCGCACCATGTAGGTGCCGATGATCGAGGTGATGATGCAGATGCCGCCGACGACGAGCGGCAGCGACATGAGCTGCATGAGCTGCGCGTTGTCGATGCCTTTGACGAGCAGCGCGGTCAGCACCATCGTCGCGCCCACGGTCACGACATAGGTTTCGAAGAGGTCGGCGGCCATGCCCGCGCAGTCGCCGACATTGTCGCCGACATTGTCCGCGATCACGGCCGGGTTGCGCGGGTCGTCCTCGGGGATGCCCGCCTCCACCTTGCCGACGAGGTCGGCGCCGACGTCGGCCGCCTTGGTGAAGATGCCGCCGCCCAGCCGGGCGAAGATCGAGATCAGCGAGGCGCCGAAGGCCAAGGCGACGAGCGCGTCGATGACGACGCGGTCATTGGGTTCGAGATGCGCGGGGCCGGTCAGATACCAGAAAAACACCGCGATCGCGAGGAGGGCGAGGCCCGCCACCAGCATCCCGGTGATCGCCCCCGCCCGGAAGGCGATGGTGAGGCCGCTCTGCAGGCTCGACCGCGCCGCCTCGGCGGTGCGGACATTCGCGCGCACCGAGATGTTCATGCCGATGAATCCCGCCGCGCCCGAGAGCAGCGCGCCGATCGCGAAGCCGATCGCCGACACATGGCCCAGAAAATAGAACACCAGTGCCGCGACGGCGACGCCGACGATGGCGATCGTGCGATATTGCCGGCCGAGATAGGCGCGCGCGCCTTCCTGGATCGCGGCGGCGATCTCCTGCATCTTCGCATTGCCCGCCGGCGCGCCCAGCACCTGCCGGCTGGTCACGAAGCCGTAGAGCACGGCCAAGAGCCCGCAGGCGATGGCGATAACAACCGCTGTCATGAAATCCGTCTCCCCCAATTGTTGCCCTGACGCGCCGACCTGGGAAGCCGGCGCGACTTGGGCGCGGAGACTAGGGTCGGAAAAAGGCGCGTCAAGCGCCGAGTTCCGGGGGGTGTTGTGCCGTGCCGCCCCGCAAGCTAAGCGGCGCCCATGACCGATCCGATCGCACCCGGCCTCCTGCCCGAGGGGCTTGCCGACCGTTTGCCCGCGCAGGCGGAGGCGTCGGCGCGGCTGGTGCGCCAGGTGCTCGATACCGTCGCGGCGCACGGCTACCGCCGCGTCATGCCGGCGCTGGTCGAGTTCGAGGAGACGCTGGCGGCGCGGCTGCTCTCCGCCCGCGCGCAGGATCTGCTCCGCGCGGTCGACCCGCTCTCGCAGCGCACGCTCGCGCTGCGGCCGGACATGACCGCGCAGGTCGGGCGGATCGCGGGCACCCGGCTCGCCCAGGCGCCGCGCCCCTTGCGGCTGAGCTATGCCGGCCCGGTCGTCAAGCTGCGCGCCGACCAGCTCCGCCCGGAACGCGAACGCACCCAGGTCGGCGCCGAACTGATCGGCACCGACAGCGTCGCGGCGGCGGTCGAGATCGTCAATGTCGCCATCGCCGCGCTGCGGACGGCCGGGGTCGCCGGCCTCACCATCGACTTCACGCTGCCCGACCTCGTCGCGACGCTCGCCGCCGGGCCGATGCCGCTGGCGCCCGATCTGGCCGAGACGGTGCGCGACCGGCTCGACGCCAAGGATGCCGGCGGGCTCGCCGCGCTGGGCGAAGCGGCGGCGGCCTATCTGCCGCTCATCGAGGCGACCGGCCCTTTCCACGCCGCCATGGAGCGGCTGGAGGCATTCGACGCCGGTCCGGCCGGGGGCGCGCTCGCCAGCCGCATCGCCGGCCTGCGCGCGATCGCCGCGCCGATCGGCTGGGACATCACCCTGACGCTCGACCCGACCGAGCGGCATGGCTTCGAATATCAGAGCTGGTTCGGCTTCTCGATCTTCGCCGGGGGCTTCGTCGGCGAGATCGGGCGCGGCGGGAGCTATGTGGTCGGCCATGACGGCGGCGCGCGCGAGCCCGCCATGGGCTTCTCGCTCTATCCCGATCCGCTGATCGACGCCGGCGTCGGCGCCGAGGAGGCGAAGCGGCTGTTCCTGCCGCTCGGCCATGACGCGGCGGCCGCGGCGCGGTTGCGCGGCGAGGGCTGGGCGACGGTCGCGGCGCTGTCGGACGACGATGACGGCGCGGCGCTCGGCTGCGATCACTGGCTCGATGGCGAGACGGTGCAGGCCTATTGATGCGCCTGCCTTTCTCCCGCCCCGCCGTCACCCTGAACTTGTTTCAGGGTCCATCTTGCCCCAGGCGACGCCATTGCCCGTCCAGAGATGGATGCTGAAACAAGTTCAGCATGGCGATGATCGCTGAACATTTCGATGAGAAAGACTAGCCAATGGCCAACGTAACCGTGATCGGCGCCCAGTGGGGGGACGAGGGCAAGGGCAAGATCGTCGACTGGCTCGCCGAGCGGGCGAGCTGCGTCGTGCGGTTCCAGGGCGGGCACAATGCCGGCCATACGCTCGTCGTCGGCGACAAGACCTACAAGCTCAATCTCCTCCCCTCGGGCGTGGTGCGGGGCACGCTGTCGGTGATCGGCAACGGCGTCGTCTTCGACCCCTGGCACTTCCGCGACGAGATCGCCAAGATCGCCGCGCAGGGGATCACGGTCACGCCCGACCTCCTCCACATCGCCGAGACCGCGCCGCTCATCCTCCCCATCCACCGCGACCTCGACGGGCTGCGCGAGGATGCGAGCGGGGCGGGCAAGATCGGCACCACCCGGCGCGGCATCGGCCCCGCTTACGAGGACAAGATCGGCCGCCGCGCGATCCGCATCTGCGACCTTGCCCATCTCGACGACCTCGGGCCGCAGCTCGACCGCCTGTGCGCGCATCATGACGCGCTGCGCGCCGGCTTCGGCGAGGCGCCGGTCGACCGCGCCGCGCTGATGGAGGGGCTGGCCGAGATCGCGCCGGTCGTCCTCCCCTTCGCCCGGCCGGTGTGGGTGACGCTCAACGAGGCGCGCAAGCGCGGCGACCGCATTCTCTTCGAAGGCGCGCAGGGCGTGCTGCTCGACATCGACCACGGCACCTATCCCTTCGTCACCTCGTCGAACACGGTGGCGGGAACGGCGTCGGCGGGCACGGGGCTCGGGCCGCGCGGCGTCGGTTTCGTGCTCGGCATCGTCAAGGCATACACGACGCGCGTCGGTTCCGGCCCCTTCCCCACCGAGCAGGACAATAAGACAGGCGAGCTGCTCGGCACGCGCGGGCGCGAGTTCGGCACCGTGACGGGCCGCAAGCGCCGCTGCGGCTGGTTCGACGCGGTGCTGGTGCGCCAGGCGATCGCGGTCTCCGGCGTCACCGGCATCGCGCTCACCAAGCTCGACGTGCTCGACGGGATGGCGACGATCCGCATCTGCACGGGCTACCGGCTGGGCGACCGCCACTACGACTATCTCCCGCCCCACGCCGCCGACCAGGCGCGGGTCGAGCCGATCTACGAGGAGATCGAGGGCTGGCGGGAGACCACGGCGGGCGCGCGCAGCTGGGCGGACCTTCCGGCGCGGGCGATCAAGTATATCCGCCGGATCGAGGAACTGGTGGAGTGCCCCGTCACCCTCGTCTCCACCTCGCCAGAGCGCGACGATACGATTTTGGTGCGCGATCCGTTCGCGGATTGACGTCGAGAGAGCAACAACCTCCGTTCGCTTCGAGCGAAGTCGAGACGCGTCTGTGCCCTCGTGTCTCGACGTCGCTCGACACGAACGCGGTCAGGCGGCGGACATGGTTGCCCTTGCAGTCCCCTGCCCCTAAAGCCCCCCCATGGCCCGGCCGCTGATCTTCGCCATTCCCAAGGGGCGCATCCTCGCGGAGGCGCTGCCGCTGCTCGCGCGCGCGGAAATCGAGCCGGAGGCGGCGTTTCATGCCAGGGACAGCCGCGCGCTGCGCTTCGCGACCAGTGATCCCGACCTCTCGATCATCCGCGTGCGCGCCTTCGACGTCGCCACCTTCGTCGCGCATGGCGCGGCGCAGATCGGCATCGTCGGCTCCGACGTGATCGAGGAGTTCGGCTACTCGCAGCTCTATGCGCCCGTCGACCTCGCCATCGGCCATTGCCGCCTGTCGGTCGCCGAGCCCGCCGATGCGGTCGGCGCGGAGGACGCGATGCCGAGCCATGTCCGAGTGGCGACCAAGTATCCGTCCATCACCCGCCGCCATTATGAACGGCAGGGCATCCAGGCCGAATGCGTGAAGCTGAACGGCGCGATGGAGCTCGCGCCCTCGCTCGGCCTCGCGCGGCGGATCGTCGATCTCGTCTCGTCGGGCGCGACGCTCAAGGCCAATGGCCTCGTCGAGACGGGCGTCATCATGCCGGTCTCCGCGCGCCTCGTCGTCAACCGCGCGGCGATGAAGATGCGCGCCGCCGAGCTGGTGCCGATGGTCGACCGCTTCCGCGCCGCGGTGGAGCCCGTCGATGCCGCTTAGGCTCGACACGCGCGATCCCGGTTTCGCGTCCCGCTTCGCCGCATTGGTCGATGCGCGGCGCGAGAGCGACGATGATGTGAGCGCGGACGTGCGCGCGATCATCGCCCGCGTCCGTGCCGAGGGCGACGCGGCAGTTGCCGACCTCACGCGACGCTTCGACGGCTTCGACCTCGACGCCGCCGGCTGGACGATCGGGCGCGAGGCGTGCGCGCAAGCCTATGACGCGCTCGACCCCGCGCTGCGCGACGCGCTCGACCTCGCCGCCGAGCGGATCGGCGACTATCATCAGAAGATGCGCCCACAAGACGCGCGCTGGACCGACCTCGACGGCGTCTCGCTCGGCTATCGCTGGACGCCGGTCGAGGCGGCGGGGGTCTATGCGCCGGGCGGGCGCGCGGCCTATCCCTCAAGCGTGCTCATGAACGCGATCCCCGCCAGGGTCGCAGGGGTGGAGCGGCTGGTGATGGTGACGCCGACACCGGGCGGCGCGGTCAATCCGCTCGTCCTCGCCGCCGCGCATATTGCCGGGGTGGACGAAATCTGGCGGATCGGCGGCGCGCAGGCGATCGCCGCGCTCGCCTTCGGCACCACGCGCATCGCCCGCGTCGATGTCGTCACCGGCCCCGGCAACGCCTGGGTCGCCGAGGCCAAAAGGCAGGTCTATGGCACCGTCGGCATCGACATGGTGGCGGGCCCGTCGGAAATCCTCGTCGTCGCCGACGGCGCCAACCGCGCCGACTGGATCGCCGCCGACCTCCTGAGCCAGGCCGAGCATGATCCGGTGAGCCAGTCGATCCTCCTCACCGACGATGCCGCCTTCGCCGACGCGGTCGAGGCAGCGGTGGCGGCAATCATCCCCACCTTGTCCACCGCCGCCGTCGCCGTCGCGAGCTGGCGCGACCATGGCGTGATCGTCACCCTCGCCAGTCTCGACGACGCGCCGGCACTGGTGGACGCGCTCGCGCCCGAGCATCTCGAGCTGGCGGTCGCCGATCCCGAAGCGTTGTTCGGCCGCATCCGCCATGCCGGATCGGTGTTCCTGGGCCGGCACACGCCCGAGGCGATGGGCGACTATCTCGCCGGTCCCAACCACGTCCTTCCCACTGGACGGCGGGCGCGCTTTTCCTCGGGCCTTTCGGTCACCGATTTCATGAAGCGCACGAGCGTCATCGGCCTCGGCGAGGCCAGCGTCCGCGCGCTCGGCCCCGCCGCCGCCGCACTCGCCGATGCCGAGGGGCTGCCCGCCCATGCCCTCTCCGTTCGGACCCGCCTCTCATGACCGACCGTGCCCGCACCCGCTCCGCCGCCCGGCTCGCCGCCGTCCAGGCGCTCTACCAGCAGGAGATGGAGGGGACGCCGCTCGCCCGGCTGCTCCACGAGTTCCACGAGCATCGCCTCGGCGCGACGATCGAGGACGTCACCTATGTCCCCGCCGAGCAGAGCTTTTTCGACGATGTCGTGAGCGGGGTGGACGCGCGGCGGGCGGAGATCGACGGGCTCGTCGCCGCGCGCCTTGCGAAGGGCTGGTCGCTCGAGCGGCTCGACAAGCCGATGCGGCAGATCCTGCGCGCCGGCACCTATGAGCTGCTCGCCCGCGCCGACGTGCCGGTGGGCAGCGTCATCAGCGAATATGTCGACGTCGCCCACGCCTTCTACGACAAGCGCGAGGCGGGCTTCGTCAACGGCCTGCTCGACGCGATCGCCAGGGATGTGCGGTCCTGATCGTCCCTCTTGCCGTGTTCCCGCGCAGGCGCGAACCCATGGCTGGAAGGACATTGCCCCCCATGAGCCCCCGCCTGCGCCGGGGACCATGAGGCGATGAGCAGCGAAGCCGCCTTCCTCGCCCTGCTGCGCGATCTCGCGCGCGATCCCGCGGCGCGGGGGCTGGCCGACGACGTGGCGGTGCTGACGCCCGGCGACCGGCAACTGGCGCTCACCGCCGATACGATCGTCGAGGGCGTCCACTATCGGCCCGACGATCCGCCCGCCGACATCGGCTGGAAGCTCGCGGCGGTGAACCTTTCCGATCTCGCGGCAAAGGGCGCGACGCCGGTCGGCTGTCTGATGAGCTATGCGCTCTCGGGCGACGAGGCGTGGGACCGCGCCTTCCTCGCGGGGCTCGCGGAGGCGCTGGACGCTCACGCCATGCCGCTGCTCGGCGGCGACACGGTTCGGATGCCGGCGGGCGCGCCGCGCGTGCTGGGGCTCACCGCGATCGGGGCGGTGGCGGCGGGGCAGGCGATTCCGTCGCGCGCCGGGGCGCGGCCGGGCGACATGCTGTGGATCGGGGGGCCGGTGGGCGATGCCGGTGCGGGGCTGGCGCGGCTCATCACGGGCGAGACGGACGGACCGCTGGTGCGCGCCTATCGCCGGCCAATGCCGCAGCTCGCGCTGGGGCAGGCGGTGGCACCGATCGCGCACGCCATGCTCGACATCTCCGACGGGCTGCTGATCGACGCGGCGCGGCTCGGCGTGGCGAGCGGGGTGGGGGTGGTGATCGAGCATGTGCCGCTCTCGGCCGCCTATCGCGCGGCGCGTGGGGACGATGTGGCGGCGCGGATCGCGGCGGCGAGCGCGGGGGACGACTATCTCCTGCTCTTCGCGCTTCCCCCTCGGGCGCCGCCGCCGGGGGACGCGATCCGCGTCGGCCACTGCGCGGCGGGGCAGGGGCTGCGCCTGATCCTCGACGGGATGACTCAGCCGCTGCCGGCGCCACTGGGCTGGGAGCATTGAGGGGACAGCGGACGCCGCCGCGTCAGAACCGCAGCGCCATCACCGTGCGGACGCCGGGCAGGCCGCGCAGCGTCGCCAGCACCGGCTCGGGCACCGCCTCGTCGACCGAGAGCAGCAGAACCGCCTCGCCGCCGGCCGCGCGGCGGCCGAGGTGGAAGGTGCCGATGTTGATGCGCGCCTGGCCCAGCGTCGTGCCGACGCGGCCGATGAAGCCAGGCGTGTCCTCGTTGACGATGTAGAGCATCGGGCCGTCGAGATCGGCCTCCACCTTGATGCCGAACATTTCGACGAGGCGGGGCGCTGCGTTGCCGAAGAGGGTGCCCGCCACCGACCGCTCGCCCTGGCTCGTCTGCACCGTCACACGGACGAGCGTGTGATAGTCGCCCTCGCGATCATGCCGCACCTCGCGCACGTCGAGGCCGCGCTCGCGCGCGAGGAACGGCGCGTTGACCATGTTCACCGTGTCCGAATAGCGCCGCATGAAGCCGGCGAGCACGGCGCCGGTGATCGGCTTGATGTTGAGCTCGGCCGCCGCGCCTTCCACCTCGATCGCGATGTTGGTGAGGTTGTCGCGCGCGAGCTGGCCGACGAGGCTGCCCAGCCGCTCGGCCAGCGCCATATAGGGCTTGAGCTTGGGCGCTTCCTCGGCGCTGAGGCTCGGCATGTTGAGCGCGTTGGTGACGCCGCCGGTGAGCAGATAGTCGCTCAGTTGCTCGGCCACCTGCAGCGCGACATTGACCTGCGCCTCGGTGGTCGATGCGCCCAGATGCGGCGTGCAGATGAAGTTGGGGGTGCCGAACAGCGGGCTCGCCTTGGCCGGCTCCTCGGCGAACACGTCGAGCGCGGCGCCGGCGATATGGCCCGAATCGAGACCCGCCTTCAGCGCCGCCTCGTCGATGAGGCCGCCACGCGCGCAGTTGACGATCCGCACGCCCTTCCTGGTCTTGGCGAGGTTCTCCGCCGAGAGGATGTTGCGCGTCTCGTTGGTGAGCGGCGTGTGCAGCGTGATGAAGTCGGCGCGGGCAAGGAGGGTGTCGAGATCGACCTTCTCGACGCCCATCTCGATCGCGCGCTCGGGGGTGAGGAACGGGTCATAGGCGACGACCTTCATCCTGAGGCCGAGCGCGCGGCTCGCGACGATCGAGCCGATATTGCCCGCGCCGATGAGGCCGAGCGTCTTGCCCGTCACCTCGACGCCCATGAAGCCGTTCTTGGGCCATGCGCCGGCCTGCGTCTGCGCATTGGCCTCGGGCAGCTGGCGGGCGAGCGCGAAGATGAGCGCGATGGCGTGCTCGGCCGTCGTGATCGAGTTGCCGAACGGCGTGTTCATCACCACCACGCCCTTGGCCGAGGCATAGGGAATATCGACATTGTCGACGCCGATGCCGGCACGGCCGATGACCTTGAGGTTGGTCGCGGCGTCGAGAATGTCCTTCGTCACCTTGGTCGCCGATCGGATGGCGAGGCCGTCATAGCCGCCGATGATGGCTTTCAGTTCATCGGGCGTCTTGCCGGTGATCTCGTCCACCTCGATCCCGCGGTCGCGGAAGATCTGCGCGGCCTGGGGGTCCATCTTGTCGGAAATCAGTACCTTGGGCATCTTTATTCTCCATCTCCCCTTCAGGGGAGAGGGCCGGGGAGAGGGGCTCGCCCCGGCCCTATCAGCATGAGGTTCGTACGGAGACTGCCCCTCTCCCAACCCTCTCCCCTGAAGGGGAGAGGGCTTTCAGGATTGAAGGCTCGCCTTGGCCCAGTCGAGCCAGGGGCCGAGCGCCACGATGTCGGCGGTGTCGACGGTGGCGCCGCACCAGATGCGCAGGCCCGGCGGGGCGTCGCGATAGCCGGCGATGTCATAGGCCGCGTCCTCCGCCTCGAGCAGCCCGGCGAAGCGCTTGATGAACGCCTCGTCGGCACCCTCGACGGTGAGGCAGACGCTTGTTCTCGAGCGCGTCGCCGGATCGGCGGCGAGGTGCCCCAGCCACGGCCGCGCCGCGACGATCGCGTCGAGCGCGGCGGCATTGGCGTCGCTCCGCGCGATGAGGCCGGCAAGGCCGCCGACCGACTTGCCCCATTCGAGCGCGACGATCACATCCTCGACCGCCAGCATCGAGGGCGTGTTGATCGTCTCGCCCTTGAAGATGCCGTCGATCAGCTTGCCGCCCTTGGTCATGCGGAAGATCTTGGGCAGCGGCCAGGCGGGCGTGTGGCTTTCGAGCCGCTCGACCGCGCGGGGGCCGAGGATCAGCACGCCATGGCCGCCCTCGCCGCCCAGCACCTTCTGCCAGGAGAAGGTGGTCACGTCGAGCTTGTCCCACGGCATCGGATAGGCGAACACCGCGCTCGTCGCGTCGTTGAAGGTGAGGCCGGCCCGGTCGGCCGCGATCCAGTCGCCATCGGGCACGCGCACGCCCGACGTGGTGCCGTTCCAGGTGAAGACGACGTCGCTCGTGAAATCGACCGCGCCCAGGTCCGGCAGTTCGCCATAGGGCGCCTTCACCACGGTCGCGTCGAGCTTCAGTTGCTTGACGATGTCGGTGACCCAGCCCTCGCCGAAGCTTTCCCAGGCCAATGCGGTGACCGGCCGCGCGCCCAGCATCGACCAGAGCGCCATCTCGATCGCGCCGGTGTCGGAAGCGGGGACGATGCCGATGCGGTGCGTTTCGGGCACCTCGAGCAGCTCGCGGATGAGGTCGATGGCGAGGCCGAGGCGCGCCTTGCCGATCTTGGCGCGGTGCGAGCGGCCGAGCGAGGCGGTGGCGAGTTTCTCGGGAGTCCAGCCGGGCGGCTTCGCGCACGGGCCGGAGGAAAAGAACGGACGCGCAGGCTTGCCCTGCGGCTTCACGGCATCAGTCATGTAACTCTCCTCGCAGAGAGCACGCGCGGCGTTGGGACCGCGTGGCCCGCCGGCGGCCCTAGAGAGGCTGGCGGGAAAGTCAAGCTGTTATGGCGGGGAGCGTCCCGCGAACAGCGTCGTGTTTGGCGATCATGTCTTTTGCAAACACGCGCCGCTGAATGGTGCGTTCCGCGTCACAGCCCGACCTACCCGTCCGTCGGCTGGGGCTTCATCTTCGTTCCTTCGTCACCACGACGAAGCCCAAATCCTCCCTAAATCACGACCTCAAATCTGTGCCACGGGCGCTGACGGCGGACAGCTGGTCGAGGTCTGCCGCGATGGCGCCGACAGGGGGACGGCCCCCGGCTCGGCCGGCTTCCGTTCGTCGAGCCCGATGTCAACGCCCGCTCCATCGCCGGCAAGCTCGGCCTGCCGGGGCACGCGGCGCGGACCCTGACGCTCCATCATTCACGCAACGATGTGGCGCTGGCGCTGTCAGGATGGCGCGCCGCCCCGCGAGCGGGCGCCGTCGCGCTCCGCCCCCCACCCGGCGCCGCTGCGGCGCCCCTCGGCATCGAGGTGATCCACGACATTCGCGCCGCGCTCGCCGGACATTCGCCAAGTGATCGAGGACGGATCGCCGATGCTGGGCGATCCCCTGACGGGGCGCCTACCGCCCCAGCGCCTTCTGCCTCCGGCGATGGACCGAGGAGCCGATGCCCATCGCCTCGCGATATTTGGCGACGGTGCGCCGGGCGATGTCGAAGCCGCGCGCGCGCAGCAGGTCGACGAGCGTGTCGTCGGAGAGGATGCGGTCGGCCGCTTCCTCGGCGATGAGCGCGCGGATATGGCTCTTGACCGCCTCGGCCGACAGCGCCTCGCCGCCCTCGGCGCTCTGGATGCCGCTGGTGAAGAAATATTTGAGCTCGAAGGTGCCGCGCGCGCAGGCGAGATATTTGTGGCTGGTGACGCGGCTCACCGTCGATTCGTGCATCCCGATCGCGTCGGCGACGGTGCGCAGGGTGAGCGGGCGCAGATGCGCGACGCCCTGTTCGAAAAAGCCTTCCTGCCGCCGCACGATCTCGCTCGCGACCTTGATGATGGTGCGCTGGCGCTGGTCGAGCGCGCGCACCAGCCAGTTGGCGCTGGCGAGGCAATCGGCGAGCCAGCTCTTCGCGCCCTTGTCGCGCGCGGCGGCGCTGAGTTCCACATAATAATCGCGGTTGACGAGCACGCGCGGCAGCGTCGCGGCATTGAGCTCGATCGCCCAGCCGTCGGCGCCGCGCGTCACGAACAGGTCGGGGACGATGTCGGGCGCGCGCTCGCCGCCAAAGCGCAGGCCGGGCTTGGGATCATAGCCGCGCAGCTCGCGGACCATGTCGGTCATGTCCTCCTCGTCGACGCCGCAGATCCGCCGCAGTTGCGGCAAGGCGCCGCGCGCGAGGAGATCGAGATTGTCGATCAGCCGCGCCATGGCGGGATCGTAGCGGTCCGCCTCGCGCGCCTGTAGCGCCAGGCATTCCGAGAGAGAGCGCGCGCCCACGCCGCAGGGATCGAAACTGTGGATGGCGGCCAGCACCGCCTCGACTTGGGCGAGCGGTACCGACAGGCGGTAGGCGAGGTCGAGAAGGTCGGCCTCGAGATAGCCGGCATCGTCGATCTGGCCGATGAGGAGGCCGGCGATGAGCAGATCCTTGCCGCGCATGGTCGCGCTCGCCTGCGCCATCAGATGTTCGTGGAGGCCGATGTCGGGCGCGGCGAAGGCGTCGAAGTCCGGGCCATCCTCGCCACCCAGGCTGTTCGGCGAAAGCTCGCCGGCACCGGAGCGCAGCCGCCCGGCGGGCTCGTCGTCGGCACCGCGCGCGCCGGGATCGAGATCGAGCGGCCGGTCGCTTTCCGCCGCGCCGTCGGCGACGAGCCGGTCGACGCCGTCGCGCGCCATGTCGGGCGCCGGCGTCTCATCGGCCGCGACGGGCGGGCGCTCGATGCCGTCGTCGGGCGCGGCGATGTCGAGCAGCGGGTTCTTCTCGACCTCCTGGCCGATCACCGCCTCGAGTTCGAGGTTGGACAGCGCCAGCAGTTTGATCGCCTGCTGGAGCTGCGGCGTCATCACCAGCGATTGAGTCTGCCGCAGGTCGAGGCGCGGCGCGAGCGCCATCAGCGTGCTCCCGGCTCCCGGCGTCGTCGCGCGCGGCTCATAGCGAGAAGCCCTCGCCGAGATAGAGGCGGCGGACGTCGGCATTGGCGACCAGCTCTTCGGGCGATCCGGCGAACAGCACCTTGCCGTCGTAGATGATGCAGGCGCGGTCGACGATCTCCAGCGTCTCGCGCACATTGTGGTCGGTGATGAGGACGCCGATGCCCCGGTTGCGCAGATCCTTCACGAGGTCGCGGATGTCGGCGATCGACAGCGGGTCGATACCGGCGAACGGCTCGTCGAGCAGCACGATCGACGGATCGGCGGCGAGCGCGCGGGCGATCTCGCAGCGGCGCCGCTCGCCGCCCGACAGCGCGGTGGCCGGGCTCGCGCGCAGCCGGCCGAGCCCGAATTCCTCGAGCAGCGTTTCGAGCCGGTCGGCACGCGCCGCCGCGTCGGGCTCGGCCAGTTCGAGCACGGCGCGGATGTTCTGCTCCACCGTCATCCCACGGAAGATCGAGGTTTCCTGGGGGAGATAGCCAAGGCCCAGGATCGCGCGGCGGTACATGGGCAGGTTGGTGATGTCCGCCCGGTCGAGCATGATGCGGCCGCTGTCCGGCCGCACAAGACCCATGATCGAGTAGAAGCAGGTCGTCTTGCCCGCGCCGTTGGGGCCGAGCAACCCGACCACCTCGCCCTTGGCGACCGAGAGCGACACATCGGTCAGCACCGCGCGCCCGTCATAGCTCTTGGCGATCGAGACGACGCACAGGCCGTCAAAGTCGCGGCCCGCCTGGCTGCCGGCCTGGCCCTGCCGATCCATCACCGCCTGCTCGTTCATCGCGCGTCCTTGCTGTCACCCGATGGTCGACGGGCCGATAAGGCCGGTGCCGGGCAGCCGTGGCGCCATCCTATGCCCGCAAAAGCGGCGGGCGAAAAGCCGCTATTGCGGCGGACGCTGCGGCACGGTGAAGGTGCCGCTCACCCGCCCACCGCTCGCGCTCACCGCGCCCTGCCCGCCCGGCGACGAAGCGGCCCGGCCATCCACGGTCGAGCGGCCGGAGGCGAGGTCGATGAGCAGCCGCCCGCCCGACAGCCGGTTGGCGCCCTGCGTCAGCGTCACGTTGCCGACCATGGTGATGAGCCGGCGGTTGAGGTCGTAGATGCCGACATCGCCGCGCGCGGTTTCGCCACCGCGCGTCACCACGACCCCGCCCGTCGCGTCGAGCCGGTCGACCTGGATCGAGCCCGTCTGCCGATAGGCGACGGTGAGCCGCGCCGAAGTGAGCGTGAGGTCGCCCTGCGTCACCTGGACATTGCCCGAGACGACGACGCGATCGGCCCGGTCCTGGATCACGATCCGGTCGGCGGAGAAGTTGACCGGCGCGTTCGAGTCGTAGCCCCTGATGAGCTGCGCGTCGGCGGCAAGCCCGATGAAGGCGGCCGTGACGGCGCCCGACAGACAGGCGAGTCGAAGCGGGCGGATGAGGCTCATGGCCGCTTCCTTAGCCCGCCCTGTTCGATGCGCAAGCGGGCATTGCCGACCAGCGTCACCGTGCGCGCCTGCAGGTCGGCGCGCAATTGCTGGCCGGAGAAGGTGCCGACCGGCATCCGCCCGTCGACCTGGCCCCGGCTCGCCAGGCGCCGCGTCTTGAGGTCGATATCGACATCGCGGGTGGTGAGGCGATAGCCATTGGCGGAGCGGAACAGCACCGGGCCCATGACGGCCACCTGCTCGCGGTCCATATCATACTGGCCGCGACTCGCGTCGAGCACCGCCGGCCCCTCCGCCATCAGCAGCCGCGCCTCCATGTCATAGAGCTGCACGACCGGCTCGCGCGAGCTTTTCTGCAACGCCGAGCCCGCGCGCAGCGAGAAGGGCTGTCCCTTGCCGTCCTCGCCGCGATACAGCGCCTCGGTCACGCGCAGCCGCTCGCGCGCGACCTCGACCTTGTTCTTGTCGAGGAGGAAGCTCACCTCGTTGCCGCCGGTGAACGGCGCGGTGGCGAGGAAGGCGGCGAGCACGCCGACCATCACCGGCAGCGCCCGCTTGAGCAGGCGCATCAGCCGGTCGTGGCTGCCGCCCGGCAACGCCCACAGCCGGCGCGCGCTGTGCTGCCGCTCGGCGGCGACCGACATCAGCCGTTCCGGCGCCGCGGGCAGGGATCAGACATGCGCGAAAATGTCGATCTCGGGCCAGCCGGCGAGATCGAGCGCGGCGCGATGCGGCAGAAAATCGAAACAGGCCTGCGCGAGCGCGGTCCGCCCCTCGCGCGCCAGCCGGCGGTCCAGCTCGTCCCTCAGGCGGTGGAGATAGCGCACGTCCGACGCGGCATAATCGCGCTGCGCGTCGTTCAGGTCGGCCGCGCCCCAGTCGGAGCTTTGCTGCTGCTTGCTGATCTCCTGGCCGAGGAGCTCGCGCACCAGTTCCTTGAGGCCATGGCGGTCGGTATAGGTGCGCACCAGCCGCGAGGCGGTCTTGGTGCAATAGACCGGCGCGGCGACGACGCCCAGATAATGCTGGATCGCGGCGAGATCGAATCGCGCGAAATGATAGAGCTTCACGCGCGCCGGATCGGCCAGCACCGCCTTGAGGTTCGGCGCGTCATAGGCGCTGCCCGGTCCGAAGCGGACGAGATGCTCGTCGCCGCCGCCGTCGCTGATCTGCACCACGCACAGCCGGTCGCGCGGGGTCACCAGCCCCATCGTCTCGGTATCGACGGCGATCGGGCCGGCGCCGAGGCAGTCGGTGGAGGGCAGGTCTTCTTCATGGAAATGCACGGTCATGCGCTCGGCTCTTAACGCCTGCGCGGGGCCGTGCAAACCATGGTTGCGCGCGCCGAGCCGCTTTGTGCGACGGCCCGCGCGCTTATTTCGCCGCCGCCTCCGATCTCGTGCGATTAAACAGTCGCGCGAATGACCAATTGCCGCTATAGAGACAGCTTGCATCCGCGTTCGCGCGGCGGAGTCTGTATGTCTTTCGTCCGACATGCCTGGTCCGAAAAGGTTTGGGGCGAGCGAAAGTGACTAACAGGGCATGAGTTTCGACAGAGGACGCCGCGGTCGCGGCAGGGACAAGCGGGACGGTTTCGGCGAAGAGGGTGGTTTCGATCCCTATGGCGGCCCGCCGCCGAGCTTTGGCGGTTTTGAGGAGCGGGGCGCCTTCGGGGCACCGCGCGGCGGCTTTGGCGGCGGCGATCGTGGCGGCTTTGGCGGTGGTGACCGCGGCGGCTTTGGCGGCGGCGGCGGTGGGTTCCGTGGCGGCGGTGGCAGCGGCGGCGGCCGTGGCGGGATGCCGGCGCAGGTCGTGGGCGAGGGAACGGGCGTCGTCAAATTCTTCAACGCGCAGAAGGGTTTCGGCTTCATCGTGCGCGACGATGGCGGCGAGGACGTGTTCGTCCACATCAGCGCCGTGGAACAGGCGGGGCTGACCGCCCTGGCCGAGGGGCAGCCGCTCGGCTTCACCCTCGTCGATCGTGGCGGCAAGGTCTCGGCCACCGCGCTCAAGATCGATGGCGAGCCGATGCCGGTGCAACAGCGCAGCGGCGGTCCCGGTGGCGACTCGCGCGGTGGCGACTCGCGCGGTGGCGGCGAGCGTGGCCCTCAGCGCCAGCTCACCGGCGAGCGGGCCAGCGGCACGGTCAAGTTCTTCAACGCGATGAAGGGTTTCGGCTTCATCCAGCGCGATGATGGCCAACCCGATGCCTTTGTGCACATCAGCGCCGTCGAGCGGGCCGGCATGAGCTCGCTCAACGAAGGCGACCGGCTCGATTTCGAGCTGGAGGTCGACCGGCGCGGCAAATATGCCGCGGTGAACCTGCAGTCGAAAGCCTGACCGGCGCCGGCGCGGCCGGCCTGATCCGTTCAGAATTGGACCAGAATTGGAAAGGTCGCCGGGTCCGCCGGCGACCTTTCCTGTTTCAGACCGGATCCTGTTTCAGACCGGGGCGGACGGGCGGTTCACTGCATCGGGATGGGCCGTCCTTCGACCATCACGTAGGCGACATGGGTCACCGCCGCCGGATCGGTCAGCGGATCGCCGTCGACCGCGATCAGGTCCGCGGATTTGCCCGGATCGAGCGTTCCGATCTGGTCGGTCAGGCCGAGCAGGTCCGCGCCGCCGCGCGTGGCCGCGATCAGCGCATCGCGGGGCGTCATCCCCGCCTTGCTGACCATCAGCCCCAGCTCCTCGCCATTGCGCCCGTGCGGAAACACGCCCGCGTCGGTGCCAAGCGCGATCGGCACGCCCGCCTTGTACGCCTTGCCCAGACCCTTGCCCCACTGGTCCAGCGTCATCCGTGCCTTGGCCTCGCTGCTGGCGGTGTAGACACCTTTGCCGATATAGAGCTGGAGACCCGCCACGGCCGACAGCGTGGCGGAAAAATAGGTTCCGTGGGCTTTCATTTCGCGAATGCCGGCATCGTCGACAAAGGTGCCATGTTCGATCGAATCGACACCGGCGCGCGCGGCCGCCTCGATCCCGCGCGCGCCGTGCGCATGCGCGGCCACCTTGAGGTGGAGCTGATGCGCGGTGTCGATGATCGACTTCATCTCCGCATCGGTAAAGTGCTGCTCGAGGCCTATGGTGCCGGGATCGAGCACACCGCCGGTCGCATTGAACTTGATGACGTCGACGCCGAGCGCCGCGAGCTTGCGCACCGCCTCGGCGCAGGCCTCGGTGCCGGTGCAAACACCGATCTGGGGCGTCGCCTTGTTGATCGCGGCCCCGATTTCGGGAGCCAGGCCGACCGCGACGTCACTGTGGCCGCCCACGATCGACAGCATGGGACCAGCCACGAGCACGCGCGGGCCGGGGAAGCTCCCGTCGCGCAACGCATCGCGCATCGCGATGCTCGCCAGCGGCGGTCCGCCCACATCCCGGACCGTTGTGAACCCCGCGCGCACCGTCACCAGCGCGTTCTTGAGCCCGATGGCGACCGCATAGGGCTCGGAATATTTCGTCGTCAGCACCTCATACCAGGGCAGGCCCGCGTCGCTTGTCAGATGCACATGGACATCGACCAGGCCCGGAAGCACGGTCTTGCCCCGCATGTCGATGACCGTCGCCCCGGCGGGGGTTGTCATCCCCTCGTCGATCCGCGCGATACGGCCCTTTTCGACGATCACGGTCGATGGTCCGCGCGCGGGCCTGGCGGCATCGGTAATCAGGCGCCCCGCCTGGATGGCATAGGTCTGGGCCGACACCGACGCCGCGCCGAACGAGAGCGCGGCGATCAGTGCCGCCATCAATGGTCTGAGCATTCTTCGTCCCCCCCCATTTGCTGTTATTCGTCCGTTCATCCGTTGCGGCTGGCCTCGAACAGGAACCAGGCGCGCTCCTCGGCCTGGTCGGTCCACTCGTCGACGATACCGCTGGTGGCGTTGTCGCCGGCATCCTCCGCCGCCTGCTTGACAGCGCGGAACGCCTCGACGAGCTTCAGATTGTCCTCGCGCAGTTCGGCGAGCATGTCGGCGGGCGCGACGAAATCGGCATCATTGTCGCTGATCTGCTGGCGACGCGCGATGTCGCCGACCGATCGCAGCGTCGTGTTGCCGGTCTTGCGCACCCGCTCGGCAACCGCGTCGGTGACGGCGAGGATCTGTGCCGCCTGATCGTCGAACATTAGATGATAGTCGCGGAAATGCGGGCCGGAGACGTGCCAGTGGAAATTCTTGGTCTTGAAGTACAGCGCAAAGGCGTCCGCCAGCGCCGCATTGAGCGCGTCGGCGACCGATCGCGCGGCATTGCTGGGGAGGTCGGTGGGGGTCTTGAGTTTGGCGCTAGTCATGGCTGATGTCCTTCATCGTTGCCGGGGCGTATCGGGATCATGAACGATCATGAGCGCAAAAGGTGGCATTGGAGCGACAATGAATCCAGCGCGAGAATTGCGGTCAGAGTGATCGAGACGAGCCCTATTTGAACAGGTTGCCGAGCAGCCCGCGCACCAGCCCGCCGACGATGCCGCCCCCCGACGAACGCCGGCCCGATCCGCCGAAGACGGCGCGGCCAAGTTCGTTGGCGACCTGCCGCCCGACGGTGGAGGCAGCGGAGCGCGTGGCGGACTGCACCGCCTTTTCGAGCGCGCCGGGCTTGGCGGCCTCGCGCGCGGCGGCGGCCTGCTCGCGGGCCTGTTCCCTGAGCGCCGCCTCGCGCGCTTTCGCCTCGACCTTCGCCTGCGCGGCGGCGGCCTTGTCCGCCTCGGCCTGCGCCTTGGCGGCCTGCGCGGCGGCGGCGGCGGCCTGTCCCCGCGCCGCGAGGATCTCCTCGGCCGACTCGCGGTCGATCGCCTCGTCATATTTGCCCGCGACCGGCGAGATCGACTGGATGATCGCGCGCTCTTTGGCATCGACGGGGCCGACGCGCGAGCGGGGCGGGGCGATCAGCGTGCGCTGCACCGGCGAGGGCGAGCCGTCCTCCTGGAGCAGGCTCACCAGCGCCTCGCCCACCTTGAGCTGGGTGATCGCGGTCTCGACATCCAGCGCGGGGTTGGCGCGGAAGGTGTCGGCGGCGGCCTTGATCGCCTTCTGGTCGCGCGGGGTGAAGGCGCGCAGCGCGTGCTGGACGCGGTTGCCGAGCTGCCCAGCGACATCCTCGGGAATGTCGACCGGGTTCTGGGTGACGAAATAGACGCCCACGCCCTTGGACCGGATCAGCCGCACCACCTGCTCGATCTTGTCGGTCAGCGCCTTGGGCGCGTCCTCGAACAGCAGATGCGCCTCGTCGAAGAAGAAGACCAGCACCGGCTTGTCGGGGTCGCCCACCTCGGGCAGCGTCTCGAACAGTTCGGAGAGCAGCCAGAGCAGGAAGGTGGCATAGAGCTTGGGGCTCTGCATGAGCTGGTCGGCGGCGAGGATGTTGACGTAGCCGCGCCCCTTCTCGTCGGTGCGGATGAAGTCGTGGATGTCGAGCGCGGGCTCGCCGAAGAACCGCCCGCCGCCCTGGCTGTCGAGCTGGAGCAGCTGGCGCTGGATCGCGCCGACGCTCGCCCTGGTGACGTTGCCATATCTGGTCGAGAGCGCGTCGGCATTCTCGGCGCAATAAGCGAGCATCGCCTGGAGATCGTCGAGATTGAGGAGCAGCAGCCCTTCCTCGTCGGCATAGCGGAAGGCGATGGCGAGCACGCCTTCCTGCGTCTCGTTGAGGCCCATGAGCCGCGCGAGCAGCAGCGGCCCCATCTCGCTCACCGTGGTGCGGACCGGATGCCCCTTCTGCCCGTAGAGATCCCAGAAGATCGCGGGATTGTCGGCATAGCCGTAGTCGGCGAGGCCGACCTCCCGCGCGCGGGCGACGAGCTTGTCGGCGTTCTTCGCGGTCGGCGATCCCGCCATGGCGATGCCGGACAGGTCGCCCTTCACGTCGGCGAGGAACACCGGCACGCCGCGCGCCGAAAAGCTTTCGGCGATCCCCTGCAGCGTCACCGTCTTGCCGGTGCCGGTCGCCCCCGCGACGAGGCCGTGGCGGTTGGCGCGGAGCAGGTTGAGCCATTGCGGCTCGCCCCCGCCCAGGCCGATGAAGATGCCGTCCTCGCCGCTCATGTCCCGCTCCCGCTTGTCCCGCTCACGGGATTAGCGCGGGCGGCGGGGCAGGGGAAGCGGTAGCCGCATTTCGCGCTCCACCGCGTTCGTCATTGCGAGGAGGCGAAGCCGACGCGGCATCCGGGGCGCGGCGTCACTGGATTGCCACGGCCTTTGGCCTCGCAATGACGATGTGAAGAATCAGTTCCCCCGCAGCCTGATCCCCACGAAGATCGCCGGCTGGCCGCGCCGCAGCACCTGGAGCAGCACCGCCTGGCGGCCCTGCGCCTTGGCCGCGCGCGCCGCCGCGCCGAGCGCCGCGTCGGTCGTCACCGGCTGGCCATTGGCGGTGAGCACCACGTCGCCGCGGCGCAGACCCTTCGAACCCGCGTCGGTCGACGGGTCGACGGCGGTGATGACGACGCCGCGCGTGTCGGCCGGCACGCCGAGCTGGCGGATGATCGCCGGCGTGAGCGGAATGGTGGCGACGCCGAGCAGCTGCTGCGTCGCCTGCTGGTTCGACTGGTCGTCGGGCTGCGAGAAATCCTCGTCGGGATTGCCGCCGAAGCTGTTGGCGAGCTGCTCCTCGGGCGGGCGCAGGCCGACGGTGGCGGTGACGGTCAGCGGCTTGCCGTTGCGGATGATGTCGATCGGCACCTTGGCGCCGACGGGGAGGCCGCTCACGATATAGGACAAAGTCTCGTCGGGCGTCACTTCGCGGCCGTTGACGCGGACGATGACATCGCCCGGCTTGATCCCCGCCTTGTCGGCGCCCTGGCCGGGCTCGACGCCCTGGACGAACTCGCCATGGTTCTTGGGCAGGCCGAGCGAGTCGGCGATGTCGTCGCTGAGCTGGCTGATCTGGACGCCGAGATAGCCGCGCTTGATCGCCTCGCCCTTGCGCAGCGTCTCGATCACGGGGACCGCCTGTTCGGAGGGGATGGCGAAACCGATGCCGACATTGCCGCCCGAGGGCGAGAGGATCTGCGAGTTGATGCCGATGACGTTCCCCGCCATGTCGAACATCGGCCCGCCCGAATTGCCCTGGTTGATCGACGCGTCGGTCTGGATGAAGCGGTCGGCCGGGCCGCCGGTGTTGCGGTGCAGGGCGGAGATGATGCCCGCCGTCACCGTGCTGCCGATGCCGAACGGATTGCCGATGGCGATGACCCAGTCACCCACCCGCGCGCGGGTGCTGTCGCCGAACTTGACGAAGGGCAAAGGCTTGGGCGTGGTGATCTTGAGGACGGCGAGGTCCGTGGTCGCGTCCTTGCCGACCAGCTTGGCCTCATATTCGGTGCGGTCGGGCAGGATGACGGTGATGCTGTCGACCGTCGCGCCCTCGGTGCCCGGCGAGACGACATGGTTGTTGGTGACGATGTAGCCGTCGGCCGAAATGATGAAGCCCGATCCCAGCGACTGCGCCTGGCGGGTCTGCGATCCGCCGCCGCCGCCGCCGCCGAACAGGTCGCTGAACGGCGTACCGGCGAAGGGGTTCTGGATCTGCACCTGGACGCGCTGGCGGGTTGAGATGTTGACCACCGCCGGCTGGAGCCGCTCGACCATGTCGGCAAAGCTGCCCGGCGCGCCGCGCGGCGCGGCGGCGGACATCCCCTCATTCTGCGCGGTCTGCGCGACGACATTCGGGCTCGACGTGACGGCGATCGCCGTTCCGCCGAGGAGCAGGGCTGCTGTGATCGCATAGGCGTAACGCACGATTGTCTGTCCTCTTCCAAAATCCCAACCCGAGCCGCGACCGGCGCCCTGGCGACGATCGCGACACCCCCGTCGCGCGATGCGTCGGGCTGCCTTAACCGCCATTGAATAAGGCGCGGCGGCGGCTTCGGTTTCCTCGCTCAGCGCCCCCGGAACTGGCGCAGGAAATCATTGTCCGGCGACAGCACGACCGCCGTGCGGCCGCTGGCCCCGGCCCCGAAGGTCCGCCGATAGGCTTCCATCGACCGCATGAAGTCATAGAAGGCCGGATCCTTGTTGAAGCTCTGCGCATAGATGCGCGCGGCGTTGGCGTCGGCCTCGGCCCGGATGATCTGCGCCTGCTTCTGCCCTTGCGCCCGGATGGTCAGCGCTTCCTGCTCGCGCGCGGTCCGCATCCGCTGGAAGGCGCTTTGCAGCGGCGATCCGTCGGGCAGGTCGGCGCGCTTGATCCGCACGTCCACCACCTCGGCGCCATACTGGCGCGCGACGCGGTTGAGCAGTACGCGGATATTCTCCATCACCGCGCCGCGCTCGGGGCTGAGCAGCGCGTCGAACTCGCGCTTGCCCAGCTCGTTGCGCAGCGACGAACCGAGAATGGGCTTGAGCGCCTCGGTCACCCGCTCCTCGGTCCGCGCGGCCTTGTACATGCGCAACGGATCGACGATGCGGTAGCGTGCGAAGGCGTCGACCTGGAGCCGGATCTGGTCGGTCGAGAGCACCTGCTGCCGTTCCATCTCGACCGACTGGATGCGCTTGTCGATCCAGACGATCTGGTCGGCGATGGGCAGGCGGAGCAGCGGCCCGGCGCCGGTCTGGCCGAACACTTCGTTCGCGCGATAGGGGTTCTTGACCGCCACCGGCTCGCCGAAGCGCACGACGACGACCTGACGGTTCTCCGGCACGATCGCGAAGGTGCTGCCGACGAGGATGAGGAGGAGGATCGCGCCGATCGCCAGGACCAGCGGATTGCGCCAGCTCAGCCCGCTCATGGCCGGCCCTCCGTCGCGGCGACACTGCCCGTCGTGCCATCGCGGCGTTCGGATGGTTTCCCCGCTTCCTGCAGCGGCAGATAGGGCGTGACCCCGTTCGTCTCGACGATCGTCTTGTCGACGCCGGCGAGAACCTGTTCCATCGTCTCGTAATAGAGGCGGCGGCGCGTCACGTCGGGGGCGAGCCTGTACTGCTCGTAGACCTTGTCGAACGCCGTCGCGTCGCCCTGCGCCCGCGCGGTCACCTGCTGGGCATAGGCGCGCGCCTGGTTGACGTCGGTCTCCGCCGCCTGCTGCGCGGCCGACACGCCCTTGAAGGCGTCGTTGACCTCGTCGGGCGGATCGGCCTGCTTGATCGCGACGCCCTGGATGCGCACGCCGGCGCGATAGCCGTCGAGGATTTCCTGCATCCGCTGCTGCACCTGCGATTCGATGCTGCTCTTGCCGCCGCCCAAAATGTCGCCAAGCGAGACATTGGCGACGACCGCGCGCATCGCGCTTTCCGCCACCTCGGCGATGGTCTGTTCGGGATCGGCGATCTGGAACTCGTACTGCGCCGGGCTGCTGATGTTCCAGCGCACCGAATAGGCGAGGTCGATGATGTTCTGGTCGCCGGTGAGGACGAGCTTCTGGCTGTCCTGCGCGGTCGATCCGATGTCGATCGTGCGGATCTCCTCGACATCGAGCACCGTCACCCGCTCGAACGGCGCGGGCAGGGTGAGGCTGATGCCCGGCGTCAGCGTGCGGCTGTAGCTGCCGAGGAAGGTGACGACGCCGCGCTCCTGCGGGCCGATGCGGTGGACGCTGGTCGTGAGCAGCCACAGCGCACCGATGCCCATAACGAAATAGGGCCAGAGCGGCTTGCCATCGGGGCGCTGCGGCAGGCCGCCGCCGAAACTCTCGCGCCCGCGCCGGATCAGCTCGTCGATCGCCGACGGGCCACGGCCGCCGGGCCGGCCGGGACCGCCGCTGCCAGCGCCCGGCGCGTCCCAGGGGTTGCGCGGACCACCGCCCTTGCCCCCGTCGCCATTGCCGCCGCCGGGACGGCCGCCGCCCCACGGGCCGCCCTCGCTCGCCAGCGCGCCCAGCCTTGCTCTCCAGCCTGTTCGTTTCGTCATGGCGACCACTATAGGGAGCCTCGCGCGGGAAAAACAGGGCAGGTCGATCATATTTGGCGTCACGGGCGCTTCCCAGCGGCCAATGCCTTGCCTAAAGCGCCCGGCATGAGCGACAGCGACGATCTCGCCGCGCGGCTGGCCGCCGCGACCGAAGGCCGCGCATCGGCGCCACGGTTGCGCGACGGCGTGCTGAGCGTTGTGCTCGACGTGGGCGGGCTCGATGCCGACCGCCGTGCCCTGCTCGAAGCCGATGTGCGCGGCGCGGTGCGCGACCGGAGCGACGTGAGCGAGGTGAGGATTGTCCAGACCGCCGACCGCAAGGCGGCGGATGTCCCGCCCGCCGGCCCGCGCATCCTCGCCGTCGGGTCGGGCAAGGGCGGCGTGGGCAAGTCGACGCTCGCCGCCAATCTCGCCGTCGCGCTGCACCGGATGGGGCTGCGCGTCGGGCTGGTCGATGCCGATATCCACGGCCCCTCGCTCCCCCGTCTGCTCGGCAACGACGGAACGAAACCGCGCGCCGAGGGCGACAGGCTGATCCCGATCGAAAGCGCGGCGGGCGTGCCGGTCCTCTCCATGGGCCATCTCTCCCGGCCGGGTCAGGCGATCGCGTGGCGCGGGCCGATGGCGGGCAATGCGCTGGGGCAGCTCATCGGCGCCGACTGGCGCGGCGTCGATCTGCTCGTCGTCGATCTGCCGCCGGGGACGGGCGACGTGCAGCTCACCATGATCCAGAAGCACAAGCCGGCGGGCGCGGTGATCGTCTCGACGCCGCAGGATCTGGCGCTGATCGACGCGGCCCGCGCGGTGAGCCTGTTCAACCAGGCGGGCGTGCCGATCATCGGCCTCGTCGAGAACATGGCCGGCTATGTCTGTCCGCATTGCGGCGCGGTCTCCGATCCGTTCGGCCATGGCGGCGCGCAGGCGGCGGCGGCGGAGATGGGGCTGCCCTTCCTCGGCCGGATCCCGCTCGAGATCGCGATCCGGCGTGATTCCGACGCGGGCGCGCCCCCGGCGGCGGGGGACGACGCCTCGGCCAGGCCGTTCCACGCGATCGCCGCCATCGTCGCGCGCTGGCTGGAGAACAGCCGCCGCTGAGCCGGTCAGCCCGCCAGGCTCGCCGGCATGATGGACCGTCCCCCCCGTCCCGCTCGCCCGACGCCGCGCCAGCAACCCCCTTTCCACACCCCCGCCCCTCGCCTATCAGCGAGCGCGATGGCGAGATGGGGCGCAGGCATGGCGGGCGGGCTCAGCCGGCGGACGCTGCTCGTCGGCGCGGCGGCGGGTGGCGGGCTCGCGCTCGCCTGGGCGGCCTGGCCGCGCCGCTACGAGGCGCCCCTGAACCTTGCGCCTGGTGAACAGGGTTTTGGCGGCTTCCTCAAGATCGACCGCGCGGGCCAGGTGATCGTCATCGTGCCGCAGCTCGAGGCGGGGCAGGGCGTCTATACCAGCCTGCCGCAGATCCTCGCCGACGAGCTGGGCGCCGACTGGCGGACGGTCGCCGTCCAGCCCGCCGTGCCGGGGCCGCTCTATGCCAACAGCCTGTTCGCGGCCGAGTGGATCGGCCCCGAGGTGGACGCGCCGCTCGCCGGGCCGCGCCGCTGGATCGTGGAGGAGCGGGCGCGGCGATCGGGCCTCGTCCTCACCGGCGGCTCGACCTCGATCCGCATGTTCGCCGAGACGTATCGGCAAGCGGGCGCGGCGGCGCGGGTGCTGCTGTGCAAGGCGGCGGCGGCGCGCTGGGACATCGCCTGGGAAAGCTGCGACATCGTCGCCGGCCTCGTCATCGGGGGGGCGAAGCCGCTGCGGCTCGGCGACCTGGCCGAGGAAGCGGCCGGTTTCACCCTCCCCGACATCCTGCCGCTGCGCCAGGGCGACGACAACCGCCTCGTCGGCACCGACGCGCCCCGGCTCGACGTGCCGAGCAAGACCGACGGCAGCGCCAACTATGCCGCCGACATCCGCCTGCCCGACATGCTCTTTGCCTCGATCCGGCAGGGGCCGGTCGGGACGATCCGGCTCGACGCGGTGAACGAGGCGGCGGCGCGCAAGGTGACGGGGCTCGTCGACATCGTCCGCCAGCCCGGCTGGGTGGCGACGGTGGCGACGAACTGGTGGGCCGCGAACGAGGCGCTCGGCCGGCTCGACCCGCGCTTCATCGTCGCCGATCCGCCGATCGACGACGCGCTGATCGAGGCGCGGATGGCGGCGGCGCTGGCAGGCGAGGAGGGCGCCCGCTTCCATCATCGTGGCGACCTCGCCGCCGCGTTCGACAAGGCGCGGATCGTCAAGATCGACTATGCGGTCGCGCCCGCGCTCCACCTCGCGATCGAGCCGATGGCGGCGACGGCGCGGGTGCGCGACGGGCAGGCGGAGCTGTGGATGGCGTGCCAGGCGCCCGGCCTCGCCCGCCGCGCGGTGGCGCGGGCGCTCGATCTCCCCGAAAGCGCGGTGACGCTCTATCCGCTCTTCGCGGGGGGCGCGTTCGGTGGCAGGATGGAAATCGCGGCCGGCGTGCAGGCGGCGATCATCGCGCGGGCGGTGGGGCGGCCCGTGCAGCTGCTCTGGTCGCGATCGGAGGATATCATGCAGGACCGGCCGCGTCCCCCCGCGCGCGCGACCATGGCGGCGACGCTGGGTCCAAGCGGCCGGATCGAGGCGTGGCTCGCCAAGGTCGCGGCGCCCTGCGCGGCGGCGCAGACCTGGCGGCGCGTGGGCGAGGGCGAGACGCCGCGCGAGGCCGCCGCGCCCGGCAAGGGTGACGCGCGCGCCGTCGCCGGCATGGACGCGCCCTATGCCATCCCGGCGTTCGCGGTCGATCATCATGCCGTCGACCTGCCGCTCCCCGTCGGCCTGTGGCGATCGGACGCGCACAGCTATGCCGCCTTCTTCACCGAATGCTTCATCGACGAGCTGGCCGGGGTGGCCGGGATCGAGCCGCTCTCCTTTCGGATGCGGATGCTGGGCCGTCAGCCGCGCCTCGCCCATTGCCTCGCGACCGCGGCCGCGCTTGGCGGCTGGCAGGGCGGTGTTCCGGGCAGCGGCCAGGGTCTCGCCTGTCACGGCATGGCGGGGAGCCATGTCGCGGTGCTGGTCGAGGCGCGGTTGGCCGGCGGCCGCATCAGCGTGCCGCGCATGGTCGCGGTCGCCGATTGCGGCACGGTCATCAATCCCGACATCGTCCGCCAGCAGATCGAGGGCGGGCTCATCTTCGGCATCGCGCAGGCGCTCGGCGGCGCGGCGCATTATGCCAATGGCATCGCCACCCGCCGGCAGATCGGCGAGCAGCGCCTGCCCCGCCTCGCCGACATCGGCGAGATCCAGGTGGAACTCGTACCAGGCGAAGCACCGCCCGGCGGCGTCGGCGAGATCGCCGTGCCGCCCGCCGCGCCCGCGCTCGCCGGCGCGCTCCACAGCCTCACCGGCCGCCGCTACCGCCAGCTGCCGCTGCTCGACATGGCGGACGGGAGCACGACATGACCGGGATCAGCAGGCCCGCCGACCATCCGCCGGTGCCGAAACGCCGCATCGGCGTGCTGCTCGTCAACCTCGGCACGCCGGACGCGCCCGATGTGCCGGCGGTGCGCCGCTACCTCGCCGAGTTCCTCTCCGACCGCCGCGTGGTCGAGGTGCCGCCGCTGCTGTGGCAGCCGATCCTGCGCGGCGTCATCCTCAACACCCGCCCGCGCAAGTCGGCGCACGCCTACGGCCAGGTCTGGACCGAGGACGGGTCGCCGCTCGCCTTCCACACCCATCGCCTCGCCGAGGCGCTGGCCGGGCAGTGGGGCGAGGCGGTGCGGGTCGACTGGGCGATGCGCTATGGCAGGCCGCGCATCGCCGACAAGCTCGCCGCGCTGCAAGAGGACGGCTGCGACCGCATCCTCCTCGCCCCGCTCTATCCGCAATATTGCGCCGCGACGACCGCGACGGTGTTCGACGAGGCGGCGCGGGTGCTGGCGGGGATGCGCTGGCAGCCGGCGCTGCGGACGCTCCCCGCTTATGGCGACGATCCCGGCTATATCGATGCGGTGGCCGAGCGGGTGCGCGCGCATCTCGCCACGCTCGACTTCGCGCCCGAACGGCTGGTGACGAGTTTCCACGGGATGCCGCATCGCACGCTGCTGCTCGGCGATCCCTATCACTGCCAGTGCGTCAAGACCGCGCGGCTGCTGGGCGAGGCGCTGGGGCGCGAGGTGATGGTGACGTTCCAGTCGCGCTTCGGCCGCGCCCGCTGGCTCGAACCCGCGACCGACGGGGTGCTGATGGCGCTGCCGGGCGAGGGTGTCAAAAGCGTCGCGGTGGTGACGCCGGGCTTCGCGGCCGACTGCCTCGAAACGCTCGAGGAGATCGCGCTGCGCGGCAAGGAGCAATTCCTCGACTCCGGTGGCGAAAAATTCGCCGCCATACCCTGTCTAAACGCCGATCCAGCGGTTATCCCGTTCTACCGGGCGCTGATCGGCCGCGAACTGGCGGGCTGGCTCGGCCATTGAGCATGTGCAACGATCGAGAGCGAAGGAGAGGTCCGATCATGAGCAGAGTAGCGATCGTCACCGGCGGAACCCGCGGCATCGGCGAGGCGATCAGCCTCGCGCTGCGCGACATGGGCGTCACCGTCGCCGCCAATTACGCCGGCAACGCGGAGAAGGCACGGGCCTTCACCGACGCGACCGGCATCAAGTCCTATCGCTGGGACGTGGGCGATCACGAGGCCTGCCTCGACGGGTGCGCAAGGGTCGCGGCCGAGCTCGGCCCGGTCGATATCGTCATCAACAATGCCGGCATCACGCGCGACGGCGTGCTCGCCAAGATGAGCTTCGACGACTGGAACGAGGTGATGCGCATCAACCTCGGCGGGTGTTTCAACATGGCCAAGGCGACGTTCGGCGGGATGCGCGAGCGCGGCTGGGGCCGGATCGTCAACATCGGCTCGATCAACGGCCAGGCGGGCCAGTACGGCCAGGTCAACTACGCCGCCGCCAAGTCTGGCATCCACGGCTTCACCAAGGCGCTGGCGCAGGAAGGCGCGCGCTACGGCATCACGGTGAACGCGATCGCGCCGGGCTATATCGACACTGAAATGGTGGCGGCGGTCCCCGCGCCGGTGCTCGAGAAGATCGTCGCCAAAATCCCCGTCGGCCGCCTCGGCCATGCCGAGGAGATTGCGCGCGGCGTCGCCTTCCTGTGCAGCGACGACGCCGGCTTCGTCACCGGATCGACGCTGTCGATCAATGGCGGCCAGCATATGTATTGAGGGGGGAGGTTGGGTGGACGAGGCGCCACTCTACCATCCGCCCGTCAAGCGCAGCGTGATGATCGCCGGGCATCGCACGTCGATCAGCCTCGAGCCCTTGTTCTGGACCGAGCTGCATTCGGCCGCGCGGGCGGAAGGCGTGCCGCTGAGCACGCTCGTCGCGCGGATCGATGCCGATCGCATCCGGTCCGACACGCCCGCCAATCTCGCCAGCGCGTTGCGCTGCTGGCTCCTGGCGCGGGCGCTCGGGACCGGCGGGTGAAAGCGCCACCGTCTCCCGTTGGTGTCGAGCGAAGTCGAGACACGTTGGCGCCAACGCTTTTCGACCTCGACGCAGAGCGTCGAAGCCTGTCCTGAGCGGCTGGCTTGCCAGCCAGCCGAAGGGCTCGAAACGGACGGGTCGAGGGGCGGACCGCTCAAAACCGCGCGCCGAGCGTCACGCGGGCGTTGAGCGGGGCGCCGGTGGTGATGTTGTTGTCCGAATTGGCGAGCGGGACGTAGCGGGTGTTGGTGAGGTTCTCCACATTCACCTGCGCCTCGATACCGTCGGCGACCTTGTAGAACAGCGCGGCGTCGACGCGGGTATAGCCCGGCAGCCGCACCGCATTGCCGATCGAGGCGAACTGGCTCGACTGGTGGAAGACGCCCGCGCCGATGCCGAGCCGGTCGTTCACATCGTAGCGGCTCCAGAGCGAAGCGTGGTGGCGCGGCGTCTGCGCGACCTTGCGCCCCGCCGGCGCGGCGCTGGTGGTGCGCCGGATTTCGGCGTCGGTGAAGGAATAGCTCGCCGAAAGCTGGAGGCCCGGCAGCGGCCGGCCGACCAACGCGATCTCCGCGCCCTCGGTCCGCTGGCTGCCGGTCAGCACCAGGCTGCCCGGCGTCGGACCCGCCGCGCGCGTGTTGCCCCGGTCGAGGCGATAGATCGCGCCGGTCAGCGTCAGCGCCGGGGTGATCGCCCATTTGGCGCCGATCTCGTAGTTGTCGAACGCCTCGGGCTTGAGCGCGGCATAGCCGGGGTCGAAGCTCACGAACTGGTCGCCCGACTGCGGCAGGTAGGATCGCGACCAGCTCGCATAGATCGAGGCGGGCTCGACAGGCTTGAGGACGATGCCGACGCGCGGCGACCACAGCGTGTCGGTGCGCCGCGTCGCCTGATCGACGAACAGGCTGTCGACATCGTTGCGAAGCCGGTCGTAGCGAATGCCGGCGATGACATCGACATGCCGCCCGAGGCTGATCTGGTCCTGGGCATAGACGCTGTACTGGCTGAGCCGGCCAACGATCCGACGGTTGCCCGCGCCGGCGACATTGCCGGCGATGAAGGTCGGCGCGGGGATCGTGTCGAGGGCGTCGAGCGAGACGGTGTAACGGCGGCTGAGCGGGTTGGCGCTCGTCGGGTAGAAGCCGTTGACGCGCTCGCTGTGCGTGTCCTGGTCGGTATATTCGGCGCCGAAGAGTAGGACATGCGCAATGCCGCCGGTCCCGACATGCCATTCGAGGTTCGTCTGCGCGATGACGTTCCGCCGCCTGGTGATGTCGCGATAGGCCTCGATGCCCACGCGGCGCTGCGCATCGGGCGGGGTTGCGGCATAGGCGTTGGAGTAGATCTTGTCATAGTCGCCGTAGAGTGCCTGGGTCGACCAGGTCAGTCGGTCGGTCAGCGCCGTCTCGCCGCGGAAGCGGACCATATGCCCCTCGAAGCGCGCGCGATTGGCGTCGCGTGATCCGAAGAAGGCGTCACGATAGCCGCGCAGCGGCGCGGCCGGCGCGTCGATCGTTCCGATCATACCGGACGGCACGCCGCGATCGACCACGCGCGCGTCCTTCACATATTCATAGCCGAGCTGGAGCTTGACCGCGCCGATCTCCGCCCCCACGGTCGGGTTGATGCCGAGCCGGTGGCCGTCATAGGCGTCGCGATGGTTGGCGAGTTCCTCGTAAAAGGCATTGAGCCGCGCGCCGCCCGATCCGAAGCCCAGATTGGCGTCGCCGGCGAGGTACCAGGCGCCGAAGCTGTCCGCCGACCCCGACAGGCCGAACGCCGTCCTGTCGACGATCGCGCTCTTGGTCACGCGGTTGATGACGCCGCCGCCGCCGCCGCGGCCGAAGATCATGGCGTTCGAGCCGCGCAGCACCTCGACCCGGTCGATATTGTAGAAGCCGCGATAATATTGGACATCGTCGCGCAGGCCATCGACGAAGAAGTCGGCGGTGCTCGCATTGCCGCGCAGGATGATCTGGTCGCGATGCCCCTCTCCCTGGCCGGCGGAGAGCCCCGGCACCAGCCGCGCGAGATCGCTCACCGACCGGATCGCCTGATCGCGCAATTGCTGGCCGGTGATGACGCTGATCGACTGCGGCACGTCGAGAATCGGCGTTTCCGTCTTGGTCGCGCTGGCGATGTCGATCGCGCGATAGCCCTCGATCCGGCCGGTGACGATGATCGTCTGCCCGTCGAGCTGCGGCTGCTCGGCCCGCGCGGCGGTGGGCAGCGCGCACGCCGCGAGCGTCGCCATGCCGAGCCGGCGCCAGTACAACCCCATGAAAGCCTCCACTATTGAGAATGCATCTCAATATGGATGGCGACTAATGCGAATCATTCTCATATGCAAGCACGATATCCGCCTTGCCGGGTTCCTGGGTGACGCCCGGCGCGCCCGCCCGCCCCGCCAGGCGCGATCTCACCCCCGGAACCGCCATGTCCCGATCGGCGACCAGGGGCCGCCGCGATAATGCCAGGCGGCAAGGCCAGCGATCGCCAGCGGGCGGGGACGGAAACCGGCGGTCAGCGCGGCGTGGAGCGCACGCGCGGCCTCCGGTGCGACCTTGTTCTGGATGGTGATGTGGAGGCGGGGGCGCTGCGCGTCCTGCGGCGTGAGGAGCCCGCTGAACGCGTCCGCCAGCTCATCGCGCAGCGCGAGCAGCGCGGGGCTCTCGATACGAAAGGCGACGCCGCGCCCGAGCATCAGCAGCCGGTCGATCCGCGCCGGCGGGGCGGGGCCGCGCGCCAGTGCCGCGAGCCGGCCCGCGAGCTCGTCGTCCACGGAAGGCGGCAGATGGTGAAACAGCGTGATGTGCGCCGGAAGAAAATTGCGCTCTGGCGGGAAGTGCGCGCGGCGCAGGGCGTCGGCCCAGGCAAGGTCCGCCGCGCCCATCGTCGCGGTGACGATGATGGGCGCGGGGGTGCCCGCCTGCTCCGGGGGGAGAGGGCTCAGGCCGGGTTGGCCTTCACCCACTCCAGCACCTTGTCGGGCGCCGACTCGCCATAGGGGTCGCCGTGCAGCCCTTCGTCGTTGATGCCCGGCTCCTCGAACCAGCCGGTCACCCTGCCCTCGTCGATGACCATCGCATAACGCCAGCTTCGCATCCCGAAGCCGACATGATCCTTGTTGATGAGCATTCCCATGTGGCGGGTGAAGGTGCCCGAGCCATCGGGGAGCAGCTTGACCTTCTCGAGGCCCAGATTCCTGCCCCACTGGTACATGACGAAGGCGTCGTTGACCGAGAGGCAGTAGACCTCGCTCACGCCCGCCGCCTGAAACTCGTCATAGAGCCGCTCATAGGCGGGGCATTGCTCGTTCGAGCAGGTCGGCGTGAAGGCACCGGGCAGCGAGAAGACGACGACACGGCCGTTGCCGAGCACGTCGCCGGTTTGCACGTCCTGCCAGCGGAACGGGTTGGGGCCTTCGACGGTCTCGTCGCGCACGCGGGTCTTCAGCGTCACGTCGGGAATGGTGCGTCCAAGCATGTCGATCTCCATCGGTCGAAAGAAAGTGCCGGCGCCTTAGCGCGTGCGGGCACAGTGGTGAAACGCTTTAAGTCGCTCGCATTGATCGATCAAATCGATCAGTGCACGCCGGTGCCGCATTGCGCGAACCGTCTAATCGGCTCATTCTGTGCGCCATGCCGCAAGGGAGGGGTCTGCGACGGAAAAAGCCGCTGCCGCCTACACACGCCCAATGTGGGTCATCGCCTGTTTGTTCCTGATCTGGAGCCTGGCGGGCTGTGCGGCGTATCTCAGCCAGGTGACGCCCATTCGCAAGGCCGAGGCCGGATAGAGTTTCACCGGGCATTTGGCCCGATGGAAGCGGGCCAGCGGGGGAGCTACTACCTTCCCCCGCTGGCCCTAACCACAACCCGACTGCAAGGAGTCGAGAATATGGCTAGCAATCCCATAGGCCGAGAGGCCCAGCCCGTCACCCTGCCGGGCACGATACCGCCCATGCCAGCCGTGGCGCGCATCCTGTCACGGTATGATCGCGGTAAGCTGGCGGCATTCGTGACTGTGGCAATCGACTTGCTCGACGTGCTGGACGGCGATCCCGACCGGGAGGGCGAATGCAGCGAGGATGAGGTTTCCCGCTGCACTGACTTGGGCCGTCCGGTGCCCGGCGATGAGCCAGGATGCGATATTGCGGACGCGGGAGAAAATGCTTGGATCGAATGGCACACCATGCGCGGGAGCCAGAAACGCGGCCCGAATAGCACGCAACCGCATGTGGATACCGAGGACGATGACCCAGCCGGGCAATATGATGAGGATTGCTGGACCGGCCCGCTAGAGCGTTTTCCGATCAGGTTGCATCGTGCCGGCAAGCGGTGAAGTAGTTGGCGCATTCTTGTGGTGAGTAGAGGTCGAGGATGCGGCCGATGGCGTTCCAGAGGCGATGGATGGTCCGCACGGCGGCCTTGCGCAGGTGGGCTTTGAGTTTGGAGAAGGCCTTCTCGATCGGGTTGAAGTCGGGGCTGTATGGCGGGAGGAACAGCAGTGTCGCGCCTGCCGCTTCGATGGCCTCGCGCACCTCGCCGCCCTTGTGGATGGACAGATTGTCCATGACGACGAGATGGCCGGGGCCGATCTCGGGGACGAGGGCCTGGCGGACATAGGCGGTGAAGGCGTCGCGGTTGATGGGACCGTCGAGCACCATCGGCGCAACCATATCGGTATTGCGCAGCCCGGCGACAAAGGTCGTCGTCTTCCAATGGCCGTGCGGGACGCCTGCGCGCAGGCGCTGCCCTCGTTGGCATCGGCCATGCGGCGTGCCACGTTCGTGCTGGCCCAAGTCTCGTCGATGAAGATCAGCCGGTCGGGGTCGAGATCAAGCTGGCCCTCGAACCAGTCCCAGCGGCGGGCGAGGATGTCGGGCCGGCTCTGTTCGGTGGCGTGCGCGGTCTTTTTTTACGCGTAATCCCGTGCCGGTCGAGGAACCGCCACAAGGTGCCGATCCCAACCGCGACGCCGCGCCCACGCAGCATCGCAAGCAGGTCTTCCAGCGTCATGTCGGGCGTCTCGGCAAGCGCGGCCTGGATCAGGACGGCATGCGCCTCGATCCGAGCCGAACGGCGGTCGCCGCCCTGCGTGCGTGGTGCCGCCGACCCGCGCTGCAGCAAGCGCTGTCGCCAGCGAATCGCGCTCGACACGCTCACACCAAACCGCGCCGCCGCCCCCCGGCACGACAGGCCGTCTTCGACCGCCGCCAAAACACGCTCGCGCAAATCCATCGACAAGGCTCAACCCGTCCCTGCCGACCTCCTCATCGGCAATCAGCATGAATCAGAAAACGAGGCGCTTGGGAATCCACCCCGATCCAATCAGTTCGAAAACCGCTCTAGCGGATCACGTAGTCTGCCCCGGTCGGAACTGAAGATTGCGCGTCCAGCCCTGGATCTTTGCAGGCCGCTACACCGACCTCGCGTCAGGCCAGTTTGGGATCGGCTCCGTTCATCAACCGCCCCGAGAAGAAGCCGAGCACATGATCCAGCGCGGCACGGGTCGGCTGCCCCTCCTCGTCGATCAGCTCGGTCGTGAGCATCGAGTGCGGCGGCGAGATCCCCTCGGGGTTGGCGGCCGAGGCGGGCAATTCAATCGCCTCGAACGCGCTCCCGAGCTCGCGCCGCAGCGTCTCGAACCGGGCGGCCGGGCAGAGCGGATCGCCCTCGAACCTGAGGCCTAGCACGGTCAGCCCCTCCTCACGGCACCGGCGCCGCGCGGTCTGGAACTCAGCCGCAGTCGCCTGAAAGGCGGCACCGCGTCCTCTGGTGACGGCGAGCGGCAGCGAGGGCTGGCCCAGCACGGGCGCGATCACGGCCGGCTCGGCCATCATGGAAAGAGCGAAATTGCCGGTCAGGCAGAGGCCGATCACGCCCACGCCGGGTCCGCCGTGCGCGCCGTGCAGGTCGCGGGCGAGCGCGCGCAGCCAGTCGACAATGGGGCTGGACTTGTTGGCGGCGAGCAGCCGGAACTGCCGCGAGACGCACAGGCGCAGCACCTCGCGCTGCGCCGCCGGTTTGGAGGCCGGCTGCCCAGCCGTTCCAAACAGGAGCGGCGCGTGCACGGACAGGCCCGCGTCGGCGACCTTGCGCGCGAAGCGGGCGACCTCCGGCGTGATTGTCGGAGCCTCGTGAATAACGATCACCGCGGGACCTGCGCCCTTCGCGTAGACGGGATGGGTCACGCCGCCGTGGGAGAAGTCGCTCCAGCAAAAGTCTTTCAGGTCGTCAGGCGTCGCGATCGTCACGACTTCTCTCCCAGCGTGGTTCAGGTTCGTTTGAGCGACAGGACCTCCGCCGTCCGGCGCAGCGCCGAGGTGGCGTGGTCGAAGTCGGCGAGCGCGACCGTCGCGACCAGGGCGTCGACCACGGCGCATTGCGCGATGCGGCTGGTCATTGCCTCGGTCCGGAAGCGCGTCTCGCGCGCCATGGTGTTCAGGACCACGTCGGACTGTTCGACCAGTGGCGAGCGACCATAGTTGGTGATGGAGATGATCGTCGCGCCGGCCTCGCGCGCCAGCCGGGTGGCGGCGAGCGTCTCGTGCGTGCTGCCCGAATGCGAGATGGTGAGCACGGCGACATCCGGCCCCGCCATCGCTGCGCTGACCGCCTGAATGTGCGAGTCGACCACCGCGCGCGCATCGACGCCGACGCGCAGCAGCCGATAGGCGGCGTCCTCGGCGATCGGCGCTGCGCTGCCGATGCCGTACACCTCGACCCGTCGCGCCCGTCGCACCATCCCCGCCGCCCGTTCGACGGCGTTTGCGTCGAGGACCGACAACGTATCCTGAAGCGCTTGCACGCCGCTCTGGATGATCTTCTCGATGATGAGCTTGGGGGTGTCGTCCGGCTCCAGGTCTTCATGGATCGCCGCCACCGGCCGTACCGTATCGCGGGCGAGCGCGATCTTGAGGTGCTGGAAGCCCCGCACTCCGGCCTCGCGGCAGAGCGAGATGACGCTGCCCTCGCTCACGTCCAGCGCGGTCGCGACCTCCGTGACCGACATGTGCACCACCTCGGCCGCGTTATCGGCCAGATAGGCCGCGATCCGCCCCGCCTTGGGCGGCAGACTGGGGCTCATCGCTCGCAGCCGTTCGATTATCGCCCCGGCGTCCGCGGCGCCAGATCCTGGACCGTTCGGCGCCGTCGGGCGGGCAGCTTCGGTTCGTGTGTCGCTGGGCGGGCTCTTGCGCTGCATGTTCATGAACATCGCCTAGCGCACCAGCGGACGAGCGGCGAGGTCAATCCCGACATTCGGGTCGATCTGGAGGAAGGGCAGCCCAGTCCTGGCGGCCGCAGCCCCGTCAGTGTTCGGATTGTCGCCGATGACGAGGACGTCCTCGCCGGCACCAAGGATGGAGAGTGCGCGGCGGAACAGCGGGGGCTCGGGCTTGCCGACGACGACATAGTCGATATTGCCTACACAGGCGAGCAGAGCGCTGAGCAGCGCGCCTGTCTCGGGGACGACATCTCCTCCGGGACCGGGATGGGTCGGGTCCGGGTTGCAGACGATCAGCGCAGCGCCCGCGCGCACCGCGTTAGCGGCGGAGGCGAGCCGCCGGTAGCTGAACCGAACGTCGCGGCCGAGCAGCACGACATTGGCCCCGCACCTTGCCGCCTCTTCGCTCCTGACCGGCGCCATGCCCAGTCGCCGTGCTTCCGCGACGAGACCCGGTGCCGCGACCGGAAGAATGCGGCCGCCGGGGAAGCGCTCGGCCGCGAGCGCCGCCGCTTCCATGCCGGCGAGCACGATCCGGCCAGCGTCGACGTTAAGGCCGAGCCGGGCCATACGCAGCGCCAGTTCCGCGCCTGTCGCGTCCGAATTGTTCGAAGCGATCACCGCTCTAGAGCCGGCGAGCGCCAGAAAGCGCGCCGCATCACCGATCGCCCGGCCCGACCGGATCAGCGTGCCGTCAAGGTCGACGATGAAGCGGCGCCGCGGATCGGCTGCCCATTCCATGAGCGTCCGTCGCCCCCGTTCCGGGGCGAGGTGGTTGGGCAGCGGCAAGGCGAACGGCGTCATCATATCGTCACGTGCTGAGAATATCTCAGTTGAGAGGATAGAGCAAATGAGATACTCATATCCTGGGGAGTGTCGATGAAGATTGTCCAGATAACGGATCCACACTTGGAGGAGGCGGGTGTCGAGGTGTTCGGCGGCAGGCCCGACGACGCGCTGGCCGCATGTCTCAACGATATCGAAGCCAATCACGCCGATGCCGCGCTTTGCGTGATCACCGGCGACTTGACGCAGGGCGGTCATCCTGCCGCGTACCGGCGGCTCGCCAATCTTGTTGCCGGCTGCAAGATCCCGATTCGGCTCCTTATCGGCAATCATGACCGCCGAGCGGCATTCCGCGCCGCATTTCCCTCGATTCCCGTCGACCAGGCGGGGTTCGTGCAATGCTCAATCAGGACGTCAGCGGGCACCATGCTGCTGCTCGACACCGTGGACGATGGCAGACATTCGGGCACCTATTGCGACGATCGGCTGACTTGGCTGGCTGGGGCGCTGCAAACCGCGCCGCGGGACCGGCCGGTCTATCTTTTCATGCATCACCCGCCCTTCGATGTGGGTCTGCCCGCGATGGACGCGCTCGGCATTCGCAACCGCGAGCCGCTAGCCGCTCTGATCGCCGAGCACCGCGACCGGATACGCCACATCTTCTTCGGCCACCTTCACCGCCCGATCTCCGGCACCTGGCGGGGGATCGGCTTCTCGGGCATCTTCGGCACCAACCACCAGGTCGCGCTCGACCTCGACCGCGCCGACGTCGTGACCCTCAACCGCGAGCCGCCTGCATATGCCGTCGCGCTGCTCGGGGACGAGGGCGTGGTCGTCCACACGCGCCTGCTGACCGACGCGGGGGCGCGTTTCGAATACCGGCTGGCAGAGCCGGAAAAAAGGCTTGGCTGCGGAATAAGCGACCCGTGGGAGGGGGAAGAGAGATGAGTCGAGCAATAGGCCTACGTCGTGGCGCGAGCGCCCTGGCCCTGATCGCGGCGACATGGATCGGCGGGCCGGCAGCGGCGCAGATCGCTGCCCTGCCCCAAGCGCAGGCGTCGACGCCGGAGAACCCTGACGATATCATCGTGACCGCGCAAAAGCGTGAGGAGCGCCTTCAGGACGTTCCCGCTTCCATCACCGCGCTCACCGCGGACAAGCTGGAGAAGGCGAGCGTCCGCACGCTGGAGGACGCCGCGCGGCTGACGCCGGGACTCACCATTGGCGCCTTCACGCCGGCGCGCACGCTCATCTATATCCGCGGCGTCGGCGCCCGGAACACGGGCATCGGCAGCGATCCCTCCGTCGTCACCTACATCGACGATGTCTATGTCGGCCGATACAGCGCCACGCTCGGCCTGCTCGCCGATGTCGAGCGGATCGAGGTGCTGAAAGGACCGCAAGGCCTGCTATACGGCCGCAACGCGATCGGCGGCGTGATCAACGTCGTGACCGCCAGGCCCACCCGCGAGTTCGACGCCTATGCCGAAGCGGGCTTTGGCGACTATGACATGTTCCAGGCCAAGGGCTACGTGTCCGGGCCGATCAGCGAACGGTTGCGGGCGCGGCTGTCGGTCACCCACGTCCAGCGCGACGGCTATGTCCGCAACCTTGCGACCGGCGGCACCGGCTTCGGCCTGGACACCACCATCGCTCGCGGCGCGCTCGAGTTCGACGCGACCGACCGGACCAACGTGCTCGCGCGGATCGAGTACACCAATGATGAATCGCCGAGCTTCCTGGGCAAGAACGAGGGACCGGGGCAGTTTCTGCGCAGCCCGCTCGTGGCGCCGCTCACGCCAGGCCCGGACTTCTACTACGACCGCTGGAACCTCGATCCCGAATATCGCCGCGAGGTCGTCCAGGCGAACCTCCGGGTCGAGCACAACGCCGACGCCGTCACGCTCACTTCGATCAGCGCCTACCGCTACAACAAACTGCGTGAGCGCTTCGACAATGACGGCGGCCTGCTCAACATCCTCGACCAGGACGCGCGCGAGCGCTCGGACGAGTGGAGCCAGGAGCTGCGGCTTTCCTCCAACCGCAACGGCGGCCTGACTTTGGGCGGCCGGCTCGAGTGGCTGCTGGGGTTGTATACCTACCGCGACAAGCCCAACCGGGCGGACATTCTCCGCTTCGGCACCGACTCGCTTCCGGTTTTCGCCGTCCGGCTCGCCGGAGCGCCGATCACCCAGATTGAGAACAGCAGCGTTCTCGACGCCACCACCACCGCGTTCGGCGCCTTCGCGCAGGGCAGCTTCTCGCTCACCGACAAGCTCAAGCTGACCGCCGGCGCACGCTACTCGTACGACAAGAAGAAGGGCGTTCTCCAAGGCCTGACGGACACGCCCGGCGCGCCGCTCATCGCCGCGGACTTCGCGGTCCCACTCAAGCGGTCCTGGGATTCGGTTGATGTGAAGGTCGGCCTCGATTACCACCTTACCGACGACGTCATGGCCTATGGCATGTTCGCGACGGGCTATAAGAGCGGCGGCTTCCAGTGGCTGACGACCGATCCGAACATCGCGGCCCGGATTTATGATCCCGAACGCGCGCGCTATGTCGAAGTCGGCGTAAAGAGCCGCTTCGGCCCCGTCACGTTCAACGTCGCGGCGTTCTACAACGACTACCGGAACCTTCAAGTGCAGCGGCTGATCGCGACCGCCGCTGGCGGCTCGTCCAGCCTCATCGACAATGTCGCGAGCGCCCGGATCAAGGGTGCCGAGGTCGAGGCGCGCTGGCGGGTCGGGCCGGCCCTGCTGCTGGAGGCCGGCTACGCCTATCTCGATGCGAAGGCGCGTGATTACGTTGTCGGCGGCGGGCTCGACTTCTCGGACACACGGCTGGCACGCTCGCCCAAGCACACGCTGAACGCGGCGGCGGACGTGGGCGCCAACGTCGCGGGCGGGTGGCTCGGCCTGCGCGGCGACGTGTTCGTCACGTCGAGTTTCTACCATGAGCCGGGCGAAGCCATTCAGACGAGCCTGAACCGCGAGGATGGCTATGCGCTGGCAAACCTGCGCGTCTATTTCGACAGCGAAGCCTGGCGGCTGAGTGCCTTCGTGACCAACCTGTTCGACAAGCGCTATCGCACGGGCCACACGTTCTTCCCCGATACGCAGACGCCCTTTGGCATCGAGCCGCGCCAGGGCATCGCCACGCCGGGCGCGCCGCGCATGTACGGTTTCACCATCGGGAGGCGCTTTAAGTGACCGGAACCACCCAGGACTTGATCCGCGAGCAGGTCTCGTTCGAGAGCGACGGCGTCACCTGCCGTGGCGACTTTCTCCGGCCGGCTGCGGCCTCCGGTCGACTGCCGGCCATCGTCATGGCCCATGGCCTGGCGGCCGTCCGCACGATGGACCTGCCTTCCTTCGCCGAGGCCTTTGCGGCGGCGGGCTATGCGGTTCTGCTGTTCGACTATCGCAGCTTCGGCGAGTCTGACGGCGAGCCTCGTGGTCGCCTCTCGCCGTCCGGCCAGCTCGTCGACTTCGCGTCGGCCCTCACCTGGCTCGAGGCGCGGCCCGAAGTCGACGGCGAACGGCTCGGCATCTGGGGCACGTCGCTGGGCGGCGGCCACGCGATCACCATGGCCGCGACCGACCGGCGGGTGCGCTGCGCGGTCGCACAGGTTCCGGCGGTGGACGTCGCCGCGAACAGTCGCCTGCTCCACGGCGACGCGGGGTTGGCGAGGCTGATGGTGGAAACCGACCGCCGCCGCGGCGCGGGCGAAGCGCACCTGCCCGTCGTCGCGCGCCCAGGCGAGGTGTCGCTGCTGCCGCCCCGCGGCGACTACGACAGTTTCATGGCGCGCCGCAGCCGGGAAGCGCCGACGTGGTCGAACCTGGTCACGGTGGATGCGATCCCCGAACTGCTGACCTATCGCCCGCAGGACGTCATCGCGCAGGTCTCGCCCACGCCCCTCATGATGATCATCCTGGATGAGGATCGGCTGACCCAGCCCGAGGTACTTCGCGAGGCGTTCGAGCTGGCGGGCGAGCCGAGGGAGCTGGTCGCGCTTCAGGGTGGCCACTTCGACATCTACGACGTGCCGGAGGTCCGGGCGCGCGCGATAAACGCTGCGCGCTCCTGGTTCGACCGGCATCTCTGACGGCTCCGGCGCTGGCGGCTCGCAAGCCCATCCCTGCTAGGCTCAGGACTCATTGATTGAGCCAGAAGATGACTGTTGCAGCGATGCAGATGGCGGACATGAAGGCGTGGGCGCATCGGTCGTAACGGGTGTGGATGCGGCGCCAGTCCTTGAGCTTGCCGAACATGTTCTCGATCCTGTGGCGCTGGCGGTAGAGCACGGTGTCGTGGGGGATCGGGGTTTTGCGGTTGGTCTTTGAGGGGATGCAGGCAGCAATGCCGCGCTCGGCCAGGGCGGCGCGGAACCAGTCGGCATCGTATCCCCGGTCGGCCAGCAACGCCTTGGCCCTGGGCAGGGCGTCGATCATCAGTGCAGCGCCCTTGTAGTCGCTCATCTGCCCTTCGCTGAGCAGCATGGGCGATAGACGCCAACGGATACATCCCGATAGCGTTCTTTTGCACGCCATTCGCCTCCCTTCGCGAAGCGAACAACTGGCTGTGGTTGCGCGGCTTGATCAGGTCGCACAGCGCCTTTCTGAACGGCGTGGAAGAGCACAGACCACTGGTTTGGATATCGACTCAACCCTGCGCACCGCCTTTGCGCGAATCATCGCGGATGCGCCGCGTGTGGCGATGGGGGAGATTGCACCATTGGTGCGCCGTTCGGTGACGATCGATCCAACACGGATCTACACGGAAATCGGCGTTCACAGCTTCTATCGCGGTTTGTTTGAGCGTCGGCAGGTTCTTGGTTCAGACTTCGATTGGCAAAAGCTGTTTTGGATCGAGGAAGGCGATCTCGTTTTCAGCAATCTCATGGCCTGGGAGCAGGCCACAGGTTTGGCACTAACCTGTCATGCTGGCGCTGTTGGAAACCACCGGATGCTGACCTGCCAAGCGGACAGGAGCCGAATGTCACCGGAGTTCCTTTATTACTACTTCACCACATAGGAAGGTCACCGCGAGGTCCTGAAAGCATCGCCGGGCACCATGGTCCGCAACAAGACCCTCTCGACGAAATTGCTTCCGAACATTCCAGTGCCAGTCCCATAACTCGACGCGCAGCTCTGGTTTGACAGCCTCCAGGCGAAAGCCCACGCCGCCAAGGCCGCGCAGGCCGTAGCGTCCGCGCACCTCGACCAGTTGCTTCCGGCAATGCTGAACGAGGTATTCGGCTGATTCGAGCGCCACATTACACGGGTTCAGACGCAACAAGACCCTCACCGGTTCCCCGGGGAGGGTCTTGTGAATACAGAAGCCTCTGTACCAGTGCTTCAATAAGGAATTTCCCTTGCGGGATGATCCTTCACAGTGAAGCTCTGTTACCGTGGCTTCCCTACCGATTTGCCGAACGGATCAATCTCAGATTGACCACCTGAGGTCAAGTCGCTTCTTTATCCATAAAGGAGCGAATAAATGAACGGCCTCGTTTTTGGTATCGATCTGGGCATTGCATCTTGCGGCTGGGCCGTGCTGCGCCACCCTACCCCCGGCGATCCGTCCGGCGCAATCGTCGCCATGGGATCGTGGATGTTCGACGTTCCCGAAACCGACAAGGAGCGCACCCCAACCAACCAGATCCGGCGCGGCAATCGCCTGCTGCGCCGTGTCATTCGTCGCCGAGCACAACGCATGGCGGAAATCCGACGCCTGTTTGCGCAACACGGTCTGCTGGCAGGCAACGAACCGGATGCGCTGAAGCGCGCCGGACTTGATCCGTGGGAACTGCGCGCACGGGGCCTCGACAAACTGCTCTCCCCCGCCGAATTCGCCGTCGCCTTGGGCCACATCGCCAAGCGACGCGGGTTCAAATCGGCGAGGAAGGGCAAGGAGGCGAACACCGCTGGCGACGATCAGAAGATGCTCAAGGCGCTGGAGGCAACCCGTGAGCGGCTCGGCCGATATCGTACCGTGGGCGAGATGTTCGGCCGTGATGCCGATTTCCTTGACCGAAAGCGCAATCGTGACGGACTGTTCGACCGGACCCAGAGCCGTGACGATCTGATCCATGAAGTCGGCAAGCTGTTCGAAGCTCAACGCCGCCTGGGCAATGATGCCGCTTCAGTAGCCCTTGAATCGGACTTCACTGCCACCGCCTTTCGACAGCTGGAGATGCAGGACAGCGAAAAGCTGGTCGGCATGTGCCAGTTCGAGCCTCAGGAAAAGCGCGCCGCCAGATTTGCGCCATCATTCGAAAAGTTCCGCCTGCTTGGCAAGCTGGTGAACCTGCGCATTACCACGCCGGATGGCGAGCGCCCGCTCACGCCCGAGGAGATCAGGCTGGCGACGGGCGATCTGGGCAAGACAGCCAAGCTTTCCGTCAAGGAAGTGCGCAAGCGGATCGGGCTGCCAGCGGATCAGCGTTTCACCGCAATCAAACCGGAGGAAGAAGCACAGGACATTGCCGCGCGCACAGGCGAGGCCATGCACGGCACCAAGAAGCTGCGCGATGCTTTGGGCGAAGCGCTGTGGGCGGAAATGCAGGACAAACCTGAACAGCTTGACCGGATCGCCCATGTCATCAGTTTCCATGAAACTGCCGACAAGATCGGCGCTGAACTTCGCAAGCTGGGCTTGCCCACCAGCACAGCGGACGCATTGCTGGACGACCTGTCCGCTTTCTCGCGCTTCAAGGGTGCTGGTCATATTTCCGCAAAGGCAGCGCGCGCGCTGATCCCGCACCTCGAAGCGGGGATGCGTTACGATCAGGCTTGCGAGGCTGTCGGCTACGACCATGCGGCGTCCCGCTGGAGCAAACGTGAGCAAGTAGTGGACAAGGCGGCGTTCAACGCGCTGGTGAAATCGATGGGCGACGAAATCGCCAATCCCGTTGCGCGAAAATCTCTCACCGAAGGGCTGAAGCAGCTTTGGGCGATGCGCAATCGCTGGGGTTTGCCCGATGCTGTGCACATCGAGATGGCGCGCGATGTCGGCAATAGCCTTGAAAAGCGAAACGAGATCAAGCGCGGCATCGACAAGAATACGGCAGAGCGCGAACGGCAGCGCGATGAAGTCCGCGAACTGCTGGGCATCGAGGACGTGAACGGCGATACTTTGCTGCGGTACCGTTTATGGAAGGAACAAGCCGGACGCTGCCCCTATACGGACAAGGCGATTCCAGCGACCGCGATCATTGGGACCGACAACAGCCATCAGGTTGACCATATCCTTCCATGGTCGCGGTTCGGGGATGACAGCTACTCCAACAAGGTGCTCTGCACGGCACGGGCAAATCAGGAGAAGAAGGGGCAAACCCCCTTCGAATGGATCATGTCTTCGCAAGGCGAAGATGCATGGAATACCTTTCTGGCCAGGATCGAAGGGAACACCGCGTTCCGGGGCGCGAAGAAGCGCAATTATGTCCTCAAGAACGCGAAGGAGGCGGAAGAACGCTTCCGCACCCGCAACCTCAATGACACCCGCTATGCAGCGCGCCTGCTCGCCGAAGCAGTGAAGCTGTTTTATCCGGAAGGCGACCGGCAGGAAAAGGGCGGCAACCGCCGTGTTTTCACGCGACCGGGCGGACTGACCTCAGCTCTGCGTCACGCATGGGGCGTGGAATCGCTCAAGAAGGTCGACGGTAAGCGGGTTGAAGATGCCCGCCACCACGCTCTCGATGCCCTCGTGGTTGCTGCGATCGGAGAGTGGGAAGTGCAGCGGCTCACCCGGTCCTACCAGGAATGGGAACAGAAGGGTCTTGCCCGCCCGCTACGGCAGGTTGATCCACCGTGGGGCGATGCCGCCAGTTTCCGCCGGGAGGTCAAAGAAGCATATGACAATGTTTTCGTCGCAAGGCCGGAACGGAGACGCGCGCGCGGCGAAGGACATGCCGCGACCATTCGCCAGGTGAAGGAGCGCGATGGCGCGCTGGTTGTCTATGAGCGCAAGGCTGTGGCCGACCTTGGCATGGAAAAGGGTAAGTTTTCCAAGACCAAGGCTTTGAAGCAACTTTCAATGCTGAAGGATCGTGAACGCAACGTCGCCGTCTCAAAGGCAATCGAAGACTGGATCGAAGGCGGTCGTCCCGTAGACAATCCGCCACTTGGGTTACCCGTTTCGAAAGAGCCCGACGCACCTCGTCACCCCATCCTTAAGGTGAGACTCGCTACCGAAAAGAAGCCAGCAGTGGACGTTCGTGGCGGCGTCGCCGACCGAGGGGAGTTCGTCCGAATCGATGTGTTCACCTTGCCAAACAAGAAGGGAGAGGACGAATTCTACCTAGTGCCGATTTACCCCCATGAGGTTCGAGGCAAGACTCCTCCGGCGGCCTTTATGACGACAGACGGTCAGGAAAAACCTCTTACCGCCAACCATGTCTTCAAGATGAGCATTTACAATCGAACCTATGTTGAGATCGAGAAGAGGGACGGTCGGGTAGTTGCTGGGTATGTGGTGTCGTTCGATCGATCTGTGGCAGCTCTGAAGATCTATGAACACCATACACTCAAGCCAGTTGAAAAGAGTTCCGGTGTAAAGACCCTAAAAAGATTCTCGAAGTATAATGTGGATCGCTTCGGCATGCGTTCCGAAGTGAAAGCCGAGGTCCGGACATGGCATGGCGTGGTCTGCACATCTCCAATCCCGCCAGACTGACGCATCGTAGCCGTCAGATCGTTGTCGATCCTGAGGGTGGCGATGAGGCGCTCACCTTCCCGGTTGAAGACATCGCCTCGATAATTCTCGATACCCCGCAAGTTTCCGTAAGCGGCTCTCTGCTAAGCGCTTTGGCGGAAAACGGTGTTGCGATGGTGGTGCCAGACGCGAAGCACTATCTGACGTGACCCCCGTTTTTTCCTCCATTTGGAGCTAGAGTCCGCCCCCGGAAAGGGACGGACAGATGAAGCGGAAGCAGTTTTCGGAAGAGCAGATCATCGGCATCCTGAGGGAAGCCGAAGCGGGCGCGGTGGTGACGGATCTGTGCCGGCGGCACGGGATGTCGAGCGCGACCTATTATGCGTGGAAGGCCAAGTTCGGCGGCCTGGAGGTATCCGATGCGAAGCGACTGCGGGCACTCGAGGAGGAGAACGTCCGTCTCAAGCGGTTGCTGGCGGACACAATGCTGGACAACGCAGGTCTGAAGGACCTGCTGTCAAAAAAATGGTGACGCCTGCCGCGAAGCGGGAAGCGGTCGCGCATCTCCAGACGGCGCTGGGGATGAGCGAGCGGCGGGCGTGTGCTGTCGTCGGGGCGGATCGCACGAGCATGCGGTATCGCTCGTGCCGGGGCGATGATGGCGACCTGCGGTCGCGCCTGCGCGAGCTGGCGCAGCGGCGTCGACGGTGCGGCTATCGGCGGCTGCACATCCTGTTGCGGCGAGAGGGCATCACGATCAACCACAAGAAGACCCAGCGGCTTTACCGCGAAGAAGGTCTGACGGTGCGTCGCAGGAAGGGACGCAAGCGCGCCGTCGGGGCTCGCGCACCGGCCCCGGTGCTGGCGCTGCCCAACCAGCGCTGGAGCCTGGACTTCGTGCATGACCAGATGGCCACGGGTCGGCGGTTCCGCATCCTCAACATCGTCGATGACGTGACGCGCGAGTGTTTGCGGGCGGTGCTCGACACGTCGATCTCGGGTAAGCGGGTGGTGCGCGAGCTGGCCGATCTGATTGCCGAGCGCGGTGCGCCCAGGATGATCGTCAGCGACAACGGGACCGAGCTTACCTCGAACGCGGTGCTGGCCTGGTCGGGCGATGCTCATATCGACTGGCACTATATCGCGCCGGGCAAGCCGACGCAGAACGGGTTCGTCGAGAGCTTTAACGGTCGCATGCGCGACGAACTGCTCAACGAGACGCTGTTCTTCACGGTCCGCCAGGCGCGCGCGATCCTCGCGCGCTGGGTCGATGATTACAACACCGAGCGGCCGCATTCCTCGCTCGGCTACGCCACACCGGCGGCGTTCGCCGCCGAACTCGAAAAGCAACGGGCGGGTTTAACCCCGCCCGTTGCTTCACCCGCGCTCCTGCGCGACAACAACGGTCGGTCTCTGGTTGCAGCTGGATGAAAATCGGGGGTCAAGTCACCCGGTACGATATGACCGACTGTGTGGCTCCAAACGACGAGATTTCAGAAACGTCGTAACTAATTGCATAGAATCCTGCCGCCATCTTCAAATTGTACAGTGGCCCATATCGATCTACAGGCAATTCTATTTCAGCATTGCCAAGTCGAGTGCCAGTTAAATCTTCGCCGACATTCAGTTTGGCATTATATCCACGATTGTAAGCATCCAAAGCGGATAGAGACAGGTACACGTCTTTATCAACGGTCATTTACTTTCTCCGAAATGGACTCGATCAATATAGCAGACGTAATTCGTGGACACCCAACTGTCACAAAATGGCAGTTCCTGATTTCTTAGCTCCTGCGAAGGCCAAGGGATATCGCGCTCAGGTGTAACTTGATCGTGGGTGATCTGAACCGTAATCGATCTGACTCTGTAAACTCCCGACGCTCCTACCTGAAATCCGGCAGGATCGATGATCTGGGTATCCTTTACGCCGCTTGGCGGTATGACGATTATCGTCGGATAGGCACTCACATTCAGCTTCACCGGGGCAACCTGCCTCGCAATGGCTTCTGCGATCGACCGCCAAGAGCCTTGGTGAATCTCGGGAAGTGTTGGCGAATAGGCCGAGCCGGCAAAGTTCATGGGGTCGGGGTCGCTGTTCAGGCGGGTTTTGAGGACATAGAGTGAACTGCCATCATCGAGGCGAAGCCGTATGGCTGGACCCGAGACGCGGACTTTAGTGCCCTGCATTTCACGATAAGGGAACGGAGGCATCTGCCAGGTTTCTACCTTGAAGACATTGCTGGCCGATTGTCGTCCCGTTGGACCATCCAGCACCAACGTCATTCTTTAGTTATAGGTGACGCTGTCCAGATAGGAGCAACCGGCGACCAGCAGGACCATCGACAAGGATAGTGTGATCCCCGTCGCACTTGCTTTCGCTCGGCGGCTGGTTCGAGTCATCTTGATGATACTACCCCTCATCCACCGCGTGACTCAGATGAGTAAGCGCTGGCTGATCGATCCACATTGCGGTGGCCTATGAGAGATGCCGAACCGCCGGGGTGCGCCGGCCTACAACCATCCTAGCTTTCCAATGGTGTTCATAAACATGAGCTTATCGGAACTTAGAACAAGCTAGCCGAGGCTTGGCAACACAAGAAGCATCCGTTTTTGGAGGTATCAACGCCGTTCATCGTCGCCGGCTTGGCGGTGAGGGTGCGTCCCGTGACACAGACGCACCCAGTGCCGGGCTTCCGTCGCCGCGTTCTTTCGCCAACCCTATCCGTACTTCAGCATCGCGGAGCATTCGGCCGGGTATGGTCTCTATCCTTGGCCGCTCCTGCAGAAACCGGCGCACATCTATGGCGAGCTCGCGATCCACCTGACTTGTGCTGCGGCTGAGTTCGTCCGCGATCGCCTCATAGCGCCGCATGGTGTCCTGCCAGCGCTCGTGCGCCTTTGCCACGAACGCCGGCCGCTCGGCTCTGCCAAGCGCCACCTGCATCGCCTCGCGCGCCTGGCGCATGTCAGCGTCCGTCGGCTGCCGCGATACGCCGCTCAAAATCCGCGCCCGCAGCTGGGCGAGAGCCATACTGGTGCCTGCCCTCCCCTGCCCGCGCGTGTAGCGCGGCGTCGCCTCGGCTTCGACGTCGCGGCTGCGGAGCGCCTCGGCGAACGCCTCGCGGAACCGGAACAGATCCTCGCGGCGCGGGTCGAACCGTTTGCGGTCCAGCCCCTCGGCCTGGACGGTGAGGTGGACATGCGGGCGCGGCGTGTCGGTGTGGAGCGCCATGAGATAGTCGTGATTGTCGCCGATCATCCGCTCGGCGGTCTCGCGCACCGCCTGCTTGACCGTCTCGGGATCAGTGCCCGCCGGCATCGAGAACACCATCGCGACTGCGGACACCGAGGCTCCTCGTCGCCAGTAGAGCGGGTCCGACCATTCCTCCGCGACGCGCTCGACCTCGTCGCGGGAGGTGATCTGCTCGCCGTCCCGCGTCTCGAGCGGGATGTGACCCTTGCGGCCAATATAGTCGAGGTGCGCCGCGAGGTGCGTGGCCCCCTTCTTCCGGCCCGTCACCTTGACCAGCACCTTGGGGGTAAGCCGCACCACGCGCGCAAGCGTGGCCCTCGGATCACCGCGATGGACTCGCGCCGAACTTCCCGTTGCATCAGCAGCGGGGACGTCGATGAGGCGACGCGCGAGCCTGGCGTTGGGATCGGCAACGAGACGCGGCTTGAAGCTTGGCTTGAGCGCCTCCCACAGCGCGTCCTCGCGGTCGCCGAACGCCATCAGTCCGCCACCTCCCAAAAGGCGGCGTCGCCACGCAGTACGTCGGCCAGAGCGCTGAGCTGGGCGTTCACCTCTTCGCGCATATCCGCGATGCGGCGCAGCTCGCGCTCGATCTGAGGGCCGCTGTCGGCCATCATCGCCGCGTTGCCAGCCTTCATCGCCTGGTTGAGGTTGCGGCCGATCCGCTGGAGCTGCATCCGGATCGGCGCCACCGCATCGCGCAGCCCATCATCGACCCCGGTCTTGAGCGCGATATGCCGGCGCACCAATGCCTTGATCCAGCCCGCACGGTCGACGCCGCGCTCGGCGGCGCGGTGATCGAGCACCGCCACCTCTGTGCTGGTCAAGCTGAGCGACACGCGGTTGCTCGCGGGGTCGTCCCTGGCCGCAATCCGCGGCGCATCGGCAACGTGCTTCAAGGCTTGCTGGAGCACCGTGCGCAGCAGGGCGCTCCGCCCTCCCCTCCCCTCCGCGACCGCGTCGAACGCGGCAAGCAGGTCGCGGTCGACGCGCGCGGTGAGCATCGCCGTTGCTTTGGTGGGGGACGGCGACGGGGCTGCGAGCATCGGCCGGGGGTGCCTCGTGTAATACGATAAACACAGCAACCCCTATCCTACAATCAACGTTCCCCAGCAAAAATCACTCCAAAAGCGTGCCACATGGCACGCTCAACACGGCTTGAATGCTGAGATACGCGGAAAGGAGAAAATGGGTTCGCTGGACGTACGAGGGACCAACCCGTCGTGCGCGCAGCCCAATCAGCGCCAGCTGACGATCCGCGGCTCGGCCTCGCCATCAAAGTGCACCAAGGCTTCGACGACGGCCGCCCCCCTTGCCCTCAATCTCGATCCTGGGTCGCTCTCGCTCAACCGGGTGAGCACTCGACGTCGGCTCGGATGGCAATGCTTGCGTCGGAATGGGAGTCTCGCGTTGCGCGTCACTCGTCGGTGTCGCCACCGCTGCTGGCGGATTTTGCCGGGCAGTCGGCGATGATCGAACCTCCCGCCCCAACACGCGCAACTTGTTCGGCCCAGCGGTGGCCGCACTCACCTCGCGCGCAAGCCGTCCGCACGCCGCGACTGTCATGTCTTCAACCGCAGTGTTGGCGACGAAGGCACGCGTTGCCGCATCGTCGCTCTTCGCGGCCTGGCAAAGCGCGACCGCACTCCGCATCGAGATATCGGCAAACAGCGCCGCGATGTAGTCAGGCGCTCGCGCCAGCCCCTGATAGCGGCTCAGCACGCTCCGGTTGCGACCCGTGGTGCGCGCCAGTTCGGCAAGCGAACGGCCGCCCTCGACCTGCCCCACCACGAACCGGATCATGTCGGCGGTCGTCAGGTCCTCGCGCTGGTCGTTCTCGATGAACTGGTCGATTCGGACCTGCTCGATGTCATCCGTCTTGCTGACGATCGCACGGACCCGCATGCCGAGCTGCTGGCACGCCCGCCAGCGCCGCTCGCCGAACATGATCCGGTAACGCCCGTCGGCATCCGTCGGCGCAACCGTGATCGGCTGCAGCTGGCCGCGCTCTTTGATCGTCGCCGCCAGCTCGTCGATCGTGGCGAGGTCGATTTCGCGACGGCCGTTCGCGGGGTCGGGATAGAGCAGCGCCGGGTCGAGCAACTGGACACGATCCGCCTCCGCGACCGCGGCCTTCTCGCTGAACACGTCAAAGCCGGAAAAGTCCGTCATGCGTGGCTCGCGATCCGCGCCATCGCCTCGTCGAGGAACGCACGCATCGGCGGCAGCGAACTCCGCACATCCTTGTCGAACCGCCACACCGGTACCCGCTCCTGCAGGGCCTGGCTGTAGTGCGCGCTCGGGCAGATAGGCACCGAAGAGGTTGCGGCCGATCTTCGCTCGCACCGCCGCGAGCATCTCCATCTGATGCCGGTCATTCGCCCGCACCCGATTGGGGATTAGGCCGACGACATGGATCGGCAAGCGGCGCTTCGTATTGACCGTCGCGATCGAGTTCGAGACCTGCTTGGTCGCCGCCGGCCCGAACGGTCCGAGCTCGACGGGTACGATCAGATGATCGCACACCAAAAGCGCCGCAAAATTGACCCACGACCAGGACGGCGGCGTGTCGATGACGCAGTAATCGAAGTGGGGGCGAAGCGCAGGGAAATTGATGTGGACGTTGGTCAGCGCGCGCGGGTAGTCGGCGTCATACTCGCCACCTATGCGGTTGGCATACATGGCCACCCGCGGAAAGCAGGCACCCCGATCGAAGCTCGACTCGAACAGCGGTTTGCAACTGCCGAGGTCTTCAAAGTCGGCAAGTGCGCTGGTCGCATTGCCCTGGCGGTCAAGGTCGAGGAACAGCACCCGGTGCCCGGCGTCAGCGAGATGCCACGCCAGATGGCAGGCGATCATCGTCTTGCCCGCCCCACCCTTCTCGACATTGATTGCAATGGTCTTCACGGCTTACCAGCCTCAATCGGAGCCATTGATCCAATGGTCGTAGCCCCGATAGTTCGAGTCGGTTCGCGTATTGCGCCGCGCTTCCTCGTCCGCGGTGTCGCCGCTCCAGATGCGCGAGCTCAACCCGCCGCCGCTGCGCAGCACGACATAGCCGATCGCCACGAACAGCCCGATTGTCAGCAGATTATCCCACATCGCCTTCACCTCCGCGGCTCCCATGAGCAACGCTCATTGACATCAAACGGCTGCTCCAAATCAGCCGGAACGAGTCCAACGTCATGTCCGATACGATGAAGCGGACCTGCACCAGCGAGCGGGGCCGCCCGAGGACGGCCCCAGCTTGGTCTAGTCGCGATCCTCCGTCCCTTTGGCGAGGACTGCGAAACCATCGGCGATCAGCTCGACCGTGTAACGCCGGCCTTCAGCGGCATCGTAGGCGTTCTGGCGGACGCGGCCGGTGATGTGGACCAGGTCGCCTTTCTGCGCCTTGGCGCTGCGCTCGATCAGCTTGCCGAACAAAGTGACCTCGTTCCAATGCGTATCGGTCACCCACTCGCCCTCTTCCTGGCGGTTGTAGTTGGCCGCGACACTGACCTTGGTGACCTTGTCGTGCACGGTGATCTTGCCGACCCGGCCGATGATCCGAAACTCCGCGATGTTCTGCATGGGACTGTCCTTCCAATCGATCAGGCTCGTTCCTGATGGAAGTCGAACGGGAGCGAAGACGCCGCGATCCAGCAAAAAAACGGAGGATCCGCAGAGCGGAAACCGTAGGCGCAGCCGGTTATTTGCTTGATCGTGGAAGGCGGCGAGTGCCCAGATTCCATCAATTATGGAACAGCATCGAGTGGAAGACAGTAATGTCGCGCGCTGAAGCCTTTCCGGATAGAGCAGGCGGGGCCGGCACGGTCAGTCACCCGCTGAATCAATGGCGGCCGATTGAGTCAGGAAATTCGTCGGACAGCGAACCCGCCGGCGGGTAGATTTGGCGCATGGAGTCCCTCCCCCTGCCCTTTCGGCCGATCGAGCTCGTGGCAATCGACACGACACGCAATGTCCGGCGGCACTGGTCGATCGTGGCGTACCGCGACCTGTTCGATCATCTGATCGTGGAGACGGGCTGGGGACGCATTGGTCGCAAGTCTCGATCGCTGGTCCGCTGCTTCGAGGGCGAGAATGAAGCGCGGCGCTATGTCCATGCGCTGCTCAAGCAGCGTGAGTCCGCCCATCGGCGAATCGGTGTGGCCTACACGGAAGCCGCAGCTTGCTAAGCGAGCACTGCTCGCCGAAGGGTAGCATCAAAAAAATCAGAATAAAAATGCCGCTGCAAGCGGCGGAACACTTCTGATTCTAAGAGATTCAGATTCGGGAGCCCGCATCGCACGCATTTCCGTGGGTTGGGAGGGCCCTTCCTGACCGCCTGGGGGATATTGCCTGCCCTCGTGGGGGCACTATCCTGATGTATCGGGGGAAGCAGCCTGACCGTTTGGGGAAACCTGACCAGATGGGGGCAACTCGACATCTATCCTGCCCTGACTTGACGGACTAGGGCAGGTCAGGCACCTCTTAGAGCATTGCGAATCGGCGTAGTTATTTGGCACGGATGAGGAGCAGGCCCGAGACCGCCCTCCTTCGGAGGCGAAGGAGGAAAGCGCGTCGCCAGGTCGGGCGATGCGGGTTGCGGCAGCTTTGCAGGCCAAAGGCGGCGACCAGTTCGCCAAGCCGGGTAATATCGTTGAGGTCAGATTTGTCAGAGGCCAGTCGCTGAGCCTCACAGCCTCACGTTTGCTTGCCCTGATGATTCTAACTGCTGGTGGGGATGCATGGGAAAATCGACCTCACAAAATGCGGAAAGCCGACATTCGTCGAGGCCATAAGGGTAATGAGCGGATTTCCGAAATGCTTGAGGAACTCCACCGCACGCTTTTTGCGATCGATGATACGTCATGGCGCGGGAAAAAGGCGACATTGCGCTTCTCGCTCATCTCATCGTCACGCGAAGAGGCAGACGACGAGGAGGGGCCTGACGCGGGGTGGATCGAATGGGAGTTTACGCCAGAAGCTCGAAAACTCATCCAGGAGTCGGAAACCTATGCTGTTTTGAACCGACAGGCGGTCTTGGGATTTCGCTCGACCTATGCGCTAAAACTTTATGAGGTCGGCGCGCTGAGATTGCATAGACGCCAGTCCGTTTGGCGAGGCGACATGACAGCGTTGCGAGCACTGCTTGGCATCGCCCCGGATGTCTACAAGGACTTCGCACAGTTGCGCCGCAAGGTTCTTGAAAAGGCGAAGGCCGAGATTGACCAGCTGGCACATTTCCGTGTCGACTGGCGGGAAATCCGGCAGGACAGAACGGTGACGGAAATTGAATTCCGTTTCGAGCCGAAAGACGCTCCAGCTCAAATCGCGACGGTCGATGAGATCGGTCGCCATTCGGCAGGGCGAAAGGCTCGCCGGGAAGGAGAAGTGGAGTCCGTTGCCGTCGAGGCGCTGACCAAGGCTGCCGTCGCGGCGCTGACCTCGACCGAGAAAGCTTCGCTGAGCGAGCTAGCTTTTCCAAGGGGCACAATTCGCTTCGGCCATGACACGCTGGCGTCTATCGCCCGCTCGTCTGGCGGTGGCTGGGATATCGACCTTATTGCGGACGCGTATCGCGAGCAGATGGGCGAAAGGCTCCCAAAGCTGAAAGACGCCAAGTTGATCGCGTCTTGGACTGGATTTTGTGAGAGCTTCTTGGCGCGCCGGGGGCGTCCTTAAATCAGAATTGCACCGGTGCAATTTGGTGCGAAGTGCCCCCAAGCGGTCAGGTTTGAGAACCTCCCATAGCTTTGACCGAGGGCGCGAACGGCGCGCTTGCGAAATTATGTCTCCAATTGACCTAAAAGTGCAAACACGGCTATACCCGCGACAGTTTCGCAAAGGGACGTCGTTTGGCCAAATCGCTCGATATTGAGGGTACACAGGATTTGCTGTCGGTATCCGCTCTTGCCTTGCGGACAAGTTCGGTCCTCGAGCGCCTGCGGGATTCGGCGCGCAGCGCTCGGGCTGACGAGCGCCGCGAGCCGACCTTCCCCATCGGCAAGGCCGCTGAACTTGTTGGTCGAACTCCGGCTGCCGTTCGTGAAGCCGAGAAGGACGGTCGCTTGCCGCCGCCCCCAAGAACAGAAAAGAACCGGCGTGTTGGCTACACGCTCGCGCAGCTCAATGACATGCGAGGGCTGTTTGGGACGCGGCCTTGGCGCGCCGCGTCTGATCCTTGCTGCGTCATCGCCGTGCAGAATTTCAAAGGCGGGGTCGGAAAATCCGCTCTGTCGGTCCATCTTGCGCAGCACTTGGCAATCCGGGGTTACCGGGTCGCGCTGATTGACTGCGACAGCCAAGCGTCGGCGACTACACTTTTTGGTTATGTGCCTGACCTTGATCTTAGCGAGGACGATACCCTCTATCCGTTCTTGCGGCACGACGACATGGAGTCGCTCGATTATGCGCTGCGTAAGACGCATTTCGACGGCCTTGAGCTCATCCCGGCTAATCTTCGGCTGTTTCAGTCCGAATATGAAATTGCGGCACGAATGGCGCGAGGTCAGGCAAACCTTATCGATCGGATGGCGCAGGGGATAGCAAGCATAGCGGATCGCTTTGACGTGGTGGTTCTTGATCCGCCGCCGGCGCTCGGGGCGATCTCGCTGTCGGTGCTGCGAGCCGCTAATGCGCTCGTGGTTCCGGTTCCGCCGACGGTCATGGACTTTTCGTCAACGGCGGCATTTTTAGCCATGCTTGACGAGACCATCGAAACGCTGGCTGATCGCGGCATGGCTCCGTCACTGCAGTTCCTGCGCTTCGTGGCTTCCAAGGTCGATGAGAGCAAATCGATGCAGAAGGAGTTGTTGAACCTGATGCGGACCTTGTTCGGGCATGCGATGGTGCGCACGCCGCTCAAGGATTCAGCGGAGATAGACAATGCGACAGCGCGGTTAATGACGGTCTATGAATTGGACGGCCCGGTCACCAGCTCTGCGGTGCGCAATCGTTGTCTCGCTTATCTCGACGGCGTGAATAACGAAATTGAGGTCGACATCCGGTCAATGTGGCCTAGCCACTTGGCGCGCTTGCGCAAGGAAGGTCTGGCGTGACGCGGGTAAATTGCACCGGTGCAATTTCGGCCGAGAGGGGTCGATGATGAGCAAGAAGAACGCCAATTTCGCGGCCGATCTCGCGGCCGGGATCGACCCAGCACCGCAGGCCTCGGCTCCGCGCCGGCCTGGGATTGGGTCGAGCGTACTTGCGGGCCGAGAAAGTCGGCTTGCCGAACTGGCAACGGGGGGAATCGTCTCGCGTACCCATGAGCTGGTCGACCCGGCGCGTTGCCGAATGTGGGCGGGCCACAACCGTGAATACGCTCTGCTCAATGAGGAGCGGTGTGCCGATCTCATCGAGAGCATGAAGGCGCAGGGCAGGCAGGAGATGCCTGCCATCGTTCGTCGGGTGAAGGACGATCCGGCATTTGATTTTGAGGTGATTTGCGGCGCTCGCAGGCATTGGACGATCAGTTGGCTGCGCGTCCATAATTATCCAGATTTCCGCTTCCTCGTCGATATCCGCAGCGTGACTGACGAGGAGGCTTTCCGGCTCGCCGATCTCGAGAACCGCGCACGCGATGACCTTACCGATCTTGAGCGCGCGCGCGATTATCTTCGCGCGCTTGATGCCTATTATGATGGCCGCCAGAAGGTCATGGCCGAGCGGATCAATGTGACAGAAAGCTGGCTGAGCCGGTATCTGGACCTCGCGCGTCTGCCCGCCGCGCTGATGACTGCTTTTCCCGTTCCGCAGGACCTAAGGATCAAGCACGTAACCGCGATCAAGCCGCTCCTCAAACCGGATGACCGGCGCGACCGCGTGTTTGCCGAAGCGGCGCGGCTTGCGAAGTTGCAAGCGGAACAAGCACGCTTGATGCCCGTGCCGGACATTATTCGCGCGCTTGCACTGGCTGCCGATCCCCCCAAGAAGTCAGGAGCCCCCAAGAAGTCAGGAAAGCCGGAGATGGTCATCTCAGATGGGGGCAAGCCATTGCTGAGAGTGGACGGGGTTGGCCGCACTGGACTTAAGCTCACCCTGCTTCCCCGTGCTGGCGGCACACGGGCCGAAGCGGAGGCCGCGTTGAAAGCGTTGCTTGACCGGCATTGGACTTAGGCCGTAGACTCATAAACGCGGAGCCACAGGCGCATTGAGGCGAGCTGGATCATGGCGAGGAAGTTCTCGGCCAGCTCGTCGTAGCGAGTGGCAACCCTACGGAAGTGCTTCAGCTTGGAGAAGAAGCGCTCGATCAAATTCCGCTCACGATAGAGCCAAGTGCTGAAGTACGGTTTCGACCGGCGGTTGGTTTTGGGTGGGATATTGGCGAACGCGCCTTTGTCACGGAGAGATGTGCGGATGCGGTCGGCATCGTATGCCTTGTCGGCCAGTACTATTGTTCCGGCACCGATATGCTCGAGCAGGTTGTCGGCAGCCTGGCCGTCATGGCTTTGCCCAGCGGTCAGGCTCAGCCGGATCGGGAGACCTTGCCCGTCGACGACCGCGTGGATTTTGGTCGTGAGCCCGCCCCGGGAACGACCGAGGCAATGATCTCGATCCCCCTTTTTGCCGTCGCGGCCTGCTGGTGGACGCGAAGTAAGCGATGTGCCTGCTCCACCTTGCGGGGGTGAGAAGCGGCTGCGAGTTCATGCTGATGGACGATGATGCGGCGCTTGGAGCTATGCCGGGGTCAAGACACCGGGCTAGGCCGGAGCCGATCCG
>JAESFG010000331.1_pt1 | contig 76791 bp, 71 predicted proteins | sample 9269371 | NCBI WGS metagenome assembly JAESFG01 (sample SAMN14506227, study PRJNA617093) | algae metagenome | isolation source: Aetokthonos hydrillicola CCALA 1050 (B3-Florida) and co-occurring... | place: USA: South Carolina | collected 2013-01-01
GTTGTGTACCTTTTGACGTTTTGCCAAAGCGTTGAATGTTTGCACTTTGACCACAATGTTTACATACTACTGCTTCTAATACCATCTACAAAGTTAACTATTTCAACATATTTAATACATCACCCTACAATTTAGAATTCAACTATAAATTACCATTACCAGGAAAATTAAAAAGTCAAGATGACTTCAATAAAAAAATCTCATAAGAGATTGAGAAAGTAGCAGTATTTTCTCCAGATTTACCGAAAATTCTTCCCTTAATTTTTGTGTAAAAATCTGGAATCTGGTTACTTATTTATTGATTTGTCATGAATGTAGCCACTGTTTCTGACCTGAAATCGTAAAATCTATAAATCCTTTCTTAGCCTTATGAAAAGAATGCTATGTTTGCTCTTGTCTGGTTGCCTTGCCGGAACGGTATTCGGACAGCAAAAGCCTGACCCTTTTGCCGGAAAAAAGAAAACCCTGCCTCCCGGCAATGTACCCGCTCAATTAATAGATGGTAGTAAAAATAATAAAAAACCTTCCTACAATACTTTTACAAAACCATTCTCTCAATTTACTTCATCTGTTCAACGCAATACTTCACACGAGGGTTCTCTGAAAATAGTTCATTCTGAAAAAGGATTGCCTGTATGGATTGAAGGAAAAGCTGAGACCGAAAGCTTTAATTTCAAGGTAACATCTTCAAAAAAAGAAAGACAATACCTCAATCAGGTGAAAGACTTCATGCAAATTGAAAAACCTGATGAAGAATTAGTACTTACCCAAACCATACAAGATAATCTGCATCACACTCATTATCGTTTCAGACAAAGCTATAAAGGTATAAAAGTATGGGGAAGTGAGGTAATTGTCCATGAGCAGGCTGGAACTATACAGAGTTTGAGTGGAAGATATTTTCCTACACCTTCTCTTACAGACATAAAACCTTCCATAACTGCCTCGCAGGCAATAAATACAGCTTTAGCAAATGCTCAAAAAAATACCCCGTTCCGACATTTGACCAATGTTCAGAAAAAAATGCTAAAGATAGAAGAATCTGAAAGTGAACTAATTATCTATCACATCAATGACGACATTCAAAAACCTGCTTTAGTGTGGCATCTTACCATTCGTCCTAACCTGATAGAACGCTGGGAATATTTTATGGATGCCCAAACAGGTGAAATTTTAGAAAAATACCCTACACATTGTACCATTGATGGTCCGAGAACTGCCACGGCTACCGACCTTAATGGTGTTTCCAGAACAGTAAATACATATGAGGTAAGTGGTTCGTTTTATATGATTGATGCATCTAAATCTATGTTTAATGCATCTCGTTCTACTTTTCCGGGAGATGTGGTAGGAGGCATCTATACAGTAGATGCTAACAATACCACAGGTAGTACCCTAAAATATGTAACTTCTACAAACAATAGCTGGAATAATCCTAAAGCTATTTCTTCACATTTTAATGCCAGTCTGGTATTTGATTATTATAAAAACACACATGGACGTAATTCGATAGATGGCTCAGGCGGGACTATTTATTCTGTTATTAATGTATCTGATGAAAGTGGAAAAGGTCTGGATAATGCTTACTGGAATGGAAAAGCGATGTTTTATGGAAATGGCAGAACAGCCTTTAAGCCCTTGGCAGGAAGTCTGGACGTAGCAGCCCATGAAATTACACATGGGGTAATACAAAACTCTGCCAATCTGGAGTATAAAGGACAATCTGGAGCCATTAATGAGTCATTTGCTGATGTATTTGGTGTATTGCTTGACAGAAATGATTTTTTGATTGGAGAAGACATTATTCTTAATAATTCGTTTCCTTCAGGAGCATTAAGAAGCCTATCTAACCCTAATCAGGGGGGTACGTCTGACCCGGGATACCAGCCTAAAACCATGTCACAATTTGTAAATACTACTCAAGACAACGGAGGTGTTCATATCAACAGTGGCATTCCCAATTATGCTTTTTTTCTGTTTTCTACGGCTTCGGGCATGAGTCTGGCAAAATCCGAAAAAGTCTATTACCGGGCATTGACTACTTACCTCACATCCAAGTCACAGTTTTTAGATTTAAGAATAGCCATTGTGAAATCGGCAGAAGACCTTTTTGGAGCAGGTTCTTTAGAAGTAAATGCAGCCAAAGCTGCTTTTGATGCTGTTGGGATTGTAGATGCATCTTCTACTCCCACTTCAAGCACCATTCCTTACAGCCTTAACTCTAATACAGGAGGAGATTTTATTTTAGCATACGATTCCACACTTACCAATAAACTATTTGTGATAAATGTGAGCACCAGCACAAAAATAAATTTATCAACGAGCAAACTGATTTCCAAGCCAAGTGTAACTGATGATGGCAGCACTGCTGTATATGTAACTACCGACGGGAAAATCCGGAAAATCAATCTTTCAGGAACGCCTAGTGAAACTATTGTAGATAACCAAACTATCTGGAGTAGTGTAGCGATTGCTAAAGATGGTTCAAAACTGGCAGCTACCACTCAAAATGTAGATACCTCTATTTTCGTTTTCAATTTTGCCAATCAGAAATGGACACAGTTTAAACTTTATAATCCTACACAAGCAGGTGTAAAATCAAAAGGAGTATTGTATGCCGATGCCCTTGACTGGGATCATACCGGCGAATATGTAATGTATGATTCTTTTAATCAGTTAGGCAGTAACTCAGGCGACGAAATAGAATTTTGGGATATCGGATTCCTGAAAGTATGGGATAATGATAAAAATGATGCGGGAAGTGGTGAGATTTCAAAACTTTTCTCAAGTTTACCACAAGACGTAAGTGTGGGTAACCCGGTCTTTTCTAAAAATTCCCCTTACGTTATAGCATTCGACTATATAGATAATTTTAATGCCCAGTATAGTGTATATTCATACAATTTTGATATTGGGAAAGGTAATTTTATTGCAACTGAAACGGTATTGGGATATCCGAGTTTTTCGAGAACGGACGACCGAATTTTGTTTTCCGGGAAAGCCGGCTCGACCAATGCACTGAAATATGCTTCTCTGAAGACTGACAAAATAACAATTAATAGTGCCCCTCAAGGTCTATATGCAGTAAGTGGATATGGTGTATGGTTTGGAAATGGCTCACGAAATATATCACCCATGAATATGGGTACATTATCAGGTAGTGCTTTTTGTGGAGACAACACTTTAAATATTACCTTTGCAGCAAATTATCCTTATGTTGAAGGAAATGTATTTACTGTCCAATTGTCTAATGCATCAGGAAATTTTACGAGTCCGACTGTTATTGGAACTTTTACAGGAACCGGAAATGGCAACACTCTGGCTAAAATTCCCTCAAATGTAACTTCTGGCACAGGATACCGAATCCGGGTAGTTTCTTCTAATCCGGCTTTGTTTGGCAATAACAATGGCACAAATCTGACTCTCAATCCGAAGACCCCCACTGCTACTATCTCAGTAAATGGGATTGTTTTAACCTCCAATGTTGCAACAGGCAATCAATGGTTACGCAATGGCAACGCTATTCCCGGAGCAACAGCAACTAGTTTTGTTGCCAGTATTCCGGGCAACTATACCGTTCAGCAGAGTAGTGCTGCCTGTGGTAATACTATTTCTAACGTGATTGTAATTTCTACGACTGCCATTGAAACAGAAATACCTGAAGGAATAACGGTCTTTCCTAATCCGGCAACCGACCAAGTAAGCGTAAGGCTTATAAATCCTTCAAAAAACTGGAGTTTACGCTTATATAATATGGTTGGTAAATCTGTATTGCAGCAGAGCCAGCTTAATACTTCACAAACAGATTTAGATGTAAAATCATTGTCTAAAGGTGTTTATGTGCTTCATGTTAAATCAGGAGAACAAATTATCAAAAAGAAACTCGTTATTCAATAATCTCAGCTACTTAAATTTACCAAGATGAAAAAACTTATTTATTTATTCTTTATTACTGTTTTTCTTACGGGTTGTGTTGAAGACACTTCGGTTTCTGAAAGACAAACTAATATTAAAAATATCTGGAAAGTGGTTAAGGTTACAGAAAGTAGCTCTTCCTCTCCGGTTTATCAGAATCCTCTGCCCTCCGGACAAAGTATTAGAGAAGATTATTCGAGCTATCGATTTCAATTTAAGGAGGGAGGTACTTATAGTCAAACTTTACAAGATGGAACTGTTAAATCTGGCGTTTGGGAATTGAGCAACGATGATCAAAGTGTGATTCTGGACAAAGGCACCCCACAATCAGTAACTTATGAAATTTTAGGTCTGACCCAAACTGCACTGACATTAAGATTTACAGAAAGCAGCAACAAAACTGGTAACCGTACTCTTACGATTGATTTTATACCTGCCTAATCTCCAAAAGAAAAAGCCCGGTTTGCAAACCGGGCTTTTTCTTTTGGAGATTTTGACAATCCAGAAATACAGCAATTTAACTGTCTCACTGGGCTACTCGAATAAACTTCCTGTTTTAATAGTCGGCACAATGCCCAGATGTTTGTATGCCAAAGCAGTTGCTTCCCGTCCTCTGGAAGTACGCTTGATATAGCCTTCCTGAATCAGAAAGGGTTCATACACTTCTTCAATGGTTTCGGCTTCTTCTCCGCAGGCAGTAGCAATCGTAGAAAGCCCAACCGGACCACCTTTAAACTTCTCTATGATGGTTGAAAGAATTCGGTTGTCCATGTCATCAAGTCCGTCTTTATCTACATCCAAAGCATTAAGAGCCATCTCCGCAATAGGAATAGTGATTGTACCATTACCCTTTACCTGAGCAAAATCACGGGTACGACGCAATAAATTATTGGCAATACGAGGAGTTCCCCGGCTGCGTCTGGCTATTTCAAAAGCTGCTTCATCATGGATAGGAGTTTGTAAAAGTGCCGAAGAACGTTTTACAATCGAAGCCAGTAACTGAGCATCATAGTATTCAAGGCGGGCATTGATACCAAATCTGGCACGAAGCGGGGATGTAAGCAGACCTGCCCGGGTAGTAGCTCCCACCAGGGTAAAAGGATTCAAGCCAATCTGTACAGTCCGGGCATTCGGACCAGAGTCAAGCATAATGTCTATTTTATAGTCTTCCATTGCTGAATACAAGTACTCTTCTACAATTGGATTAAGACGGTGAATTTCATCAATAAACAATACATCATTGGCTTCCAGATTGGTAAGCAGCCCTGCCAAATCACTCGGTTTATCTAATACTGGACCAGATGTGGTTTTGATACTGGTACCCAACTCATTGGCTATAATATGAGAAAGAGTAGTTTTTCCTAATCCTGGAGGACCGTGTAATAAGGTATGATCCAGGGCTTCACCACGATTTTTAGCAGCCACTACAAAAACTTTAAGATTTTCAAGAATCTTATCCTGACCTGTAAAATCCTCAAAACTTAAAGGGCGAAGAGCTCTCTCTATCTCTTTTTCAGAAGGGGTAAGATTATCTGCCGAGCTATTCAAAAATTCATTTCTCATAAGAGTATATTACTAAAATGAAATACCTAAAATAAATTAATTGCTCAAAATTAAAGAAAGTGGCAGCGAAAAGCAAAATATTATTCAATAAAAATTGAATAAATATAAAATAAATAATACAGTGTAGTGTCAGAGAGCTATAAGTTTATTTTTTACGGCGAAGAGTACTAAGCCCACAGTAGTTTTTGTGCCGGTCTTCTCCATAAGTTTCATACGATAGCCTTCTACAGTTCGATGACTCATGGCAAGCTCTTCGCCTATCTGGTAGTTAGTATATTCATGGCATATAAGTTCCAAAATCTGTCGTTCACGCGTGGTCAATTCTACCGGAAACATATCAGAACCTAAATCAATTCTCTCGTCGGTAAGAATCTCTTTCAGCATTGCTACTGAAACCTGTTCATTAAAATAATAATTTTTACTGTAAACTGTCCGGATAGCTTCTACTATTTCATCTGCTTCAGCATTTTTTAGCAGATAGCCTTTAGCACCACATTGTAACATACGAATTATATAAGCCTCATCATCAAGCATTGATAATGCCAGCACCTTAACAGAAGGATATTGTTCATGAAGAGCTGTTGTAGCCTGCAAACCATCCATAACAGGCATCTTAATATCCATCAAGATAACATCCGGTTTGTGAACAGGCATTTGCTGTAAGAGCTCTTTGCCATGTGAAGCCTCACAAACCACTTGTATATCAGTATGGTGACCAATGATACCTATTATTCCTTGTCTGAATACCATGTGGTCATCAGCAATAGCAACCTTAATGCGATACATGTAAAAAGAATTAGGAGAAAGTAGAATAGTTATAAAAGCAGTAAGAATGACAGATGCGACAGCATTAGCATCATACATTACTCACTGAAGGTCAGAGTATATCATTAATTTTTAAATCATCCTAAATAGAAATGCAGTGCTTCTTTTATTTCTTTGAGAGAAACCGGCTGGTCGAAAAAAGCTCTTCCTACATTTTCCAGCAATACACAATTTATCGTTCCGGCTTTATTCTTTTTATCGTGTAAAGTGAGCTGTGCTATTTCATCTATCTCCTCTGGTTTTATGACTACCCTGCCATAAGTTGAAAAAATAAATTCTTCTATTTCATTGAGATACTCTTTACCCAGATTGGCTTTTTTTACAGAAAGGTAAGTTTCACAAATCATACCTACGGCAATGGCTTCACCATGTAAAATTTTTCGTTTGGATTTAGACAGGCAAAAACTTTCAACGGCATGTCCTATCGTATGACCGAAATTTAACAGTTTGCGTAATCCTTTCTCGGTAGGGTCTTTGGTTGTTATTTCTTCTTTAATTTTTACCGAATGAGGTACAAGTTTTTCCCAATCCTGATTCTCAATATCTTTTTTACTGATTGTTGTCCACATTTCAGCGTCAGCAATTAGGCAGTGTTTGATAATTTCAGCAAAACCCGACCGTATTTCTCTTTCTGATAAAGTTTTCAGAAAAATTGTATCTATAAAAACTTCTGTGGGCAATTTAAAAACCCCGATATGATTCTTAAATCCTTCGAAATCTATTCCCAGTTTACCCCCTACAGAGGCATCTACCTGTGAGAGAAGTGTAGTAGGTATCTGTATAAAATCAATACCACGTTTGTAAGTAGCTGCACAGAAACCACCCATATCTCCAATCACCCCTCCACCCAGATTAATAACCAGAGCATTTCTGTCTAGCTGAAAGCTGGTAAGTTGTTGCCATATTTGTGAGCAGGTAGCAAGCGTTTTATGCTCTTCACCTGCTTTTATCTGAATAAAAAGATGTTTTTTGGGTAAAACATCTTTTATCAGGGGATAACAATGTTTTTTTGTATTTTCATCTGCCAAAACGACAGTCTGTGTATAAAAGTTGTTCAGAAAAAAATCCCTGAGCTTGTCCGCAACCGGCTGATAAACAGGCATATTAAAAAATAGTAACAGATAACCAAAATATTATCGCGAAAGTAAAGAATTATATGGCTTCTCAAAAATCTTCTGTTCTAAAAAACAGGTCTGAAAATTATTCTTTTCCTAAAGAAGAGCATTTATCCAGCAAAAAAATAATTTCCCTCCTTTTCAAGGAAGGCAAAACTGAATTTCTTCATCCATTCAAATTATTTTATTTATACGATAAAGATTACATATACCCTTTTCCACAAGTATTGTTTAGCATTCCCAAACGACAGTTCAAAAAAGCAACAGACCGTAATCTTATTCGCAGACGGTCAAAAGAAGCTTACAGATTACACAAAAACTTACTTACCACTCATCCTCAAAATATTCCATCTTATTTGGGTTTTGTATATATTGGCAAAGAAAAGATTTCGTTTCAACAGATAGAAAAGAAATTAATTTTGTTATTGAAGCGTTTTACAGAAACCGACAACAAAATTTCGGCTTCCTGAAAATGAAAGAAATTGCAGAGTTGTTCGTTACTTATAAAATTTATTGCCAATGCCATGAAAAAACGTATGCACATCACTGTGGCAGGTTTGCTGCTTTTTACAGCACTCGCCGCTTTTGCACCACCTACTGATCGCTATTTCGAGATACAACGCAATCTGGACATTTTTGCTACTTTATATAAAGAAGTAAACATGCACTATGTGGATGAAGTAAATCCGAATAAACTGATGAAAACCGGCATAGATGCCATGCTTAAATCGCTTGACCCCTATACTGATTATATTCCGGAAGATGAGATAGAAGACTATCGTACCATTCATACCGGTGAATATGGGGGCATTGGTTCTACGGTTATCACCCGTAACGGCAAATCGGTAATTACTATGCCGTTTCAGGATTCGCCTGCTTTTAAAGCTGGCTTGCGTATCGGAGACGAGGTAGTAAAAATAGATGGTATCGAACTCAAAAATAAAGTTCCGGCGGAAGTAAATAAACTCATGAAAGGACAAGCTGGTACTAAAGTAATACTTACCGTAAAACGCTATGGAAAAGCTGAAAACTTTGATGTAACACTTACCCGTGAAAACATAAAAATCAGTAATGTTCCTTATTATGGCATGATTAACAACGAGGTGGGTTATATTCACCTGGCTGATTTTACGAGTGGTGCTGCCCGTGAAGTGAAATCGGCATTGGTAGAATTAAAAGAAAAAGGGGCTAAGAAAATTATATTTGACCTGCGTGATAATCCGGGTGGATTGCTGAATGAAGCAGTAAACATCTGTAATTTATTTATTCCTAAAGATGTAAGTGTAGTAAGCATGAAGAGCAAAGCTGCCGACTGGAATAAAACTTACTCAGCCCTTAATACACCCACAGATACCGAAATTCCTTTGGTGTTGCTGACAAGTGGCAGAAGTGCCTCGGCTGCTGAAATTGTAGCAGGTGTAATGCAGGATTATGACAGAGGTGTATTGGTTGGTCAGCGTACTTATGGTAAAGGTCTGGTGCAAACTACCCGACCTCTGTCTTATAATTGCCAGCTTAAAGTAACGACTGCCAAATATTACATTCCAAGTGGTCGTTGTATTCAGGCTATAGATTACAGTCATCGTAATGAAGATGGAAGTGTGGCTAAAATTCCTGATTCGCTTCAGGTTGAATTTAAGACCAAAAACGGTAGAAAAGTAATGGATGGCGGTGGTTTGATGCCTGATATAGCTATTGATAAATACAACTATTCTCAGGTATCTATCAGCCTGGACAGCAAACAGCTTCTTTTTGACTATGCTACCAAATATGCCGCCGAACACTCTACCCTTAAACCTGCCAAAGAATTTAAACTGACTGAAGCAGAATATCAGGATTTTGTGAAATGGCTCAATGGCAAAGATTACGATTATATTACACAAGCAGAACGGGACTTATCAGTACTTACTGCATCGGCTAAAAAAGAGAAGTTTAATGAGGATGTATTGCAGCAGATTAATGCTCTGAAAACTAAACTTTCTCACAGCAAAGAATCTGACTTAGTGAAATATAAAGCTGAAATTAAAGAATTGCTCGAAGCTGAAATTGTATCAAGATATTATCTGCAAGCCGGCGAAACGGAAGCATCTTTTGATAATGATGCCGAATTACAGGCAGCCCTGAAATTATTTCAGGATATGGATAAGTATAAAAAATTGTTGTCAGGACAAAAGTAATTCATTGTAATTAGATTATGTTACAAGCCACAACTCTTGCAAGGGTTGTGGCTTATTTTTATTGTTCTCGGAGAATCAAAGAGAAAATCCGAATTTGTAATTCAAAGTAATCTATGTTAAATGTTAATATGAAAGCTTGTATCTCTTTTTCAAGAATCTTTTTACGACTTGGTTGTATTATCACTTTATTTGTACACAATAATATTTATTCTCAATCAGACTCTACAGAATGTCTTGCTGGAGGCCATGAATATTTCTACTTACTTGATACTGTTACACTTAATAAAATAATAGCATACCATAATGACCTCACAAACCACAAACAACGATTCACAAATCAGCAAGTTAATATTCTTGCTGATTTAGATTCAATGATAGTTAGTCTTTACCACCCTCTTACTACAGATAAACGTATTGATGTAGAGCCTCTCGTATTGTATTATACTAATTATGGAACACTATCAAAGGAAGATGTTTTACGTTTTCTTTCTCAAACGAAGGATAAACTAAAAAAGAATAAACGCTTAACTCATAAACGAATAAAGAAATTACTTACTTTACTATGTTACTGGAAGTCAAGCAAATGGATGCAAAATTATAGTTGGTATAAGAAGAGTTGGTGCAATTTCCATAGTAATATTACACTTTTTTTTCTATTTGATACTTTAGTGGTGAAACGACAAGAGTTATCCTCATATAATTTTGACAAATCAAGTACAAAAGATGAAATTTCTAAAACAGAATCCAGAAAACTCATAGTTTCAAAATTTGAATTTATCAAAGAAAAATATTTTCTACCCAAAGTTTGGGGAAATTATCTGTTTGGGAAAATTTATCCTTTGTGTTGGGTCTTTACTATGGAGAAAAAAGATTTGCCTACCGATTTAAATATGATATTAAGTAAATTTGAATATGACGAGAGTCAATATTGTCGAAAGATTTCCATACAACAATTGAAAATACTGATAACTTTCTTTCAAAATGGTGGATTATTAATTCGTATTCCCAAATATATTTAACTTAAGAGTACTTCAATGTCTGTTATATTTATATCTTAAAGAATCAATATTTTCTGCTTTTTTTCTTGACAAATACTGAAGAAACCGGCTATTAAACATATAACAATCATCATCTACAAAGTCAGAACAACCTGCACAATTATCTAATAAGTAAAAATTGTTTTGATAAACAAAGCTATCTACAGAAATTAATGTATCTCTTAAAATTATTTCACAGGCAGATCTATAAAGAAGGTTGAAATAAGATTGAAATAAAGCCGAGTCAGTATCTTGCTTGGGTATTTCATAAAAAGCATTGAGCAGTTTCCCTGATTTAGATATACTTATTTTTTTTACCTTATTAAGTGTAAAAAATTGTTTTTCTTCAACTCTTATCTCATACTCCTGAAATTCATCTTTTAGCTCTGACATAAAATCTATTTCATTCCTGCAATTTTGCAGACCTACCAACAGTACAAATAATAAATATTTTTTAATCATAGAGAGAAGCTTCGTCTTTGAAGTAAATATAGCTCTCAAGATTCAATAAATATATTTCATAAAAACTTCCAATACTTTCACACAAAGAATGTAACTTTTTGTTTGTTAACACTTTGTCGTCACTTTGAACGAAATCAAAAGGAAATTTTACCTAAAAATATTTTTTTAATTAGTGCTGAGTCTGATTGTCTTAGCCACAACTTTTGCAAGGGTTGTGGCTAATTTTTTTATTTTTGCAGCTTTATTTCAATAAATCAATGAGCTTAATTCTCAGTCTGGAAACTTCTACCTCAGTTTGTTCAGTAGCTTTGCATAAAAATGGCGAATTACAAGGCAATACTACTATTTTTGGTGAAAAAACACACTCTCACTTAATAACAGTGCTGATTGAAAATCTGATAAAGAATTGTGGTTTTCAGCTTTCTGACCTGAATGCAATCGCAGTAGGCAAAGGTCCCGGCTCCTATACAGGTTTAAGAATCGGAGTAAGTACAGCCAAAGGATTATGTTTTGCATTAGAAAAGCCTTTGATAGGTGTAAACACACTTGAAGCTATGGCAAAACAGGTAATTGACTATTATCCAGATAAAGATGCTTATTTTTGTCCGATGATTGATGCCCGACGCATGGAAGTATATTGTGGAATCTGGGACGAAAAAATGAACCTAATAGCTCCAACATCTGCTTTGATTCTGGATGAAACATCGTTTTCTGAATTTTTAGATAAAAAAGATGTTATTTTTTTTGGAAATGGAGCAGAAAAGCTGAAAAAATTGTTACCACATCAGCCTAATGCCAGATTTATAGACAATATTCATCCTGCTGCTACATCAGTGGGATTGCTGGCAAGTCCGATTTTTGAAGAAAAACAATTTGAAGATGTAGCTTATTTTGAGCCGTTTTACCTGAAGGATTTTATAGGCAATATGCTTTCGGCTTCAGAAAAAGCAAAATAACAAGCATGTATGGAAGAAATTATAAACAGAGTAGCTACCAGTAATCTGATTACTTTAGACTTAGAAGATTACTATCATGTAGGAGAAAGAGTTGTATATGATTTAAAAGACAATCTTTTTCATGGGCTTATACTCAAGGAAAAAGATTTTCGTGACTTTCTAAAACAACGTGACTGGACACAGTATCAAGGCAAAAATGTAGCTCTGGTTTGCTCAGCAGATGCCATAGTACCTACCTGGGCATACATGTTGCTGGCTCTGCATCTGGAACCTTTTGCCAATATGGTAGTGTTTGGAGATTTGCAGGCTCTTGAAGATGCTTTGTTCAGGCAGGCACTTTCAAAAATTGATTTACAGGCGTTAGACGGGGCTAAAGTAGTAGTAAAAGGATGCAGTAAATTTCCGGTGCCGGTTTCAGCTTATGTAGAAATTAGTCGGCTTCTCAGACCTGTGGTGCAAAGTTTGATGTATGGTGAGCCTTGCAGTACAGTTCCTTTATATAAAAAAACTAAAAATATTTAAACAAATTAACCTTGATACAACGATGCAAAAATTTGTAAACATTTATACAGAGACCAGCCCTAATCCAAACTCTATGAAGTTTGTGGTAAATTATATGCTTACGCCCAACGATAGCACCTTTGATTTTCCAGAACCTGCTTCAGCCCTACGTTCACCCTTAGCAGTTGCCCTTTTCGGATTAGAGTATGTGAGGCGGGTTTTTATCATGAATAACTTTGTTACTATCACCAAAGATGAAAATGTAACTTGGGATGACGTAATTTTAGAATTAAAACTTTTCCTGAAAGATTATCTTGAATCCAATAAGCCTATTTTATCAGAAAAAGGCATAGAAGAATATAAAACAGAGGTAGATAACACTGAGAATGACCCTGAAATTGTGCAGAAAATCAAGCATTTATTAGACGAGTATGTACGTCCTGCTGTAGAATCTGATGGAGGAGCTATCTCTTTTCACTCATTTAACGAAGGTCAGGTAAAACTCTTATTGCAAGGCTCTTGCAGTGGTTGCCCTTCTTCTACGCTTACATTAAAGGCTGGTATTGAAAATCTCCTGAAAAGAATGCTTCCTGAAGTAACAGAAGTAGTAGCAGAGGGTGTATAAAGACTTTATTTTATGTGACTAAAAAAGACAGGCAGAATCGCCTGTCTTTTTTAATTGAATACATTTTTATGCTTTAAATGATACCAATTCAAAAGTTGTGCTACGTGTTTTAGACTAGACTTGGCAAGTCTTGAGAGATATTTTATAAATTGAGATGGTTTCTCGAGACTTACCAAGTCTTTATTATACGCACTTTGTTTTTTAAGTCGGTAGTACTTTTTTGTATGCCCAAAAAAGTACGCAAAAAGCATTTTTTAAGTATGAGCTATCAATAATGAACTACGGGATGATATTTTACTTATTCAATTCATAGTTCATACCTCATCGTTTATAGTTATTTTTAGGCTAGTTCACACTACTCATCCTGACGGATTACCTGATGGGTTGCCAGGTTTAATATTATTTTTTCTATCTCCGTATAGCCCATTTTGCGAAGTAGCGGGTCATAGTGACTGAAAATTTTTAAATCTTTTTCGGTCGGGGCAGCATTTCTGAACAGCAACAGACTTACCGTTTTCCCAGATATAACCACCCTATCCGGGTTTTTAGAAGTTGCTGACGAGTGGTGAAGAATTTGTTTTTCAGGAATAAAACGGGCTTTATCAGAAAAATAAAAAGCAATTTCCGGCAGAGTGGTCAGTTTATTGAGAATATTGAATAATTCTGGCATTTCGTTTTTCTCTACAATACCATCCATAAACATTTTCTGCAATACATCTTTTATCTCACTCTTGTCTTTTATTTTTTTCAAGACCTGCGTCAGTTTATTAAGCCGTTCTTTTTCTTTATCAAAATTTTCACTATCCATAATAAAATCAGCATCCGGATGGCGTTTCTGCCATACTTTCCGCTGCCATTCCATTGCCGGCTTTTCTTCTATTATAAATATTTCTTTTGATACAGTCGGAGCAGCTTTGTCAGATTTAGGCATTCCCTGATGCAAAACATACCGTTGTATATCTTCTTTCCAGATATTTTTGGTTATCAGGTAATCCTGCATCAGTTTACTCACTGTAATATCAGTGTATTTCTCTGAAAACTCCCCTAACAGGTAGAGTCTGTCAACAGGTCGGGTGAGAGCTACATACAAAGTATTAAGATTTTCGGTGAAAAGTTTCGCTGTTTCCTGCTCATACTGATGGGCAAGAGGAGTCCGGCTCAGGGCTTTATTAACCGATACAGCCACTGAAGGTAAACCCGACTCTTTAAAAAAGGAAGATTCAGTCTCCATTTCCCGCAAATCTGTCCACATCATGGCATTACGATGATGAGAAAATCGCCAGTTGGCAAAAGGTACAATCACCACCGGATATTCTAATCCTTTTGATTTGTGAACAGAAGTAACAGTAACTGCCTGCAAATCGCCGGGAGTACTGATAGAAAGTTTTTCTTTTTTCTGTTCCCAAAATTCCAGAAAGTCTGCCAGATGAGTGCTTTCAGTCAAACTAAATTCCAGTGCTACATCCAGAAAACGATATAAATAGGGAGCCTGCCGGGGCTTTTCCATGAGCTGAAACAACTGAATGAAACGCTCTGTAAGGTCATAAATACCTGACTGTGAAAACCGGAAGCCACTAAACTCGTATTCTTTTTTTTTGAAATAGCTGAAAAAAACACTTAATCTTTTGCTTCTTAATACACGTTCCATCTGGATTTCATCTTCTACATCAGCTTGCTTTTCCAGAATATAACTATGAAACAGATGAAGACACTCATATTTAAGCAAGGTATTAGCAGGACGATGCATAACCTGAAAAAAAGAAATCATAAACCTGACTGCATCTGCTGTAATTAATAGCAGCGAATCAGAAGATACCACCGGTATATCGTGCTCTGATAAAAAAGTAGCTACTTCACGACTGTCTTTGTTATGACGACTCAGTATTGCAATATCCTGAAAATCGTAGCCTTGTTCTTTTACTTCCTGAATGAGTTGTAAAACCCTCGCCAGCATATTTGCCTGAAACAATTGATTTTTGGCAGCAGCAGTTTTTAAAGATTCGGCGGGTTTTATTTCTGCTACAGTCGTATTCACTTCTTCAAAGCCAAGAGGACTGTCAGCAAAAATATTTTCCTGAGGCTTCTCATCTAAAAAGATCGAAAAATCATTATCTGATTCTGGTTTTTGGGCAATCAGTGTATTCACCTCAGACAGATTTTCGGAAGAATCTATAAACTCTAGCCCAACATAGCCCCCCGTTTTGGCATGACCCGGAACACTTTGTTCAAATAGCTCATAGGCATCTGCCAATACAGGCATCTCGCTATCATATAAATCCAGAATAGTTCTGAAAAAATCGTTATTAAAGTTGATAATTTCACTCTTGCTTCGATAATTGGTATTCAGGTTTTCGGCATGAATATGATAATTCAGAGTTTGGTAATGCTCTTGTAGAAAAGAAAACTCATCTGAAGTCTGACGCTGAATCAATCGGGAAAGCCGTTTTTTTGTTAAATCCACAATTTGTTCCATATCTCCACCACGCCATCCATAGATAGCCTGTTTGGCATCACCCACCAACAGGTTAAAATTATTTTTTCCAAGACTGTTTGCTACTAAAGGCAACAAATTATTCCATTGCAAAGAAGACGTATCCTGAAATTCATCAATCAGAATGTGATTATATTTTTCTCCAAGCCGTTCGTAGATAAACGGAACAGGCTCATTAAGCACAATCTGAATTACTTTTTTGTTAAAATCTGAAATATGTACAACATTTTTTTCTGTTTTTACTTCATTCAGCTCTTTTTCTATTTCATTAAGTACCGAAATTTTATAAAGATTTTTATGAATAAGATTTAACAGCACATGCTCTTGCTTTAAGGTTTCAATCATGTTAAATTTTTCAAGCAGCGGTTTTTTAAGGGCTTGTATTACCTCTTTTTGAGATGCCTTTGCCTTTGAGCCACTCCAGTCTTCTTCTTCAAGAGCATTCATAAAGGCGTCTGTCGGAACAGCTGTCATTCTTTCTGTATCTACTGCCAGTTTTTCAAAATACCCGGCAATGCCATTAGAACCTTTATTAAATGACTGTGCATTAAGTCTTTTATTGCTTAAATCATCTACAACTGCCTGAGCTGCTGCCTGAGCCAGGACTTCGAGTTCTGTTATTCTATTTTTAAAGCTCTCCCGGATAGTCATAAAATCCTGTAAACCCAATTGTTTCAGCTTTTTTATAAAATCCAGTACTTTTTCATTTATCAGATTGTCTTTGGCAAAACTTGCCAAATCAGATGGTAGTCGCTTAAAGTCCAACCCTTCTTCTGCTTTTTCGAGAATATACTCTTCGAGTGTATCTGTCAGTAGTTTTTCAGCCTCAGTCCCACCTACTCTGTCAATAAGCCTGTCTATGGCATTATATATGAAATCATTTATATCTAAACTTACTTCATAATTATAAGGCAGTTCCAGTTCTTCTGTGAATGCACTTACTACTTTATTGGTAAAACTATCTATTGTACTTACTGCAAAATCTGAATATTCATGAATAATCCGACTAAAAACTCTTGCTGCTCTTTTTCGGATCATTTCTTCTGTTACAGGCTCTTTGGGGTGAGAAGCGTTGATTTCTGTAATAATCGCTTGCAGCATTTGCCGGTTAGAAGTCTGCTTATCAACTGGTAATGTATCTTCATCAGCAAAGCCATGTAAAGCCGTTAAAATCCGGTCTTTCATTTCGCCTGCAGCATCATTAGTAAATGTAATCGCCAGAATTTGTTTGAAATAATCAGATTTATCACTTGCCAAAGCCAATTTCAGATATTCTTTGGTAAGTGTATAGGTCTTGCCGGAGCCTGCAGAAGAACTGTATATTTTGAATTGTTGCAAGAGGTGTTATGCTTTTAAACAATATCAAAGTTACAAAAAAGCTGCATATTTTATCTATCATCTCAATATATATCCACTTCCCTTAGGCTGAAAATGATTATCAGCAGGTGAATGAGAGAAAGAACTGGTTTTATTCTGAAAAAACTTTACATTCTTACTTTTTTTTGTAACTTTTACCGCTCTTTAATAAGACTTCTACAAGCAATTATTTCATATTATTATACAATATGTTCTGGTTTCATGACTGACCATTATCAGATATTAGGTGTTCCCCGTAAGGCAGATAAGCAGGCAATACGATCAGCGTATAAACGCTTGGCATTTATGTATCATCCTGATAAAAATCCTGATAATCCGGTTGCCGAAGAAAAATTTAAACTTATTAATGAAGCCTATCAGGTCTTATCTGATAATGAAAAAAAAGAAATCTACGACTTACAGCTAACAGATACCCGCAGAGTACTTCCCAGCACAAGCCATTCGTATGAACCTTTTAAACGATGGGACAGGGAAACTTATCGAAGAAATGCTTTTTATAAAGCTCGTTATAATGCCCAGCAAAAATACTCCAGAAAATATCTTATAAAGATTTATACGCTATCTGGTTTGGGGTTGTTAGCTTTTTGGAGTGTGTTGCTTGTGCTTGTGTTTTATTGGAGACATTATCTGGCATCTGAACATTTTAAGAGGGGAATTTCCTTATTTAAGGAAAAAAATTTTTACGAAGCTTTGTATGCATATAATAATGCTCTTGCTGAAGATGAACGATATGCAGAAGTGTATTTTGCCAAAGCAGAATATTATATTGTAGCAAGGCAAAATTATGCAGATGCCCTGTATAATATCGAAGAGGGGATTAAATGCCAACCTAAAAAATTACCTGCTCAGGTTTTGATGCATCGGGCTATCTGCAATTATTACCTGAACAATTACTCTAATGCTATATTGGATCTTGATTCGTTGGTGAAAGACACTAAGTGGCGGGGAGATGCTTATTTTTTCAGAGGAGCTATCCACAACAATCGTCATGAGCAAGTTAATGCCTGTGCAGACTGGTTACAGGCATATAAATTTCAGTCAGATAGTTCATTGGATTCATTAAATACTTATTGCCAGAAAAGTCCTTAATTTATGAAAGATTACTATCAAATACTGGAAATTACGTCTCAGGCAGATAAGCAGGCAATACGATCAGCGTATAAGCGTCTGGCATTTATGTATCATCCTGATAAAAATCCTGATAATCCGGTTGCCGAAGAAAAATTTAAACTTATTAATGAAGCCTATCAGGTCTTATCTGATGATGAAAAAAAAGAAATCTACGACTTGCAGTTTAGACTTTATAACCTTAAGTCATATCAGCAAATCAATCCACCCAATACTGCATTTCAACGCCGAAATGCAGCTTATTATCATGAACGACATTATAACCGTCCCCGCTATATCCGGGAAGAACAACTTTCTAAAATTGAAAAAATAAAAGCCTGGGGTATAGCTACTATCATAATCTTATTTTTTGGTTCTTTCATCGGCATTTTGGGGAACTGGCAAATCAGAAAGACTGCCAATGAAAGATTAGAAGAGGGAATTTTGCTGATGGATGAGGGAGACTGGGAAAAAGCAGATTCCCGTTTTAACGAAGTATTAAATCTTCAGAAAAATCATACAGGAGCTTATTTGCAAAAAGCCCTTTTATATGCCGATAAATACCATCTTCCTAAACATGCTTGTTATTTTTTAGATAAGTCAATAGAACTTTCTGAAAAACCCAGTGCATTTATGATAATGAAAAGAGGAATATGTCTGTATAAATTAAAAGATTTTGGGGCTGCTTTTACTGACTTTGCCAGAGTAATTGATGACGTTGATGTAACTGATAATGAATCATTTCTAAAGACTCAATCCCACTTCTATCTTGGATTAAGCCTTCATAAACAGGATGCACAACTTCATCGTGAGCAAATCTGTAAGGAATGGAAAATAGCAGCCCAACATGGTCTTAAAGAAGCTGCTGATTCTCTTCAAAGTTTTTGTAATCCATAAAAAGCTCCCGGAGATTAGTTTGTGAAAGGAAAAATAACAGGTGAGAGAAGTAAAAATTTAACTCCGGGAGCTGACCGCTTTTGTGATTTTTAGTTTTCTTCCAGAATTTGCTGTACCAATCCTAAAATTTGTGAAGCCAGCAATTCAGATTCTTTCTGACTAAGAGCCAAAGCAAAATAATCATCCATAGTAAGCTCATTTACAGGCTTTTGTTGCAACTGATGAGGTATGTTTTGTTTGATATCTAAAGCAAGCGACTCAATTCTTTTGAGGGCTTTGTATTCTCTGAAAACTTGCGATATATGTTGCATAGGAGTAAAATGTAATTTTGAAAATATCAGGCTACATTTCCGAAGAATTCCGAAGCCTGTATAATTTCAGTAAGTGAGATACTGCCTTCCATCCGGTCAAGTAAGCCCCCATATTGTTTCCATTTATCAAGCAGATAGCGATATTTTTCTTTGCCGGTTTGTATAAAAGTACTGTCTGGTTCCGTTTCAAAAAAATATAAATCATAGGGTTCTACTTTTTGAATTCCGACAAACAAAAAACTTGCCCGGCAATTTTTTAATTCTGGCATTGCCTGATATATACCATCCATATAAAAAGCTGCCTGACGATCATAATCATAACGACTACACGATTTTACAAAATCGTAGTAGGTTCGGGTAGCAGTCGTTTTATAATCTATCACTACAAATTTATTTCTTGATAAATCAGGCATGAAAGCATCTAATTTGGCTTTGCACTCCAGTTCAGTGACCGGGTCAGTAAAAAAAACAGGTTGTTCTTTTTCAGATTTTTCAAGAAGGAATTTACATATTTTATTATTTAATACTTTTTTAGAGAGCAACTCCAGTAAATTTGTATCTGTATCCTCCGGAATAATTGTTTCTTTTTCTGGTTCCAGTAAGGTCTCATGTAGTGTAGATCCAAATGCCACTGCTTTTTGAGGAAGTTTAAAACTTTGCCCCAGCAACTGTGCTTTTAAACGTGATAAATCCGAGTTAGAAACCCGTTTAATTTGTCTGTAATCCATATTAGTTCTATGGTTAAATTTTTTACTTACAACTTTTAATTTGCTTGATTTCTACTGCTTTCAAAGCACAACTCCTTCTGGTCGGAAACGTAATGCCACATAATTTTCATCAATTGCAACTTGTGATACGCTCTCAAATCCTGCATTTTCTATACTTTCAAGAGCTTTTTCCACCCCTTTCTGAATTTCTTTCGGAAAAGCTATCCAGAAAATAGCATCATATTTCAGGTATTTCAATACCGAAAAACTGAGTTCATTAATTTCCTGTGGATTTTGTACGAAAACCTGCACAAAATCAAACCTGTCTGAACGGACATTGCTGTTTTTGTCAAGTATAGTCTTAATGTTTTCTTCTCCCAGTCTTTCAGTATAGCCTGAAGGAGAATTAAGAATCAGGGCTTTATAGTTTTCCCGGTAACGAAGTTTTTTTGCAATCATCTCTTCCATAATTTTCAGATAGGTCATGAGCTATAATTTTTACTCTGGTCGTGGCAGAGCTCTAAAGCAGGTAAGTGCTTCAGGATGGCTTGACACAAAGTTTTTGATTTCTTCAAAGTTTTCTCTGGTATTATTCTCAGGCGTAAACTTAATTACATGAAATACCCAGCCGGCTTTACTGGTTACTTTTTCCATTGTAGCACTAATAACCTGTGTAGCCAGTGGAATACGTTTTACAGCCAGATTATCTACCATGTTCATAAAATTATCTTTAGAACTGGTACGGAATACAATAGTACCCACAATGTCATTTTCATCCACAAAAATTGCCTGTACTACCGTTTCAGGTTCTTTATACAAATCCGAAAACAGCACTCCTTCTTCAAGTCTGTAGTTAAGAATACGAAGTTTAAGAGTATGGCTTTTTTCCTCACCGTTACAAATAAAATAGCCTTTGGTTTTTTCTACCATACAACGCCAGTCACAAGGTTGAGCAAACATCCGGATTCCTTCCACGGGATCTATTTTAAAAGCATCCGGCAATTCTATAGGCTTGCCAGTGATGCGGTTGATAATCTGAATTTGGTCTGTAGGTTCATTAGCACCTGCAATAAAAATTTCATTATGCTTATTCATAGTATGGATTTTAATAGTGTGGATTATTGAATTTTCCCTTATCAGGCTCTTACCTCTTCTTCATTTTCAATAATTCGGAGGCAGACTTCTTTGGCTTCAGGTTCAATAAAATCAGGATGAGCTAGCCCAAAAGCATGACGTACAAAACTTACCTGAGCTGCCTCAAATTCTTCGGCAGTTGCCATTTTGTGCATACCTTCCCCAATCATTGCCTCTACCAACCATTGTTTGATTTGCTTGTCACTGTCTGTAAATTCATGCCCATAGCCGAAAATGTAACCGGTTTTAAAAATTTCGGCTTGTCTTTCATAAATTCTGGCAATCCAGAACCCGGAGCGGTGTTTGATGAAGATTGGTTTCATATCTGTAACTTATTTTAAAGCCTTGTGCAATTATTACGATTCAAATATAGAATATTTATTTTTATTATACAAGAAAAATTATATAAAATATTAAAAAAAATAGCTCTATATAATAAAAGTAGTGTACCCAGATTTTATATCCTTTCATTATAGTTACATCTAACCATCAGAAAAATATCTTATTCAACAGGTCCGATTTTCATTACTGTACATTTACATTTAAAAATTCACCATAAACATCTGATTACTAAACACTTAAACATTAAAAATTACTCACAAACATATTATGATAAAATGTCAGAAAAATTAATTGATACCTACTCAAAATCAACCTGTCTATACCGTTTGCCTTAATGCTTTTATCTGTAACTGACTTTTTGTATTTTTGGCAAAAGCCAGTTGTTATTTACATAAGTCTTTTCTTCATTTTATTGTCTGGTTCATCCGGAAGTTCCCTATGCAAAAAATTGCTAACCTTTGTGGAATAGTCATTTTATTAATGATGAGCTTCTCAGTAAAAGCTTCACATATTGTGGGAGGAGAAATAGTATATAAATTTATCAGCAAAGACAATAGTTCTAATCCCTACCATTACCGAATCACTTTTAATATTTACATAGACCAATTCAGTCAGGCGGTACAAAACAATCCTCCTGGCATTACTTATGGCATTTATAATGCAGGCACCAAGAAGCTCATTACACAAGCCTTTCTCAGTAATCCTTTCAATGTTCCCTTGATTCGTCCTAACCTTCCACCGGGTTGTAATGTGGGTTCCATTTCCAGTTTTGGCGTATTTGTTTATACTTTTACAGCAGATGTCAACCTGCCTGAATCACCGCAGGGTTATAATATTATTTATCAACGGTGTTGCAGAAACTCCGAAATAGTCAATATTTTCAATCCCGGAGGCACAGGCAATACTTTTTTTGCCTATATAGGTCCTCCTCAATATGCCAATAACTCTCCTCAGTTCAGTGAATTTGCACTGCCAAGTATGTGTGTAAAAGATACAAATACTTTTGTAAATAACGCTTATGATGTGGATGGCGACCGCCTTGAGTATCGTTTTGTTACTCCTTATACAGGAGGAAATCAGGGAAATCCGGCTCCCACCCCTCCTAATGACTATCCTTCGGTGGGGATAGTTACTTACGGAACAGGTTACAGTGTCAGTCAACCTTTTGGCAGAACAGGATTTGCAAGTATAAGCTCTACCACTGGTGTTACTACTTTTGCTTCACCCAATACAGGTAATTTTATTGTGGCAGTTCAGATTAATGAATACCGGAATCTGGCAGATACAGCAGAAGTATTGGTAGGTACTGTTATTCGTGAGTTACAAATTTTAGTGGCAGACTGCCCTGTCAATAAACCACCGGCTTATTCTTCGTCAAATACCACAAATACTGTATATGAAATCTATGCCGGACAAAAGCTGTGTTTCGACGTAAATATTACAGATGCAGAAGGTGATTCTGTATTTTTAGCAGCTTCCGGCGAAATTCTGGATGGCACTAATGGCTATACAGGTACAAAAGCTACCTTCCCCAATGCTGCCAGCAAGCGAACTTTAAGCTCACAATTCTGCTGGCAAACTGATTGCACCACTCCCGGAAGAGATTATTTTGTGACTATCAAAGCATCCGACAAAGGCTGCCCCCCTAAAACCAATAATATTATTTATACCCTCAGGGTTTTAGGGTTTAAGAAACAACCCAAAATTACAGGCAGCTCTTCGGTTTGTCCGGGTGTGAAAGGTGTAGATTATGTGGCTGAAGGCAGACCGGGTTATACCTATCAGTGGAAAGTAACAAGAGGCACTCTGGTTTCCGGACAAGGAGGACAGGCTATTAAAGTAGATTGGCCCTTTAGTCCACCGGGGGTAGATGGGGAGGTAAGTGTAATTGTTACATCTCCTTATGGCTGTGTTTCAGATGAAGTAAAACTCAAAGTCAAAATCAATAAAACCCTTACCCCGCCAGCCCCGGAGGGAGAAGATACCCTATGTTTTTACGAATCCAAAAAAGTATGTGATTACAATATTCTTTACACAACTGGTTCACAATATTACTGGAGTATAAAGGGAGGGAAAATTATAAGTGGAGGCAACGGCTTAAATAGTGTAAAAGTAAGCTGGGATACCCTAGGAACGGGCTTGCTCTGGGTACGGGAAACCAGTGTGCAGACAGAAATTTGTGAAGGTTTATCTGACACTCTAAGAGTTATTATTCACCCTTCCCCTGATTCTACCTTACTTATTCAGGGCAATCTTATTCCTTGTGAATTTTCAACAGGCAGTATCTATAAGTTATCTGGATTACCCAACTCAAAATACAAGTGGACGATTACTGGCGGAACCATTACTGCCGGACAAAATACCAATACAATTACAGTAACATGGGGAAAAACAGGGAAAGGACAACTGACTGTTCTGGAGACTTCTGAATTTGGCTGTGTAGGCAGAACTATTGTTGCTAGTCCGACTATCAGCCCATTACCAATTCCCAGTATCAGCGTCAATAATTTTAATATCTGCCCTCAAAATCTAGCTGGCAGAACCTATACCGCTACAGGGTTTCCTAACTCAACTTTTAACTGGATAGTCACAGGCGGAAATATTACAGCAGGGCAAGGTACGGCTACTGTCACCATCAACTGGCTGCCGGGAAACATTATTCGTACTTTACAAGTTACTGAAACTACAGACAAAGGTTGTTCCGGAAATGCAGTAAATGTACCTTTATATTATGATCCATCCTCTTTATCTATCAGATACGTTACTATTCAGCCAGGTATTGGTCAGGACAGCATTATCTCATTAGAATATCTTATGGAGTCAGTATCTTCTTTCCCGATTACAAACCGAGTCAGTATCAACCGACGGAAACTGGATGATAGTAACTGGCAGACCATAAAAAATGATCTGCTGCGAACTGGTACTAATTTTACTGATAGCCCTTTGCCAACCTCTACTACCATATTTGAATATAAAGTAAGTGGTGTAAATGCCTGTGGCTTTACTATAGAAAGTCTGCCTCATAATTCAATACTACTCACAGGGCAGGGAGATGATAGTTCTGCAATAACGCTTAGCTGGAATAATTATAAAAACTGGACTAATGGCGTAAAAGAATATCAGATTTGGCGAAAACTCGACCGCTCTGCCAGTTTTGAATTATATGCAACTGTAAGTGGCAATACATTTCAATTTACGGCTAAAAATGCCAAAGATGGCTTTTTACATGCCTATAAAATTAAGGCTATCGAACAGGGAGGTACTGGTTTTTCGTGGTCAAATACTGCTTTTATTGAATTCAGACATAAACTATTGGTATATAATCTGGTTACTCCTAATGCTGACACAGACAATGACCGATGGTATATTAAAAATATTGAACTTTTTCCTGAAAACGAGGTAGTCATTTATAATCGCTGGGGCAGAGAGGTTTATAGAAAAAGTAACTATAATAATGATTTTACTGCACAGGATTTCAGCAATGGGACTTACTTTTATTCTTTGAATGTAAAGACTTATGATTTTACTAATACAGAAAGCCGGATTACCGGAAAATTTAACCCTGTAACAGAGCAATATCGAGGATGGCTTACAATCATGAAATCGCACTAACTGGATTCTATTTAAAAATAGGTAAGAAACATTGGAAAAATTATGAAGTTACTATACAGGAGAACACTTTTTACATCATTTTTATGATAAAAAATAAATTTTCGGAAGGCTCTCCTCTCTTTAAAAACTACTTCTACAACAACATTATATCTCAATCAAGGTGATTAAACTTAACTCACTATCATAAAAAATTACACTAACTCTGTTTTAAAATATAAATGAAAATATATACCAAGACCGGTGATGCAGGACTAACTTCTCTGATTGGCGGGACAAGAGTTCATAAATCACATATACGAATAGAGACCTATGGCACAGTAGATGAACTGAACTCGTTTGTTGGACTTCTTAGAGATCAGCCTGTTAATGAAAAGCGTATTGTTTTTTTGGCAGAAATTCAGGAAAATCTTTTTACTATAGGGGCTTTGCTGGCTGCCGATCCCGAAAAAAATAAAATGAAACTTCCGGAAATAGTGGAAGAAGATATACACAAACTTGAAAAAGAAATAGACCAAATGGATGCCCTATTACCTGAAATGAGGGCTTTTGTTTTGCCAGGAGGACATCAGTCTGTTTCTTTTTGTCATATAGCCCGTACTGTTTGCCGGCGAACCGAGAGACTTGTGATAGCCCTTTCAGAAAGTGAGTATCCGGTAGAAGCATTAATTATCAAATACCTAAACCGATTGTCAGATTATCTTTTTGTATTAAGCCGTATGATGTCGCAGGAACTTGAAGTTGAAGAAATACCCTGGAAGCCTCGTAAATAACACCTATTTTTTCTTTTTGGAGGCTTTTGCCATTTGGCTATAAGCCTCTAAGAACTGACTGGCAACTGACTGAATGTCATACAATTGTTTTACTATTTTATTACCATTTTCTACCAGTTTTTGTTGCAAGGTTTTATCCTGTAAAACTTTTATCAATCCTGTGGCTGTACTTTTGGCATCTACGGTTGTAACAATACCCGCTTCAAAATCTTTCACTTCTTCAAATAAGCCTACATGGTCTGAAATAACTACAGGTGTCTGTGCTGCCATTGCTTCTACTACAGTCATTCCAAAGTTTTCGGAATAAGAACTCAAAACAAATACTTCTGCATTGTAGTAAGCTGCCAGTTTATGGTTGCCATCCAGCATTCCTGTAAAAAATACAAACTCTGTCAGATTGTGTCCCTGAATCTGTTTTTTCAGAACTTCACCATATCCGTCATTATCAGGTCCGGCAATAACAAGTATTCTGTCAGGAAAATGTTGATGAACTTCAGCAAAAGCATCTATCAGGATATCCAATCCTTTTTTATAATCTACTCTGCCGAGAAACAAAATATAAGACTTGTCTTGCAGTTGTGGAAAAGAGGCAGCAAAAGGAGATAAATTGCTGATATTTTCAAAATTACGCAGGTTAATAGCAAGCGGAACTATCAGATTACGACTATGAAGGTGAAGAAAATCGGTTACTTTTCTTTGTTCATCTTGGGTTGTATAGTGAATCAGAGTAGCTTTTTCTAAATTCTTTTTGGTAAATAACTGATAATACAACTTTTTGACATTAGTTGATTTCAAGTTGATAGTTTCAGGATATAATGCTCCCTGTGGTGAAATGACATAAGGGATATTGTACCACCGACACACCGTTGCAGCTGCCCAGGTTGTAAAATTCCATACAGCTGTAATGTGTACTACATCATAATTTTTAACATGGCGAAGCAGCCAAAAAAAAAGAGTCGGTGAAAAATTATAATGTAAATATCCGTAATACTCAAAATACCTGACAGGTACACCCGCCTGCTTAATCCACTGATTCACTGGAATATCTTCACGGCTTTCGAGTCCGGCATTGGTACTGATTACTTCAATATCAGCATTTTGCTCTTTAAAGGCATTGCAAAGCAGGTAAAGAAACTGAACTGTACCTCCCAGATGTGTTGCAGGAAAATAAGACGGAGTAACATGAAGGATTTTCATTGAAATATATTGTTGCAAAATATCTGTGATGGAAGGCAGCTTTACAGAGTTTGCAACAGACTTTTGATTTATGCTTTTTCGACTAATATTTTATTATTTTCTATCCGAATAACTCTGATTGCTACCCCCGCATCCAGAAAATCACCTTGTGTATGTACTTCTAAATATTGGTTATTGAATTCAGCTTTACCGGCAGGTTTTAGTTCTGAAATAGCAATACCTGTCTGACCCACCTCCGGCAAAATTCTTTCTTCTTCATTAACCCTGCTGCTAATAGTATTTTTCAGGGCAAACCGACTCCAGGTTTTAGCAGAAAAACCATAATACAGCAACCCGACTAAAATTAAACCAAATATTCCTAAAGTTACAAAGCCAGTTTCTGCCCCTAACTGTCTGAATATAAAATAGATAGAAATCACTCCCAGTAAAAATCCTACTACCCCAAACCAGGTAGTTCCCGGTATAAGCAGCACTTCTATTACCAGCAACAGTATAGAAATAAACAAAAGAGAAATCAATATTACTGCTGACATAGTAAAAAAATTAAGTATTTCATTTCCAGAGAAAGCAGAGATGTTATTACTGCTTTCTCTGGATGTCTAATCAATTAGTTCCCAATACTTTGTACAATTCTTCAAGTTTAGGTGTAAGTACAATTTCTGTCCGGCGGTTTTTACGTCTGGCATCATCTGTTTTAGCAGGATTAACCGGATGAAACTTGCCTTTGCCAGCAGGTGTGACCTGTTCAGGATCCATGCCGCCATCTATAAGTGTTCTGGTAACCGATGTAGCTCTTAATACACTTAAATCCCAGTTATCTTTTATGCCGGCAGTACCCGCAGCCAAAGGTACATCATCTGTATGACCTTCTACCATTACTTCAATATCAGGTTGATTCCTTAGCACGCCTGCCAGTTTCTTGAGAGCGTCAACTCCACGAGGGTCTATGGCATAGCTACCTGACCGAAACAAAAGTTTTTCCTGCAAAAGCACATACACTCGTCCGTTACGGTTTTCTACGGTCAGTTCTGTACTGTTAAAACCAGTTAAGGCGTTTGATACTTTATTTTTGAGGTCTTTCATGGCTTTGTCCCGATCAGAAATCATTTTTTCCAGTTCCTGAATCCGGGCTTGACGTTGCTCAAGTTCTGCTTTGGCTGCCTGCATTTTCTGTTCCAGCTCATTTACTTCTTTCTCCCTGCGGGCTAAATCACTGGAAAGTTTTCCGGCTTCTGCATTACCATTAGCAAGCAATTGATTATATTGACGTTGGAGGCGGTCATACTTATCAAATAAATCATCTGTCAGACGCTTGTTTCTTCTATAAAGAGAATCCACATTCTGATAATCATCTTTCAGACGGGTAAGGTCTCTTTGCAGGTCTTGTGTACGTAAAACAAGTTTATCCCTGTCTCGGCTGAGCGAATCAGCACGACGTTCGGCTTTATCACGGGCTTCAGAGGCTATATCATAGTCTGTTTTTAATTCCTGGTATTTTACTGCTCTTACACAAGACGAAAAAACGAGTATGCCTGCCAGTAAAAAATAAGTAAATGTTTTCATAATCATAAAAAGTTGGTTTCAAGGTTATTTTATCTTTCCAAAAATGCGTTCAGCGGTATAATTAATTTTATAAATAAAATCCAGATAAATTTTTTCGTTTTCAGTTGAGGGAGCATCACTGCTTTCACGCATTTGTGAAACAAGTGTTATTACAGATTTAATAAAAGTAGTAAGTGTTTGTAACTGTTCATTCTTAAAATTTTTTTGTTCTTCAAATAGCTCAGCTTTCTCTGTTAACAGATTTATTCTCTCTTCCAGCATTTTTACTTTCTCTGTCATATCCAAACTTCCATTTCCACTTTTCATAACCGGAAAACCTGAAGTATGCGTTACCTCATTTTGATAGGTAAGAATAGCTATAGGTGACAGACCAAACTCTGCGGCAATCTGTTCCAGTCGTTCTACTGTCAATTGAATTAATCCTCTTTCCAGCTTACCATAATTATTTTGAGACAATCCAAGTTTATCTGCCATAAACTGCTGTGTCAAACCTTTTTGTACCCTGATTTCCCGAATAGCTTTATAAATATTCTCAGTCATATATTTAGTTATCATTATTCAGCATAAGCAGGGTAATAACTATCCCAATGTATGATGGCATTTTCACCCAATTTAACTCTCATTATATGCCTTTAACACATTTTCCCGCAAGATACTTCCTGTTTCTGAACAAACAAAAGCCATCAAAGCTGCCAGGTCTTCAGGTTTTACCCACTTATTTGTGTCTGCGTCAGGCATGGCTTTGCGATTAGCAGGTGTATCGATAGTGCTGGGCACAATTACAGTGGTAGTTACATTTTTACTTTTGCCGGCAGCATTCATCAGTTCTGAGAGTTTAAAAATCAGAGACTTGGATAAACTGTAAGCCACCATATTTTTACCAGCTTCTGCCTGCAGGGCAGGTCGGGCTCCAATAAAAATAATTTTTCCGCCTTCGGATTGTGTCAGCATATGCTCAAAAACCGGCTGTGCCAGAAAATAAGCTGTCAAAAAATTAATTTTATACATTTTTTCCAGAGCCTCACCATCAGTTTCAGCAAAACCACCCATTGCAAAACCACCTGCCAGCAAAATCGCAGCATCTATGGTTTTATATTTCTCAGTTATATCTTTTACAAACTTACGGCAATCTGATTCGTTGGTTGCATCAAGTTCATAAACATCTATATTGTCAGTTTGAGGAAGTTGTGTGCCTTTCTCAACCGTAGCTATCAGATGATAGCCTTCGGCAACAAACTTTTTTACTACAGCCTGCCCCAGTCCGCCGGCTCCACCTGTAATGAGCAAATTTTTTGTCATGTTATATATTAAAGTTAGAAAATGCGAGTTACAAACTTTTTAAATTTTCTGAAAACTATTTTTCCTGCTTGAAAGCTAAAGTATAAAGCCTAATTTTGCAGAAAAAATATAACCATGATTCAAAGAATTCAATCTGTTTTTTTGCTGGCGGTAGCTGTTTTAATGATAGCCCTATTGTTTGTACCCATCTGGGGAAAAAACAATGGTTTTTTTATAAAAGAGGGAGGACAACCAGTAACAGTAGGCGAGGGGGTTACACTTACAGCCTGGTATATCAACTATACTCACACTGGCAAAACTGACAGCCAGCCCGTATATTATATTGGTATTTTGGCTATCGTTACTGCCTGTGTAGCCGGATATTCTATTTTCCAGTACAATAATCGTCGTTTACAAATGATAGTTGGAGCAGTCAACTCTTTTCTGATAGCTGCTACAGTTTCTGCTATGCTGATTGCTTCAAATTCGGCAAGAGGCTTGTTTAGTCCCTCCGTGCAAGGAGATTTTCTGATTGGTTTTTATTTGGGCTGGGGTGCTTTTGTGTTTAATATTCTGGCTAACCGTTTTATTCGTCGTGATGAAAGATTAGTACAATCTGCTGACAGAATACGGTAATTTTCTATGATGAAATTACTTGGCATAGTAGAAGCTCTGGAAGGCAAAACTGATAATGAACGACTTGACATCATTGTCAGTTACCTTGATAACTGGGGAGTAAAATATCAATTACTTCCTTACCTTTCAGGTACTAACCTGGTTATAAAAGCTCAAAAACTTCCTTCTATTGGCATTAGTTGTCATTTTGATGTAGTTTCAGGAAGTCCCGGAGCCAATGACAATGCTTCTTCTATTGCAGTAACTCTGGAACTTATCCGACGTAATCATCAAAAGCCTTTTCTTAATACAGGATTACAATTTTTTATATTTGACGAAGAAGAAAGTGGGTTGAGAGGTTCTAAAGCTTTTATTCAAAAGTATGGAACCGAGAATATGGAAGGACTTATCAATCTGGAAATGGTGGGTATGGGTGATAAACTGGCACTCTGGGAACTGAACGAAAATAGCACAGGCAAACTACTGGATACTTTTGAGTTTCAGGCAATGAAAATGGGAGTTTACACACAACGTTTTGATAAGATAATTACCAATTCAGCCGACCATGTCAGTTTCAGGAAAGCAGGATTGAATGATTGTTTTACGGTTACCTGCATTTCTACTGAAGACCTTATCACAGCTTATCACTTTTATAAAGCTCAGGAGTTTGATGTAGATGAACATATATTAAGAGAAATTATTTCGCAGGCACCTCTGTTCAGACATTATCATCAGCCTACAGATACCAGTATTCATCTTTCCGAAAAATCTTTGGTGATGACTGCTAATGTTATATGGGAAACTCTGAAAAAAACAGATAGACCTGACTTTCTCTGATAATTAAAATCAATTGTTTAATAGCTGAATTGTTTAATTGTTAAGCCAATGGGAGTTGAGGACAAAAAAAAGTAAGAAAATTCGTTTAGTGATGTAAACTACTTACAAATGATAAATAAAACTGTTCCGAACTCACATTAAACCTTTAACCATTACACAATTTAACAATAAATCAATCAAGAATGCTTTTTAGCCCCAGAGTAGTAGCTTTTTTGTTAGCTGCGTGTGTAGCTATCATTACTACTGCTTTTTTGTCTTTAGTCAAAGATATTACTATTGTAGCACTCATAGTAGCATGTGCACTATCATTTTCTTCAAGTTTTTTGCTTGTCTATCTGTCTTTGGAGTTTCTGGTTTTCAGGGAAATTAATAAGATTTATAGCATTATTGAACGTTTAAAACAACAGGATTTTAAAATTTCCAAAAAGAAAATAGGAGCTAATCTTAATCCACTTAAAGCTCTGAATGCAGACATTACAGCGTATGCCCGCAAAAAAGAACAGGAGATAGATGAACTTAAAAGGCTGGAGGTATATCGTCGGGAATTTCTGGCTGATGTTTCGCATGAGTTAAAAACACCTATATTTTCAGCCCAGGGCTTTATTCACACCCTGCTTGAGGGGGCTGCTGAAGAAAAAGAAATCAGAGAAAAATTTTTGCTCAAAGCTGCCAAAAATCTGGATGGACTCAGTGAATTGGTACAAGACTTACTGACGGTTTCACAGATGGAAAGTGGGGATATACAGATGAAGTTACAAGAATGTGATTTGTATGAAATTACTCAGGAAGTTTTTGAAGAAATGGAAGACCTTGCCGGAAAGAAAAAAGTTTCCATAGGTTTCGAAAAAAACTCGGATTATCCGACTTCTGTAAAAGCAGACCGTTTCCGGATGAAGCAGGTAATGAGTAATCTGGTAGAAAATGCCATTAAATATGGCAACGAAGAAGGTAAAGTAAGAGTAAGTTTTGCTGAAGATAAAGACAGCGTTGTAGTATCTGTAAAAGATGACGGACCTGGTATTGAGCCTGAACACCTCAAACGAATTTTTGAGCGTTTTTACCGAATCGAAAAAAGTCGTTCAAAAGATAAAGGTGGAACCGGATTAGGGCTTGCCATCGTAAAGCATATTGTAGAAGCCCATAAATCAAAAGTAATTGTAGTCAGTAAAATTAAAAAAGGGACAATTTTCAGCTTTAAACTCGAAAAATTTAAGGCTTAAAAACACATGCTTCCTATTTCTCTGTCTGTCACAAACATTATGCAGCAACCGTCTGTGTAATTCATGGCAAATACAGCATTTTTTTCACAACTTGCCATTTGGTTCTATAAATTTTCTAACTGCCATTATTCGATGAAAAAAGTTTTATTATCCATTGTCTGTATTGCTCTTTTTGTTTCAGCATTCAGTCAGAATCTACAATCACCTGAGCAATTTCTGGGCTATAAGCTCGGCAGCCGGTTTACACTCTCCGAAACTGCTCATGCCTATTTTAAGTATGTGGCTTCCACTATGCCCAACCGGGTAAAATATCAGGCTTACGGCAGTTCCTACGAACATCGTCCTTTGGGTGTATGTATAGTAGCCAATGATGCCAACATGAGCCGGATAGAAGAAATCCGTAATTCTAATCTGATACGTGCAGGACAAAAAACGGGTACTCCTCTTGCCGACCAGCCTGCCATTCTATACCTGAGCTACAATATACACGGTAACGAAGCAGTTTCAACTGAAACAGCCATGCAGGTTTTATATGATTTGGCTATTCAAAAAGACACTAAAATTCAATCTTATCTGCAAAAGACTGTAGTAGTTTTAGACCCATGCCTTAACCCCGACGGACACGACCGTTATGTAAACTTCTATACACAGGCTGTAGGTAAACAGTTTAATGCTTCTCCGTATGCCCGTGAACATCGTGAGCCTTGGCCCGGTGGTCGTTTTAACCATTATATTTTTGACCCCAACCGTGACTGGGCATGGCAAACACAGAAAGAAACGCAGGAACGTATTGCTTATTATTACCAATGGATGCCACAGGTACATGCTGATTTTCATGAAATGGGTGCCAGCTCTCCTTATTTCTTTGCTCCCGCAGCCAAACCTTATCATGAAATTATTACGCCCTGGCAACGGGAATTACAAAATGCTATCGGAGCAAGTGATAAAAAATATTTTGACGAACGCCACTGGCTTTATTTTACCCGTGAGGTTTTTGATTTGTTTTATCCAAGCTACGGTGATACTTACCCAACTTACAATGGTGCTGTAGGGCTGACTTATGAGCAAGGTGGCTCTGGTTTTGCAGGTCTGGCAATTGCCCGTAAAAACAATGGTGATACCCTCACCCTTACCGAACGGATTTCTCATCATTATGGAACCAGTATTGCAACTCTTGAAGCCCTTGCCAATAATTCAGAAAAAGCTGTAAAGAATTTTGAAAAATATTTTGCAGATGCCCAGAAAAGCCCGGCTGGAGAATATAAAACCTATATTTTCAAGGCAAAAAACAAGGAAGGTAACCTGCAAAATCTGTCAGAATTTCTGGACAGACAAAAAATCAAATACAGTTATGCTGCTGAGGGGAGAGCCTTAAATGGTTATAGTTATCAAAGTTTTAAGCCTGAGGGTTTTAGTCTGGAAAACGGAGATTTGGTAGTGAGTGCCTATCAGTCGCAAGCCAATCTGGTAAAAGTGTTGTTTGAGCCTAAGGCTGTGTTAGAAGATTCTGTCACGTATGACATCACTGCCTGGTCTATCCCTCTTGCATATGGTATAGAAACTTTTGGCTTAAAAGAAAAACTGGTCGTAAAAACTTCCGACAAACCTTCTCAGCTTTCTTCAACTAATTCTTTATCAAAGCCTTATGCTTATATTGCAAAATGGAGTAGCGTACAAAGTTTGCAATTTCTTTCGGCATTACTTTCAAAGCAAATACAGGTACGTTATTCAGAAACTGCATTTGAAGCAGACGGACAAAAATATGAAGCAGGTACTTTGGTAATAACCCGTTCGGGCAACGAAAAATTTGGCGATAATTTCGATGCCATTCTTAAGGCAGAGGCAGAAAAAGTACAAATCAGGCTTGCTGGTATTGCCTCTGGCTCGGTTACACAAGGCAGTGATTTGGGCTCAGAAAAAGTACATATTATCAAAGCACCACGGGTAGGTATCGTTGGGGGAACAGGCATTTCACCTACAGGATTTGGTGATGTATGGCATTATTTTGACCAGCAAATCAATTATCCTGCGACTGTAATAGATGGAAGCTATTTGGGCAGTATAGATTTTTCAGATTTTGATGTATTGATATTGCCTTCAGGCAGTTATGGCAACATTCTCAGCGAAAGTCGTCTGGAAACTCTAACAGAATGGGTAAACAAAGGAGGCAGACTTATTGCTTTGGAAGGAGCTGTATCATTTCTTGCAGGAAAAAATGGTTTCGACCTGAAGAAAAAAGAAGAAAAGAAAGAAGACCCCAAAGCTGACAGTTATGAGTTTTTGAAAGAATATGGCAAACGGGAAAGAGAAGCTTTGTCAGAAGACATTCCGGGAGCTATTTATAAAGTAGATATGGACAATTCTCACCCACTGGCGTTTGGTTATGGCAAAAGCTTCATGGTATTGAAAGGCTCTCCTACCCCATATCAGTTTTTGCGTACCGGCAACTGGAATGTGGGTATTCTGAAAACCAATAATTATGTAAGTGGTTTTACGGGCAGTAAAACCAAAGCCAAGCTGCAAAATTGTGTAGTTTTTGGTGTACAGGATTCAGGCAATGGCAACATTATTTATATGACTGACAGCCCAATTTTCCGGGGTTTCTGGTATAATGGTAAGTTACTGTTTGGAAATGCTGTATTTCTGGTAGGAAATTAAAATTCAGTTGCATTTTCAGGTTATCTGAATGATTGCAATTGTTCAGATAACCTGAAAATAAACTTTTCTAAAGAGAATAACCAGAACACTAAAAGTTATTGTAGAATGACATAAGACATTTTGGAATATAAATAACTTTCTTTGACAGACACTTTTATCTTAAAACAATACAAGTCTCTGTTATTCGTCTGGTTAGGAAATCAGCCATCGTTCATGAACCGCTTGCATATTTTTCAGGCATATTTTATTAATTTTCTGAAGCTCATACGCTTTCAGAATCTTTTTATTATTGCCCTTACCCAATATCTGGTAAGACTCTTCCTGATTGGTCCAAAAGGTGAGTGGCTGAGTAATTTGCTGGACGAAAAGATGTTTTGGCTAACCAGTTCCACCCTTCTCATGACAAGTGCCGGCTATATTATTAATGACTATTACGATATAAAAATTGATACAATCAACCGTCCTGATGAAGTAATAGTAGGTAGAATATTACGAAGACGTTGGGTACTTTTTATCAATATTTTATTAAATATATTGGGTATTTTTATTGGGTTTTATCTTAGTTTTACGATAGGTATTATTAATTTTTCGGCGGGTTTTTTTCTCTGGCTTTACTCTAATCAACTCAAACGCTTGCCATTTATTGGCAATCTTACACTTGCCGGACTTACAGCGGTGGCTCTTCTGGTGGTGTTAGCTTATTTTCCGGCAAATCATCGCCTTGTTTTTGCTTTTGCTGTGTTTGCTTTTTTTATCTCACTCATTCGTGAAATCATCAAAGATGTGGAAGATATGAAAGGAGATGCCTCTTTTGATTGCCAAACCCTCCCTGTAGTATGGGGCATACGACGAACAAAGCATGTAATTTATCTGCTGGAAGCGATACTTACGTTTGGGTTACTGGCATTTGGCATTTATTTTCAGGATGTGATGCTTATTATGTATGCCTCAGTTTTTGTGTTGCTGCCTCTCACATGGTTTACTTACCGTCTTTTAAAAGCTGATACTAAAAAAGATTTTTATTACCTCAATCATCTTTGCAAGCTAATTATGTTAGGTGGGGTTACTACCATGCTTCTGATTTAAAACTGATACAATATAAAACAAAAAGGCTTTAACCGTGAAAGTTAAAGCCTTTTTACGAATGTAGCGGAGACGGGGCTACATACATATATAATTAGCTTAATTTCAATGTTTATCAATTTAATAACATCAAATCATAATACACTCACTTACAAGCGTTTACACCTAAAGTAAATAAAAGTAACATCTGTTTGAATAAAGTAAAAATGTACGCATATTTGTACGTGGTTGTACGTAGAGGTGTTTGTAGCCCTTCCAGAATCCAACCCTGCATTTTGTGTTATGAGTTACAGTATTAATTTCTATCTTGACGGTGCTATTTCTGACAAACAGCTTGTCCAGCTGGAAGCATCCAAAGATGCTGAAGCTAAAAAGCAGACTGAAAAACAGATTCTTACCAAACCTCTTCCTGTTTTCCTTTACCTCAGGTTCAATAGTAAAACTGTCAAAGTCTACACGGAAAGAAAGTGTACTCAGAAACAATGGGATTTTGACAAACAGGAAACCAATCCCCGGTTTTTCAAAGCAGGCAGTCCGGAGGTAAATAAATACCTCAATGACCTCAAGAATGAAGTGACGAGGCTTTACGAATCACTCAGCAGGCAAGATAAGGTTATTTCTAAAGAAGAAATCAAAGCCATTGTCAGCAAGCTCAATGGCAAAAACACAGAGCCTGAAAAGCCTTCTTTTTATAAAGCCTATGCTGAGTTTGTGGAGGTACAAAAGGAATTTAAACAACCTCGTACTATCAAAAAATATAATACTCTACTAATAAGCCTGAAAGAGTTTGAAAAAGATAAAAAGTATCCTGTCTCTTTTGAGAGTATCACACTTGCTTTTTATGAAGCCTATAAGACGTACTTACTCAAACGAACCAATCCAAGGTATAAAAACAAAGAAGAGCCTTTACTCGACGATACCGTTGCCAAATATGTAAGTAATATCAAAACCTTTATGCAATGGGCTTTTGAGAGAAGGTACCATGATAACCTGTCATTCAAAAGTTTTGTAGCCAAGAAGAAAAGCAAGAATGAAATCGTAACGCTGACTGAAACCGAACTATTACAACTTCAGAGTTTTGATTTTTCGGACAAGCCCCGGCTGGAGAAAGTAAGAGATATTTTTCTGTTTTTGTGCTTCACTGGTCAAAGATGGTCCGATATGGCAAGTTTTGATAAAAAAGATTTGAAGGGAGAAGTATGGGAATTTCTTTCTCTGAAAACAAGAAAGAAAATACGGATTCCCCTGGTAGGGTTTTCGGAGCCTGCTTTGCATATCTTAAAAAAGTATGATTATGTATTGCCGGTTATTTCAGAACAACGATTTAATGAGTATCTGAAAGAAGCAGGTATGTTATCAGGAATTGATACACCTGTCGAGATTATCCGTTTTTCAGGAAAGCAGAAAATAGTAAGAAATAAGCCCAAGTATGAATATATGTCCAGCCACATGGGCAGAAGAACCTGTGTAACCCTGCTTTTGGAAAAAGGAGTAGCAGTAACCACTTTGATGAAAATAACAGGGCATTCTGACCTGAGAACCCTGCTCAAGTATGAAAATACAAATGATGCTGCTGTAACCGACGCTTTACTTAAAATAGGGAAAATATAGAATATGGATATAATAGTCGAAAATCTAAGGAATGATCTAATGAAGTATGAAAACATATTTTATCAGATAAACTCGATTCTGAAAATAGAAGTAGCACGCCATAACGAAGGAAAAAAAATAAGTGGAGGAGGGATTGTGAGGCTATATGAGCAGTTAGAGCATATTCCCAGCTACAATATAACGAAACAAGTTTTTGATGATGAAAATATAATTTTTAGAGATGGCCACAGAATTGCAGAAGAACTATATGGCAAAAACAAATATTTCATTGAAAATCTGAAAACCTCCTTATTTTCTTTTAGGGACACCATTTCAGAATTTGTGGGAAAGGCAGCATTTTGTGAAAAAATGTACTATGATGTGGCTACCAATTCAAATCATGTTTCAGCTTATTATGCATTTAACAACCTATTCAGATTAGCTAAATTTCTGGAAGTTAAATCGCTACAGATTTTAGACATAGTAGAAGGGTTTTCAAATAGCAAGCCTCTCGAACAATATTCCGAAGATGTTACTATCTCCCATCGGGAAGAAGCAATCTTAGTAAATTTTTTAATGGATGCTAAAATAATGGATAGAAAAACATTTAATCCTAAAGAATATGCGAAAACTAAAGGAAGAAATGAATTTCAATTTTATAAGGAGGGATGGCAAAAAATAGATTTTGATAGACAAGATAAACAACCTCGTATTGATGAGCTTAAAAAAGTAAAGAATTTACTTTCAAACCACCCTGATATTCAAAAAGCAATAGACAATTACATTTACAAATTGTCTGAATTTCAATAATTTAGGAATTAGTACCCCCCGTATATACCCCCGTATTTTGATTTTTTCAATTTTCTTCGTATACTTTTGTTGCGTTCAATTTCATAACTAAGAACGCAATGGAAAACTTATTTCTTACATCACTAACAGCTCCGGAAATAGCCGGAATCTTTCGTCAGGAACTGACTAAGTTCTTTCAGGAAAACCCACCGATTCAGCCTTTTTCAAGTGAAACCAACGAATCCCCCCGAAAAATCTCAGAAGTTGCAGAACGCTATAACGTATCTGAAGTAACTGTACACCAATGGAAAAAAGAAGGAAAAATACCTTTCCACAGATTCGGGAATAGAATATTTTTTTTCTTTTCTGAAACGGATCAAGCCCTAAAAAATACTAAAAAATAATATATCAAGGGTAATTCCCTTTCTTCCTACGGAAAAAATATAAAAGAAAAACCTGCCGGGCAGCAGGTAAGTCTTGAAGAAAATAGAAGCAAGAAAGCACTGCGAATATACTATTTTTTCCAGATTTTCCATAGGCTAGGCTGGTAGAGTTCCGAAAAAAATGAAAAACAAAGAAATACAAAAACATGCAGAAAAATTAATAAGCGAAATAGAAAAAAGAAAAATTCCAGATGAGGTGGTACTCGAACACGCTTATCAAGACGAAAGAGGTGACGCCAAACTTCTTGCAGAAGTATTTTGCGATGACTTAGCTTTCGACGTAATAAAAGGAAATTTTATAGAGTACAGAGATGGCATATGGCGTGAAGATGAGTTGAGAAAAATACAATCTGAATTAATAGATGTACTGGTTGATATTTATTCGGCTTTATCCAGAAAAATGGATGAAAAACACTTGCAAATAATACAAATTATCCAGGAAAAAGCAGGTTCAGATGATGAACTACAAAAAAAAGCTGGAGCCATTGCAAAAGTTCGGGATTTCTTGCGGCGTAGAATCACAAAATTAAACACCAAAAATAGAATCAGCAATGTAATATCATTGTTAAAACCCGAAATTTCTGTCTCAGCGAAAGATTTTGACGTTCAGCCATTTTTGTTCAATCTACGAAATGGTACCTACAATTTTAAAACAAATGTAGTTCAGTTACATAATCCCCACGATAAGCTACAAAAGGTTTCACCTGTACTTTTTGATAAAGATAAAAAAGCGTTAAAGTGGTTAGATTTCCTCAATATTATTTTTTGTGAAGACTCTGACCTAATAGATTTTGTCCAAAAATGTGTTGGGTATTCCCTTACAGGTTATACTGATATTCAATCTGTCTTTTTCTGTTATGGGAAAGGAGCCAATGGAAAGTCTACCTTTTTCTCCACTCTTCGGTTACTAGCTGGAGATTATTACGATACTATTACGATAGATTCAATTCTTTCAGGAAGATCAGGAAATAACAACACCCAATATGAAATGTCGAAGCTGAAGGGGAAACGTCTCATCGTTGCATCTGAAATACCTGAAAACCGAAAACTCAATGAGTCGCAATTGAAAGACCTAACTGGTGGAGAAGCAATTCTCGCCCGTAATCCCTTCGAGAAGCCATTTTCTTTTCAGCCAACTCATAAGTTGTGGCTTTTCGGCAATCATAAGCCAGTCATAGCCGGAACTGACAACGGTATATGGCGACGTATCCGGCTAATACCTTTTTCAGCGACAATTCCCCCTGAAAAGCAACGAAAAATGTCGGACATCATGAAAGAATTTCACGACGAATTATCTGGAATACTGAACTGGGCACTTGAAGGATATCGGAAATTTCAGGAGGAAGGGTTAGAAATTCCGAGGTCTGTTGAGGCTGCAACTGAAGAATACCGAAAAGAATCCGATTTTCTGTCTGATTTCTTTCAGGTGAAATGCGAAATGAAAGGGAAAACGCTGCTGAAAGAATTATTTCAGGAATATGAGAAATGGTGTGCTGAGGAAAAAATCGAAATCGAAATAAAAGATGTAAGAAAAATGTCTAAGGCTCTGAAAGACAGAGGATTTCTGGTTGAAGCTGGGACAGGAAACAAAACTATTATTCACAATATATCTCTGATATTACCTATTTCTTAGGCGGGAAAAAAGTTAGGATAGTTAGGATAGTTAGGCAAAAAACGCAACTTATCTATACGAGAAAAAGGTAAAATTAAGAAATTATAAGTTAGTGGTTTTATCTTAACTATCCTAACTATCCTAACTTTTGAAATATAACTATTTGACAATTAAATACTTATGATGTTTTCTGTTTGGCTACTATCCTAACTAATCTTAAATTATCCTAACCACATCATATTATGAACTATTCACTTGAAAAATATCATGGAATGAAAACCCGCTATCTCTGCCCGTCTTGCGGGAAACGTGAGCTTGCCCGGTATGTAGATGAGGATGGTAATCATCTGGCAGACCATGTAGGAAGGTGCAACCGGGAGGCTAACTGTGGATACCATTATACACCAAAACAATTCTTTGCTGATAATCCGGACAAAAGAGAATCGCTGCCAATCGTTCCACAACCACCACAGCCAAAACCTCAACCAAAGCCGGATTATGTAAACCCTGAAACAGTAGAGACATCATGGAGCCATTATGAAGAAAATAACTTCATTTTGTTTCTCGATGAGTGGCTGGGAAGGGATGCTACCAATGTACTTATTGATAGATTTTGTATTGGAACATCAAAGCACTGGCAAGGAGCAACTGTTTTCTGGCAGATTGATGCTCAAACAAGAGTGAGAACCGGAAAAGTGATGCTCTATGACCGTGAAACAGGTAAGAGAGTAAAACAACCTTTCAGTCATATTCAATGGGTTCACAAAGTCCTGAAGATGGAAGAGTTCAACCTTAGCCAGTGCCTGTTCGGATTACATCAAATCCGGAGTGATAAAAGCAAACCGGTTGCCATTGTAGAATCTGAAAAAACCGCTGTTATTTCCAGCTACTTCTTGCCGGAATTTCTTTGGCTTGCCTGCGGCGGTCTTTCTAATCTCAATGCCGAAAAAATAAAACCTATATCAGACCGGGATCTAATCCTTTTCCCAGATGTAAATGGCTTTAATAAATGGGATGCAAAAAGAAATGAACTACAAAAAGTAACATCTAAAAAAGTGCTTATCTCCGATTTTCTGGAGGAAAAAGCAACCACTGAAGAAAGAAAGCAAGGTGTTGACCTGGCAGATTATTTTCTCAATCAATCACTTATAGAACTATGAAAAACGCATTTGAACAATTTGATAGTATCCAAACAGCAACTATCAAGAAGGCACTTAAAACAGTAATTTCTCTGAGCAACATAGAGCCAAAGAACATACCTAAAAGTCTGCCTCATCCAACAATTCTGGAACGACAGACTGCGGAGGAACTACTTTCTGCTATGAACGAAAAAACGGACCTTTTACAAATGCTTGATGAGGTATGAACCCACTAAAGGAAAAATTATCAGTACTGGATAGCATGGCTGAAAAGTTTTTTGAAGCTGAAGAGAATCCCACGCTGCAGAATCATATCATTCGGCAGATGTCGTATACTGCCGATAGAGTTTTCGTTTCAGTATGGGATTTTATAGCTGCTAAAAAGCAGGAAAAAGCAGCCTTAGAAGCAAAAGCAGAAAGCACGTTACAAAAAGCAATTCTGCATCCTGCTTTAAGAGCTGAGAAAAAGCAAGGAGACAGCTTTACCTGCTTGCAATGCAAGCAAAGTTTTCAGAGCCAAAAGGCTCTTTCAGGTCACATGAAACTTCACAGAAAAGTAAGTTAATGGCTTGAATTTCAACAATTTATAACTAAATTAAGGCAAAGATGAAATTAACAGAAGCAGACAAAAAGCATATAAAATTTGGGATACCTGTGGATGCAACTAACTACAAAAGTGTCTTACCAGCTCGCTGGTGGCAAACCTTTGAACAAATGTCAAAAAAGCATAAAGAGCTTTTCTACTTTCCAGGGCTCTGGACCGAGTTCACTGAACTTCCAATCCGTAAAAAGCAGAAAATTTCAATAGACCTAACCGCTCCTTTACAATGAATTATTCAGAACAAAATAATATATGGAAGAGACTACCAGACAACATAAATGAGATTCAGAAGCAATCTTTTATAAAAATTTATGAATTGGCATCACCTTCTGATGTAAACTGGGATGATATAACATTTGAATATAATGGAGATAATGATTTGGTTTTACAAAAGCATACTCCGGAAAGGTCAAAATACATAATGATTGGAGAGATAGAAGATGATATCACTTTTTTTACGGTTTCTTCAGGAAAATATGATAGTCTTTCTTACAATCCAGCCCATAATAATTTAAACGCTTTAATCAACGGCTTTTTCGATGATACAATTTAATGAAGATGATAAGCCTGAAAGAGCAATTGGCTGCCAGTCCACAGGATGAAGTTTTAACAATTGCTTTAGAAATGGCTAAACGGCTTGCTGCTAAATGTGGTTCATTGACAGAAGCTGGAACAGAAGAATGGAAAAATGAAACACTACCATTTAATGTAAACAAATTTTCTTTAAACTAAAACTTAATTTACAATGACAACCCTAAATCTGACACCTGAGCAATCACAAAAGTTGCTCCTGTTTATTGAAAACACCTCTTTCGCTTTTGAAAGTCAAATTGACTTTGCTGAAAAGCTAAACCAACGCCTTGACATTTCGCCTTTGAAAGCAACTCAAAAAGAGATAAAGAATCTTACTAAGACAATCGAAAACTTTCTGAAAGAAACTGGTTTATCGAAAATAGTTATTGAAAATAAAAAATAATACTTATGACAAACGAAAAATCAGACATTGCTAAGATTACTGTTGATGAGGTAGTCTATACTATCAATATGACAAAAATAACTATTCAGCAACTTATTGATATTGAAAATGGGAAGGTTATCCTTTCCCAAGGAACTTATGGTTCTCTTGTTGCAACCAAAACAAAAACATCTTTGTATGCTCTTGATCTCATTGATGCAGTAGCCTATTTATCAGTCCTATTTCCGGGGCTAGCCAAAGACCTCAATTATAAGTCATATCTGGATATACCGGTTACACAAGCTAAAAAGCTTATAAAAGCCTATCAAGGTTTACTGCCTGCTATCAATGATTTTTATAATGGCATACTTAATGAATTCAATCTTCAGGAAGACTGATTCAAACAAATATCAAAACGGCAAAATTTTCAGCACATGAAAAATGGCAGAAGCTAAAATCCGGGTTAAAGTCGAGGGCGTAGAATCCGCTACCCGACAGCTCGTCACCATGAACGAGCAAACCAAAAGACAGTTCGAGCAAATGATGAATGATGTGGCCAAGGTCACAGGAAAAATAGACCCCATCCGCTCAATGACCGACCTGTCGAAACTCAAAGATTATTTCGCCAGATACAAGCAGGAAATCAAACAGCAAATGGCTGGCATTGATGTAAAGCCTGAGTCGTTTTTTGACCGCAAAAGGCAGGATATTGATTCTTCTTATGCTACCCGCTTTGAAGAAATCGAAAAGATGACTGCCGGGAAAGGTAAGCAAAAAGCCTTCAAACAACTCAAATCCGATTATGCTGATTCTGTATCCGGGCTGGAAGAAACCTACAAAGAAAACGAAAAGCAGAAAACCATTGTAGAAGACCTCAACAGTGAGTTGGAGAAATTCAAAGAAATGGTTTCCAATATCACTGACGTAGGCAGAGCTTACCGCAGAGGGGAAACTGACAAAACTCCGGAATATGCATCCAGAAGGCAACTGGGTTATCTGGAAAATGCCAGACTTCAGGAAAGCATCCTCCGCCAGAAACTCTCCAGAGCTGATGAAAAAGACATTCCTGCCCTCAGGGAGCAATTATCCAAAGTACAGAAAGATATTGATGATAAAAGTAAAGGTACCAGCAGAAATGAAAACACCAGGCAAAGTGATGAGGCGATTGGTAAAAGCATCCGGGATGAGCTGAGAAATGCCGGAGGAATGTTTGCTGGCAATATTGGTAAAACTACTTCAGACCTGTTTGGGGTTGCCAATAATGCAGCTGCCAGCACTTTTATATTACCGGCAGCCATTACAGGTTTGGCAGGCATGCTCTTTTCTCAGGGGCAAAGACTGGAGACTTCCAAAAACAAACTATCCGGACTTACTGGTGGCTCTTATGATTCATTGGACAACTACGGTCAATACAGAACCAGAGAGGGACAAAAGCTGCTCCCTTTCATGGGAATGAGCACGGGAGATTTTGTGGATTACAGCAGGCAGATTGCCATGAGCAGTGGCAGGGGTAGTCTGGCATCAGGACTAGAGAGCAGAGCAATACAACAGTTGTCTGTAGAACGATTTGCAGGTTTGGAGAATGGGGCTCTCAGTTCACTCAATCAGGAAAGCTACAGGGACAGAAGTGCTGATAACATATTGCCCAAAATGCTGGGTATTCTGGAGAATTCAAGTATCATCAATATGCAACCTGGCAGATTCTTTGATACGACAAGGCTGACAGAAACTATCGTCAATGCAAACCGGATTACAAGTGTTCAAAGGGAGCGTTTTGGTACAATTGACTCAGCCAGAAGCTTTGAACTTATTGCGTCTGGAGAAAAAATGGGTGGTTTGTTTCGAGGTAATTCAGGAACAGATAATATGCTCAGAATAGATGATGCCATTAAAACTCCAAGAAACGTATATCAGCAGGCAATGCTGTTCTCGGCAATAGGTGATATTGCCCCCAATGCGTCACCCTTACAAATGATGAAAATACAGCAGCAAGGCATACTACGAAATGGGAAACTCTATGAAGCTCTCTTTAAACGAATAGATTTAGCATTGGGTGATAACGATGAAATGAAAATTATAGCTCTTGCTCATCAGCTTAATTTAGAGAATAATATGGAGCTTGCTGAGACATTGTATAAAGCAGGTCCCAGAGCATTTATAGGAGTAAAAGGTCGTGCTAATATAAGCAGAATTACCCGTCAGGCAGTAGATAGAACAAAACGCTCAGAAATTCTCGAAGCTCAGCTGGAGGACGTTTTTCAGGAACATGGCGATAAGGGAATGGATAAAGTTCTCGAAACCATGAATCCGGCTTTCGAAGCGTTGGGCATACCTGTCAATTTCAAAGATAGTAAGGGAACTTCGGGCAAAATCCCTGTGGAAACTGCTGACAAAGAAGCTGGTAAAAAACTAGATGGTATTCGAGGTGAGCTCAAAAGGCTGGAGGATATCAAAAAAGAACTGGAGATAATGAATAGGAAATCAACAGATGGAACAACTCCACGCAGACGAATTTCCGGTTATGATAAAAATGGAAGACCGATTTATGGATAATAGTTATTCCGACTATTCCTGAAAAAACTTCAGTTTGGGGACTAGCAAATAAGCTGAAAATCAAAGAAAAAGAAGTAAATTTACTTATCTTCTCGAGTAGTCATTCGACTTACTCTCTCAACTACGGCAACTATAAAAATCTATTTTTTATGAACATTATCGGTGTAAAAGTCGGAAGCCAACAAGAAATTATGAAAGCCTTCGATACAAAAGATCCGTTTGAGAATTTCAAAAAGCAAAACAACCTGCCCACAGATGCTGACAAAAAAGCACATCATTGCTCCCTGCATGGACTGTCAACAGGAAAATTCCTGCAGACCTATCCCAGCTCAAGGTTCTCTTACTTCTCTCCAGATAAAAGACAAGAAGTATTGAAAGCAATTCTAGGGAATATTGAAAAGGCAGAATCAAATCATTTGGCAGCCAATGCTCCAGCCAGGCAGATGGCAAGGCTTCAGAAAGAAGCTGCCCTGAAGATGGAAGAAATTCTGCTGGAAAACGGCTCCATTCTTTTTGTACTGCCTCGCAAACTATCTAAACATTTACCAACTACCTAACCTAAAAACCCCGGTTTGTCCGGGGTTACTTTCTTATGAATTTATCCCTGACAAAAGTTACCAATTTGATCCGGCTGGGACTGACTCTTGATGAGATAGCTGAGTTTTTGGAATGCTCAACACATTCCATCAAACAACATGTTAAACTGCATGCCAATACTACGTATATTAAATACGAAAAACAGGTTCGCCTAAAATTTCGAACTTCTGTTCACCAGAATTTGGCTCAGCAGTCTATTGAAAAAGGGGACTGGAAAGCTGTGCATAGTCTTCTTAAAGATTTGGAAAAAGAAGATAAGCAATCCGCTCCTAAAAGGAAGCCAAAAAAAGATCCTCAACCCATGCGGATAGGAGACGGCTTATTTGACATTAATTATATTAAAAACCTCAAAAAAATCAAGGAATATGACCGGCAGAAGCATGAAATGCGATATGGCATTATGCTTAATGAAACATTCTCTCGCAGTGGGCCTATGTACATGAATGTAGAAGTATGGATAGGATCTGAAGAAGAAACTGACAAAATTATCACCACAATTCACCATAAACTTCAGCAATCTGAAGCTGAATCAAAAGTTTAAGATTTAAGGAAAAACTGAAGGGAAATGTGAGGGAAATCGAAGGAAATGGGTAGGAAAAACCCACTTTTGACACAAAATCACATTACCTAAAAAAGTGAATTTCTGTTAAATGAGAGCACTTTTTGAAAATGCGGAAGGGAAATTGAGGGAATTTTTTGACCCTTTTTTTAAAGAACTAAAAAAACACATAAAAAACAGTGCAAAAACCATTCAATTTCTTTGTTCCCATCACTTACGTTGAGAAGGGAAAATCTACCAAGACTGGAAAAACAGTCATGAAAGTAGGAGGTGTAGCTTCTACTTCAGACAAGGATACTGACCAGCAAAGCCTGAAACCGGAAGGCTTCAATCTGGATTATTTTCTCAAAACCGGATTCATTAACTGGAATCACCTGGGCAAGACGGACCCGGAGATGAACATTGGAGAGCCAACCAAGGCAGAGATAAAACCGGAGGGATTAGTCATTGAAGGGGAACTGTATGATGACAATGACCAGGCAGTAAAAGTGTACAAGGAACTGGAAAGGCAGGAGAAGCGTGCTCAGGCAGGAAAAAGCACAAGACGGTATGGCTGGAGTATCGAGGGTAAAGTGCTGGACTTTGATGAGAATGATCCCAGCAATATTACTCAGGTAATGATAACCGGAGTGGCAATTACTCCCACTCCCAAGAACAATAACACTTTTGTCGATATTGTTAAGGGAGAGATTTCTTTTAAGGATTACGTCTTTGAATTTGATGAAAAAAATTCAAAGCATACCTCTCAGGAAAAAGAGCTTGCCTCTGATATTAAGAAAATGGAGAAAGCTCTGGAAACCCGAAAACAGGAATTGTCAGCTTACCGTAGAAATAAAGCAGCTACAGGATTTGATATAGCTGGATTTGATACGGACGAGTTTGCCAAGGCAGTAGTAGAGGAAATGGAATTCCGTCAAAAGAAAGTCAATCAGGAAAATGGCTTAGTTCTGAAAAGCCTGGTTGAAGGCTACAGGGAACGGTCCGATGACTTGTTTGATTTGCAAGAGAAAATTGTATCTATCTCAAAAGCTTTGGACACTTTTTTACGGACTCCTAATCCACGCAAATCTTTTGTAGTGCCTCCTGAAATCAGAAAATCTGAAGAGTCCTCCAAGCAGCTTGACACTTCTATAAAACAGCTGGATATCACCAGAGACCGCAGTCAAATTCTGTCCCAACTTGAAAGGAAGATAAACTGGAATGATACAAACCCCAATTCAATAAATGCAAAATTAAAGAAGTCTCTGCTGCTCTACGAGGCTACCGGGTTTCTGGAAAAAGCAGCTGTGGATGAACTAACGAAAGAAGGATTTTCAGTGATTGGAGCGAAAAATATTGTATAGAAAGGCTATGGGTTTTCTCATCTAAAATCCTTACCTTTAGCGTGTTGAGCATGAGTTTTTTGGATTGAAACCTGTTGTAAAAGAAAAGGGGGCTACCGTTACCCCCTTTTTTTTTTCTCTTCAGGCAGTGGCTGCCATACTTTTCTCTTCAATGGGAGTAATACTGGATATGGACGTAATGATTCTCAATTCATCAGCCTCTTTTTCAGTTAAAGCAATGCCGAAAGGCAAAAGACTAACATGTACCTCTACAAAAGTACGTTCCCTAATCTTCTCTAATTCGATTGTAATGTCTTCTATGCTAAAAGGAATGCCAGACATACAACTGTAATTTACTTTTTGACCTCTTTGGAATGTAGTTTTCATCATGATATGAGTTTAGGAATTGACTATAAATTTTGAGTAATTTTTTCTTTAATTTCCCGAAGGGATAAGGATAAATTGACCAGTTCATCCGGTACTTTCGTATCTAGAGATGCCGTATGTCTGGTAATGGCGGTCAGTTGATTCTCAACGATTTCAAGTAAGTCTGTTTTGCTTTTCACTCTTTCAGATAGTAGCCTGAAGAGGAGAGCATTTCGGAAAGCTTCATTTTGAAGCAGTTCGTTTTCGATAATGTACGATTCTGTTTTAGACATGATTTTTGGATGATTTTTGGATTTTAAGCATGTTATCAGGCAACCATATGAGAGCCCATAAATTGGCAGAAGTTGATACTGGTAAAAGGGGAAACCGGTGTATCAAATTCCTTTTCAATCAGGTCAGTCAGGTTGGAGTAAGACCGGTTTAATACTGTAAACTTCTCCTGAGTTGGAGCTACATTGACTACACAATAGGTAAAGAGCAATTCAGCTATTTCTGTCTCTGTGATAGTATCTAGTTCTTGGTTATATCCTTCTTTCTTCAAATCCAGAGCATATTCGAGAAAAGCTCTTTTTGCTTCTATTGCCCAGTGAGCAGGCAGGATGTGTCTGAAATAGATGGTGTTTTCTTCTTTGTCAAGAAAAAGCATCTGGAAACTGTGTCCAGGGAAGGTTGGCGAAGGATATGAATGAAGTTGCATATTTATTTTTGTTTATTTTTTCAACATTAATACTCAAAATTACAACATAAATATTGATTATAAAAACAAATACAAATATTTTTTAACCATATATACAAATATTTTATTTACACATACTCGAATTATAAACATAAATAAATAACATTTGTATATTTGCAACAAAATAAATGTTATTACTATGGTAAAATTGAAGACAAATAGCCTTACGCCACTTGGTAAGGTAATAGCAGAAACAGGTTTAAGCCTAAATTTTATTATTGATAAAAGTGGAATAAATAGAAATAGGTTAGTCCAATTGAGAACATCGGATAAATCTTCTATTTTATTCTCAGAAGCAGTTGTGTTGGCTCCAGTGTTAAAAATGAGCTTAGATGAATTGAGTAAAGAGTTATTTGAGGAAAAGACTCCCACAGAATAACACAGCACATAGAAACCGGCATTTCCAAAATCTTGGATGAGTACCGGAAGGAGTTGTGCGGGTAGGATACTGAATATAACCTCTGATTTTTTCTCCCACCTCTTCGGTTTTTCATCCGAACTCCCCCCTATTTTTTTCAGAGGTTTTTCACTAAATGAAAATTGGATTTTCCAATTACCTATTTCGGAAAATCCGATTTACAAAAACTCAGAAACAGCTTAATTTTGTCGGAAAGGCTCTTTTTTATTTTCTCGGCATGGGAAAATCCGAAATAGCAAAATAGGAAATCCAAAGTAGTAGGAGGTAAACATACACAAGCACGTTTCAATGTTAGCCTTGAGTTCTAACCTCAAGTTTATCAATTGAGAAGTACAAAACCAAGTTCAAGTAGTAAAGACTCAAAAACTTGCAAAAACTTACCATTCTTGACTTGATAAAAGCCAAAATATTCACTCGTTTTTATCTCCTTTTAAATTCTCTTCTTGAAGATGGGAGTTATGCAACATTTATCCTTTTTATTTGCCAGGCTTCTGTATGTCACTGTGTGCCCTGTCAATGTTGGCTTTCTGTATCAGTGTCTGTCATACTTGTTAGCCTGTGTGTCGGTGTATTTTATTTTTAAAGCGTTTGGATATTTTTTAAAGACAATTTTCTCTCGAACGTGAAAATACTCTCTTGCAAGTTTGGGTCTGTGCGGTGGCTTAGAGCGACTTGCAAGAGTGTATTTTCTCACTTTGATTATTTTGACATATCCCAAGTGCAACTACCTCCTAAACCAAAACCTAAAAACATATTTGCTTTCATACCATGCGAACTCTCACCACCATAGCTTTTGTAAAGATTAAGATTCGCATTTGGCAACATTCCATCTGCAGCACCATAACCTTTAATTGACATACCAACTCCAACACCTCCATAATATGTTCTTGTATTTGAAATTGGATTATAACTAAACCCACCCCCAAAAACATCGTAAGCAGAATAACCAACTTCTAAGTCTCCGGTTGAACTTACTGTAGTGTTGAAGTTTCCAAAACTGCCTTCACAGCAAAAATTCTTTTTTTCGTTACACCATTTCAAGCTTTCACCACCTGCTGGGGATCGACCTGCATTCGAACTAGCTAAGGCATTATAAGTTGCTTTAGTAGCTTCAAAATTATACATATGTACAATTGCTGCTGTCATAGCACCATTTGCAAATTTGCCACCACCAATAGCACTTGTCGTTCCGCCAACTGTTGCTGCTATAGCAGTTCTTTGCACAGCAGATGACACATCATTGCCTTGTATTTGACCAATGTAATGGCTGCTTGCCGCAGAAGCAAACGCCGCAATGGCTCCGTCCTTAAAACTACCTCCTTGTGCTTCATTCATAGCTCCCTGAAACGCTGCATGGGTCACCGCTTTACCACCAAGATTCGCCCAATAGTTATCTCCAAAAAGACCTGCTGTTCCAGTTCCGTCAGCACCCATAAATGTAGCTCCAATTCCAGAAGTTATCCCAGCAGTAACGCCCGATATTGTACCACTGATCATTCCCGCTTCAAGGGCTTGTCCAAAACTCCCCCCGTTTAAATAAGTTTGAGCGAATGAACTTGCAAAACCTGTAGCAAACCCCGTAACCGCAGGAGGAACGCCCATTGGAGTGAGAATGGCACTTACAACTATTCCCTGAACTGTTACTATTGTGCCAGCATTTTTATCAACGAAATCTCGAAATTGTGGAACTACTAAAAATGGGGTCGCCATTGGGCCTACAATTAATACCCTTACAACACCCCTCGCTATTCCTCCAAAAAACTTACCAACTGACCAATAACCTGTTGGGTCTGTGTAATAGAGGGGATTGTTGTAACAATAGCTATAAGCAGTTAGTCCAAGTGTAGGATTTTCTATGTTAAGAATAGGGTCTACTTGAAGAAATTGTGCAATCACTGGGTCAAAGAGACGTCCACCCATATTTATCAAACCAAGTTCGTCCCAATGTTGATGTCCGGTAAACCCTTTTGTAAAACCATTTACAATTGGTTTCCAGGTTTTAGGATCTATTCTTTTTCCCCAGATATCGTACGCAAAAACTGAGACTTTTCCTTTTTCATCAGTTATAGCAGTAATTGACCCCAAGGCATCCTTGTGGAGGAAGAAATATTTATCTTCCTTAGTTATATTCTCGATATTGTTATAACCGACAATTTCTCCATTTACCGAAATATAAAATTTCTGATTAACTTGAAATCCAGGGATATATTCAAACTCAAAAAGACCATCAATAAAGTATTTTATACGCCCACCTTTTGTTTCAATTTGTAGGTTATTTTCTTCATCATAGAAATAGGATGTTTTTGATCCTGTTATCCAGTTTGAAATGTAGTCAGGCTTATTAAAGTGATTGAAAGTTGCGACAAATTGAACATTCTCTTTTATTTCCTTTTTATATCTGTTCCCTACAAGATCAAAGTAATATTCTATGTCATCAACATCGCCATATAATCCTTCGTCATTCTTAAGAGAATTTATACTGTCCTTGTTAATGGTTAATTTTCTTTCTTTTGAAAGTTCATTTGGAAAGTAGTTATCTCGTGTCCTGTAATATCCAACATCACTCCTGTAAATGATATTCCCAAGTTGATCGTACCGATATTGGTTTATTATGCCATTGTTTTGAACTGTTTTGATCCTATTCATATCATCGTAGGTGTAAGTTTCACCAAATGTTGATGAATTAAACAGATCAACCTTGCTCGTTACATTGTTAATGTCATCATAGGTGTAGTTCCATTTCTGGACTTTAGAACTTCCATTGTAAAATGTAGTTATTGATTCAAGATTTTGATTTAAGTTGTTGTATGTATAGTCAGTTGTTGTTTTATTGTCATTGAAGGCCACTTTTTTTGGAGTACCATCAGCATTCCCTTCCAAATATTCCCAAATCTTCTTGGTGTTAGCATTGACTGTTTTAACACTACCATTTTCGTAAATGTATTTGACAATAAAGTCTTTCTTATAGTTGATCGTATTTAGCTTAGGGTATTGAATAGTCTCTATTTGACCTACTGAGTTATAAGAGTATTTAATGTTAATAGTTTTTCCGTTTCCTATTACAGAATTCCATGCAGTTTTGGCATCTCCATCCTCGTGAGAACTTCCAACATAGTTTTCAAATCCAAACTCCTTTTTAATAAGTCGGCCATATTTATCATACTCAAAGTATTTGTCTAATTTCCTATCATCTCCTTTTACTTTTATAGTCTTGAGTTTTCCTTTGCCATATTGAGCTTCATTAAACGAAACATATTCATAATCAATCTTATCTTCAATTCTGTTGTCAGGAGCATTTATGTTTGAAGCTAAAACACTCTTTCTTTCTACTCTACTTTTAACCCTACCAATTTTATCATAAGTAAACAATATTGTGTTGCTCCCTAGGTAGCCGCTTTTCACTTCTTCTACTTCGCCCCAATAATTATATGAGTATGATGTTCTTTGACCAATGTTGGGGTTAAACGAACTTTCTATTTTGCCAAGTTCTTTGTTATACTTCGAAGAGAATCTTTTACCTGACTGGTCAATAGTAGCCGTAACATTACCATCCAAATTGTATTCATAAGTAACGGTGTCGTTCAGATTGTCAATATCAAATCTTTTTCTTCCCACTAAGTCATTTATTGTTACACTTTTTTGCGTTTTATTGTTTATGGTGATAGTTTTTAAACCATCATACTGCATAGTGTTGATAGTTCCATCTGGATTGGTAATTTTTTTTGTACGACCCAATTCGTCATGTTCAATTCTTGTGTAAAAAATTGGGGCGGCAGGAATTCTGCCTGCAAAGTAGGGTGTACTTGAAGATATTAATTGCCCTTTTTCGTTATATACCTCGTCTTTACTTATTCGATTGTAGTTTATATCAAAACTTACAATTTTGATTGGTCTATCAAGAACATCAAAAAAAGTAATTACCGGAGTTGCTGAGGCGGAGTTGCTAACCAACTTAAAGTATATAGCATTTGGAACGTCACACTTGGAGCATTGATAATTAATTTCACTTGACCAATTTCCATCCGCAAATATTACTTTTTTCTTGCGTCCAAAAGGGTCATAATTGCCTGTTTGAAAATCTAACCTCGTAACATTTCCATCTGCGTCAATAGTTTCTTCATTAAACCCAAACAAATCATTTGGCTTAAACGAAACTGAATAATTTAAAGCGTCTATTTTTTTGGTAAGGAATCGTTGATAATGATCTTTGTATTCATATATGGTTGTAACAATATCTGTAGAATTTTTAAAAGGAAATGATTCTTCTTTTGTTTTGTTTCCTCTATTATCGTAGTAATAGGTTTTATGAATTTCATAGTAAGAACCAACCAAAGATTTTTCTAGTTTCAATTGACCTGTAACTGGGTAATATTCAAACTCACTTCTTCTGACAATCTGATCATCGCTATTCTTTGTTTTACTGATTGTTGTGCTTTTTAATCTCCCAATTATCCATCTATTCAAATTATCTTTTTGAACTAGTAGATCAGCTTCGTCAACGGAAGTTTCATAATATTCGTTGCTAATCAAATCATTTTGTCCATTAGGATATTGTGTTTCACTTTTGATCAGATTACCAAATTTGTCATATTCAAAATTTGATTCAGTGGAGTTTATAAGTATCGTATTGAAGTCATAAGATTGACTTTTTTTGTTGTCAATATAATTAAATACAACTTTTCCTTTTAAATCGGAGAATAGTTTATTCTTATATTGTTCGGAGTTTATTAAAACATCTTTAACCTTAGTATCAACTAAATTTAATGGTAAGATTCCCTTAGCAAGAAAGGATGAATCTAAAAGGAATGTTTTGTATGTTTTGTATTCGTTTACTAGTGAATGAATACTACTTTTTTCAAATCCCAAGAAACTTCTACCAGTAATACCCATTATTGGATTCTTATATTCGTATGTAACTTTATTTTCAGTTCCGATACCATTTGGGCTTAGAGTTGATTTTACAACACTTAACGGGATATTGTAAGGAACATTAGGATATTTAATTGGCAATATATCTGTATCGAATGTTCCTAATTCAATCGTACTTGCATATTCAACTTTTATTTCGGCGGAATTACCAAGTATTATTTTGTCAATCTTTCCTGATTTTTTGGCTTGATTAATAGAAACCAGTGTTTTCCATGACCCATTTAAGTCATTGTCGACAGTTCCAATATTAGATTCAGGTTGCCTGCAATAAGTTAAAGCAAAATCCGTGACACCGTCTCCATTCAGATCAGCTACTATTGGCTTCCAGTAATCAATAAATTTAACTTCTACAAACTCATTGATAGCTTTATTTTCCATGTCTTGATAGCATAGAGGGTCACCTGAACCGTTAACGGAATGGAGTCTATTTCTTGAAATATTTATTTTGCTAGATGATTGAAACTGCGAAATGGATTGAATTCGCTTAATGTTAATAATACTCTCACCAAAGTTCTTGGGCTTATCAACAAAAGTGTAATTATCAAAATACTCTTCATTATTTAAACCAAATGATGAAGTAGGTATTATTTGATTACCCCACATCTTGTCAGCAAAGTATGCTATGGTAGCATCTAAATTATTAACGAGAGAATTTGGAGCATCAATATTATTATTTACTCTTTTTAAACGTTGAGCAGAAACTTCTGTAAAGCTTTTGACAAACTGGTCAACATTCAACATTCCCTGGACTTTTTGCCTGATTGTGTAACTAAAATTCGAAGCGTGTAGTTTTATAGTTTCAGGATTTTGTGAGAATCCACCATTTCCAAAGCCATACGTAACTTTCACAAACCATCCATTTTCATTCGAGTATGTTATAGCAATGTCTATTTGCCCATCTCCGTTAAAGTCCCCAAAAGACTGAGCATGAGGATATTTATATTCCACTTGGTCAACTACTGTTTCTTTAGGACTGTCTTCGAATTCTCCATTGCCCAGCCCAAGTAAAGACCAAGTTTTCCATCCTTTATTGTTTTGATTCGAAACAAGCAAATCACTATTTCCATCGTGATTAATATCTACCGTGTAGACTGCTTTAGTGGCAGGTAAGTTTTCGTTTTTGTAAATGTTGTAAGAGGAGCTTTTTACAGATATTAAACTATCTAATTCCACTTCTGTACTATCAATAAGTTCTTTTGATTTTTCGGTTTTGAGTTCCGTTACAGTTAAAGGAGTAAACTGTTTTTTTTCATTATTAACAAGTTTTGAATTCTTTTCTTGAGGTACAAGATTGTCGTCTAATAGGTAAACCTTTGTTTTCCATCCTTTGTCGTCAATCCAAGTGAAAAGCAAATCTGTTACACCATCGCTATTATAATCCCCTAAGTTTATTGGAAGATTATGAGGGATAGTGTCGTTTTGTGTTCCATTTTTAAAAATGGTAGTTTCTAACCTACTTTGTTTAATTGAAAAGTCGTTGGAAATATTGTTTATTCCAAAAAGAAATTTTATCGATTCATTTTTATAGTAATAGCAATATATGTCAGGAAGCCCATCGCCATTGAAATCATTTGAAGAATAAAAAACATCATTTTTTTTTGTGGAATTATCTATAGAAATAGCTTTTATCTTTCCAAGATTTGGCGACTCAATCTCTTTGCCTTTTAATGAAGCGACGGTGTATGCAATTTGATAATTGAATTTGTCATCTTTTATCCAACAAAAAGCAAAGTCAGATGTTCCATTTGCATCAAAGTCATTTATAACTATTCTACTATCAGTCTCAACATTAGCTGTTATGTCGATTTCTTTTGCTTTAGAAAATGCACCATTGACATTTTTACTGAAATGAAATTTAATCTTGTTTGATAATATTTTAAGACTTACTTCATCCAGAAACCCATCTCCATTAAAATCACCTGTATAGGTTTGATAATCTTCTGTAAGCGTTTTTTCAGAATTATACTCAACGGAATTCCTAAGATTAGCTTTCTGTTCGGGTTGCTGCCAGCTAAAATTCGTCTTAATACAGTCATCGCCAGCGATGCATTCCTGAATGTTTTTGATAAAGTACTTATTCTGCTCTGATAAACTACTATAGTCTATTTTATAAGTTCGAATAGTTCCGAAATCAATAGCGTCTTTGTACTCACAGCTAATTGAATTTATGATTTCGTCAAATTGAATTTTTTGTCCGTTGATGTATTTATACTGAGATTTAACTTTAGCATAGTGAAAAACAATTTGAGCAAAATATGAACTTGGTATATTGTCCTTTCTTCCAGTATACCGGATTAAGGTTGGTTTTATAAATGCTTTTGCTAAAGCAGTTTTGTCATATTCGAAATCTATTATGTTTTGATTTCTATCTTCTATTCTTACTAAAAGCCATGATATAGTTTGATCGTTATTTAGTGTTTTCAAGTAGTAGCCATCAGTTATATCGTTTTGGTTATCACCAATTGCTCCATAGTGATAAATTAGACCATCTTTTGTGCGAACTTCAAATCTAATCACCTTATTATTGGCATAGTATGAAGTAATTTGCTTAAAAGTATTTTGTTCAGTGAAATAGTTCACACTTCTATTTGTTGAATTTGCCCAATAATTTGGAGATTCAACATTTGTATTAACTAATCGCTGCCCATCTAACAACAAGCGATCATCGTCATCAAATGCAATTCTTCCATTTTTTCCGTCTATTGCAAAATTCTGATTTGTCCTAGTTATTACAGATAAGCCAGCAACACTCCAACCGTCTCCTAGGATTCCACTACCACTATTGCTATTGTATATTAATGAAATTTTCGGGGTCATCCCAGCTGCTCCCTGCACACACACAATAGGTACTTCATAGTTCATGACTCCGTTATCACCTACTGCAAAACTCCCTTTACTATATGCAAAGGTTTTGTTGTTGGCATTTACTAAGTTATCAACATACTGCCCTGCAATTTCTTTTTTTGTTTGACTATATCCTATTATGGATGCTAAAAGAAATGGAATAATTAGTTGAAGTATACGCATGTTATTTGGAATTGATTGAGGCGTTGTCAAAAAATAGCACATTTGGTTTTGCGAATTGCAGAATAGTCTGTTGGACTTTTTTGTAAAATCAAGAGTAGTTGGGCATTTTTTTGTAAATAAAGAAAATCCAATAAAACACTGTAAATCATGTAAAAAACAATTTTTAAGTCACTATAAATCAAGCAAAAGACAAGATACTCTTTGCATATTTTTGTATTGTCATCAGTAATAGAAGTTTCTGGCAATACAAAATGCAATGTGTATTTTTTAGTTTTAAAATGCTTTTCTGGAGGCTATAAAAGGAAGTCACATATAATTTAAACAGATGTCTTTCAGCATTGCAATCTGCGAAATAGAAAGAAGTTTGTCAATACGTAGTTTTACGGTATTTTATAGTAATTTTCTCCAAAAATTGCGTAGAACTACGTATTGACAGGAATATAAAAAATAAGGAGTTTTGTAGTTTTACTATAAATCCATCCTTCTGATGCTGAGTCAATTTATAAGCCCTTCTAATGAACCAATACAAACTCCAGTCAGGGATAAAAAAGTAATCCGGGAAAGGAATAGAGCTATCCGAGAACTGGCAAACTCTCTTCTGAATATGGGATTAGATAAGGAAGAAGTTAAATCTCTTTACAGGATAGTAGAGAGAAATTAAATACTACTCATTCACTACTTCTTTCCATGAAAAAACTTCTCCTACTGCTGATTCTCTTCAGCTTTTCACTCCTTTCTTTTGCTCAGACCAAATACATAAATAAGGATTTTGTCAATCTCAGGTCTGATACCCTCATTACTGATTCCAACATACTTGCCAGACTCCGGTTGGGAACTGAGGTATTTGTCATATCTTCTTTAGGGCAATGGTCGCAAGTTGAGGTAGATGGTACTCAGGGCTATGTATCTTCTGCTCTTCTTTCTGATGAGCAGAGAACTGTAAGTCGGCAACAGGTGGTCAGACATGAAGAATCCGTACTCATTTGTGACAGTAATTCTGCTTATGCTTATCATAATCATAACTGTAGCGGACTCAACCGGTGCCGGCATGATGTTGTCAGAATCTCTATTGCTGAAGCCAGAAAATTAGGGAGAACTCCCTGTAAAATTTGCTATTAAATCTCGCTATTCATTTTCTACTAATAATCCCTCTGTATGAAAACCACATCTATTTTCTATTTTCTGCTACTATTCATTTTCTCAAATCTGGCACTTGCACAAACAAAAACACCACTTCTGATACTCTCTGAGCTAAATGGAAAATTGCTTGTAGATGGAGAGGAGGTAATGAGTATCAGCAAAGGAGAACCTGCCAAAATCAGTCTGGATGAGGGAGAACATATTCTTCAGCTAAAATCAGATAGTGAGACTTTTACCCAAACTATAACCTGTGAAGGTACTAAGCAAAAAATCATCAAATTCGGACTGGCAAAAAGCTCTGAACCGGTTCCCGCTGCATCGGAAATAATTGTCTCCAATGCCAATATTACTTTGCCTGGGGCACTTTCCAATCAATCCAGTCATGTTGAAAAATATTATGCTTTTGATAGCGAAGATGAAGTAAAGTTTTCTTTTGGATTACTCAATAAAAAAGGAACTTTGAATTTTTATCTCTATTCCTATCCAGATAATCAGATTATTTTTTCCAGAGAAAGCATTCAGGACCTTGGAGAGCAGGCTGTAAAAATAAACAAGAAAGGTGTGTATCGTTTTGTATTTACTACTAATCATGTATTTGCCAGAGATTGCCAGTTTGTTATCAAAAGAATTCCCAGGTCTGGAGGAAATCAGAGCTTTAAAACGAATGTAGTAGTCAAATGGGACACTACTTATCAGGAAGTACTCGATACCAAAGTAAGGGTATATTCTACTACCAACCTTGACCATTCCAACAAAACAGTTGTCAATATCAACCTACCTCCAAAAACCACCTACTGGGTATACTGGATAGGAGTAGGGCAGGAATCTATGGAACAAATGACAAAGTTTGCCAATGCTCTCTCAAAAGTCAGTACTTTGATGGTCAATCCGATTCAAGCCTTTGGTGTAGGACTCATTAAAGAATTGCCTATGTTTCATTCTACTGCTACCATCAACTATGTTTTTGCAGATAATGCAAATACGCAATTGTTTGTCAGAAATGCTCAGATGCAAAGTTATACTTTCAAGTCAGGCTCTAATGTAACAACCGATTATTCAAAAGTAGAGGCTATTCCCAGAGAAGTAAGTCTTTGCATGTGGAACAACAACATGATGGTAGGGCATGATGTGCAAGTTAAGGTGGGAGCTTTTATTGTCAGAGGTAAGTATATCATTCAGGAATAAGTCATAAAGAAACCCGATTACATAGTGAAATTTTTGATTCGCAAAGCAATATTCTTTTACCAAAGGAGAGCTCCGGCTTCACTACGGCAGTCCTGCAGATTTGAGCCAAGCTGTTCAAATTATATGCTTATGGCTATTGATAAGTATGGAGTAGTAAGAGGTGTCTGGAAAGGAATAAACAGAATTCTAAGATGTAAATACCCAAATGGAGGAATTGATTACCCTTAATTTAACTTATAATCCTAACCCCCTACCATTATGCCAGAGTACAAATGTGTTCCCGCCCCAAAAGAGCTTATAAAAGCAGCAAAATCAGATTATTCAAGTGAAGTACGAGGTTTTGCAGATTTAATTAACAGAGAAGCCCAAGATGGGTGGAAATTCTATTCAATGGAAACAATAGCCGTAACTGAAAGAGCAGGATGTTTTGCAGCTCTAATTGGAGCAAAAGACACGACTGTCTATTTCAATATGCTAATATTTGAGAAATAACTTTACATAGCAACTAACTCCAAAGACTTATAGTGACCTATAAGTCTTTTTGTTTTATGCCAAGTGCAAAGGCCTGGAGGAAAACAATGATGCTTCTTCAGGACATCATTACCATATTTTTTACAAACCTAGATAGATAGACTTTTAGAATCTTATTGTGGAAAAGTAGTAAGTTGAAAAACCCGGCTGCATTGTGGTCGGGTTTTTTATTTTGATACTAATTCATGTACTTTTACAGAGTCTTACAGGCTTATTTCGAGGAATGGCTGTAAACTGGTATAGCCTTTTCTTACCAAATATTATCCTCTGTTTCTTCCTCTTCAATATTGGTTTTTTTGATTATCAGGTAAAGTACAAAAGATGCTATCAGGCTTATGGATAGTATTACGAAGTAACTTTTTATTTTTTGAATTTCATAGGCAATATAATTTTCAAGAAGTAAATAATTCTTCGGTATCAAACGAGAGAAAATAGTCACACATTTTTTGTGGAGCATCAATATTATATTGATTTGCTGATGCATAGCATATTTGCACTTCTTGATTTTCAAATGCAGCTATTCCTACTCCAAGCGTTGAAATCTTATTATTTAAGGGAGAAATTACAATATTATAGTCATCGTTATATTTACTTAGTATATTTTTTATCTGATTTTTGGCTTCCAAAATATTCAAACACGAAAACTCAAATTCATCTAAAAGAATACTATTAAATCTATCCTTTATAAGTGAGAACTTTGATGAAGAAATATCATTTAAATATTCAGTAACAGAATCTTTCTTAGTAGGCTTACCCAAGATTAGCTTTTTGGGTTCAAAGGTAGCAATTATATTTTCAGCTCTCTCTTCTTCGAAACCTACAAGCAAGATTAATAAGAGCTCTTTAACTGGTGAGAATATACCAGAATAACCTACAATAGATCTAATTTCTCTTATGCCCTTTGTTAACCATAAATCCTGCCCATCATTCCCATAGCTCAAGAGAGGAGTATATACCAGTTTTATGGTCATTTTCTCTCTAAAATCATTGCTAAACATTACTTTCAGTAATATTAACAAAACCTCTCGAGTAAAAACTGTAACATCTATAACTATTTTTAACTTTTCTCCCCTAAAATTGTCATTTATAAACTGATTAATTGTATTAAAGAATTTGTCAAATATAGCTAAAGGTCGATTTTTGGGATACTTGATAATTTTCGTTTGAGGTAAATTATCTTTTATTTCTTGCAAATGTACGGAAGAAATCCTATAGGTTTCTTCCATATGAAATCCAAACGAGTGTTTTACTGAAGGACGATTAAGCTTTAGCCCTAATTTTGTTGCTCTTTTCTCAAAGCCAGATGAGAAGATATACAAGTCAATAATACCTAAGTGGTTGTTGATATCTAAATCAGTTACTTGCATAAGTTATTATTTCATTCATTATCATTGAATAATTTGAATTGTGCTACTTCTGCTTCAAGTTTAAAATGGGCTACAAATTTTCTTTTATCTTTTAAAGCTACTTTAAGAGTTTCACTATTCATAAATTGATACCCCTTAAAACCACTTGGGTCTAGTTTAAAATAAGGTGCTAATGTCCTACTTAAAACATATAACCTTGTTCTTCCAGTACCCATTTTATTCCCAATAGAGCTTTTGTGTATATATCCATATTGTTCTGCTAAATCAAGAATTTCTTTTAATTCATTATCGGGTACATCATTTAAAGCTACTGAGAATACTCCTCTTTCCGTCTTATTTGAAACAAATATCTTGTGAAATAGCTCTCCCATTCCATTTATCAGATTAAAAAGTTTATCAGCCTTGCTTAATTCTTCTTCAGGTTCCTTTTCACCATGTATTTCATGAATTTTTATAAATTCATCTTCTAGTAACCTTCTCGAATAATTATGTATAACATTATTTTGAATCTCTTGCGGAATAGAGTCAATGTTTTCAATCTTAAGAGATAAGCAATATTCTGAAAACATAATAGAAGCAGGTTCAAGAAAATGTCTTATTATTCCTGAAGAAATATCAACTAGACTGTCAAAACCTGCATAACTATAATTTGATGCTGAACGTTTCTTCTTTAAATATTTCATCAATTCAGATGTTCCATATCTCTTAGCGGCATCACCAGCTACATAGTCTTTCTCTGGATTAAACTCATTTAACTTTATTTCCTTTTTTATCTTATTTAGCAGTTCCTCCTGCTCCATATCTAATGGAAAAAAAGAATCAGGCTCTATTTCTATGTTAAGATACCTTTTTAATCTCTTTTTTACTATATCCGATATTCTTTTATGATAATTATTTTGTGGGGCAGTATAAATCGTAGAAATATTGACTTGTGAGTAATCATGAGGGGAGTCAATAGTCTTATTATTAATAGTACTGAAACTTTTATAATCTAACTGGGTAGAAATTTTTAAACTTATGTCAGAAGACGTTCTATATGACACCCATGTATTTAGGATTTGTGTTTGCACTTTACTAAGATATCCTGCATCATCAATTAGAATAAACAATGGTTTATTTTGAGGGAAGAATGAAAGTTTTTTTAACTCCAGTAGTATAGGATAAAGAAAATCCAGATAACTACATAAAGGACCCATATAAACTTCTTCTTGTTGGAGATACCGTTTACAAAATATAATACATTCTCTATATATCTTATCTAATGAAAAAATAATCTTATTAAGAATCACTTTGATACTTTCAGAATCAAGAACAGTATCTGCTTCATTATTACCTCCAATAATACTCATATGCCATAAAAACGTTTCCCTATAAAAAGAGATAAATTCTTCGCGATATGGTTCTAACTCTACAATAAAGTTTAATAAACTTTTAAAACATTTTATGCTAATAAATGTAGTCAGTAAATGCTCATTTATGAAAACCCCTGAATTTGTTTTTAATTTACCAATCTCTTGATTATTCAAGTCCGTCAATTTAATAGGCACATACAGGGAAAAATAATCTAATTCACTTAACTTGCAGTTTTTTTCTATAACCTGACAGTCAGGCATCATGTATCTAAACATCATACTTTTTCCTGAACCCCTAGGTCCATTTAAAAAAGTATGACCTATTTTCGGCACCTGATGAAAGTCAGAAAAGACATTTACAAAGAGCTCGTGAACATCTTCTGGAGATATTCCCTCTGGAGTATTAACTTCAAACGGATTCTTCATTTTGTGATAGTTGGGTTTTTATATATGCACCATCAATTTTATCCCCAGTTTGTGTTTTTAGGGTTGAACATATCTCGAAAATATCAGAATTAGGTAGGATTGGATAGCCCTCCTCTTTTAATTCATATTTTATTGGTTTATGTACATCTGTATGAAAGGCATCAAGAAGATCTATCTCAACTTTAACTGCATTAAATCTCAAAGGCTCTGGTAAAAATCTTCCACAATACAAAGCTTCTAAGAAAGTTTTCTTCGTTCTTTCATAAATTTCATCAATCAAAAATCGTTTTACCTCTGACCCATTTTTTAATTTCATGGGGTATTCTTTAATAAGTTGACTATCTTGAACGTAGAATTTCATCTTAATTTCTTTCCCTGCTAATTTAATACTATCTAAACTAGATGAAAATCTATGAAAAATCTCACTTGTAGGTTCTATAGAAGACATTAAGCCTTGGTCTTCTAGCTTCAAAAGAAATTGTGAAGCCCGAGTCTTATCCTCAGCTAATTCATCACCTAACCTTAACAGTGCCGCTAAAAACTGTGGTCTTATATCTTTGTGTGATAAATGGGTCACGGTTTCAAGATTACCAATTGGATTGTCATTTTTTCCACTGTGTGCTTGAGCAATAAGTCCAATTATCTTTTTTTCACTAGCATCTAAATTTCCACCTGTGTCAAATCTTGCTAAAAGTTCTCTTCCTTTTTTTGCATGCTCTTCCCTTGAAGATATTAGATGTCCAGCATCATGAAGATTAATTGCTACTAATAAAATAAAACTTTCATAAGAATTCAAAAAATTTGAGTCTAGTAAGTCAAGCATCCAAGATACTCTTTGAATAACCATCTTAATATGCTCTACTCCATGATCATTATAGTAACCAGATTTTTCAATTTCTAGTATTTTAGTCTTTATCTCAGGATGTACATAAGTATCAAAATATAATTTTAAATTTTTATATATTGAAATATAGTCTTTAACAGAAATGTTGGGAAATGCAGGATCAGTCGGAGAGAGACGTAAAAAGGTTTCTTCAAGATTCATGTCTAACTTAGTTTTATTATCTGTTGAAAAATAGCTTTTGCTAATAGTGGAGGTACTGCATTTCCGATTTGTTGTTGTTGATGTGAAATACTACCTTTAAATGTAAAATCATCTGGAAAGCTTTGTAATCTTGCAGCTTCTCTTACTGATAAACCTCTATCTTCATATGGATGAATAAGCATATTTTTTCTGTAGTTTGCAATAACGACAGAAGGAATTTCCGGGTTCAATCGTTTATAAATACTATTATGACAGTTATCAATTTTTGAATAATTGTGCATTAGATATTTAGGGATTGATTTCCAGTTTTGACCTTGTTTAATAGTCTTAAATCGTTCTATAACATAATCTTTATTTTTTGAAACATAGTTTTGGGTTGAATATTTTGAATTTCTTCTCATTAACAGAGCATATTCACTAGCTTTATCATCTTTATATGGCAAAATATCTATCATTGCACCATTACTTAAGGTAGGTAAGTCAGATATTGCTTCATGAACTGTTATCTTTCTATCAGTTTTCTCAGGAAATAGATAATCCACCCCTATTCTATTTCCTATCATAAAAAAGCGATTTCTGTTTTGTGGAACACCATAGTCTGAGGCTAGGATTGTTTGAATGCTAACTTTATATCCCAGTTTTTCTACCTCATCTTTTAATAATTTCACCACCATTCCATTTTGGAAGGAAAGTATTCCCTCCACATTTTCAAATACAAACCATGTTGGACTTAGTTCTTGTATTTTTTTAACAAATTCATGAAACAATTCATTATTGAGATTACTTAAACTTCGAGTTTTTTTATTAGAGACCGAGAACCCCTGACATGGGGGGCCACCAAAAAGAACAAATGGCTTTATATATTCTGAATCTAAGCTTATTTTGCTAATATCAGCGTTTATAATTTTGGTGTTAGGGTGGTTATGATGAAAAGTCTCTACAGCATATTTATTTATTTCAATTGCTAAATCAACTTTTATTCCTGCTAATACAGCTCCAATACTCATCCCTCCTGCACCACTGAATATATCAATACCATTTAGCTTCATATATGTCTTTAACTATAAATTTTAATCTATTAAGCATCCAGGATTAATAATTAATTTTAAAAGATAACTTTATTAAAAATTAAAATGTGTACGTGAATATGTACGCAAAAGGAAGAAAAAATCCCTGTAAGTCATTGATTTACAGGGATTTGAATTGAAAAATAGTAGCGGAGACGGGAATCGAACCCGTGACCTTAGGGTTATGAATCCTACGCTCTAACCATCTGAGCTACCCCGCCAAGGGTGAAATTTCCTGCAAAATTAGATATTTTATTTTTACTTACAAAAAAAAAATTTAATATTCGCAAAAGGCATTTATGAGAAAAGGCTGGAAATGAAAAAAACACATTCCTCAATATCCATAATGCCCCTTAAATGCTTTATGGATAACGATGGGAAAACACCAATACTCTGCAGAATTTGAAATCCGGGCATCCGGAAAAATTTTATTTCCGTACCTGACTACCCCTGCGGGTCTTTCACAATGGTTTGCTGATGAGGTAAATCTTGACCCTGACAAAAATTTCAACTTCATTTGGGATAATACGGCACACTATGCCCGTCTAACCCAGCAAAAGCCTTTCAAGTTTGTAAGGTTTGAATTTCTTTCTTCTCACAAACAAATCTCAGACGATCCGGCTTTTATAGAGTTTCGATTAGAAGCTAATGAAATGACCCAATCTTCATTTTTGAAAATAACAGATTACTCTGAAACCGAAAACGATGATGATTTATATTTCCTTTGGCAAAATCTGGTAACAAATTTGCGGGAGAAAGTCGGCGGTTAATTTGTCAGTTTAGCCATACAGATAAGCCTGCTTTACTGTAAAGTGAGAAAAAATGAAAAAAATAGATAAACTTGTTCTGAAAGCCTTTCTGGGTCCGTTTCTGCTTACTTTTGCTACGGTAGTATTTATATTCGTATTACAATTTATCATTAATTATTTTGATGATATCATCGGCAAAGGGCTGTCTGTCTGGACTTATCTGGAATTGCTTTTTTATTGTAGTATCAATATCATGCCGGTAGCTTTACCTCTTGCAGTATTGCTTTCCTCACTCATCACTTTTGGCAACTTAGGTGAACACTATGAACTAACAGCTATCAAAAGCTCTGGAGTTTCATTAATACGGGTACTTCGTCCGGTATTTATTTTTACTCTCATACTTACTTTAGCAGATATGTGGTTTCAGGATAAAGTAGTGCCTCAGGCTAACCTGAATTTTTTCAGTATGCTGTATGATATAAAAACAAAAAAAGCCACTCTTAACCTCAAGGAAGGTACTTTTTATGATGATTTGCCTAACTATAGTATCAAAGTCAATAAAAAATTTCCAGATGGTAAAACATTGAAAGACCTTATCATTTACGATCATACCAAAAATCAGGGAAATACTGACGTGATTATGGCTGATTCTGGAAAGATGTACATGATTTACGGAGAACGTTATCTGGTAATGGAGCTTTTTAATGGTGCCAGCTATAGCCAGCAGATTGATAACAGCAATCCGGTTGCCGAACGCTACATCCGAAATGAATTTACCAAAACCAAAATAGTATTTGACCTCTCGGCACTGGATTTGAACGAAACCGATAAAAATCTTTTTCGCCATGCCAAAGTCGTAAAAACTGTAAATGAGCTGCAACATGATGTGGATTCTATGAAAACTGAGGTAAAACGGATGGGCGAGAATATAAAAACTGGCATTAAATCTACTTTTTACCTGCATCAGCGAGCAGATACTCTTAAAAAGAAAATTATTTTTACTGACTCTATGCTGGCTCTCTATGATAAGAAAAAATATCAGGCATATGACAAAGTTTCAATGGTGTCAAGAGCATTAAGTCAGGCAAAAAGTACCAAAGATTATATAGTATCTCAACGCCAGCAGCAATACAATATCGCCCATGAAAGCAGGGTTTTTGACAGCGAACTCTGGAAAAAATATACTCAGGCGGTAGCGTGTCTGATCATGTTTCTGATTGGAGCTCCCTTAGGGGCTATCATCAAAAAAGGAGGATTGGGTGTGCCTGTGCTGGTTTCTATTATTTTCTTTATTTTGTATTATGTACTGACCAATACCGGGATGAAATGGGCAAACGAAGGTTTTATACACTTACAGGTAGGCTTATGGGCAGGTAATTTTATTCTCTTTTGGGTAGGTTTGTTTTTCCTGATACGAGCAAGAAATGACTCCCGTCTGCTCGAAGCTGATATTTACCTGATAGCCTGGGATAAATTTAAAAATAAATACCTAAAACCAAAACCTAAAAAGGCGAAAGAAGAAATGTCAGTACCTGTTTCCTAAAAATAACTACCTAAGATTATGAAAGGAGATAAGCTTTTGAGGATAACCTTTTTAGTATCCCAATAAATATTATGGAATCCAAGAAAGACAGATTCGGGTATTTTAAAAAAATCGCCGATAATTTCCGGAAACAATGGACGGAATATCTGATTGAGATTCTGGTTATTATATTCAGTGTTACAGTGTCATTTGCAGTAAATGAGTGGAAAGATACTCAGGCAAAAAAAGAACTGGAACAGGCATATTTAAAGGGTCTTTTGACGGATGTTACAACTGATGAAAACGCTCTTCATGGTGTTATTATGGAAACCCAGCTAGTTTTAAATAAATGCCAGAAACTGTTAAAAATCACTGAATATCCTGATTCTGTTGATACACAACAATTTACCACAGACCTGGGGGACATAGTAAAAAGACCCAATTTTATTTCCAGCAATGCTACTTTTCAAGATTTAAAAAGTTCGGGGCATTTGCAGATAATGAGGGATTTTGAACTAAAAAACATGCTCTTTGCCTATTACAATGATTATGAATCTGTTGTAAAAGTAGAAAATGCAGAACGGGAAGCCACCATTAACCTGATGGGTGCTTATCTTATCAAACGCTTTCCACTCAGAGGACTTGTTAATAAAAAAAAGACTGAAAATAAAAATCTTATACTAACAATGGTATCAGAAACAGAGTTTAGCAACCAAATTATTCTCCGAATGAAAAACCGGGAGGAGTTATTAGATAAATACCAACAACAACTGGCACTCAACGCAAAAGTAAAAAACCTGCTTACACAAAAAATCAAGTAAAAAATAATATTATAACCCCTCTGTATTAAATCTTACAGGTCAGCATTTTTTGTTTTGCACTTATTAGTTTTATACAAATTTAAATAATTGGCTTTTTCTAAAATATCGCCTATTTTTGCACAAAACTTATCCAGAAAGACAGAGGGCATGGACCCAATGAAGTCTTAGCAACCTTTTCAATCCTTTGAATTACGGTGCTAATTTCCACCCAATAACCCGGGAAAGATAAGTGCAAGCTCCATTCTTATACCTTGCTGCCTGTCTGGATTCTAATTTTTAAAAGCAAATGCAGAAAAGTGCTTTATTGATTTGTTTTTTTGTTATATCATTTAATCTTTTGGGGCAATACCAACGACCTGTCTATCAAAATCTTGTGCTCGAGGGAGGTGGTATTTGGGGTATTGCCTACGGAGGAGCTTTTCAGGTTTTAGAGCAACAATCTGTTTTGCAAAATATCAAACGGGTTGGAGGTACTTCGGCAGGAGCTATTCAGGCAACTATGCTGGCAGTAGGTTTTACGGCTGATGAAATTATTAATATTACAAATCATACTTCTATTAAAAAACTAAACGACGGAAGATTTATTTTTCTGGGAGGAACCCACCGTTTGTTTCATCAGTACGGTTGGTATCGTGGAGATGCTCTTGTGAAACTGATCAGAAAACTGGTAGCACAAAAAACCGGAAACCCTGACATTACTTTTGCACAATTGCATCAAATGGCTGAAAAATCAGGTTTTAGAGATTTATATATTACCGGAACCAATCTTACTACACAAAAATTGGTGATATTCTCTCATGAAACTTATCCAAATCTCAAAATTGCTGAAGCTGTTCGTATTTCAATGTCTATACCATTTTATTACAAGGCAGTTTTTATGGACGATTTGGGTAATGTAGTCTCAAAACCTAAAAAATCTCAATATTTACAGGTTTTTGCTGATGGAGGTATTATTGCCAATTATCCGATTAACTTGTTTGACCAGAACAAATACTTATCTCAGCCCGATACTAAACTTTCAGACAGCAGTTATGTGTTTAACAATGAAACTTTGGGTTTGCGTCTGGACAGAAGTGAGCAAATAGCCTACAACACTGCAGGAAAAGGCTTGGCTCCTTATGAGATAAAAAATTTCAAAAGCTATGTAGTTGCTTTTTATAACATGATAAACGAAAACCTGAATCGATTTCATCCCGAAGATAATTCCAGAACGATTGACATTAATACACTTAATTATAGTCAGCGTGTGAGAAAAATTCCGGCTAAATAAAAAATGAGTTGATCGAAAGTGGAAAATCAGGTGTTACAGCTTTTTTAGAAAAAAATAAATGAAATCAATTAAAAGAAGTTTAGGGATAGTTATTCTTTGTCTGCTTACATTTTCTAATGTACAGGCACAGGAGGCTGTAAAAAAATATCAAACTCTTAAACTTGATTTTGACGAAGCTCGGGTTTATTTATATGATGGAAGTATAGGGTATCATATTGTAGAGAAAAGAAAATTAGATTCTACAATAATTGACAAAAAAGGTTATAAACTGTCAAAAACAGAGCTTTTTCAGCTTGACAGTTTATTAAGTGATACATCAGGTATGATTGCTGAGAAAATTGATACACTTTATAAAAATACAGATTATTTAAGAAATGAGCATATTTATGAAAAGTGTGATGAGTATTTCTGTTTCATGCCACATCATGGTATTGTTTTTTATAAAAATCACAAAATTGTGGGTGAAGTTTCAATCTGCTTTAGATGTAATCATATTCATTCAGATTTTTTAAAAAGCTATCATGTTTGTACTCAAAATCTAATACCTCTTTTTAATAGTTTTCGACTGAAAGTCAACAATACATTTTATCAACCAAATGATGACGAATTAGCATCAGCAATTGTTCAACTCAATATTAATAGATACGGAAAAGACTATGTTCAAAAAAGAAGAAATTGGCAGCCACCTTATATCAAAAGAAAAAAATAGAACTCCAAAATACCCAACAAAAAAAGCCATGAAATACCAATTACTATTATCATTTATCGCATTTTTTATTTTTAGTCTCGCTTTTTCGCAAGAGATAATCACTCTCCAAAATATAGAAAGTGAAGACATAAAACTTGAAACTGAGACGGCTGTCATCTCTTTTTCAAAAAAAGACATACTTGCTGATTATAATAAATTTAAAGAATCACTGACAAATAATAATTTAACAAGTAGTAAATATCTGACGAAAAGTTTTCAGGAATCAATGCATTATCTGGCTAATTCAAAAAAACAGATTGTCATTGAAGAAGCAAAGGCAAATAATAACTCCAAAGTGGCAGATATTTACCAACTTCTCAAAAACAGAACCGGAAATGTATTATTAGCTAAAGGATTAGGAAAAGTATATAATAAAACTTCGCATCAGTATGAGCAAATAATAGGTCAAAAAGAGATGAACCGGTTTTCTGCTGATGCAGAACACCAATACGATGTGTATTATTTTGCTTTTGGAAGCTCCGGCAAAATATTTTTTGAAAATAGTGGAGACCCTACATCAACAGGAGATGAGACTCCAGCAGAAACTGTAAATAAGGATGAAGTGTTTGTACTTGTTGACATACCTCCCAGCCCGCAAGGAGGCATGGGAAAATTGAATGAACATATTGTTCAAAATCTGAAATATCCTGCAAAAGCCAAAGAAATGAAAGTTGAAGGCAGAGTATTTGTTCAATTTATAGTCAATGTTGATGGCACTCTCTCCGATTTTACAATCCTTAAAGGAATAGGATTTGGTTGTGAAGAAGAAGCCATAAGAGTTATAAAAGAAGGTCCGAAATGGATTCCGGGCAAGAATGCCGGCAAAGCTGTAAGAGTAAAATATACACTTCCTTTAACGTTTAAGTTACCCCCAACAGATAAAAAGTAATTACGCCTCAACTCCATCATACAAGCATTTAATTTGAAGAAGATGATAACCGACATTAGAGAAATTCTCAAAAACCGCATTCTTGTCCTTGACGGGGCAATGGGAACCATGATTCAACGCTACAAGCTACAGGAAGAAGATTATCGTGGAGAGCGTTTTAAAGATTGGGAACACCCGTTACAAGGCAATAATGACCTGCTTTCTATCACACAACCCGAAATAATCAAAGAAATTCATCGCCAATACCTTGATGCCGGGTCTGATATTATAGAAACCAATACTTTTTCAGGCACACGTGTGGCAATGGCTGATTATAAAATGGAAGAATTGGTATATGAACTTAACTACCAATCTGCCAAAATTGCCAAAGAAGTGGCGGTTGAAGTTACCCGACTCAATCCTGACAAACCCCGTTTTGTGGCAGGTGCCATGGGACCTACCAATAAAACGGCTTCACTTTCGCCAGATGTAAATAATCCGGGGTATCGGGCTATTACGTTTGATGAACTCGTAGAAAATTACTACGAACAAGCCAAAGCCCTTGCCGAAGGTGGTGCCGACATTTTGCTGGTAGAAACTATTTTTGATACCCTGAATGCCAAAGCAGCTTTGTTTGCGATTGACCTTTATTTTTCTAACCACAAAGACCGTACACCTCTGCCAGTCATGGTGTCCGGTACGATAACCGATGCATCGGGCAGGACTCTCTCCGGACAAACTACTGAAGCATTTTTAACTTCAGTTTCACATATTCCTTTGCTTTCAGTGGGCTTAAACTGTGCCTTGGGAGCCGACTTGATGCGTCCTTATGTGCAGATTATGGCAAAAGAAAGTCCATTTTTTACTTCTGCCTATCCAAATGCCGGCTTGCCCAACGAAATGGGAGAATACGACCAAACTCCGGAAGAAATGGCAGTCATTGTAGAAGGATTCTTAAAAGATAACTTTTTGAATATTCTGGGCGGTTGTTGTGGTTCTACACCCGACCATATTAAAGCAATTGCCGAAGTTGCCCAAAAATACAAGCCCAGACCTTTGCCTGACTTTGAAAAAGTACAGAAATTATCAGGTTTAGAACCGCTGAAAATCACCAAAGAAACCAATTTTGTCAATGTGGGTGAACGATGCAATGTAACCGGTTCACGGGCATTTGCCAAACTGATAAAAGCCGGAGATTATGATGCAGCTCTGGCTGTGGCACGTCAGCAGGTAGAAAATGGAGCACAGGTGTTAGATGTAAATATGGACGAGGGAATGATAGATTCAGTAGAGGCAATGACTACTTTTCTAAATCTGATTGCAGCTGAACCAGATATTGCCCGTATTCCGATAATGATAGATTCCTCAAAGTGGGAAGTAATTGAAGCCGGACTTAAATGTGTACAAGGAAAATCAATAGTAAACTCTATTTCGCTCAAAGAAGGGGAAGAAAAATTTAAAGACTATGCCCGAAAAGTACTCCGTTACGGGGCTGCCACAGTAGTAATGGCTTTTGATGAACAAGGGCAGGCTGATAGTTACGAACGCCGGATTGAAATTTGTGAAAGAGCTTACAAAATCTTAGTAAATGAAATCGGTTTTCCACCGGAAGACATCATTTTCGACCCTAATATTCTGACAGTTGCTACCGGTATAGAAGAACATAATAACTATGCAGTAGATTTTTTTAATGCTACACAATGGATAAAAGAAAACCTGCCTTATGCCAAAGTATCGGGTGGCGTTTCTAATATCTCATTCAGTTTCAGAGGCAATGAGCCGGTTAGGGAGGCAATGCATTCTGCATTTTTATATCATGCCATCAAAAGAGGAATGGACATGGGTATTGTAAATGCCGGACAATTAGCGGTTTACGATGACATTCCAAAAGATTTTCTCGAACATGTAGAAGATGTTTTACTTAACCGCCGACCCGATGCTACCGAACGAATGGTAACGTTTGCTGATACAGTTAAGGGCAAAGCCAAAACAGATACAGTAGACAACTCCTGGAGACAATTGCCTGTCAAGGAAAGATTGAGCCATGCGTTGGTGAAAGGTATTACTGATTTTATTGATGAAGATGTAGAAGAATGCCGAAAACAATTTGAAAAGCCGTTACAAGTGATTGAAGGTCCGTTAATGGATGGGATGAACATAGTCGGTGATTTGTTTGGCGAAGGCAAAATGTTTTTGCCACAGGTTGTAAAATCAGCAAGGGTGATGAAGAAAGCAGTAGCGTATCTCCTCCCTTTTATTGAAGCCGAAAAAAGTGCCGGTGACAACAGTTCTGCCGGCAAAATATTACTGGCAACCGTTAAAGGTGATGTACACGACATTGGTAAAAATATTGTGGGAGTAGTACTGGGCTGTAACAATTATGAAATTATTGATTTAGGTGTGATGGTGCCTACTGATAAGATTCTGGCAGCTGCCAAAGAACACAATGTAGATATCATCGGACTTTCTGGTCTGATTACCCCAAGTCTGGACGAAATGGTAGGAGTTGCCAAAGAAATGGAGCGTCAGGGTTTTACCATACCTTTGCTTATCGGTGGAGCTACTACCTCACGGATTCACACTGCTGTCAAAATAGACCCACACTATTCAGGTCCGGCAATTCATGTACTTGATGCAAGCCGTTCAGTACCGGTAGCCGGAAAATTATTGCAAAACGACAAATCCCGGGAGGAGATTTTTTCTGAAATCAAAGCTGAGTATGCCCAGCTTCGGGAAGAGCATGCCAACCGCCAACGGGACAAAAATTATGTAAGCATTCATAAAGCACGAGAAAATAAGGTAAAAATTGACTGGACGGGTTTTAAGGCATATCAGCCTAAGTTTCTGGGAAATAAATACTTTGAAGACTACGACCTGGCTGAAATTGCTGACTATATCGACTGGACTCCGTTTTTTCAGACATGGCAGTTACAGGGTAAGTTCCCTAAAATTTTTGATAATCCGGTAGTGGGTAGTGAAGCTAAAAAACTCTATGAAGATGCTCAAAAACTTCTGAAAGAAATTATAGACAATAAGCTATTGACTGCCAGAGCCGTTGTAGGATTTTATCCTGCTAATTCGGTAAATGACGATGACATTGTTTTATACGATTTTGAGGAATCTGAAGTAACAGTACCTTGTGAAAAACATGGTTCACACACCCATTCTGTATTTAAATTAAAAGATATGAATGGCTCTGCTACCCGTTTTTCGCCGGACGTTGTAAAAAAATCCAAGTTTGAAATTGAAACAAAACTCCATCATTTGCGTCAGCAGGGTCAAAAAGCCTCTAATGTTCCCAATATCTCTCTGGCAGACTTTATTGCTCCAATAGAAACAGGAATTACTGACTACATTGGTGGTTTTGCTGTAACGGCAGGCATTGGAATAGAAAAACTAATTGAGAAGTATGAAAAAGACCATGACGATTATAATTCTATCATGGTAAAAGCCCTTGCCGACCGTCTGGCGGAAGCCTTTGCAGAACTCATGCACAAACGTACCCGAACTGAATTTTGGGGATATGCTCCTTTAGAAAATTTTGACAATGACCAACTCATTTCAGAAGATTATCAGGGTATTCGCCCGGCTCCAGGATATCCGGCTTGCCCCGACCATACCGAAAAACGAGCTTTGTTTGAATTATTAGATGCCGAAAACCGATTAGGCATTCAGCTGACCGAAAGTTTTGCGATGTATCCGGCAAGCAGTGTAAGTGGCTGGTATTTTTCACATCCGGAAAGCCGATATTTCCCTATCGGTAAAATAGCCAAAGACCAAGTAGAAGACTATGCCCAACGCAAAGGCATGGACATAGAAACCGCCGAAAAATGGCTTGCTCCGGTACTGAATTATGATTAATCATCAAAATATTATTAGCTATTCTTGTATGACAGATGAAGAAATTAGTTTTAATTATCCTGATTTTAACAAGTTTTACAACTTTTGCTCAAACTTTTCTGAAAAACCCTGATTATGTATTATGGAGTGAAACAAGAAAATTACAGGTTTCGGATTTTCAGCTTAGGAGAACTCAAAACCAGGGAAATGTACCTGTTTATCTGTATTTGGCAGTAGGATTTGAGTTTAAGAGTAGTTTTGAACTGGTTGGAAAAAAAGCCAATCAAAGAATTTATAATTATATGCAGAAATCAGTTTCATGGATTGACACTACTGATATTGCTCTAGAATTTTTGTTAAAAGTAGCTCAGACAGAGTTTGATATTCAGGAAATTTATACCCGTAAGATGAGAAAATTTATAAGGGAAAACCGGAATAAAATTATCTAGAAAGCCAGCATGACAGGTAATAATGAGTTAGATGCCAAACTTAAAGAGCTTCATGCCGAATCAAATAAAATGCAACTGGAATGGGCTGACGAAACTGATTATGGTAGATTAACTGTCAAACAACTGGCTTGGGAATCAAAAATCAAGTTTTTATTGAACGAATTATCCGAGTTTGCAGTAGAGTTTCCCAAATCTAATAATTAATGTGAATACAGGATGAGGCTTGTTTACGAGTTATTGTTTATCAAACACTTAAGTATAAGGACAAAAATAACCGAAATTTATTTTTATCTTTGTTTGATGGGACGTAAAAGTAAACATATAATTTTGACAGATGAAGAAAGAAGGCGTTTGGAAGAAGGCTATAAACAAGGGACAA
>JAESFG010000332.1_pt1 | contig 75681 bp, 73 predicted proteins | sample 9269371 | NCBI WGS metagenome assembly JAESFG01 (sample SAMN14506227, study PRJNA617093) | algae metagenome | isolation source: Aetokthonos hydrillicola CCALA 1050 (B3-Florida) and co-occurring... | place: USA: South Carolina | collected 2013-01-01
GCGGCGAGCACGGCGCTATGCTCGTCACAAACAGGACACCCAGCTCCTTGACTAAGGCTAGGAGGTCCTACGCATCTACTGTAGCCCGTCATGAGCGCAGCGAAATGCGGGATCGGCGTCCGCGGCATCCCGCATGTCGCAAGAGCTCATGCGGGCTACAATTCCTTCTCACGCTCAACGAACGTCTTCGTCAGAACAACGAGCCCTGCCCGTCATCCTCCGCCTGCGCAACCTTGCGCGGCGCGGCTTTCTTCGCGGGCGGTTGTTCCGCCGCGCGCTGCTCATCCGTGATCGGCAGCACGAGCTGCGCGTCGTCGTTGACCACGCGGTTGACGCGGGTGGAAATCTCATGCCAGGCGAATTCGCCTTCCGCCGGCCCGCGCAACAGCGGCATGATGTCGTCGGCCTTGTCGAGGCGAACGTCGAGCCAGCGTTCGAATTCCTCCGGCGCAATCGTCACGGGCACACGGTGATGCAGCGCGGCGAGGTCGCGGCTCGCCGGTGCGGTGACGATGGCGACGCTGTCGGTCTCCTCGCCGTTCGGCCCCATCCAGGTTTCGGCGACCGCGGCAAGGCCGATCGGCCGGCCGTCACGACGGTGAATGAAGAACGGACGCTTGCGGCCGCCCGCCTCCTGCCATTCGTAATAGCCGTCCGCCGGTATGAGGCAACGCCGCCGCCGGATCGCGTTCCGGAATGCCGGCTTCTCGCGGATCGTCTCGGCGCGCGCGTTGATCAGGAGCGTAAAACTACGGGGATCCTTCACCCAGGAAGGAATCAGTCCCCATCGCATCAGCCGGAAATGACGGCCGCCATGCTCCAGAATGACGACCGGCACCGGCTGCGTCGGCGCAATATTGTACCGTGGCGGGAAATTCGGCTGCTCGCGATAACCGAATATTTGCCGCAGCGCTTCGGGCGGTGAGGTAATTACAAAACGTCCGCACATTATCTGACCAAGATAAGCTTCTGTTCAACCAGTGTTAACCCCGCGTGCTAACAGTGGAACGAATGACTGCCATGGCCGCCCCAGACGTGCGATCCGATCCACCGACATCTCCGCAGACCGGCCGCATCGATGAGGCCCGCGCGGAACAATTGCGCGCGGCCAACATCAATCCGCGCACCGGGCTTGCCACCGACTACCTGAATCACTTCAACGAAGCCATCATGCTGCTCGAAATGATCCCGGACATGCCGGAATGCGCCGAGGATTTCCTGACCTGGACGCCGCTGACCTATGCCGAGCATTTCTGGGCTTCCAACTTCAAGGCGCGGGATCTGGCGATCGAGGCCTATGAGTGCGCCGATCCGAAGATTCGCGCCAATTTCGACAACCTGACCGCCACCATGACCTCGATCCTGACCGCCGTCGGCAACGCGATGCGCGAGGCGCAGCAGGACAAGACCCGCGCCACGCTGGCCGAGCAGGCCACCGCCTGGGTCAAGCCGCTGGTGGCGCTGGCCGGCGGCGTGATCAACGGCAGCGTCGAAAACGACGTCGACGCCGCGATGTCCAGTTAGACCCGCGCGGCCCGATCGGGCATGATGGCCGTGGTTTCGCACGCGCCGGATTTGCCTTGACCTGCCCCAGCCAGCCCACCCGACCTCAGCTCGCCGTCAGCGGCGCCATCTTTCGCGACGACAAGGTTCTGCTGGTCCGCCGCGCCCGCTCGCCGGGTAAGGGATTTTATTCCCTGCCCGGCGGCCGCGTCGAGTTCGGGGAAACCCTGCAGACCGCGCTGCTCCGCGAGGTGGACGAGGAAACCGGGTTGCGGATCGAGATTTTGGGCCTCGCCGGCTGGCGCGAGGTGCTGCCGGCGGCGGACGGCGGCGGACATTATGTGATCCTGTCGTTCGCGGCCCGCTGGACGGCCAGGGAACCGGCCCTGAACGACGAGCACGACGACTTCAAATGGCTGGCGCCGGAACAGCTGGGCGACCTCAAGGTCACCGGCGGCCTCCGGGAGGTCATCGCGGCGGCACGGAAGCTGGTCTGATCGGAACTTGATACCCTTGCCTCGGCCGGTTGGAGGGGGCATATCGGCCCTCACATGCGCAAGCGTCTTCTCGCCGCCCTCATCCTGCTTTCGGCCTGCCATCTGGCCCCCGCCCGGGCCCAGGATGCCGCTGCGCCGTTTGACGGCGACCTGCAGCGGCTGGCCGAAATCCTCGGCACCCTGCATTATCTCCGCGGCATCTGCGGCGCCAATGAAGGCGCAAAGTGGCGCAACGAGATGCAGGCCTTGATCGACGCGGAAACGCCGTCCGGCGACCGCCGCGCCCGCATGATCGCGGGCTTCAACCGCGGTTATAACGGCTTTCAGCAGACCTACCGGACCTGCACGCCCGCGGCCTCGGTCGCGATCCGCCGCTACATCGAGGAAGGTTCGAAGATCTCGCGCGATCTCACCGCACGCTACGCGAACTAGCTGTATCGTCGGGACCGTCAATCCTCGTGCTGGGGAACCGCGAAGCGGCGTCTCGAAGGATGCAGGCCCGTCCGGGGCCTGATGGTTCGATACGCGCGTTCCGCGCTCCTCACCCTGCGGGATTGGCGACGTAACAAGGCGAAGCGACCATGGACGCAATTTTCTTCGATCTCGACGGCACACTGACCGATCCGAAGCCCGGCATCACCCGCTCGATCCAGTATGCGTTGCAGCGGCTCGATCATCGCACCATTCCGACCGAGAACGAACTGACCTGGTGCATCGGCCCGCCGCTGCGCGCGAGTTTTGTCAGATTGCTCGGCGGCGATCATTCGGCCGATCACGCCGTGTCGCTTTACCGCGAACGATTTTCGGATGTGGGGCTGTACGAAAACGGGGTCTACGACGGCATCGGCGATGTGCTGGCGACGCTGTGCACGTCCGGTCACCGGCTGTTCGTCGCCACCAGCAAGCCGCATGTCTTCGCCGAACGCATCATCGACCATTTCGGCCTGCGCCATCACTTCGAGCGCGTGTTCGGCTCTGAACTCGACGGCACCCGCGTGGACAAGTCGCATTTGCTGGAATACGCGCTCAGGGAAGTCTCAGTCGACCCGTCGAAAACCCTGATGATCGGCGACCGCAGCCACGACATGGTCGGGGCGAGAAACAACGGAATGCAACGCATCGGTGTGCTGTATGGCTACGGCAGCCGGGACGAGCTGCTGGAAGCCGGCGCGCAGCATGTCTGCGCCACGCCGGACGATATTTTGCGCTGCATCACCGCATGAAAATCCGAAATTCCGCGGCGCGTTAACCCTTCTTAAAGATGTTGCCTAGGCGGGCCTGCGCCGCGTGCTAGACCTTGTCGCGTCAAAGCGCGCCCCGCCTCGGGTCGCGCGCCAATGTCGTTGAGATTTCATGACCCGCCCAGCCCCCTCGCCGATGCTCCGTGATCCGCTTCCCGATCTCGACCAGAAGCAGACCGCGCTGAGCTACCTGAGCGAGGCCTGGGCCGATGCGCGCCACGAGGGCGTCGACGGCGACTGCCTGGCGCAGGCGAGCCTGTTCACGGCGCTCGCCGAACTGGTCTCGACCTATGGCGAGGACGCGGTGGCGAAGTTCTCCGAGGGCCTGCCGACCCGCGTCCGCAATGGCGAGTTTTCGCTGAAGCTGGCGCGGCAGTAATACTTGGCGCACGCCTCAGCCGTCATCGCCCGGCTTGACCGGGCGACCCAGTAGGCCGCGGTCTCTCGACCATCACAGCCGTCTCTGGAATACTGGATCACCCGCCTGCGCGGGTGATGACGATTGTAGGCGGCGCGGAGTTGTGCGCTCACAATGACGTAAAAGCTTCTACGCCCTCAACGTCTCCAGGAACCGGACCGGCTCGCCGGTCGACGGCGTCGTCACCTCGCCCTGCCACATCACGCGCTTGCCGCGCACGAAGGTGCCGACCGGCCAGCCGGTGACGCGCACGCCGTCATAGGGCGTCCAGCCTGCCTTCGAGGCCACCCACTGGTTGGTGATGGTCTCGCTGCGCTTGAGGTCGACGATGGTGAAGTCGGCGTCGTAACCCGCCGCGATGCGGCCCTTGCAGGCGATGTTGTAGAGCCGCGCCGGGCCGGCGGAGGTCAGATCGACGAAGCGCGCCAGCGACAGCCGTCCCGCGTTGACGTGATCGAGCATCAGCGGCACCAGCGTCTGCACGCCGGTCATGCCCGAGGGCGACGCCGGATAGGTCTTTGCCTTTTCCTCAAGCGTATGCGGCGCGTGGTCGGAGCCGAGCACGTCGATGATGCCCTGCTCGATGCCGTACCAGATGCCCGCCCGGTGATCGGCCGAGCGCACCGGCGGGTTCATCTGGGCCAGCGTGCCGAGACATTCATAACACTCCGGCGCGACCAGCGTCAGGTGGTGCGGCGTCGCTTCGCAGGACGCGACGTCCTTGTGGTCGCGCAGATATTCGATCTCCTGCTTGGTGGTGATGTGCAGCACATGGATGCGCTTACCGGTCTCGCGGGCGAGATTGACCAGCCGCTGCGTGGCGATCAGGGCGGTGTCCTCGTCGCGCCACACCGGGTGAGAGCGCGCGTCGCCCTCGATCCGGTGTGATTTGCGATCGTTGAGGCGGTATTCGTCCTCGGCGTGGAAGGCCGCGCGGCGGCGGATCACCTTGAAAATCTTGCGCAGGCTTTCGTCGTCCTCGACCAGCAGCGAACCGGTGGACGAACCGATGAACACTTTGACGCCGGCACAGCCCGGCGCGCGTTCCAGTTCAGGCAGATCCTGAACGTTCTCGCGCGTGCCGCCGATGAAGAACGCGAAATCGCAATGCATGCGATGGCGGCCGGCCTTGATCTTGGCGGTGAACGTCTCCTCGGTGATCGTCAGCGGGTTGGTGTTCGGCATTTCGAACACCGACGTGACGCCGCCCATCACGGCGCTGCGCGAGCCGGTTTCGAGGTCTTCCTTCTGCGTCAGTCCGGGCTCGCGGAAATGTACCTGGGTATCGATCACGCCGGGCAGGATGTGCAGGCCCTTGCAGTCGATGGTCTCGCCGGCCGAGGCCTGTGCGAGGCTGCCGATGGCGGCGATGCGACCGTTGGAAATGCCGATGTCGCGGACGCCCTCGCCGTCCTGATTGACCACGGTGCCGGATTTTAGAATGGTGTCAAATCGTTGATTCATCGCTGGTTCGTCGGTCCCTGGGTGGCCGTTTCGGGGCTTGTTGGCGGCACCTTAGCGCCTTAACTTCGCAGGGGGTATCCATCACGGGCGTTTCCCCCGGAACTTCGAGAGAAACGTCAAAGGGGCCGATTTTGCCGATGAAAGCTGCGTTTCTTCCGGACCGGGGCGTGATCAAGGTCGGCGGCGAGGATGCCCGCAACTTCCTCAACGGCCTGATCACGTCAAACGTCACACTGCTCCAGCCCGGCCTCGGCCGGTTCGGCGCGCTGCTGACGCCGCAGGGCAAGATCACCGTCGATTTCCTGATCACCGAAGCTCCCGCCGACCATGGCGGCGGATTCCTGATCGACGTACCGCTCCCGCTGGCGCAGAGCCTCGCTGACAAGCTCGGCTTCTACAAGCTGCGCGCCAAGGTCACGGTGGAGAACGTTTCCGCCGAGATCGGCGTGCTGGCGGCATGGGACGGCGAGCCGGCCGTAAAGCCGGACCTCGCCTTCGCCGATCCGCGGCACGAGGCGCTCGGTTGGCGCATTCTCGCGCCCGAGGATCTCGCGCAGCAGGTAGCCGGCCTGATCGGCGCCGATCTCGTGGAAAGCGACGCCTATGAAGCGCATCGCATCGCCACCGGCGTGCCGCGCGGCGGGCTCGATTTCATGTACAGCGACGCGTTCCCGCATGAAGCCAATATGGACCGGCTGCACGGCGTCGACTTCGACAAGGGCTGCTATGTCGGCCAGGAAGTGGTGTCGCGGATGCAGCATCGCGGTACCGCGCGGACGCGGATCGTGCGCCTCGTGCTCGACGATTTTTCGCCGGAAACCGGCATCCCGGTTTTGGCTGGCGACAAGCCGGTCGGCACCATGGGCTCGACGGCCGCTGGCAAGGGGCTGGCGCTGCTGCGCATCGATCGCGTCGCCGATGCGCTGGACGCCGGCCTGGGATTGACGTCGGGCGGGCTTGCGATGCATCTGGCCGACCCGAACGAGGTTCGGACCCCGCCGAAACAGACCGTTGCATGAGCCTCATTTGATGGGCCGATTTCCGTGAGTCCGTTGCCATGAGCAAATCCGCGCGCCTGCACCCCGATGGCAAGAAGCGCTGTCCATGGCCGGGCGAAGACCCGTTCTACATCGCCTATCACGATACCGAATGGGGCGTTCCCGAATACGACGACCGGGCGCTATACGAAAAGCTGATCCTCGACGGCTTTCAGGCCGGGCTGTCCTGGATCACGATTTTGCGCAAGCGCGAGAACTTCAGAAAGGCTTTTGACGATTTTCAGCCGGAGAAGATCGCGCGCTACGGCGACAAGAAAGTCCATGCACTGATGAACGACGCCGGCATCGTGCGCAACCGCGCCAAGATCGAGGGCGCCATCAACAGCGCGAAGGGCTATCTGAAGATCATGGAAGAAGGCCCTGGTTTCTCGAAATTTCTCTGGGACTTCGTCGACGGCAAACCGAAGGTCAACCAGTTCAAGACCACGGCCAGCGTGCCGGCCTCGACGCCGGTCTCGATCAAGATATCAAAGGAGCTCGGCGCGCGCGGCTTCAAGTTCGTCGGCCCGACCATCGTCTACGCCTTCATGCAGGCCACCGGCATGGTCAACGACCATCTGGTGAGCTGCTTCTGCCACGAGAGCTGCGGCAGCAAATTGCGCAAGCCCCGCCTCAAATCCAGATGAGCACGAAAAAATCTTCCGGTGTCGCCAACCGGGCCTGGCAGCGGATGCTGTCGGGGCGGCGGCTCGACCTGCTCGACCCCTCGCCGCTCGACATCGAGATCGCCGACATCGCACACGGGCTGGCGCGCGTCGCGCGCTGGAACGGGCAGACCTCGGGCGCGCATATTTTCTCGGTGGCGCAGCACACGCTGCTGGTGGAGATCGTGATGCGCGAGCAGATGCCGCGCGTCGATGCCCGCTTCCGCCTCGCCGCATTGCTGCATGACGCGCCGGAATACGTCATCGGCGACATGATCTCGCCGTTCAAGGCCGTGCTCGGCGGCGACTACAAGGCGGTGGAAAAGCGCCTGCTGGGGGCGATCCATATCCGCTTCGGCCTGCCGGCCGTTCTGGCCGACGAGATCACCAGGGCGATCAAGGCCGCCGACCGCGGCGCGGCCTATCTCGAAGCCACCCATCTGGCCGGATTTTCGGAGAGCGAAGCCAGACGCCTGTTCGGCCGCGATCCCGGACTACCCGCCCCCACGGTGCGCGATTATCTGACGCCATGGACCGCGGCGCGCGCCGAGAAGCAGTTTTTGGCGCGATTTGCGCTGCTGCTCGGCTGATGGCGTTGCAGGACGGCGCAGGCGCCGGTCCCGCATATCGCTGCGCTCATGACGGGCTACAGAGGCGACGGACCGTGGGTGGGCACGGCGCAATCGCGCCTTTGCCCACCCTGCGAACCGCGGGTATAATCGCGATAAGTCAGCGCCTTCCACGGAAACGCTTCCAGGGATCATCATGCTTCACGTCTGTTCGCTCGCCGCCCTTCCCGAGACCGTCCGCGTGACCGGCGCCAGCCACATTCTGACCGTGATGGCCAATGTCGAGCAGGTGCAGCGTCCGGCTTCGGTGCTCGAGCAAAACCACCTCCGCGTGTCGATGGACGACATCACCGAGCACATGGACGGCTTTACGGCCCCCGCCGACCACCACATCGAGCGGGTGCTGAATTTCGTCCGCGGCTGGGACCGCAGCGCGCCGCTGGTGGTGCATTGCTATGCCGGCATCAGCCGCTCGACCGCGAGCGCCTTTGCCGCCGCCTGCATGCTCAACCCGCACCGCGACGAGATCGAGATCGCCCGCCAGATTCGCGCCCGCTCCCCGATCGCTTCCCCCAACCGCCTGATCGTCAGCCTTGCCGACAAGGCGCTCGGACGCGAGGGACGGATGCTGCGCGCGCTCGACGAAATGGGACCGGGCACCATGACGGTGGAAGGCCGGCCGTTCCAGCTCGATCTGGAGTAACGGCTGCAAGCGTCTGAGCGCGGCGCGAAAATGCCACAAGCCCGTGACATCGCCTCGCGGACCGATTTGAACTTTTAGCGGACAAACCTGCACAGAGGATTGCAACCGGGCTGCTTACGTGGCCGGTTGCCGCTTTGACGCGCCCGCCGCATGGAGGCCAGATGTTCGAAGATCCCTTCGTTTTTTTCGCGCTCGTGATCGCAATCATCGCATTGGTCATCGCGCGGAAGGCCATGAACGAAGTGACCGAACTGCGCCGACGCCTGGAGGCTATTCCGGCAGCCGCGGCCACCGCAGCCGCGGCCACGCCTCGCCCGCTCACGCCGTTCGAGGCGTTCGAGCGAACCCTGCCGCCGGCCTCGACCAAGACGGCGCCGACCCCGCCGCCGATCATTCCGGACGTCGCCCCCGTCGTCCCGACCGCAGCAGCCGAACAGTCCACCGGAGAGACAGTGACGGCGCCCCCGCCACCCCTGCCGGCGCCGGAGCGCGGTTTTGAGGAAACCATCGGCACGCGCTGGGTGGTCTGGGTCGGTGGCCTGACGCTGGCGCTCGGCGGCTTCTTCATGGTGCGCTATTCGATCGAGGCCGGCCTGATCGGCCCCGAGGTGCGCGTGACGCTCGGCGGCCTGTTCGCGCTGGCCCTGCTGTTGGCCGGCGAATGGACCCGTCGCAGGGAGAGCATCTCCACCCTCGAAGCAAATCCGATCGCCAATATCCCGGCGATCCTGACCGCCGCCGGCACCGCAGTGGCGTTCGCGACCGTCTACGCGGCCTATGCCCTGTACGATTTCCTGGTGCCGGCGACCGCCTTCGTGCTGCTCGGCCTGGTGGCCATGGGCACGCTGGCTGCCGCGCTGCTGCACGGGCCGGCACTCGCCGGCCTCGGCGTCGTCGGCGCCTTCGTCACCCCGGTCCTGGTCTCCTCCGGCAAGGCGGATTATTGGGCGCTCTACATCTATATCGCGATCGTCACCGCGGCCGCCTTCGGCATGGCGCGCATCCGGATGTGGCGCTGGCTCGCGGTGACCACGATCGCGTTTGCGATGTTTTGGACCTTCCCGTGCCTGCAATGCGGGCCGTCGATGGTCGGCCCGCACGCGTTCCACGTGCTTGCCGGTTTCGCTCTCGCCGCGCTGCTGGTGGTGTGTGGCTTCATGTTCGGTCCGCCCGCGGACGAAGGCGAGGTCGAACCGGTCTCGTCCGGTTCGCTCGCGGCCTATTTGCTCGGCGCGACCCTGATCGTGCTGAACAGTTTCCATGCCGACACGTCGATGATCGTGTTCGGCCTGCTGGTGGCCGGCTGCCTCGCGGTCGCCCGGCGCAGCGATGCGGCCGCCGGCGCAGTCGGCGCCGCGGCGGCCCTGGTCTTTGCCGTGTTCGCCGAATGGGCCGTGCGCGCCAATCCGGACATGCTGGTACTGCCCGGCGGGCCGCTGCAGGGCATCGGGCCCAGCGCCACCGACGGGTCGGTGTCGCTGCATCTGGTCTCGGCCGCGATCTTTGCCGTCGGCTTCGGCGTCGCGGGCTTCCTGGCGCAAAGCCGCTCCGCCGGGCCGGTCATCCCGGTGATATGGTCGGCGTCCGCGGTGTTCACGCCGCTGGCGCTGCTCGTCGCGCTCTATGCCCGCATCGCCCATCTCGACCGCTCGATCCCGTTCGCGATCGTCGCGGTGATCCTGGCCGCCGCTTTCGCCGCCGCGACCGAGATCCTCTCAAAGCGCGAAGATCGCCCGGGCCTGCAGGCCTCGATCGCGCTGTTTGCGACCGGCACGCTCGCCGCCCTGGCGCTGGCGTTGACGTTCGCGCTGGAACGCGGCTGGCTGACGATCGCGCTGGCGCTGATGTCGGCGGGCACCGCCTGGATCTCGACGCAGCGGCCCATCGCCTTCCTGCGCGTGCTCGCTTCCGTGCTCGCCGCCATCGTGGTGCTGCGCATCGGCTACGAGCCGCGCATCGCCGGCGACGCCGTCGGCACCACCCCGATCTTCAACTGGCTGCTGTGGGGCTATGGCATTCCGGCGGCTTCGTTCTGGGGCGGCAGCATCCTGCTGCGCCGTGGCGGCGACGACGGCCCGCTGCGAACCGTGGAAGCCGCGGCGATCCTGTTCACGGTATTGCTGGCGTTCATGGAAATTCGCCACGCCCTCAACGACGGCGACGTCTATCGGCAGAGCCCCGGCCTGGCAGAGGTAGCGCTGCAGGTCTGCGTCACGCTCGCGATGGCGATCGGGCTGGAGCGGCTGCGCCTCCGCACCGGCAGCGTGATCCACAATGCCGGCGCGATCCTGCTCACCGCGTTTGCCGGCCTCGCGACCTTGTTCGGACTGCTCGTGCTGGACAACCCGATGCTGCGATGGATCGACATCGGCGGCGTTGTGCTCAATTTGCTGCTGTTGGGCTACGCGCTGCCCGCGGTGCTGGCGCTGCTGCTGTCCTACGCCGTGGCCGGTCACCGGCCGGTCGCCTACGTCAACACGATCGCAGCCGCCGCGCTCGTTCTCGCCCTCGCCTATGTCACATTCGAGATTCGGCGGCTGTATCACGGCCCGGTCATCGCGACCGGCCCGACCACCGGCGCGGAGCAATATACCTACTCGATCGCGTATCTGGCGTTCGGCGTCGTGCTGCTCGGTGTCGGGGTCCTTTTCAACTCGCAGCGCGCGCGGCTGGCCTCGGCGGCGGTCATCGCGCTGACGATCCTGAAGGCCTCCCTGATCGACATGTCGACTCTCACCGGCGTCTATCGGGCGCTGTCGTTCATGTGCCTCGGCCTGGTGCTGGTGGCGATCGGCTGGCTGTACCAGCGGATCCTGTTCCGCAGGCAGGCGGCAGCCGTGCCGCCCGCAGCCGCGGGCGGTTGAGTGCTCAGGCGGCGCGGACCGACTCGAGGAACTTCGCGACTTCCATCTTGAGGCGGTTGCTGTCGCCCGACAGCAACTGCGCGGCGGAGAGGACGTGCGACGACGCCGTCTCGGTTTCCGTCGCGCCGCGCTGCACGTCGGTGATGTTGGCCGAGACCATCTGGGTGCCTTGCGCGGCCTGCTGCACGTTGCGGGAGATTTCCTGGGTCGCCGCGCCTTGCTCTTCCACGGCCGCGGCGATCGCCGACGAGATTTCCGAGAGTTTCCCGATGGTGCCGGAGATTTCCTGGATGGCGCCCACTGAATCCTGGGTCGCGGCCTGGATGCCGGTGATCTGCTGCCCGATCTCCCCGGTGGCCTTGGCGGTCTGTTCGGCCAGTGCCTTGACCTCGGAGGCGACGACCGCGAAGCCGCGGCCGGCCTCGCCGGCGCGCGCCGCCTCGATGGTGGCGTTGAGCGCGAGCAGGTTGGTCTGGCCGGCGATGTTGTTGATGAGTTCGATCACGTCGCCGATGCGGGCGGCCGCCTTCGACAATTCGCTGACGCGATCGTTGGTCCGCGAGGCCTGCTCGACGGCTTCGCTGGCGATCCGCGCGGATTCCTGCACCTGCCGGCTGATCTCGGTGATCGAAGACGCCATCTCTTCGGTCGCAGAGGCAACCGACTGCACGTTGGTGGAAGCTTCTTCCGATGCAGATGCGACGGTGGTGGTGAGTTCTTGCGCGCGCTCGGCGGTCGCGGTCAGCGTGCCGGCGGAGGCCTCGAGTTCGGTGGAAGCCGAAGACACCGTCCCTACGATCTCGCCGATCATCGCTTCGAACTCCCGCGTGATGCCATCGACGCGGCGTCCACGCTCGATCTTGGCTTCCGCGTCGAGGGCAGCGGCCTCGTCGGCGGCCTTCTTGGCGATCAGCGCCTCCTTGAACACTTGCAAGGCGTCCGCCATCATGCCGATTTCCGTCTTCTCGCCGCGGCGGGTCACTTCGGCCGACAAATCGCCGCTTCCCAGCGCCTGCATCGGCTTGACCACGGCGGCGATGCCGCTCGAGAGGTCGCGCACCAGATAGATTCCGACGACAACGCCGCAGATGATGACGGCGGTGACGATGCTCAGCACGAACCAGAACGAGAAATTGTAACCTTCGGCGGCCTGCCGCGTCGCCGTATCGGCTCCGGCGTTGTTGAAATCGATCGCCTTCTCCAGGATCTTGTCGGACTCGGCCGCGACGACGGCGACCTTCTTGGAGATCGCCTCGCTCGCCTCGGTGGGGATTCGCCCGACGCTCTTGCGCGACAAATCAATGACTTCCTGGGTGCCGTCGATATACCTGTCCCAGGCTTTCATCCAGTCCTGGTGTATTCCGCGCTCCTCAGCGCTGGTAATGAGCTGCTCGTAGGCCTTGCGATCCTTCGCGATCCTTTCGAGGATACCCGCGAGCCGCTTGTCGTTGGCCGCTTTCGCTTCCAGCGTTTCGGCCATCACATGGGCGCGCAGCGCAATGCGGAACAGGTTGATGTCGGCGCGAAGATCGCCGAGCACGCGGACGCTCGGGAGCCAGTTCGAGGTGATCTCCACCGTATGCGCGTTGATCGACTGCATGCTGCGGATCGCCAGCAGTCCCATGCCAGACATCGCGATCAGCATGAAAGCGATGACGGCGATGACTTTGGCGCGAATCGAAAATGCGGACATTGCGGGCTCACTCGAACGTTCATGGCTGCGCGCAGAACCATCCAATCGCGGACATCGTTGGCGCGTCGGGAATATTCGGCAACGGTACGCAGCTGGTTATCAAACGAGCGTTAATCGGGGGAACCGTACAAATACGAGGTACGACATCGCTCCGGTCTCGGCCGGCCGATACGCAACGAAGCAGATCCCCGGCTTTCAGGCTCAGCGCACCGATCGGATACGCTGGCGCCGCTGCCCCAAAAAATGCAGCGGCATGATTTCAACCTCGACGAGGAGGCCGCCGCTCGGGCCCGCTCCGCCGCTCTTCAGTTGAGATAAAAATCGCTACCGGGAAATGAAAGAAGCAGGCCGTATGACCACGGGCCGGACGGGCGTGGTTACCGGGCGATTTCGGTGACCGGACGGTCGCCGAACGCCTGTTCACGATTATCGGGTGAAATCGGCGGCGATCAGCCTCGCGCGCGCATGCCTCAGTCGGTGGAGCGGCGCAATTCGGCCGCGCCCTCGGCCTTGGCCGATTCCGACGGCTCGGCCTTCGGCGTCGACCTCACCGGATCGAGCTTGGCGCTCTCGACCGCCGGGGTCTCGACACGTGCCGTAACCTCGACACGCGGATCGGAAGCCGGGCGTGCCGCCTCGTCCCGGCGCAGCGAACGCGGCCGCGCCACCGAACGCGCCATCAGCATCTGCGAAGCGCCTTGGTGATGGAAATCGCAATAGGCGAAGCCCATGCCCGAAACGGAGCCGCGGAACGAGCGATCGTCGCGCTTGTCGAGGTTGAAGCACGGCTCGAACGGAAGGCCCTTGATCGAGGCGCAGACCGACTGGCCGCGGATCTGCAGCGTATTGCCCGGCAGCCGCACATGGCGGATCGGACCCGAACCGCTGAACTGGATCGAACCGGCCGCGCCGAGATCATCGAGGATCCGGCCGGCGCCGCGGGTACCGTCGAAGCAGGTGAAGGCGAACACCTTGCCGTTCACGAACTTGCGCGCCTCATCCGCATTCATCATCCCGGCCAGCGCGGAACCCATCATCGCGACCGCCGCAGCGGCCCCCAAAACCAAACGCGCAAGCATGCAGCTACTCCAACTTACTAAGAGCGCGGGCGCCCGCCTTTACCCCGTGCTTACCATACCAACCGTGGCGACATTGAAGCAGGATGGTTGGTAAAGTCTGAACGCCGTTAGAGAATTTTTACCACGATTCGACCGCGGACCTGGCCAGCCAGAATCTGCGCGCCGCTTCCGATCACTTGGTCAAGGTTAATTTCCTGAGTGATTTCAGCCAGTTTAGCTTTGTCCAAGTCGCTGGCAAGCCGATTCCAGGCGAGCTTGCGCTGCGGTAGCGGGCACATCACGGAATCGATGCCCAGAAGGCACACTCCGCGCAAAATGAACGGTGCAACCGAGGATGGCAGATCCATGCCGGCGGCCAGGCCGCAGGCGGCGATCGCCCCGCCATACTTCGTCATCGACAGCAAATTGGCCAGCGTGGTCGAGCCGACGCTGTCGATGCCGCCCACCCAACGCTCCTTGGCCAGCGGCTTGGCGGGCCCGGCGAGTTCGGCGCGGTCGATGACCTCGCCGGCGCCGAGGCCCTTCAGATAGCCGGCCTCGGACATCCGCCCGGTGGAGGCAATCACCTCATAGCCGAGCCTGGAAAGGATGGCGATGGCGACCGAACCGACGCCACCGGCGGCGCCGGTAACCACGACGGGACCGCCGGCGGGCGTCAGGCCGTGCTTTTCCAGCGCCAGCACCGACAGCATCGCGGTGTAGCCGGCGGTACCGATTGCCATCGCCTCGCGCGTCGACATGCCGTTGGGCAGCGGCACCAGCCAGTCGCCCTTGACGCGGGCCTTTTCGGCATAGGCGCCGAGATGCGTCTCACCCATGCCCCAGCCGTTGCAGACCACCTTGTCGCCGGCCTTCCAGTCGGGATGTGAGGATTGTTCGACGGTGCCGGCGAAATCGATGCCGGCGATCATCGGAAACCGCCGCACCACCGGCGCCCGGCCGGTCACCGCCAGGCCGTCCTTGTAGTTCACCGTCGACCATTCGACCGCGACGGTAACGTCGCCGTCCATCAGTTCGGCTTCATCGAATTGCGTCAGCGCGGCGGTGGTGCCCTTGTCCGCCTTGTCGATCCTGATGGCCTTGAATGTACCCACGGCTAAACTCCCCGGACTTGATCATCCACGCGTCATGGCCGGGCCTGTCCCGCCTGCGGGGCCGAAGCCCCCTTCGGCGCGGCGAAGGCCCGGCATCCACGTTCTATCTTGCGTGACATTAAGGACGTGGATGCCCGGGACATCTAGCGCGAAGACGCGCTTCGCGCTACCGCCCGGGCATGACGGAAATTGGGTTAGGAGAAGGGGTTTACCGGATCAGGCGGGTTGTGCGACGGCCCGCGCGACCGGCGCCTCGACGATCGGCAGGTTGATCAGCGCCGACAACACGCCAAAGAAGATCGAAAGCCACCAGATCGGCGTGTAGGAGCCAAACTGCTCGAACACCACGCCGCCGAGCCAGACCCCGAGGAAGCCGCCGACCTGATGGCTGACGAAGGCAAAGCCATACAGCGTGGCGAACCAGCGCGTGCCGAACATCAGAGCCACCAGCGCCGAGGTCGGAGGCACCGTCGAGAGCCAGGACAGGCCCGTGACCGCGCCGAACATGATCGCCGAGAAGGTCGAGATCGGAAACGAGATGAACGCCAGGATCGACAGCGCGCGGGTAAAATACAGCGCCGACAGGATATAGCGCTTCGGAAACTTGTTCTGCAGGACCCCGACGCTGAGCGAGCCGATGATGTTGAAGAGACCGATGGCGGCGACGACCCAGCCGCCGGTCTGCGCTGCGACGCCGCGATCGGCGAGATAGGCCGGCAGATGCACGGTGATGAAAGCGAGCTGAAAACCGCAAGTGAAGAAGCCGAGCACGAGCAGCACGTAGGACCGATGCCCGAACGCCTCCGCCAGCGCGGTCTTGAACGACTGCTCAGCCGCCGGAGCCGCATTCGAGGCCGGCGCCGCCGAGGATGGCGTGGCGATTGCGAGCGACAGCGGCACGATCAGCAGCATCAGGACGGCAAACACGGTCAACGCCGCCTGCCAGCCGAAATTGTCGATCATGGCGACGCCGAACGGCGCGAACAGGAACTGACCGAACGAGCCAGCCGCGGTACCGGCGCCGAGCGCAAGGCCGCGCTTCTCCGGCGGCAGCAGCTTGCTGAAGGCCGACAGCACCAGGTTGAACGAGCAGCCGGACAGACCGAAGCCGATCAGCACGCCGGCGCCGAGATCGAGCGACAGCGGCACCGTCGAATAGCGCATCAGCAGCAGACCGCCGGCGTAGAGCAGCGCGCCGACGATCATCACCCGCAAGATACCGAAGCGGTCGGCGATGGCGCCGGCGACCGGCTGGCCGAGACCCCACAACAGATTTTGCAGCGCCAGCGCGAGCCCGAATACATCGCGGCCCCAGGCGAATTCGCGGCTCATCGGCTGAACGAAGAAACCAAGGGTCGAGCGCGGTCCAAAACTCAGGAGCGCAATCAGACAGCCGCAGGTGATGATCACCAGCGGCGTCCGCCAGGTGCCAAGGCCGGGCCCGGAAGCCGAGCTGATTTCGCCAGTCCGTGTCGCCATCTGTTTCCCCCGATCGATGCCCAGCACGCCCGGGCGAAATGTTACGGTGAGTTAATGCAAGTGCATGAAAGCCCCAAGGGGCGCGGTGGAAAAATTTTTCACTGCAAGGCAGCCCTGCAAAATTGGCGAGGACAATGAGGGCAATCTGCTAGAACGAGAGTGACTGCCATCTCGTCGCCCTCCCCGTCATTCCGGGGCTCGCGCAAGCGAGAACCCGGAATCCAACGGCCCACGGGTGACGTGGAGAGTTGGATTCCGGGTTCGCGCCGAAGGGCGCGCCCTGGAATGACGGAGAGTGGTGCGACGCAGGACGATGGCGGCTTCGCGAATGCCCGCTACCGCTTCGCGCTGACCTGCTCGGCCGAACTCTGTGCGGCTTCGGCAAGCTTGGCGGAAATCGCCGCCGTCTCGGCGGCGCTGCCCCAGCTCGGCGCGTCGCTGCCGTTGCCCCAGGCGCGCGGCCGGTAGAAGGTGTGCACGCCGGTCTTGTACATCCGTTTCATTTCACTGACCCAGGACGGCCGCACCCAATAGGCGTGGTAGTGCGTCGACTTGTCGACTTCCGGCAGCCAGATCTGGCCGTCGAGCATCGCCTTCGCAATCTTCTTCGCACGCTCCCACATCTCGGGTTCGCGAATGACGTCCTTGGTATTGTCGCAGGCGAAGGTGAACTGGCAGGCCAGATGGCGGTGCTTGTTCTGATAGACCACGCCGCACACGGTCTCGGGATATTTGCCGGAGAACGCGCGGTTCAGGACCACCTGGGCCACCGCCATCTGGCCGCGCACGGCCTCGCCGCGGGCTTCGAAATAGACGGCCTCGGCCAGACACTTCTCCGACCTGGCGCGCGATTTTTCGTCGAACAGGCCGAGGCGCTCGGCGGGCGTCTTGACGCGCTGGTTGTCCGAATTGACCTCGCCCTTTGGCGCCACGCTCTCGCCCATCTCGCCGGCCCGCACCGGCGCATCGGCATCGACCGGCAACGCAGCGATCACCTTCATCTCGGGATCGGGAGCCGTGTCCGGCATCACGACGACGGGCTCTTCGCCGGGTTGCCAGCGCTCGATGCTCTCCGGCGAACCGAGTGAAGACCCGAAAAACAGCCGCGACGTCTTGAAGGAGAGGCCGTCGCGCCGCGGCGCGGACGTGTCGGCGGCCGCGTGCGTCTCCGGTGTCGCCTTGAGAACGTCCTGCGGGCCGGCGTCCGGCGACGCATCGAACTGCGCCAGCGGCGGCGCGCTCAGCGCGGCCTGCAATTCAGGATCGAGCGGCGCCTGCTCGGCGGTCTTGGCGCCCTTGACCGACGAGTTCGATGTCGCGGGGTCCTCCGGCGTCGCCGGTCGAACAGCGGGAACGTTGGTTCCCGTCGACGATGGCGGTACCACCAGGCGATCGCCCTTGAGCGTGCGGTCGACCTTGGGAAAATCGGCGGCTTGATAGCGCGGCGGCGCAGCGATCAGCGGATTTCGCGTCACCGATCCGGTGATGTCGATGCCCTGATCGTCGAGACTGGCAAGGCGAAAGGTCGCAGTTTGCGGCGAGAATGTGCCGATCGGACGGCCGAACGAGAACGTTGCGACCTGAATGGTGCCGCCGGAGGGGAATGTCCGCTTCTGCCAGCGCTCCGCGACACCGGGCTGGCGGGCCAGCAGCGCGGCGATATCCTGATATCCGATCTCGGTCGGCATCAATGCGAAGAGGCAAAGACCGAGGCCGAAGAGCGCGAACCGCGCGCCCTTCGGCTGGTTACGCAACACAAACATCGATACGCTCACGCAACGCTTACAAAAGTCGAACCTCAGTACATCCGTGCAATTCGACCGTTTTTGTTGGTATCGAATTTAGGTTGCCGGGGAGTTAATCGGCGTGGCGTGCATGTTACACGCAAGGCAGTGTTGAATTCTCGCGAGAAGCATCGAAAGCGTTGGTAAACAGGCGCGCGACGAAGGTGGTAAACATCACGTCAACGAAGATGATGAAGAATATTTCGTGGTGTTAGCGCGGGAACTTCGACTGCGCGGGCAAGTGAAGTCAGCCGAGCTGACGCAACGGAGCAACCGTTGCCGGATACTTGCGAACCGAACTATCCGCGTCATTGCGAGCGCAGCGAAGCAATCCATCTGTCCACACGCGCTGAAGCATGGATTGCTTCGCTGCGCTCGCAATGACGACGAGGCCACCCACTCCGTCATGGCCGGGCTTGTCCCGGCCATCCACGTTCTTCTCTTTGGCGCGCAACAACGCGGATGCCCGGGCCTTCGCCTCGCCGAAGCGGCTTCGGCCGCGCAGGCGGGACAAGCCCGGGCATGACGTCATTCTTAACGATAGTGATTGCGCGAGCGGCCTACGCCTGGTTCTCTGCCTTCTTGCCGAGCGCGGCCTGCGCGGCGGCGAGACGGGCGATCGGCACGCGATAGGGCGAGCACGACACGTAGTCGAGACCGATCTCGTGGCAGAACGTCACCGAGGCGGGATCGCCGCCATGCTCGCCGCAAATGCCGACCTTGAGCGAGGGCCGCGTCTTGCGCCCGCGCTCGACGCCGATCCTGACGAGTTCGCCGACGCCATCACGGTCCACCGAGATGAACGGATCGATCTCCAGAATCCCCTTGCTGACATAGGTGCCGAGGAAGCTCGCCGCGTCGTCGCGGCTGATGCCGTAGGTCGTCTGGGTCAGGTCGTTGGTGCCGAACGAGAAGAACTCGGCGGTCTGCGCGACGTCGCCGGCCATCAGGCAGGCGCGCGGCAATTCGATCATGGTGCCGACCTGATAGTTGAGCTTCTTGCCGGTCTCCTTCATCACCGAATGCGCTGTCGCGTCGATCCGCGCCTTGACCAGGTCGAACTCGGCCTTGGTGGCGATCAGCGGGACCATCACCTCGAGGCCGACAGCCGCGCCGGTGCGCTTCTCGGCCTCGACCGCGGCTTCGAAGATCGCGCGGGCCTGCATCTCGGCGATCTCGGGATAGGCGATGGCGAGCCGGCAGCCGCGGAAGCCGAGCATCGGGTTGAACTCGGCGAGATCCCTTGCCCGATCCGCGAGCTTTCGCGGATCGGTGTTCATCGCGCGCGCGACTTCCTCGATCTCGGCCTGGGTGTGCGGCAGGAACTCGTGCAGCGGCGGGTCGAGCAGGCGGATGGTGACCGGCAGGCCCTTCATGATCTCGAACAGTTCGACGAAATCGGCACGCTGCATCGGCAGCAGCTTCGACAGCGCCGCGCGGCGCGACTGTTCGTCCTCGGAAAGGATCATCTCGCGCACGGTGCGGATGCGGGTTTCCTCGAAGAACATGTGCTCGGTGCGGCACAGCCCGATGCCTTCGGCCCCGAACTTGACCGCGGTGCGTGCGTCGTCGGGCGTATCGCCGTTGACGCGGACGCCGAGCTTGCGGACGGCGTCGGCCCAGCCCATCAGCGTGCCGAACTCGCCCGACAGTTTTGGCTCGATCATCGGCATCCGGCCGGCCAGCACCTGGCCGAGCGAACCGTCGATGGTGATGACGTCGCCGGTCTTGAAGGTGCGCGACCCGATGCTCATGGTGCCGCGGCCGTAGTCGACGCGGATCGCGCCGCAGCCGGAGACGCAGGGCTTGCCCATGCCGCGCGCCACCACGGCGGCGTGCGAGGTCATGCCGCCGCGGGTGGTCAGGATGCCCTCGGCGGCGTGCATGCCGTGGATGTCTTCCGGGCTGGTCTCGATGCGCACAAGGATGACGGCGCGGCCGTCGGCCTGCAGCTTGGCGGCTTCGTCGGAGGAGAACACGATCTCGCCCGACGCCGCGCCGGGCGAGGCCGGCAGGCCGGTCGCGATCACGTCGCGCTTGGCCTGCGGATCGATGGTCGGATGCAACAGCTGATCCAGCGAGGCCGGATCGATCCGCATCACCGCGTCCTTTTTTGAGATCAGGCCTTCATTCGCGAGTTCGACCGCGATACGCAGCGCGGCCTTGGCCGTGCGCTTGCCGCCGCGGGTCTGCAGCATCCACAGCTTGCCCTGCTCGACCGTGAATTCCATGTCCTGCATGTCGCGGTAGTGCTTCTCGAGCATCGTGTAGATGCGCGTCAGCTCCTTGAACGCCTCCGGCATCGCGCTTTCCATCGAGGCCTTGTCGGAGCCGGACTCCAGACGCGCTTCCTCGGTGATGTCCTGCGGCGTCCGGATGCCGGCAACGACGTCCTCGCCCTGCGCGTTGATCAGGAACTCGCCATAGAGCTTGCTCTCGCCGGTCGAGGGATTGCGCGTGAAGGCGACGCCGGTCGCCGAGGTCTCGCCCATGTTGCCGAACACCATGGCCTGGATGTTGACGGCGGTGCCCCAGGATTCCGGAATGTCGTGCAGCTTGCGATAGGTTACCGCGCGCGCATTCATCCAGGATGAAAACACCGCGCCGACCGCGCCCCACAATTGCTCGTGCGGATCCTGCGGAAAATCCTTGCCGGTCTCGCGCGCCACCGCTTCCTTGTACTTGCCGACCAGTTCGACCCAGTCGTCGCCGGACAAATCGGTGTCGAGGGTGTAGCCCTGCCCGTCCTTGAAGGTGTCGAGAATGTCCTCGAAGTGATGATGCTCGAAGCCGAGCACGACATCCGAATACATCGTGATGAAGCGGCGGTAGCTGTCATAGGCGAAACGCTTGTCGCCGGAGAGTTCAGCCAGCGCTTCGACCGTCTTGTCGTTGAGGCCGAGGTTGAGCACGGTGTCCATCATGCCCGGCATCGAGGCGCGCGCACCGGAACGGACCGACACCAGCAGCGGATTGCTGGCATCGCCGAATGCCTTGCCGGTCAGCCGGCCGACATAGTCGAGCGCCTTCTCGACCTGCGCCTTCAGCGCGGGGGGATAGGTCTTGTCGTGCGCGTAGAAGTAAGTGCAGACCGACGTCGGAATCGTGAAGCCCGGAGGCACCGGCAGGCCGAGATTGGCCATTTCAGCGAGGTTGGCGCCCTTGCCGCCCAGGAGATCGCGCAGGCCCGCTTTGCCCTCGGCCTTGCCGTCCCCGAACGTATAGACCCACTTGCCGGACTTCGCGGCTTCCGCTTCCGGCTTGCGGACCGACGGCTTCTTCGCCGCGGATTTGCCGATCGGCTTCGGCGCCGGTTTTGCCGGCGCCTTCTTCAGTGCGGTGCGCGCCGAAGGCGCCGCGGAAACCGCCTTGGGCCTGGCCGATGACTTTGATTTCGCTACAGATTTCACTGCGGCCTTCGCCACAGCTTTAGCTACGGCTTTCTTGGACTTCGCAACGGCTTTGGCCATGGATCCCAGCTATCTGAAAAGGTGAGAATATTGCGCGACTTACACCATTTTGAGGGGTTCCGCGCAAGCCGCGAAACCGGCTTTCCTGCGCTAGAACTTCAACATCTTGAACACGCCGAGACCGGCGAGACCGATGACGATCAGGTAGATCGCAACGATGAAGTTCAAAAACCGCGGCATGATCAGAATCAAAACTCCCGCGATCAAGGCGACGAGCGGGGAGATATGCGCAGCGGTGATGGTCATTGAGAACTCCAACAGGGAAGGAATCGAATCGAGGTCCGCAACTTAGCCGCTGGCGCGGTTCCGGAATAGCAAGACGCGCCTACGTTCCGTGAGTTCCATTCCCGCAATGATTCCCCGGAATTGCCGCGTATGGGGCGCGCGATTGCGGAACGAAGCCGCCGGGCACGAATTGCCTCCGCACATTCGCTCCGGCGATTGCCGGTGCTTTCCTCTCGCAAAGGAGCTCGAATATGCGGAACAAATACCTTGCCATTGCAGCCGTCGCCGGCGCGTTGACCGTCCCGGTCGCGGCGCAGGCGCAGACCGTCATCACGACGGGCGTGGGCAATGGCGGCACCGTCGTCATTGGCGAACACGAAGGTATTCTTGCCGATCAGCGGCCGGCGTTCCGGGAATACATCGTGCGCCAGCGGGTGCCGAACTACACGATCTCCGAGCGGGTCGTGGTCGGTGGCGTGCTGCCGGAAACCGGCGTGACCTATTACGATGTCCCCCAAACCTATGGCGTCACGCCCTATCGCTACACGGTCGTCAACGGCCAGACAGTGCTGGTCGAACCGCGCTCCCGTCGCATCGTTCAGGTGGTCGATTAACAATCGGCCTCAGTAGCCTGAACGATCAGTCCGGGCGCCGCGCAAGCGGATGTGCGCGAGATACGACCGGACTCGAGCCCCGCCCGGCGTCCCCTCCGGGCGGGGTTTCGTTCATTCCCTGATTTCCAGACCCGGCTTCTTCACCACCAGGCGGTGGATTTTCTTGCCCGAGGAGGCGCTGACCGCCTCTTCGTCGAGCAGCACCGTCGTTCCCTTCAATTCCGAAAGCACGGTCGCCGGGTCGAAGGCGGCGTAGAGCCGGCCATGCTCATCGCGCTGATCGGACCCCTCGGTGACCCGCCAGCTCAGATAGAGAATTCCGCTCGGCTTGACGATGTCGAGCAGCCGGCGGACCGATGCCGCGATCTGCTGGCTGTCCAGATGCATGATCACGGTTTCGCACAGCACGTTATCGTAGCTGCCGACGCCGGTGAGCTCCGGTAATTCGGCCTGGGCGAATTTCAGCGAAGGATAGCGCTGGCGGGCCTCGCTAAGCAGGCCTTCAGAGGCATCGAAGCCCACGGCTGAAAAACCGTTCGCGTGCAGCCAGGCCACCTCGCGGCCGCAGCCGCAGCCGATGTCGGCCGAATTCCCGCCGCGCACAAAAAACCGTTCGACGATTTCCTGCAGGTCGACCGGGGACGGCTGACCGAGCCAATCCTTCGCGAACGCCGCCGCATCCTGATCGTAAGCGGCGAGCGTCTGAGGGTCCATGTTTCAGCCTTCAATCTTCGAAAAATCCGCCACCGCGCGGGTCGCCGCGCGAATCTCGTTCAGGAGCTTTAGTCGGTTCTCGCGCACGCCGGGTTCATCGTCATTGACCTTGACCTTGTCGAAGAACGCATCGACCGCCGGACGAAGTTTTGCCATCGCAGCCATCGCGGTGGCAAAATCCTCCTTGGCAACGGCGGCTCCTGCCTCTCGCTTGACCTGATCGATCGCGGCAGCGAGCGCCTTTTCCTCCGGCAGTTGGTAGATCTCGGCATCCGGCGCGCCGTCGAACGTGCGCTTGTCCTTCTTCTCCTCGATCGAGAGGATGTTACTCGCCCGCTTGGTCCCTGCAAGCAGGTTCTTGCCATCATCCGAATCGAGGAACTTGCCGAGCGCCTCGACGCGCCGCACAACCAACAGCAGATCGTCCTGGCCGCCAAGCGAAAACACCGCGTCCACGAGATCGTGACGCGCGCCCTGCTCGCGGAGTTGGACTTTCAGGCGATCGGCGAAGAAAGCGAGGAGGTCGGCAGGCAGTCTCTGAACGTCGCCTTTTGCCGGCAGGCCAGCCATGGCCGACGTCGCCACGTTCAGAATCGGCAGCCGAAGCGTATTCTCGACGATCAGCCTGATGACGCCCAGTGCTGCCCGACGCAGTGCATATGGATCCTTGCTTCCCGTCGGCTTCTCGTCGATCGCCCAGAAGCCTGCCAGCGTGTCGATCTTGTCGGCCAGCGCCACCGCGACGCTCACCGGATCGGTCGGCACGCGATCAGCGGGGCCTTGCGGCTTGTAATGCTCCTCACTGGCGGCGGCGACGGAGGCATTTTCGCCCTGCGCCAGCGCGTAGTACTTGCCCATCAGTCCCTGCAATTCAGGGAATTCGCCGACGACTTCGGTCAAGAGATCGGCTTTCGCCAGATGCGCGGCGCGCCTGGCCGTCTCGACATCGGCGCCGACCAGCGGCGCGATCTCGGCCGCCAGCTGCTCGATGCGCTTGATCCGCTCGGCCTGGGTGCCGAGCTTTTCGTGGAATACGATCTGCTCGAACTTCGGCAGCCGCGCTTCCAGCTTCGTCTTGAGGTCGGTCTCGTAGAAGAATTTGGCGTCGCTGAGCCGGGCCCGGATCACCCGCTCGTTGCCTGCCACGATCACCTTGCCGCCATCGGTCGCCTCGATATTGGCGGTCAGGATGAATCTGTTGGCGAGCTTTCCGGTCTTGGGATCGCGCACCACGAAACACTTCTGATTGTTTCTGATGGTGGCGCGGATCACCTCGTCCGGGATCGCGAGGTATTCGGCGTCGAACGAACCCATCAGCGCAACCGGCCATTCGACCAGACCGGCGACCTCGTCCAGCAGCACCTGGTCCTCGACCAGCTCAAACCCTTGCGCGAACGCCAGCTGCTTCGCATCGGCGAGAATAATGTCCTTGCGCGCCTGCGGGTCCAGCACCACCTTTGCGGCCTTCAGCTTGGCCTCGTAATCCTCGAAGCGCCGCACCGAGATCGAAGCCGGCGCCATGAAGCGATGGCCTTGGGTGGTCTGCCCGGCCTCGATGCCGTCGACGGAAAACGTCACGATCTCCGGCTCTTCGGTCTCGATGCCGAAGGTCGCGATGATCGAATGCAGCGGCCGCACCCAGGCGAGCGAGCCCGATTTGGCCGAGCGCTCGCCCCAGCGCATCGACTTCGGCCAGGGGAAAGTTCTGACGATGACCGGCAAAATCTCGGCAATCACGTCGATCGCGGCGCTGCCGGGCTTTTCGATCAGCGCGATGTAGAAATCGCCCTTCGGGTCTTTCTGAATCTTGGCCTCGTCGAGCGATTTGAGGCCGGTCGCTTTCAAGAAGCCTTGCACGGCGGCGTCGGGCGCGCCGACTTTCGGGCCGCGGCGTTCATTCTTCAGGTCCGGCTGCCGCGCCGGGATGCCGTGCACGGTGAGCGCCAGCCGCCGCGGCGTCGCGAACGCTTTTGCACCCTCATACACAAGCCCCTCGGCGACCAGCCTGTCGGTGACAAGGCGGCGCAAATCGTCCGCCGCCTTGGCCTGCATGCGCGCGGGGATTTCTTCGGAAAACAGTTCGAGCAGGAGATCGGGCATCAGGCCGCCCTGCCTGCTTCGGTGTGGACCCAGGCTTCACCGCAGGCTTTGGCCAATTCGCGCACCCGCATGATGTAGCTTTGCCTTTCGGTGACCGAGATCACGCCGCGGGCATCCAGCAGGTTGAAGACGTGGCTGGCCTTGATGCACTGGTCATAGGCCGGCAGCGCCATCACATGCGCCTCGCGCTTGCCATCCTTCCAGCCGGCATCGAGGTATTTTCGGCACGCGTCTTCGGCCATCCTGAACTGCTCGAACAGCATCGCGGTGTCGGCCACTTCGAAATTGTGCCGGGAATATTCCTGCTCGGCCTGCAGGAAGACGTCGCCATAGGTGACCTTGTCGGCGCCGTCGCGGCCGTTGAAATTGAGATCGTAGACGCGGTCGACGCCCTGCACATACATCGCCAGACGCTCGAGCCCGTAGGTGAGTTCGCCCGCGACCGGCGCGCATTCGACGCCCGCGACCTGCTGGAAATAGGTGAACTGGCTGACTTCCATGCCGTCGCACCAGCATTCCCAACCCAATCCCCAGGCGCCGAGCGTCGGGCTTTCCCAATCGTCCTCGACAAAGCGGATGTCGTGAATGCCAGAGTCGATGCCGATCGCCGCCAGCGACTTCAGGTAAAGATCCTGCAGGTTCGGGGGCGACGGCTTCATGATCACCTGGAATTGGTAATAGTGCTGCAGCCGGTTGGGGTTTTCGCCATAGCGGCCATCCTTGGGCCGCCGCGAGGGCTGCACATAGGCGGCGTTCCAGTGCTTCGGGCCGAGCGCGCGCAGCGTGGTCGCGGGGTGGAAGGTGCCGGCGCCCATTTCCATGTCGTAGGGCTGCAGGATCACGCAGCCCTGCTCCGCCCAGAACCGTTGCAAAGCCAGGATAAAACCCTGGAACGAGCGTTCCGGGCGCATATGGGAAGGCAGGGCGTCCATCGGCAGAATCGGTCTCGCATGGGGGGATCGAAGAGCGCGGGACCGTATCGACGCACAGGCGGGGAATCAAGGCGATGGCGGGAGGCAAAAAGCAGAAGAAACCGGGCTCTTTCGTCATGGCCGGGCTTGTCCCGGCCATCCGTTCTATCTGCCCGTTGAGGCCAAGGGCGTGGATGCCCGGGACAAGCCCGGGCATGACGAGCCTTTACCCCGGCCGGTAGGCCCCGGTGACCGGGTCACGGCGTAGCGTCGGGATTTCGCCCGTCTGGGCCTCGGCAACGCGTGCCAAGCGTGCCTCCTCCAATTCCGCATTGATACGGACGGCGGTCTTGTAAGCCCATCGGACCACGGCGAGCCCACCCAGGGCTCCCGCAAATGCGACCAGCGGCGGCATCGGTCGATCCTTGTCGTTCACGTGTCAGCCCCCAATGACCGCATTCTTGCCGAAGCCGGGCCGCGCCGCAATCGGGCTTTTGAGACCAAACGGCGCGGCCTGTTGACTTGAAATTGATGTCTAGAACCCGAATTTGGCCCAGATCGCCCGTGTCTCCAGCGCCGATATCAGGTCATCCGGCAATCCCGCCATACCGTCCAGGGCGGCCAGCGCGCCCGCCCCCGGTGACCGCCGCCCGAGCAGGCCGGAGAGCATCCCGCTGGCCGGCGCGATCACGGGCGTCAGTACCTTCTCGCCAAACCGCTCGCGCAGCGTCGAGCGGATGTCGCCGATCTTGTCGGCAAGGCCGAGCGCCACCGATTTTTCGCCTGCCCAATACTCGCCGGAAAACAGGTCGTCCTCGTTGCCCTTCAGCCGCGCACCGCGGCTTTGCTTGACCAGCGCGATGAAGATGGCGTGGATCTCGCGCTGGAGCGCCTTCAGCCGCGCCACGTCGGCGGGGTCCTCCGGCAGGAAAGGGTCGAGCATCGCCTTGTGCTCTCCCGCGGTATAGATCCTGCGCTCGACGCCGATCCGCTTGATCAGGTCGACAAAACCAAAACTGCCGCCGACCACGCCGATCGAACCGAGGATCGAGGACGGGTCGCAGAAAATCTCGTCGCCCGCGCAGGCGATCATGTAGCCGCCGGAGGCTGCGACGTCCTCCACGAACACCAGCACGGGCAGGTTCTTTTCCGCCGCCAGCTGCCGGATTCGCAGATAGATCTGGCGCGATTGCACCGGTGAGCCGCCGGGCGAATTGATCACCAGCGCCACGGCCCTGGCATGCCTGACGGCAAAGGCACGTTCGAGCGTCTTGGCGATGCCGGCCAGCGTCAGGCCCGGGCGCAGCGGCGTCACGGCGCCGATGACGCCCGACAGCCGCACCACCGGCACCACCGCTGCGTCCGGCCGGAATTTTGCCGGAATGAGCTGCTTGATCCAGTCGAACAGGTTCGGCATGCCTGACCGATCACTCAATTGTTCACTCATGCCGTTACCTCGGATTAACCATTTCTTATCACGCGACTGTCATTGCATGGGGCCGGAACGCCTTTTGCATTGCAGATGTTACGGCTGCAATGGCGCAGCGGAGACTGACATGAAAATCTACCTGCTGATAATGCTCATCGGCAGCCTTCTGACGGCGATCCACTTCACCGCGGCGCCCAAGCAACAGTCCGAAACGCTTCCGCAATAGTGTTTCCGGGTGGAACCTGCAGCGCGGCGCCGTCATGGCTATGGATCGCCCAGCGGCAAGCTTCCTTCGCCCGCCAAGATCTTTTGCACCCTTTTGTTGGGCACGCCTGACTCATCATTGAGCAGCAGGGCAGGATAGATTTGCGTCGGCGCCCGTCCGCCTTTGCGGGCGCGGACCAGGATGCGGTTGGCAGGCCCCCGCGCGTCGCCATGTACCGGCAAAATCTGCAAGTTCCCAAAACCGTGATCGAGCGCGGCCAGCACCTCGGCGATTCCGTCGGCCCGCCAGATCAAGGTCAGCACGCCCTTGGACTTGAGCATGCGCCGCGCCGCGTGGATCCATTGGGCCAGGGTCGTCCCGGTCGCCATATGCGCGGTTTCCCGCGCCGTATCCGGCGACGCGCGATGCCGCGCCGGATCGTTGAAGGGCGGATTCATCAGCACGACATCGACGCTGTCGGGAGACAGCCCCGCGGCGGCGAAGGCTGCGGCATCGGCTGCGACATCGAGCACGATCACTTCGGCGTGCATCGCATTCGCCTGCGCATTGGCGCGTGCAAGCCCGGCCAGCGCCGGATCGATTTCGACCAATACGAGGTCAACGCCGGTCACGCGCCGCGCCAGTGCAAGGCCCGCGACGCCGGCGCCGGCGCCGAGATCGGCCACGCGATCGCCGGGGCGGGCCGCGGTCGCCGCCGCGAGCAGCACCGCGTCATGGCCGGCGCGATGCCCCGATCTGAATTGCCGCACCCGCAACTGGCCGCCGAGAAACGCATCCTCGGTCTGTTCGATCCCACGATCACTCATCGGGCCGCAGTTCGTGGGCCAGCCCCGCGTCGGCCAGCAACCGGCGCGCCGCGCGATTGTCGTCGTCATGCACGAGGATACGCTGCGGCAGGATGCCGAGCGATCCCTCGATCACGCTCATGTTCTGGTCGAGCACCAGGTGATGAATATTGGCGCCGTCGAGCAGCGCGCCGACTGCGGAAACCAGCACGATATCGTTGGTCCTGACCAATTCCCGCAAGCGATGCTCTCCTGTCTGATCCTGGTGCTGCCATGGTACCGGGCCTGTCAACCCTGCTACCCGCCCTTGCCGCCTTGGTCTGCTCTTTCTATTGTAGAACAAGGATAGTGCGAATTGGCCAAAATTGGAGACCCGCGTGGCGGTTATTGTACCCTTCGAAAGCCCCAACGCCTCGATTGATGCGCTGGTCGGGCTCGTCGCCGCGGACATGGAGCGGGTGAACGCCACGATCCTGTCGCGGACGGGGTCTGAAGTCACCATGATCCCGGAAGTGGCCAACCACCTGATCTCCTCGGGCGGCAAACGCCTGCGTCCGATGCTGACGCTGGCCATGGCGCAGCTTGCCAATTATTCCGGCGACGGCCACATCAAGCTCGCCGCCGCGGTCGAGTTCATGCACACCGCGACGCTGCTGCACGACGACGTGGTCGACGAGAGCGAACTGCGGCGCGGCAAGCTCTCGGCACGGATGCTGTGGGGCAACGAGGCCAGCGTGCTGGTCGGCGACTTCCTGCTCGGCCAGGCGTTCCGCATGATGGTCGAGGTCGGCTCGCTGCGCGCGCTCGACATCCTCTCCTCCGCCGCCGCCACCATCGCCGAAGGCGAAGTGATGCAGCTGGCCGCCGCCAAGAACACCGCGACCACCGAGGACGAATACCTCGCCGTGATCCGCGGCAAAACGGCCGAGCTGTTCGCGGCCGCCTGCGAAGTCGGGCCGGTGATCGCCAACCGGCCGAAGGCCGAACAGACCGCGTGCCGCTCGGTCGGCATGAATCTCGGCATCGCGTTCCAGCTCGTCGACGACGTGCTGGATTACGGCGGCAAGGCCGCCAAGCTCGGCAAGAACATCGGCGACGATTTCCGCGAGGGCAAGATCACGCTACCCGTCGTGCTGGCGTTCCGCCGCGGCAATGACGGCGAACGAAAATTCTGGATCAAGGCGCTGGAGCGCGGCGAGATCGGCGACGGTGATCTCGATCACGCCATTGGGTTGATGACCAAGCACCGCGCGCTGGAAGACACGATCAGCCGCGCGCAGCATTACGGCGCGATGGCGGTGGATGCGCTGGCGCTGTTCCCGGCTTCACCGATGAAGACCGCGCTGGAACAGGTCGTCGCGTTCTGCCTGGCCAGGACGCATTGACGCGCTCCGGTCTGTAGGATGGGTAGAGCGAAGCGAAACCCATCAACCCCATGCGCGGAAGCATGATGGGTTTCGCGAAGAGCTCAATCCATCCTACGAAGAGGTCGCATTGAGCATCACTAATTTCGCGTTATTCCTCCTCGCCGCACTCATCGTCGCCGCCGTTCCCGGCCCTGGCATTTTCTACGTTGCCGCACGCACGCTCTCCGGCGGCAAGCGCGCCGGTTTCGCTTCGACATTCGGTACCGCGCTCGGCGGGCTGGTGCACGTGATCGGCGGCGCGCTTGGCGTCTCGGCGCTTATCCTTGCGAGCGCTGAACTCTTCACCGCGTTGAAATTCGCCGGCGCGCTCTATTTGGTCTGGCTCGGCATCAAGACGTTCCGCGAGGCGCACGACCTCGCGCAGCAGCCGATCGTTGCGGCAGGAACGCAGCGCGTATTTTGCGAAGGCGTTCTGGTCGAAGCCCTGAACCCGAAGACCGCCGCCTTCTTCCTCGCTTTCATTCCTCAATTCGTCGACCCGGCCAAAGACTACGTCGCGCTCCAGTTCATCACGCTCGGCCTGATCTCGGTGGCGCTCAACACGCTGGCCGACATTGTCGTGGTGATGATGGCCGCAACGGCTCGGAGCGGGCTCACGCGCTGGCCCGGTCTATTTCAACGGTTGCGGCAAGGTTCGGGGCTGTTCATCGCCGGGTTGGGTATTTCACTGGCGCTGGCCAGGCGTCCTGCGACTTGATTTCACGGCTTGGCAAAGCGTAGTAGCTCAACGGGCGAAGGTGGAAGCGTGCCCACCATTGACTCGTCATCGGGATCGATGATGGGCACGTCGCTTACGCCCCCGTTGGCCGCCCTACGAAAACAACTTAGCTCAGCGTCCCCGCATGGACCCACCAGCCGGGATGATCGCGCCGCAGCTTTTCCGCCGCGCGGCCGGCCTCGGCGGTGTTCTCGTAGATCGCAAAACAGGTCGCGCCCGATCCCGACATCCGCGCCAGCCAGGCGCCGTTGGTGGCGTTGAGCGCGGCGATGACCTCGCCGATCACGGGCTGGACGCGCAGCGCCGGCGTTTCCAGGTCGTTGGAACTGGCGGCGAGCGCTTCGACCCATTCCTCGAGCGACGCTTCGCCATCGGGCCAGCGCTCCTGCAGCAGCACGTCGGTGACGCCGACCCGCAACTCGCCGTTGCGCAGCCCGAGCGCGTTGAATACGTCGCGGGTCGCGACCGGAACGCCGGGATTGACCATCACGCAGGGCATTTTCGGCAAGGCAAGCGGCTCCAGCGCTTCGCCGACGCCGGTCATGACGCAGCCATGCGAGTTGACGCAGACCGGAACGTCGGCGCCGGTCAGTTTCGCCACCTCGATGAGGCGGGCATCGTCGAGCGCGAGCCCGTTCAACCGCGCGAGCAGCCGAAGCGCGGCTGCGGCATCCGCCGAACCGCCGCCGATTCCGGCCGCGACCGGCAGGGCCTTGTCGAGCGTGAAGCTGCCGACCTTCATGCCGGGCACACGCTCGGCCAGCAGTCGCGCGGCCTTCAGCACCAGATTGTCCGACGTGTCGCCGCAAGCTTCCGCCAGCGGCCCCAGCATCTTCAGCCCGAGTTCGTCGCCCGGCGTCAGCGTCAGGCGATCGGCGCAGTCGGCAAAGGCAACCACGCTTTCGAGGTCATGATAACCGTCCGTGCGCCGGCCATTGACGCGCAAGGTCAGATTGACCTTGGCGCGGGCGTCATCACTCAATACCGGCATCGCCACCAGCCCCTGGATTTCCTGCCACCGCCGACCTCAGCCGCCCTTGCCGTCTTCTTTCTTCTTGTCGGCGGAAGCCGCGGAGGAGGTGTCTTCGGGCAGCCCGTTGGCGATCTTGGCTTCGATCTTCGGCAACTCCTCTGCTTCGGGCTTGAGGTCACGGGCGTGGGCCCACTGGAATTTGGCTTCCAGCGTCCGCCCGACGCGCCAATAGGCGTCGCCGAGATGGTCGTTGATGGTGGGATCCTCGGGCTTGAGATCGATCGCGCGTTCGAGGTGCTTCACCGCGTCCTCGAAATTGCCGATCCGGTAAAACGCCCAGCCGAGCGAATCCACGATATAGCCGTCGTCGGGCCGCTGATCGACCGCGCGGCGGATCATCTTCATGCCTTCGTCGAGGTTGATGCCCTGGTCGATCCAGGAATAGCCGAGATAGTTCAGCACGTGCGGCTGCTCGGGCTGCAGCTCCAGCGCCTTGCGCATATCGACCTCGGCCTTGGCCCACTGCTTGGAACGCTCAAGGCAAATGCCGCGATAATAGTAGGTGACCCAGGTGTTCTTGTCGGTCACGCCGGGATTGGCTTCGATCGCCTGCGTGTAGGTCGTCGCGCAATCGGCGAACTTCTTGCGGCCACGCTCGATATTGCCGAGCGCCATGATCGCCTCGATGTCCTTCGGCGCCTCCGACGTGACGCCCTTGAGGATCTTGATCGCCTCGTCGCTGCGGTCGGCGGCGTCGAGATTGGTGGCGAGCTGGATCTGCGCGTTGTGCTTGAGCGGCGAACTTGCCGGCATGCGCTCGTAGACCTTGATCGCCATCTGCGGCTTCTTCACGGATTCATAGAGATCGGCCAGCGACAGCAGCGCCAGCGGATGATTGGGCTGCAGATAGAGCGCCAGCTGCAGGTACACCAGCGCCAGGTCCTCGCCGCCGCGGCGGGTCAGCGTGGCGCCGATGCCGTACAGCGCCTCGGCCGCGCCGGCCTGCGCCGAATCGACCAGCGGCGGCAGCTTCTTGCCGGCCTTGACTTCGCGCAATCCCTCCATAACCAGAGGATGCCGCGGCGCCTTCTTGTCCAGTGCTTCGTAGATTGCGGCCGCCGCCGCGCTGTCCTTGTTGCGCGAAACCCAGCGGGCATAGGCGTCGACCACGCGCAACGTCGTATCATCGAGCTTGTAGGCGCGCTCGAACCGCGAGCCGGCTTCCTTCTCCTTGCCCGAGGTCTCCAGGATCATGCCGGTGTGGAGATCCTTGAACAGCGGATACCATTCCGGTCCGGTCAGCTTGTCGATGGCGGCGACCGCCGCCTTGGCGTCGCCCGCCCCATAGCTCGCCCAGCCCGACAGCAGCGTCGCGACGAGGTCGGTGATCGGCCCGCGGATCGACTGGTTGATGTTGAGCTGCGCGGTCGGATATTTCTTCTGCCTGAGATCGCGTACGCCGACCACCAGCCGCGCGACGCGGTTGGCCTTGTCCAGGGTCAGGATGCGATCGGCGAGTTTGACCGCTTCATCGATGTCGCCGTCGGCCAGCGAGGATATGAAGGCGCGGTCCAGCAGTTCGTTGTTCTTGGGATCGCTGCGCAGCGCGGAGCGATAGAATGCGGCGGCCGAGGCCGCGTCGCGCTCGACGCTGGCGTGGCGCGCGGCCAGATAGCTGCCGGAGGTCGTCAGCGATTTCAGGTCGGCCTTGCTCGGGAATTGCGCGGCGTTGTCGCCGGTGTGATCCGGGGTCTGGGCCAGGACCGCGGCCGGCGCGGCCAATGCGGCGAGAGTGACGGCAGTGATCGTCCAGCGGTTCATGCGGGTGGAAAGCATCACGGTTCGCCTAGCTCCAGGATGTATTGGCAGGATCGTTACGATCGGTCTCGGATGCGGACCCGAACCGGCGGTATCCCGGCCAGCGACAATGCCGCTTTTGGCCTTTGACCGCAAGGATAGGGGTTGGCGAATCGATCGGCACAATAAGCCCGGGATCACCGATTCAGCCAACTCAACCGGGAAACGCTTCTACTATGGCGGTATCGTGACCGGAGCCGGTATCACCCTGCCCCACCTCACGCAATCGTGGTCGATCGAGGCGCCGCTCACATGCCCTGATAGTTCGGCCCTCCACCGCCTTCCGGCGGAACCCATGTGATGTTGCCGTTCGGGTCCTTGATGTCGCAAGTTTTGCAATGGACGCAGTTCTGGGCGTTGATCTGGAAGCGCGGGCCCGACGTTTCCTCGACCCACTCGTACACGCCGGCCGGGCAATAGCGGTTCGACGGACCGGCATAGACATCGTGCTCGGACGTCTTCTGCAGGTTGAGGTCGGCGACCTTGAGGTGAACAGGCTGATCCTCTTCATGGTTGGTGTTGGAGAGGAACACCGAGGACAGCTTGTCGAAGGATAGCTTGCCGTCCGGCTTGGGATAGGCGATCGGCGTGTGCGACTTTGCCGCATCCAGCGTCTTGCGGTCGGGCTTCGCATGCGACTGCGTCCCGAACGGCGAGCCGCCGAACAGCGTGTTGCACCACATGTCGAAGATGCCGAGGCCCGCGCCGAGGAAGGTGCCGAATTTCGACAACAGCGGCTTGGCGTTGCGGACCGGATAGAGATCCTTGCCGACGGCGGAATCGCGCCACGCATTCTCGTATTCGAGGAGTTCGTCATTGGCGCGGCCGGCGCCGAGCGCCGCGGCGACGTGCTCGGCCGCCAGCATGCCGCTGCCCATCGCGTTATGCACGCCCTTGATGCGCGGCACGTTGACGAAGCCCGCCGCGCAGCCGATCAGCGCGCCGCCGGGGAAGCTCAGCTTCGGCACCGACTGGTAGCCGCCTTCGGTGATGGCGCGGGCGCCGTAGGAAATCCGTTTGCCGCCCTCGAGCGTGTCGCGAATCATCGGATGGGTCTTGACGCGCTGGAATTCGTCGAACGGCGACAGATACGGATCGTCGTAGTTCAGGTGGACGACAAAGCCGATCGACACCAGGTCTTCGCCATAGTGATAGAAGAACAGGCCGCCGCCGGTGTTGTTTTTCAATGGCCAGCCGACCGCGTGCTGAACCAGCCCCTTGCGGTGCCTGGCCGGATCGATCTGCCAGACTTCCTTCAGTCCGATGCCGAATTTCGCTGGCTCGCTCTTGGCATCGAGCGAATACTTCGCGATCAGCTGCTTGGACAGGCTGCCGCGCGCGCCCTCGGCGAACAGCGTGTACTTGCCAAGCAATTCCATGCCGCGCGTAAACGAATCCTTGGGCTTGCCGTCCCGGCCGATGCCCATATCGCCGGTCGCGATGCCGCGAACCGCGCCGCTGTCGTCGTACAACACTTCGGCCGCGGCAAAGCCCGGATAGATTTCGACGCCGAGCGCCTCCGCCTTCGGGCCCAGCCAGCGGCAGACGTCGCCGAGCGAGCCGATATAGCAGTGGTGATTGTTCATCAGCGGCGGCATCAGGAAGTTCGGCACCCTGATCGCACCGGGCTCGGTGAACCAGTAGAAGCGGTCGTCCTTGACCTGGGTCTTCAGCGGGCAGTCCGCATCCTCGCGCCAGTCCGGAATCAGCCTGTCGAGCGAGACCGGATCGATCACCGCGCCGGAGAGGATGTGGGCGCCGACCTCGGAACCCTTCTCCACCACGACGATGCTGAGATCGGCATTGAGCTGCTTCAGCCGGATCGCAGCCGCCAGGCCGGACGGCCCGGCGCCGACGATCACGACGTCGAATTCCATGGATTCGCGGGGAGGAAGTTCTTCTGCACTCATGATCTATCTCAGCCCGAATTGAGAACGGCTCTAAGGCTCGTTGTTTCCGATTTTTAGCGGGAGGACAACCATGGAAATGCGATGCGGGGCGTTTCGTGCCAACGCGATCCGTATTAGGTTGGCACCATGGAGCTGATCGGCGAAGGCGCACCTAATCTCAGGCAATTGCTGGCCTTTTATCTGGAGGCCGGGGTCGATTGCGCGCTGGCGGAGGAGCCGGTCGATCGGTTGAGCGAACCGGATGTTCCGGCAGCCCCTGCTCCGCCCCGCGACACGGCGCCGCCCCGCCAGTTGCGCGAAGCGCCGATCGCCGCGCCGGCCGTTTCGCGCAGCGAAATCGCGCCGCCGCCGGAAGCGGCGATCGCGATGGCGCGCGAGGCGGCGCGAACCGCGCCGACGCTGGAAGAACTGCGCGCGCTCTTGGACAGGTTCGACGGCTGCGCGCTGAAGAACACCGCGACGCGGCTGGTGTTCGCCGACGGCAACCCGCAGGCCCGAATCATGTTCGTCGGCGAAGCCCCCGGGCGCGACGAGGACATCGAGGGGCTGCCGTTCGTGGGGCGTTCGGGCAAATTGCTCGACCGCATGATGGCCGCGATCGGGCTCGACCGCAGCAAGGCCTATATCGCCAACGTGATTCCGTGGCGGCCGCCCGGCAACCGCACGCCGACGCCGCAGGAGACGCAGATCTGCCTGCCGTTCATCCAGCGCCAGATCGAGCTTGTGGATCCGGACGTGCTGGTGACGCTCGGCAATCCCTCGACGCAGACGCTGCTCTCGACCCGCGACGGCATCATGAAGACGCGCGGCAAATGGTTCGACTACGACACCGGCACCCGTACCATCCGCGCCATCGCGACGTTCCATCCGGCCTATCTGTTGCGCTCGCCATCCTACAAGCGGATGACGTGGCAGGATTTGCGCGCGATCGCGAAGGCGCTGGAGCGGCAAAGCTCCCCCTCATCCTGAGGAACGCGCGAAGCGCGTGTCTCGAAGGATGGGCCACGGCCTCATGGTTCGAGACGGCGCTCCGCGCCTCCTCACCATGGGGGATGGATTATGGCGCCTTCGGCCGCACGATGGCCCAGCCGATCCGTAACAAGGGTTGGCGCCCGTTGACCAGCCATTCGAAGGCGCGCGGCACTTCGGGCACGAGGCCCGGAAAGCGCTGCACGAGTTCGGGCGGCGGCGCGCCGGACGTATCGGAAGCCCGCCAGAGTACGACGCCGCCGGTCTCGTTGAACTTGGCGACCGACAGCCATGGAGTCCGCTCCGGCGTGGCGTCGAGCAGCAGATGCGGTCGGCCGCGGCTCATCGCGACGAAGCTCGCCAGTTGCGGGTCGCCGGCGACCGCGCGGAGCCGCTGATTGGTGCGGCGCTCATAGCTGTCGCCGAAGAACTGCGCGATGGCTCGCGCCGGCAGCGAGGTCGCCACTTCGTTCGATCCGGTCCAGGGCAGGAATGCGATGGACGCAATCGCAGCGATGGCAGGCGCAATCACCGCCGCTGCCCATACCGTCCTGAGCAGGCGCTGGCGCCGCAGATAGATCAGGTCGCCGGTCGCGACCACGACAGCCAGTCCCGTCATCAGCAAGGCGACGCCCGCGCCACCGACGATGTGGTCGAAATTGAAGATGCCGGCGATGAGGCTTCCGAGCACCGCAGGCACCAGCGCGAAGCAATACACGAAGTCGCGCGCCAGCGGATCGACCGGCGGCCGGTAGATGATCGGCGCGTCGGACGCATTGCGGGCAAACCAGCCGGAGTTGAGCAGCGCGAGCAGCAGGATGGCGGATGCCGCCATCACGAGGCCGCCGAGCAGCCAGCCCCATTGCGTGGCGCGTGCGCCGAGATCGGATATCGCGGGCCATGCCGGCATCGCGAAAACGTCGGCGCGGACCAGCCAGACCAGATAGGGCAGCACCAGCACGACGATGACGAGCAGCGCATACAGCGGATCGAGCGAGGTCAGCACGCGCCGCCCGCGCTCGGTGGCAACCGCAAATCCGGCGATCAGCAATAGCAGCAGGGGCGCGGCGGACGTCGTCAGCAGCAGCAGCCCGGCCTCGATCGACCAGGCGAACCAGGTGTTGCGGCGGTTCTGGCCGATCAATTGCCAGGAATGCAGCAGCAGCAGCGCCCACAGCGGGCGCGCCAGCACCAGCGGGCCGAATTCGACGCCGGGCGAACTGAACGCCACCACGGTCATCGACAACAGAACGGCGAGCACCGCCTGCTGACCGCCGACGATCGCGCGGGCGAGTTGATAGTAGATCCAGAAGGTGACGACGGCGCAGGCCTGCGCCAGCAGATAGACGCCGAACATCGTGTTCCCGGCGGCGCGGAACGCGATGTCGGCCAGCCAGAAGGCCAGCGGCGGGCCGAGCCAGGTGCCGACCTGGTATTCCCGGCCGAACGCCAGCACGGTGGCAAGCTCGCCCGGCGGGCTGCGGTAGAGCAGCATCGGCAGCACCAGCCAGAGCGCGGCCTGCACCAGCACCACGATCCAGACCACCAGCCGCGGCCGCGCGCGGATCAGTTCGACTACCAGCGAGGTGAAACGCATGAAACGTCCGAATGCCGGGCCTGAAAGCCCTGTCCCCAGGGACGTTTGATAGAGTGCACGTGCCGCCGAGGCAACGGCTCAGATGGTGGCGGCGATTCCGGTTTCGATCTCGCTGTCGACGGTAAAGAGATCGGGCTCGATCGTCTCCTCCAGCGTCTCCGGAAAATGCTTCCGACGTGCCGCCACGACCGGCGCAAAGAACCGGCGATGGTGGATGCTCGGGCCCAGCCGATCCAGCGCCTCGCGATGTTCCGGGACGGCGTAACCCTTGTGGGTTTCGAAACCATAGCCCGGGCAATCCAGCGCCAGCGCGCTCATCAGGCGGTCGCGCGTCACTTTAGCGATGATGGACGCCGCCGCGATCGACATCACAAGGCCGTCGCCGCCGATCACCGCATCGCAGTCGCAGGGCGCGTCGATCTTGTCGCGGCCGTCGACGAACACATGCTTCGGCATCTCGGGCAGCGCCCGGACCGCGCGCGCCAGGGCCCACAGCGAGGCGCGCAGGATATTGTCGCGGTCGATCCGCGCCGGCGAGGCAAAGGCGACCGCAAAGGACGAGGTCGCGCAGATCTCCTCGAACAGTTCCTCGCGGCGCTCGGCGGTCAGCCGCTTGGAATCGTCGATGCCCTTCGGGATTCGTTTCGGATCGAGCACGACGGCGGCGGCCACCACCGGCCCCGCCAGCGGCCCGCGCCCGGCCTCGTCGCAGCCGGCCACCGGCCAGACACCGCGCTTGATCAGCCCCCGCTCGCGGCGAAAGCTCGGCGGCGCCACCGCGATGATGCCTTTGAGCGGCTTGGCCGTTGGCCTGGCCGGCTCCTGGGCTGCCTTCTTCCTGGCGGACTTGTCCCGAATCATGCCGGGATCGTGCGCAAGCACCGCTCGGCGCGCAACCCGAAATCCCGATCAATTCCCGTTATTCAGCGCCCGCCGCCGTCGTCACGCCATCGCCTCAATCCGGCAGGTGAACGCGGCGATCGTTCCCGACCATGATGCCGGGTGCGACCACGACTTCCCACGGGTGGTTGTCGGGATCTCCGAAATATCCGGAATAACCGCCATAGTCGGTTTCATGCGCGGGCTTCAACAGCGAGGCTCCGCATGAGATCGCGAAATCCAGCACCTCGTCGACTTCCGCGGCGGAACTGCAATTCCAGGCCAGCGTCGATCCGCGAAAGGTCTTTGGCCGCGGCTGGTCCGGCAGCGCGACGTCGGCGGCAAGCTGGTCCCACGGGAACAATCCGATCACCGTGCCGCCGGTGTCGAAGAACGCGACGGCATCGCCGGTCGTGCGCAACTTACGAGCGAAGCCAAGCGCTTCGTAAAACGCGATGCTGGCGCGGATGTTGGTGACGCCGAGGGTGACGACGGTGAAGCGCGGGGTCGGCTTGCTCATGATTGCTTTCCGCCACTCAGAATAGACTCAGTTGCTGTCCGTTGCGCTTCGGCTTGATGAAATGATCGGTCGTCAGTTTCGAGCGGCGCTTGTTGAGGCCGAGCTTTTCGCAGGCGATCTCGAAGCGGCGGCCGATCATCCAGGCCATCGGGCCGGTGCCCTTCATGCGCGTGCCCCATTGCGAATCGTAATCGCGGCCGCCGCGCATGTCGCGGATCAACGTGAAGACGTGGCGATAGCGATCGGGATAGTTCGCCATCAGCCATTCGCGGAAGAGGTCGCGCACTTCCAGCGGCAGCCGCAGCAAGATGTAGCTCGCCTCCTTGACGCCGGCATGGGCGGCGGCATCGAGAATGCGTTCGATCTCGGAATCGTTCAGCGCCGGAATGACGGGCGCGACCATCACGGTCGCGGGGATGCCGGCCGCCGATAATTGCTTCAGCGCGTCCAGCCGTTTCGGCGGCGTCGAGGCGCGCGGCTCCATGGTGCGCGCAAGTTTTGCATCCAGCGTGGTCACGGAAATGGCGACCTTGGCGAGGTTACGCTTGGCCATCCGCGCCAGGATGTCGATGTCGCGCGTCACCAGCGCCGATTTGGTGACGATGCCGACGGGATGGCCGGCGCGGTCGAGCACCTCCAAAATGCCGCGCATGATCTTGTGCTCGCGCTCGATCGGCTGATACGGATCGGTGTTGGTGCCAATCGCGATCATGCGCGGCTCGTAGCCCGGCGCGGCCAGCTCCTTCTCCAGCAGTTCCGGCGCGTCCGGCTTGATCAGCAACCTGGATTCGAAATCGAGCCCCGGCGACAAGCCGAGAAATGCGTGCGTGGGCCGTGCGAAGCAGTACACGCAGCCATGCTCGCAGCCGCGATAGGGATTGATCGAGCGGTCGAAGCCGATGTCGGGCGAGTCGTTGCGGGCGATGACCTTGCGCGAGGTGTCGAGCGCGACCGTGGTCTTGAACGGCGGCAGATCGTCGAGGCTCTGCCAGCCGTCGTCGAACGCGACGCGCGCCTCGGCCTCGAACCGGCCGCTGGCGTTGGACCGCGCGCCGCGGCCGCGCCGGCGCTTGGTCTCGATCGCAACCGCGATTTCAGGAAAAGGGGGCGCACCCGCCGGCGTGGGGGGCGGTGGGGTCTCCGGCGGGTGCCTGAGGGCATGAGAGGATGCTCGGCTCATGCGGTGCAATCTAACACACACACGGAACAAATCAAGAACGAGATCGGCAATGATTTACAGCCGGAGACGCGCGGGAAAGGCCCTCGCTGCGGTGCCGCAAAAAACTGCACCAATGGCTGTTTTGATTGTGACAAGGTGATAACAGTGCGGCGTTTTCCTACGTTTGAGCCCATCGAAGACTCATTCATGTTGAGCGTGATCATTCCAACCGAAGGAGTGGAGCAGCCCGCCGTCGCGACGCTGGCGGCGCTGGTGCCGGGCGCCGCGGCAGGGATCATCCGCGAGGTGCTGCTGATCGACCGCGCCGGCAACGGCGTGATCGAACGCGTGGCCGACGTTGCCGGCTGCGGTTTCCTGGCTTTCGAAGGCACGCGCGCGGCGGCGCTGGCGGCCGGCGCCCGGGCGGCGCGCGCGCCCTGGCTGATGTTCCTGCATGCCGGCGCGGTGCTCGATCACGGCTGGATCGAGGAGACCACGCAGTTCATCCACAGCGTCTCGAACAGCGGCAGGGCGCGCGCCGGCGTGTTCCGCTACGCCCGCCCGCCCTATTCGGACACGAGGCTGCGCGACGGCTTCAAGTTCGTGGCCCGGATGATCACAGGCCCCTCGGCCGAACAAGGGCTGTTGATCGCACGCGATCATTACGAGCGGCTCGGCGGTCACCGGCCGGACGCCCGCCGCTCCGAGCGGCGGCTGTTGCGGCAGCTCGGCCGCGCCTCGCGCACCCAGTTGCGCAGCCGGATCATGGTCGTCGCCTAGCGGCCGTGGCGGCCGTGGCGGCCTGTCAACACAACATGCAAAACAACCCCATGCATAGCAGCTAAGCCTCTGATGAGACTGACGAAACATTTTGAGCAAAGAAATCGTTGCCTTCGGCAATCATATATTTGACAATGGCAAATATTGGCGAGCGCCAGTTTTGGGGAGTGCCATGGCCCACCCGGAGACCGAACCCGACATCGCCGCGTTGCGCGCCTTCAACCGCTTCTACACGCGCAAGCTCGGTGTGCTGGATCAGCAGCATCTCAAGAGCCCGTTCTCGATGAGCGAGGCGCGGGTGCTGTATGAGATCGCCCAGCGCGAAGACATCTCGGCCAAGGAGATCGGCGCGGTACTGGGGCTCGATGCCGGCTATCTCAGCCGTATCGTGCAGAATTTCGACGAAGCCGGCCTGATCCGCCGCGAGCCGCTGCCGACGGACCGCCGCCAGTACCGCCTCGCCGTGACCGCCAAGGGGCGACAGGCTTACGAAAAACTCGAGCGCAGTACGAACGATCATATCGCAGCGATGCTCGAAGGGTTGCCGCCCGGGGGCAAGGCGCGGCTGGTCGAATCCATCACCGCCATTCAACGGCTGCTCGGCGATGCTGCGCCGCGGCCCGCGACGCTGCGCGAGCCGCGCCCCGGCGATATGGGCTGGGTGGTGCAGAGCCACGGCGCGCTCTACGCCCGCGAATATGGTTTTGACTCTTCTTTTGAAGGGCTGGTCGCCGAGATCGCGGCCAAATTCCTCGCCTCGTTCGACGCTTCGCGCGAGCGCTGCTGGATCGCCGAGATCGACGGCATGCAGGTCGGCTCGATCTTCCTGGTGCGACACAGCGACGACGTCGCCAAGCTGCGGCTGCTGCTGATCGACCCGGCCGGGCGCGGGCAGAAGCTGGGTCACCGGCTGGTCGGCGAATGCATCGCGTTCGCGAGGGCCTGCGGCTATCGCAGGATCACGCTGTGGACGCAAAGCATCCTGCTCGCCGCGCGCAGCATCTATGAGAAGGCCGGATTCAGGCTGGTCGCCACCGAGCCGCACCGCAGTTTCGGGCAGGATCTGATGGGGGAAACCTGGGAGCTGGAGCTGTGAAACCCGCGCGTCGCGATGCATCGTGGCGCATCACGCCGGACCTGATCGACTTTCACATCAAACGCGCACATGCGCTGCGCGAAGAATGCTTTCGCGCCATCGGGCGCGCAATCGCAGCGTGGCTTTTTCGCAGGAGGGGTTGAGTTCTTCGCGAAACCCATCATCTCTCCGCGCAAGTGAGGCGTAGGATGGACAAAGCGAAGCGAAACCCATCAAATCCTTGCGCCGCGGCTTGATGGGTTTCGCTGCGCTCTACCCATCCTACGAAGCGACGAAGCCATCGCTCACGCTGACGCGCCTTGTGCCTTTGGCCGGCGCAGGTGCTCGTCGAGCCGCGGCATGATCTCGACGAAATTGCAGGGGCGCGTGCGGTAGTCGAGTTGGGCAGCCAGGATGCCGTCCCAGGCGTCGCGGCAGGCGCCCGGCGATCCCGGCAGGCAGAAGATGAAGGTCGCACCCGCGACCCCCGCGGTCGCGCGGCTCTGCACGGTGGAAGTGCCGATCTTGGCGTGGCTCAGCAGGTGGAAGGCGATCGAGAAGCCGTCCATCCGCTTTTCGAACAGCGGCTCGATCGCCTCGGGCGTCACGTCGCGGCCGGTGAAGCCGGTGCCGCCGGTGGTGATAATGGCGTCGACGCCCGCATCGGCGATCCAGCGCCTGGCGACCGCGCGGATCGCCTCGACGTCGTCGGTGACGATCTCGCGCGCGGCGAGTTTGTGGCCCGCCGCCGTCAGGCGGTCGGCCAGCGTCGAACCGGATTTGTCATCCGCCAGCGAGCGCGTGTCGGAGACGGTGAGCACCGCGATGTTGAGCGGCACGAATTGCTTTGATTCATCGATGGACATGACTGCTTCACCTATGTCGCCACGCTCGCAGCGTCATCCTGAGGTGCGCGCCCTTGCGCGCCTCGAAGGATGGGCCGCGGGCTGTGCATCCTTCGAGGCTCGCCGAAGGCGGCGAGCACCTCAGGATGACGGTCTACTATGGTGCCCAACTACTATCTACTATAGCGCGCCCTGCGCGAACGTGTTGCAGGACTGCACCGTGCCTTGCTGGTAGCCGGTCATGAACCACTGACGGCGCTGCGCCGCCGAGCCGTGGGTAAAACTGTCCGGCACCACCCTGCCCGTCGATTGCCGCTGCAGCGTGTCGTCGCCGATCGCCGTCGCCGTGCGCAAGGCCGCGTCGATATCGCCGGGCTCGACGAAGCCGGGACGCTTCTTCTCTTCGCGGTTGACCCAGACGCCGGACAGGCAATCGGCCTGCAGTTCGACCTTGACCTGCAGCGCGTTGGCTTCCGCCTTGCTGCCGGCCTGCTGCTGCAGCCGCTGCACCCGCGGCAGGATACCGAGCAGGTTCTGGATGTGGTGGCCGGCCTCATGCGCGATGATATAGGCGGCGGTGAACTTGCAGGCGCTGCCCGAGCAGCCGCGGAAGCGCGTCTCGACCTCGCGGAAAAAAGCGGTGTCGAGAAAGATCTGCTTGTCGGGCGGACAATAGAACGGCCCCATCGCCGACTGCGCCATGCCGCAGCGGCCGCCATTGGTGGCGTTGCGGAACAGCACGATGCGCGGGCCTGTATAATTTTGTCCGCTGGTCTGGAAGATCTCGCTCCAGCGGTCGTCGATCTCGCCGAGGATGCCCGCGATCATGCTGCCGACCTCGTCGGTCGGCGCGCCGGTCTTGCCCTGGCTCGAGCGGCGATCGGTCTGATAGGTCGGCGCCTGGTTGCCGCCGGTGAGGATTTCGGCGCCGCCGATCAGGATGCGCGGATCGATACCGAAGGCGTAGCCGAGAAGGCCGAGCACGATCACCGTGCCGATGCCGAGCCCGCCGCCGCCCATCGGCAGACCAAAGCCGCCGCCACCACCCATGCCGCCGCCGCCGTCGCGACGGTCATCGATATCGTCGCTGCGGCGAAAGTCATCGTAGCGCATGGCAGTGTATCCTCATCCCGGATCGGTTGGCCCAAGCTGCTGGCCCGGATGCCCAACGCGCCAGTCACGTAAAATTTCCATTCCGTTAATCAATAACCCGCCCGGCAAAAAATGCCTAGAGCGGACATCTTTCGACGTTTCCTCGGCAATCTCTTCTCAGCAACTCTACCGATTAAGTCGATTTTTACTTTGCCCGTTCACTGTACCGGCAGTCGGTTGTTTTAGTCCCGCGTCGCCGACAGCGTCGCCTGAGTCAGAGTAATTGAGTCATGGTTGTGTCGCGTCGCGGGGCGTCTGCAAGGGCGCCCCGCACTAAATTCGAGTCCGAGTCGAACGCCCGCATCGTCATCGGCGATTGCGTCGCCGAGATGTCGAAGCTGCCGGCCGGTTCGGTCGATCTGGTGTTCGCAGATCCGCCGTATAACCTGCAGCTGAAGGGCGAACTGAAGCGCCCGGACGAATCCCATGTCGATGCCGTCAATAACGACTGGGACAAGTTCTCTTCCTTTGCCGCCTATGACGATTTCACCCGCGCCTGGCTGCTGGCCTGCCGCCGCGTGATGAAACCGTCGGCGACGCTGTGGGTGATCGGCTCCTATCACAATATCTTCCGCGTCGGCGCGATCATGCAGGACCTCGGCTTCTGGGTGCTCAACGACATCGTGTGGCGCAAGACCAATCCGATGCCGAATTTCCGCGGCCGCCGCTTCACCAATGCCCATGAGACCATGATCTGGGCGGCGCGCGACGAGAAGGCCAAGGGCTATACGTTCAACTACGAGGCGCTGAAGGCGGCCAATGAGGACGTGCAGGCGCGCTCCGACTGGCTGATCCCGCTGTGCACCGGCGAAGAGCGCCTCAAGGGCGCCGACGGCAAGAAAGTGCACCCGACCCAGAAGCCGGAGGGCCTGCTGGCGCGCGTGCTGCTGTCGTCGTCGAAGCCCGGCGATCTCGTGATCGATCCGTTCAACGGCACCGGCACCACCGGGGCCGTGGCAAAACGTCTCGGCCGCCGCTACATCGGCTTCGAGCGCGACCGGACCTACGCGGCGGCGGCCGAAGCGCGCATCGCCGCGGTGGAGCCACTGCCCGAAGCGACGCTGGCGCCGTTCATGACCGCGCGCGAGGCGCCCCGCGTGGCGTTCTCCGAACTGATCGAGCGCGGCATGATTCCACCCGGCACCAGGCTGGTCGATTCCAAGAAGCGCCATGGCGCATTGGTTCGCGCCGACGGCGCCATCATGCTCGGCGACAAGGTCGGCTCGATCCACCGCATCGGCGCGGTGGCGCAAGGGGCGCCCGCCTGCAACGGCTGGACGTTCTGGCATGTCGAGACCAAGAACGGGCTGAAGCTGATCGACGAATTGCGAGCTGAAATACGCTCCGAGATGGCGGCGGGCTGAAATCCGCCCGGCACATCACCGTAGATTGAAGGCAAGGCGCGTAGCTAACCGCGCCTTTTCGCCCCGACTTCTGGCATACTTGCAAAAATATCGCGCCTTGTGGGGACACCGCCATGCGCACGCGAAGCTCCGAGTCGTTCATTGTGCTGCCGCTGCTGCCGATCTTCCTGATCGGCCTGTTTCCCATCCTGCTGCTGAGCCTGCTCGGCCCGGCCGGGCTGATCATCCTCGGCATCCTGGTGGCGAGCGCCGGGCTGACCGATATTCTCGACGCCAACGGCACGTTCAGCGAGCAGATCATCGTTCACGGTTTTGCCCGGAAGACGGAGCGTAACGGGCAACGGACGGCGCTGCGGTCGGAAATGCGGTTTGCCGCCGTCATGATCGCCGCCGGTGTGGGCCTTGCGGCCATCGGGGCCGGCGGCCTGGCGCTACCGTAACGGCCGGCGTCGCTCGGTTCGACCGCCCGGACACCGGCCCGGTCACACGCTCGTCGCTTGCGCAGTTCCAAAAATTTGAGCATGGAGTGGCACGGGGCGGCAATGACGCCGCCGGCCGCGCGAAACTGTTCCTGCAAGCAGCCACGGGGAGAAATCCAGCAATGCTCAGATTTTATTTCAACGGATCGCCCAACCCGACCAAAGTCGCGCTTTTCCTCGAGGAAGCCGGCATCGCCTATGAGCCGGTCGCGGTCGACACCCGCAAAGGCGACCAGTTCAAGGCGGACTATCTCGCCATCAATCCGAACGGCAAGGTGCCGGCGATCGATGACGACGGCATCAAGGTGTTCGACAGCAACGCCATCCTGCTCTACCTGGCCGAAAAGACCGGCAAGTTTCTGCCCGCCGATACGCCGGCCAACCGCGCCGAGATGCTATCCTGGCTGATGTTCGTGGCGACGGGCGTCGGTCCGTATTCCGGACAGGCGGTTCACTTCAAGCATTTTGCGCCAAAGGATCAGAACCACGATTACGCGCACAACCGCTACCAGTTCGAGGCGCATCGCCACTACGCCGTCCTCAACGATCACCTCGCCGGCCGGAAGTATATGGTGGGCGATACCTACAGCATCGTCGACATGGCGCTGTGGGGCTGGGCGCGGATGGCGGCGTTCGTGATGGGCGACGAAGCGGTCGCGAAATATCCCAATGTGAAGCGGCTGGTCGACGAGATCTCGTCGCATCCGGCGGCGGCGAAGGCGATCGCGCTGAAGGACAATTTCAAGTTCAAGGCCGAGATGGACGACGAAGCCCGCGGCAACATGTTCAAGCATCTGAAGATCAAGGCGGCTTGATTTTCTCACCCGCCCCTCGAGGGGCCCTCGAGGGGCGGGTGGAGTGCGGAGCACGCTACGCCGCCGCCGCCTTCCGCTCCGGCGGGAACGGCCCGAGCACGCGCTCGACCAGCGCGGAATCGCAGTACTCCTTGATCTCCTTGATCCGGCCGTTCTCGATGCGCCAGACCATGCAATACTGGTTGTCGTAGCGCTCGCCCGATCTGGTGACATTGTCGCCGCGCGCCTCAACCACGACGTAGTCGCCCTCGGCGATGAAATTGAACGCCAGCGTGCGCGGCCGCGCGGGGTCGAGCAGCGAGCGGAGATGGCCCATCAGCCCGTTGTTGATGGCATCGGCGCCCTTGAACACGCCCGACCATGAATATTCCCCAGTGACGATCCAGGTCACGTCGTCGGCGATATGGTCGATGAAGGTGGTCCCGCTGCGGTTGGCGGAATCCGTATAGATCTGCTGAACCAGTTTCTTGTTTGCGGCTGCGCTCATGGCGGCTTCTCCTGTGGCGAAGGCCGGATCATGGCGTGCCGGACGTCATTCTTCCAATCGATAATGAACATGATATATATTTATGACATGAATTTGAATTCGCTCGATCTCAACCTCCTGGTCGCGCTTGATGCGCTGTTGCGCGAGGCCAGTGTCAGCCGCGCCGCAATGCGGATCGGGCTGTCGCAGCCGGCGGCGAGCCACGCCTTGCAGCGGCTGCGCGATCTGATCGGCGATCCGCTGCTGGTGCGAAACGGCGCGCGGATGGAGCTGACGCCGCGGGGGCTGGCCCTGCGCGCGCCGCTGGCGCAAGCGCTCGACCACGTGCGGTCGCTGTTCGTGCCCGACGATTTCGACGCCGCCAGCAGCGAGCGTCAGTTTCGGCTCATGATGCCGGACCTCGCGGTCGAATTGCTGATGCCGCGGCTGATGGAGAAGATCACGAAACTGGCGCCGAACGTCCGGATCGACGTGGTGCCGTGGCGGGGACCGGCGATCTTCACCGCCGAATTCGCCCGCACCATCGACATCGTGATCTCGATCGGCAACGCCTTTGCCGGCTTTCACCGCCAGCGGCTCTATACCGACCGCGACGCGCTGGCCGTCCGGCAGGGGCATCCCGCCGGCGCGCGGCTGAAGCGGATCGAAACCTTCCTCGAAGCGCGCCATGTCGCGGTGGTGATCCGCGGCCAGAGCGAGGACCTGATCGACATGTGGCTGCGGCCGAAGGGCATCGAGCGGCGGATCGCGCTCGTCGTGCCGGGGTATATCGAGGCGCTGCATGTCACGGCGCGCACCGACCTCGTCGCCTTTGTGCCGCGACGCCTGATCGCCGCGCTCTCGAAGCAGATGTCGCTGACCACGATCGCGCCGCCGCTGGATCCCGGGATCGACGAGCAGTACCTGTTCTATCCGACCCGCGCCCAGATGGACCCGGGCTCGATCTGGCTGCGCCGCATCATGCTGGGGATTGGCCGGGAGATGGAGCGAGGCAAACAAAAATATTAGAGCGAGATGGAATCGTAGCCCGCATGAGCGTTTGCGACATGCGGGATGCCGCGGGCGCCGGTCCCGCATATCGCAAGAGCTCATGCGGGCTACGACTCTTCCTGATTGGCAGCGAGATGGAGCGAGGCAAGGCAAGTCGCACAACGGCGTAGGGTGGATTGGGCGAAGCCGCAATCCATCGCGCGGTCTCTTTCGCAAGAGAAGGGTGGGTTACGGCTGCGCCTAACCCACCCTACGGCATCAGCGCTTCACCTCGGCCAGCGCTTTTTGCACGGCGGGCCGCTCGGACATCCGCTGGTGATGCGCCGCCACCTTGGGCAGCGTCTTGAGATCGACGCCATCGCCCTCGAGCCACAGCTCGATCGCATAGAGATAGGAATCGCACACCGTGTATTGCTCGCCCATCACCCACGGGCCCTTCAGCATCTCGCGCTCGATCAGCGCAAACGATGCGGCCATCGTTTCGGGCACCTTGCGCTTCATGTCGGCGAACGAGGATTCCTCGACCGCCCAGCGATAGCCGCGCATCTTGTGCGCATGGTTGATGTGCACGGTGGAGCAGAGATAGCTGTTGAAGGACTGCGCCTGGGCGAAAGCAAACGGCTCTTCCGGCATCAGCCGCGCTTTCGGAAAACCCTGCGCAATGTAGGCGAGGATCGCGGGCGTCTCGGTCAGGATGCCGTGTTCGGTAACCAGCGCCGGCACCCGCCCCTTTGGATTGATCGCGAGATATTCGGCGGTGGTCTGCTGGCTGTTCTTGAAGTCGAGCCGCTCCGCCGTGTAGGCGGCGCCGGCCTCTTCCAGGGCGATCAGCGAGGCCAGCGCGATGGTGCCGGGGGCGTAATAGAGCTTGAACATGGCGATCCTCGTGGCGAAAGCCGGACGTTAACGGCGGGCTGATCCGCCGTCCACCCCCGGAGGGTTGAGGTTCGTGATTCAGTTCGCCCGCTGCAGCTGTCCCTTGATGTACACGCTGACGATCGTGGCATCGGACGGATAATGCTCAGGCGCCACCGCGGTGAGCTGCGCCTGGATGCATTTCCACGTGCCGTTCTCGAACAGATAGGTGTCGGTATACGTCGTCATGCCGGTCGTCTCCGCGCCGTCGCGGCGGCGGATGTACTTGTTGGTGGAGCGGACCAGCGCAACATCGCCGATCACGCCAATGAGTTCGTCGCGGACGTCCCAATAGACGATGACCTCCGGATCGAACGCCGTCGCCCAGTATTTGAGGTAGCTCGCACGGTCCAGGCGCTGGCCGGTGGGCCGGATGTCGATGAAGCGGGGGTGCAGAATGGCGTCGTGCGAGGCCACGTCGTTGGTCACGAAATTATGGATGAAGCGGGCATTGAGCGCGCGCAGTTCGTCCATGGTCTCGTCCGATTGATGATCACGCAGGGCGGCTTGCATCTGCATCTCCTGATGTGGGTGAAAGCGAGAGTTGTCGCGCCTTCTCGGCGGTAGCGTCGTCGGCCGGGAAAAAACACTCGATCTTGATCTGCTGCAGCGCGGCGTCGGTCGGCATCGCCAGCGTGGTGAAGGTCGAGAAGAAAGCCAGGCGATAGTCGCCCTTGGCGAGTTGCAGCGTCATGACCGGCGAGGTCGGCTGCGACTGACGCGGCAGCCGCCAGTCGGGCGACAGGCCCGGATAGCGCATGATCTCGTCGAGCAGCCGCGCCGCCGCCCGGCTGCCCTGCGTGACCTCGCGATGCAGGATCGACATCATCTGACGCGCGAACTCGTCCCAGTTCGACATGAATTGCCTGAGCCCCCTGGGGTGGAAGACGACGTGCATGGCGTTGTCGCCGAGCCCGTTCTCCATCTCGTAGCCATCGCGAAACGGTTTCAGCATGCGCGCCGATCCCTCGTTGCGCATCCGCACATCCCAATGCCCGTCGACGACGATGCCCGGATAAGGCTCCTGCTGGCGCAGCATGAAATCCAGCGCCTGCCGCACCGGCTGCAGATTGTCGGCCGCCAGGCCCTTGTCGCCATAGGGCGGCACGAAGCCGGCCGCGACATGCAGCGCGTTGCGTTCCTCGAGCGGCAAGTCGAGCGCGCTGCCGAGCAGCTGCACCATCTCGCGGCTTGGCTGCGACCGGCCGGTTTCCAGGAAGCAAAGATGCCGGGCGGAGACGTTGGCGTCGGCCGCGAGTTCGATCTGGGTGAGCCTTCGGACGCAACGCCAATGCTTCAGCATCCGGCTGAATGGAGACATCGCGTGCGAGTTGGGCTCTGAAGCGCTCATCCGCGGCAATCTAGACCATCAGGTCAGAAGGGCAATTACCTCGGATGTAAGTGACCATGCCGGCCATTCGCTGCAGAATACGCGCGGCAAGGATCGGGAGCCAAAGGATGCCCAGCAGCACCATCAAAGACATCGTGACGGCCTATCTGGCGGCGTGGAACGAGCCGGATGCGGCTTCGAGACAGTCGCTGCTGACGAAATGCTGGGCCGACGACGGCGTCTATGTCGACCCGACCGTCTCGCTGACCGGACGCGATGCGCTCGGCGCGCATATCGCGCAGGTCCAGGCGGCGCGGCCGGGGGCGCGACTCGAATTCATGAGCGGCATCGATGTGCATCACGACGTGGTGCGTTTCCTGTGGCGGCTGGCGCGCGCCGACGGCACGTTCGGCAACACCTCGATCGATTTTGGCGAGGTCGGTCCCGACGGCCGGCTGCTCAAGATCGCGGGTTTCTTTGGCGCCCCGCCTCCGCCCGATTGATGCGCGCGGCGCCGCGTCCCCCGGCCGGCCGCCTTCGCAGTTGCCCGCCGCCATCAGCCATGTCATGACGCGCGAAAGGCATCAAGCGTAACGGGGGGTAACATGACCGTACTCATCGCGGGGGGCGGTATCGGCGGGCTGACGCTGGCGCTCAGCCTGCACCAGATCGGCATTCCGGCAAGAGTGTTCGAGAGTGTGCCCGCGCTGCGGCCGCTCGGCGTCGGCATCAACGTGCTGCCGCATGCGGTGCGCGAACTGATCGAGCTCGGCCTGCTCGACGCGCTCGATGCGCACGGCGTCCGCACCCGGGAGCTCGCCTATTTCTCCAAACACGGCAAGCCGATCTGGAGCGAGCCGCGCGGCATCGAGGCCGGCTACAAATGGCCGCAATTCTCGATCCATCGCGGCCAGCTGCAGCAGATCCTGCTCGACGCCGCGACCGAGCGGCTCGGCCAGGACAACATCCTGACCAGCCATCACCTCACCGGCTGGACCGAAACCGAACACGGCGTGCGCGCCGAATTCGCCGACAAGGCCACCGGACAATCGCGGGGACATTTCGAAGGCGCGTTGCTGATCGCGGCCGACGGTATCCATTCGGCGGTGCGCGAAAAGCTCTATCCGAACGAAGGCCCGCCGATCTGGAACGGTCGGATCTTGTGGCGCGGCGTCACCGACGGCGACGCCTTCCTGTCCGGCCGTACCATGATCATGGCCGGCCACGAGATCCTGAAGTTCGTCTGCTATCCGATTTCGAAGGCGCCCGACGACGCCGGCAAGTTCCGCATCAACTGGGTGGCGGAGCGGCACATGCCGCCGACCTACCAGTGGCGGCGCGAGGACTATAACCGCACCGCCAGGCTCGAAGAGTTCCTGCCCTGGTTCAAGGACTGGACATTCGACTGGCTCGACGTGCCCGGCCTGATCAAGAACTGCGCGCACGCCTACGAATATCCGCTGGTCGATCGCGATCCGATCCCGCGATGGACGTTCGGCCGCGTCACGCTGATGGGCGACGCCGCGCACCCGATGTACCCGATCGGCTCCAACGGCGCGTCGCAGGCGATCCTCGACGCGCGTGTCATCGCGCGGGAGATCTTGGCGAAGGGCGCCACGAACGCCGCCCTCGCCGCCTATGAGGCCGAGCGGCGGCCGGCGACGACCGATCTCGTGATGCTCAACCGCCGCAACGGCCCCGAGCAGGTGATGCAGCTGGTCGAGGAGCGCGCGCCCGACGGCTATGACGTCGTGACCGACGTGCTGTCGCAACAGGAACTGGAAGACATCGCGGCCAACTACAAGCGCGTCGCCGGGTTTCAGGTCGAGGGCCTCAACGCCAGGCCGCCGATCGTCCAGCTCGCGCGGTGAGCGCGGCGACCCAGGGCGCGCCGGTCGCGGTCAAGACGCCGTTGGCCGATTTTGACGGCTTCCAGATTTCCTGGGCTGGTGCTGGCGGGCCGCCTGCGCTAGGAAGCCTTCGCTGCGCCAAGGCGCACCGTAAGCGTCTCACGTCAGGCAACGCATTCAACCGGTTGGCTCGCCCCGGCGGAATGCCTATGTGCCGTTCGTGATCGACCGACCAAACCCCGAAGAGTGTGCCATGACTACTTCTGCTACCCCGCACCCGCGCAGAAAACTGCCTGCGCGCTATGCGGCGATCCTCATGCCGCTGGTGTTGTCGGTGCTGATGACCTTCGTAGTATCCGCGATCTCGACATTACGCAGTCTCGGACCGACGCCTGCCTTCGTCGCGACCTGGCCCGCCGCCTGGGCGATATCGTGGCTGGTGGCATTTCCGACCTTGCTCGTGGTGCTGCCGCTGGTGCGAAGGATCGTGGCGTTTGCCGTTGAGACACCGCGGTCAAACTAGACATTTTCGGGGCTGAATCTGGACCGGGCTCTGGATTGGTGTTTTGACGCGTTTTCTTCACGCGAACCGGGAGCCGCGGCGCCCGTCAATCCCCCAGCCCGTGCGCGATCGCCTTGCGCATGACGTTGGGCAGCGCCTCGTCCGCCAGCGTGGCCAGGGGCACCCAGCGCATGCCCTTCGGGGGACGCGTGCGCGCGGGCGCGCTGGCCGTATAGACGACCAGTTCCAGCGGGAAATGCGTGAACAGGTGCGTGACGACACCCGCCTTGCGGTGCCAGTGCGTCACGCGCTCGAGCACCGGCGCCTGGCTCAGCGCCGCCGTGTCGTCCCGCCCGGCCAGCCAATCCGAGCCCGGCACCTCGGTCATGCCGCCGAGCAGGCCTTTTTCGGGGCGCGTGCGAACCAGCAGCTCATCGCCACGCGTGACGATGAAGGCGGCGCCGCGGCGCAGTTCGCCCGTCTTCTTCGGCGCCTTGCGCGGAAAGGTCTCCTGGTCGCCGCGCAGGCGCGCCGCGCAATCCGCATTGAGGGGACACAGCGCGCAGGCCGGCTTCTTCGGCGTGCAGATCGAGGAGCCGAGATCCATCAGCGCCTGGGCGCTGTCGCCGGCGCGAGACTTCTCGTCGCCGGCGCGAGACTTCTCGTCGCCCGCGACAGACGGCCCCAGCAAGGTCGCAGCCAGTTGCCGGATGCGCGGCTTGGCCTGCGGCAGCGGCTCCTCGACGGCGTAGAGCCGCGATACCACGCGCTCGATATTGCCGTCGACCGGCATGGTCCTGAGATCGAAGGCGATCGCGCCGATGGCGGCCGCCGTGTAGGGGCCGATCCCGGGAAGGCGGCGCAGGCCTTCCTCGGTATCGGGAAATACGCCGCCATGGTCGCGCAGCACGGCGACGGCGCAGGCATGGAGATTGCGCGCGCGCGAATAATAGCCGAGCCCGGCCCACATCCGCAGCACGTCGTCCTGGGAGGCGCGGCCGAGGGCAGCGACATCCGGCCAGCGCGCCAGGAATTTCTCGAAATACGGCCCCACGGTCTTGACGCCGGTCTGCTGCAGCATGATTTCGGAGAGCCAGACGCGATACGGATCGGGCTTCTCGCCCGCCGGCGGCCGCCACGGCAGGCGGCGGCGATGGCGGTCGTACCAGTCGAGCAGCAGCGCAGGGCGTGAGGCGCCGTCTGCAGGAACTTCGCGTCGTTTGCGTTTGAGTGCCGTGGAAGAAGTCATCGGCGCACTCTAGCCGCAGAACACAATTCTCTCCACGTCATGCCCGGGCTTGTCCCGGGCATCCACGTCTTTCTTGTTAACGGCAGGCCAAGACAAGGCCAGGACGCGGATGGCCTGGACAGGCCCGGCGATGGCGACGCGCGGCGGGCTAGCGAGACGGGGCGCGGCTTATCGGACCGGCCATTCCTCCGATCTCCATCTGGTTCCCCCGCTGGCCCCTCATAAGCTGAAGGGCCGCCAGAACCGCAAGGTTCAGCACGCCGGCCGCGCCGGCGACCACAAACGACGGCGTGTAGCTCAGCGACAGGTCGAACAGCACGCCGCCGGTATAACCGCCGGCCGCCATTCCCGCCCAGGCGATCATCATCACCGCCCCCATCGCCCCGCCGAACCGGCTGGCCGGGACGGCGTCGCGCACGCACAGCGACAGGCACGTCATGTTGCCGGCAAAGCCCAGTCCGAACAGGGCGGACAGCGCCATCAGCGACCATCCGTCCCGAAGCGCCGGAAAGGCGACGATGCACACCGTCTGCACGAACGATGCGGCGGCATAGGCCTTCAGAGGGCCGATGCGGTCGGCGATCGAACCGAAGAAGACGCGGCCGACCGCCCCCGTGATCATCGCGACGACCATGCTGGTGGCGCCGGCGCTGGCGGAACCGCAGACCGCGCTGACGAAGCCCGCCAGATGCACCACCGGCACGCCCATGCACATGCAGCAGAAGAACGCGGCAATCGCCAGCATGGCCACCGTCGTGGTCTCCCTCCGCGTTCTGGCCGGCGCATCGGCGGCGACGCCCGCAGGCGGCCGAAAGCCCTGCGGCCATCGCAGCCACGGCAGGGTCAGCGCGAGCACAACCAGCATCGCGCTGCCAACTTCGACAAACGCCCATCGCCAGCCGAACGCCTTGATGGCGAGGCTGGCGAAGAACGGCAGCAGGCCCTGCCCGGCCGCGCCGCCCGCGGTGACGATGCCCATCACCAGCCCGCGCCGCTCCGGAAACCACTCGCCGCTGGTCGACAATAATGGCGCGTACAGCACGGAAAAACCCAGGCCGCCATAGACCAGGTGCGCGAGATAAAACAGCGGCAGCGAACGCAGCGCGGACATCGCCAGCAAGGCACCCGCCATGCCGGCGGCGCCCAGCGCGAGCAGCCACCGCACATCCACGCGATCCGACAGCCGCCCCCACCATACGCCTCCGATCGCCATGCCCGCCGTGGAGAAGACATAGGCGAGGCTGGTATCCGACCGCGACCAGCCGAGTTCGGCCTCCATCGGCGCCATGAACACCGTGATCAATCCGAGCCCGCCGAACCCCAGGGCGACGACGAGGGTCGCGGCCACGACGACGAGCGTGCCGCGACGAGCGGCCACCCATGCGCCGATGCCGCGCGCCACATCGTGCGGCGTATCGATCATGTGCGCCATTGCCATGGCCCCTCACGCCGCCGCACGGTCGAGACTGCCGTGCAGGTGCGCCGCGAGGTCGGCGGCATCGGCCGCGGCGCCGTCGATGAAGGATGATTTGCGCCGGCGCATGAATGGCAGGCCCATGACGTACAGGCCTGGCGCGTCGACGACGCCGCCATCGTGCCTGATGCGCCCATGGCGGTCGAACACGGGCACGTCGAGCCAGGAATAATCCGGCCGATAACCCGTCGCCCAGACCACCGTCCCGATGCCTTCCGCGATCAGATCGAGGCTGAGCTTGGTGCCGGCTCCCACCACGGTCGGGGCGTCGCGATGCGGCGCGGCGAACTGTTTGTCCAGTCCGTTCCCGGTCACCCACGCATCGATGGCGGCGAGCAGGCGGTTCATCTTCAGGTCGGCCAGCGCGCAGACATTGGCCAGCGAGCCGGAGAATTGCGCCTTGCCGTCATGAAGCCTGGCCAGCCGGCCCACGAGCTCGACGCCGGCCCGGCGCAGGCTGTTGAGATCGACCGTCGCACGCTCGGGCGTTCCGACCAGTTGCGGCGACGGCAGCCGCCGCGCCCTCTCGATATTCTCCGCCGCGTCGTATCGGAGATCCATCGCGCCGATGGCATCCATCCACCATTGGATGTCGCGGCCACGATAGGTTCGTGGCATCCGGACATGTTCTCCCACGCACAGCACGACGCGACGACCGGCGGCCCGGATTTCGCGGGCGAGCTGGACGCCGCTCGCCGAGGCGCCCACCACCATGACCCCGCCATCCGGCAGCAGGTCGGGACGGCGGTACTGCATGGGCGTGAGGCTGGCCACTTTGGCAGGCAGGCCGGCGCTCAGCGGCGGGACCGACGCCAGATTGCATGCCCCGCTCGCCATCACCAGCTGGCGGCAGCGCCACGCGCCCTGGCTTGTCGCCAGTTCGTAGCCCTCGCCGTCCCGCTTCACGTGCGTGACGCGCACACAAGGCATGACGGGGGCGCGCGAAACTTCGGCATAGCGCTGCAGGACGTGCACGACCTCGGGCATGGTCATGAAGCCGTCCGGGTCCGCGCCGGCATAGGCGTGGCCCGGCAGGCGGCTTTGCCAGTTCGGCGTCAGCAGGCGAAGCGAGTCCCAGCGCTCGGTCCGCCATGAGTTTGCGATCTCGCCGCGCTCGAGGACCACATGGTCGATCGAACGGGCCGTCAGATGCCAGCTCATGGCGAGCCCGGAATGGCCGGCGCCGATGATGATCGCGGTCGCAGATCTCACGACACCCGCTCCTGACGCGCCACTAATTGACCGTGACGAAGACGGCGGTCGGATTGGTGACGATGTCGAAGACGGCGGAACGCTTCTGCGATTGCGCGACCAGCGCCTTGATGTCGTCCTCGCTGGCGTCGGCGCGGATGTCGAAGTGGACGCGGATGGCACCAAAGCCGTTGCGCACGTCATCGTCGATGCCGAGGATGCCCTGAACGTCCATGTCGGCCTCGAGCGTCGCCTTGACCGAATGCAACTGGATGCCGCGGCGCTGGGCGACCGCGGCAACGCCCGCGGTCAGGCAGCTCGCCAGGCCGGACAGCACCAGTTCGACCGGCGTCGGCGCATGGTCCTCGGAGGCAAAGATCTTCGGATGGTCCGCCTCGACCGTGAACGTCGTGTCGCGCGACTGCTCGGCGCCGAGCCCGAAGAACTTGCCGATCGTGGAGCGGCTGTGGGTGCCGTTCAGCCACTCGCAACTGGCGCGCCATTTGAATTGCGCGGCTTCCGGCGCCTTCTCCAGCGCTTCGCGCGCGCCGAGCAGCGCCTCCACGTTGACGCCGTTCTTGACCTGCGCGGCCGTCGATTTGCTTGCGGTCATTGATCCGTCTCCTGTGTTGGCAGCAGCGGCTGCCGTCCATCGATGTGTCGCAGGCGAGCAAACTGTCAGGGGGCGAAGCGAGATGCTTGAAGAAACCCTTCAGAGCGGCGTGGAGAATTTCTCCAGAACGGCTTGAGATGCGGCGACATGGCCACGCTGAAGTGCAGGGATGCGGCTGAGGCGTGTTCCGGCGAGGTACGGCGAGTGGGACACAGGCCCATTCAAATGAATTTGGCCGTGACCGGAGTTTACAATCTATAACGCATCGCGTTATACTTGCCCATGATCCAGAGCTTCGCCGACCCGGAGGCAGAATTGATCTGGTCGGGCCTGCGCAGCCGAAAACTGCCGGCCGATATCCAGAATATCGCACTGCGAAAACTTCGTCTTCTGAACCAGGCTCGGGTAATTGGTGATCTTCGCATTCCCCCGGGCAATCGGCTCGAAGCTCTGAAGGCGGACCGGCACGGACAGCACTCGATTCGGATCAACGACCAATGGCGCATCTGCTTTGTCTGGAATGAAGGAGGACCGACACGTGTCGAAATCGTCGTCTACCACTAGGAGCGGACTTCTTCGCAACCCGCATCCCGGCGAGATCCTGCTCGAGGAATTCCTCAAGCCGATGGGGCTGAGCCAGAACGGGCTGGCGCGGGCCGTTCATGTACCGCCGCGGCGCATCAACGAAATTGTCTTGGGCAAGCGGGACATCACAGCCGATACCGACCTGCGGCTCGCGCGCTATTTCGGACTTTCCGAGGGTTTCTTCCTGGGCCTGCAAATGGACTACGACCTGATGCAGCGGCGGCGCGAGATCGACCGCGACCTGAAGACGATACGACCGCACGCCGCGTGACCCGGGCAGAAGCCACAGCTATAAGAACCTCATGTCCAGGCCCGGTCCGATTTCCGCAAAGCCGCTTTCCGTCCTGCTCAAGGACGTGTTCAACGACGCCTATGCCAGGCAGGGCTTTGCCGCGCGCGAACTGGTGACGCGCTGGGCGGAGATCGCGGGCGCCGAGATTGCGCGCCATTCCGAGCCGCTGAAGATGCAATGGCCGCGGCCGGTGGAGGGGCAGAAGCAGGAACCGGCGACGCTGATCCTGCGGGTGGAAGGGCCGGCGGCGCTGGAGATCCAGCATTCCTCCGACGTCATCCTGCAGCGGGTCAACCGCTTCTTCGGCTGGAGCGCGGTCGGCCGGCTGGCGCTGCGGCAGGCGCCGCTGTCGCGCAAGAAACCGCCGCGCCGCAGTGCGCCGGACCCGAAAGCGGTCGCCGAGGTCGCCAAGACCCTGTCCGCGGTCGAGGACGACGAACTGCGCGACGCGCTGGCCCGGCTCGGCGCGGCGATCAAGCGAAATTGAGGCTTTTCCGCCACCTGCGCGCCATTGCCTCGACTGGCGTTTCAAGCTAGCGAAGGCGTGTTTCGATACTGTTTCGGGCGTGAATGCGCCATTCGGGAGCCGACCTTGATGATCACGCGCCGCGCCTTCACCGCCGCCCTCTCGCTGACCGGTCTTGGCCTGCTCGCCGGCTTCTCGCCGCTGCGGCTGATCACCGACGCCATGGCGCAGTCCGCCTCCGACGTGGCGAAGCCGGTGTCGCTGCCCGACATGGCGATCGGGCCGGCCAACGCCAGCGTCACCATCACCGAATTCGCCTCGATGACCTGCCCGCACTGCGCGGCGTTCACCGAAAAGGTATTCCCGAAGATCAAGACCGAGTTCATCGATACCGGCAAGGTCCGCTTCATCTTCCGCGAGTTCCCGCTCGACATCAAAGCCGCGGCCGGCTCGATGCTGGCGCGCTGCATCGCCAAGGACGACGCCCCGAAATATTTCACGGTGGTCGACCTGCTGTTCAAGCAGCAGGAATCCTGGGTGGTGAAGAACACCACGGAGACGCTGAGCCGGATCGGCAAGCAGGCCGGGCTGAGCCAGACCCAGGTCGAGGACTGCCTGAAGGACCAGGCGCTGCTCGACAAGATCGCCGCCGACCAGAAATACGCCGCCGAGGTATTGAAGGTGCAGTCGACCCCGACCTTCTTCATCAATGGCGAGATGCTCAAGGGCGAGCAGAGCTTCGACGAGTTCGCCAAGCGCATCAACGGACTGCTGAAGAGCTGATTGGGCAGACCTGATTCGGCATTCGCGGATTCATCCGCGCCGATAAGTCCAGTAAAAGCCGCCACACAAGCGCCTCGAATCCTTTGGGAAAAGCCGGTTTGGCCGGTTGCCCTCGGGCGTCGGCCTCGCCATTGTCGCCGCTCGTTTTCGAGCCGCCCAAGGCTGTCCTTCCGTCACCGACACCACCTTCCATGGTAGTGTCAGGCACGGAAGATTCGCGCCAGGCCAACAGAGAATCGTGTTCATGAAGCTTACGCGCCTCCGCCTTCACGGTTTCAAGTCGTTCGTCGAAGCCACTGATTTCGTGATCGAACCCGGCCTCACCGGGGTCGTCGGGCCGAACGGCTGCGGCAAGTCCAACCTGGTCGAGGCGCTGCGCTGGGCGATGGGCGAGACCTCGCACAAATCGCTGCGCGCGGCCGACATGGATGCGGTGATCTTCGCCGGTTCCGGCAACCGTCCGGCGCGGAACCACGCCGAAGTCACCATGACGATCGACAATTCCGATCGTACCGCGCCGGCCGCCGTCAATGACAGCCAGGTTCTGGAGATCTCCCGCCGCATCGAGCGCGAGGCCGGATCGGTCTACCGCATCAACGGCCGCGACGTGCGCGCCCGCGACGTCCAGATCCTGTTCGCCGACGCCGCCACCGGCGCGCGTTCGCCGGCGCTGGTCCACCAGGGCAAGATCGGCGAAATCATCCAGGCAAAACCCGAACAGCGCCGCCGCGTGCTCGAAGACGCCGCCGGCGTCGCCGGTCTGCATGCCCGCCGCCACGAGGCCGAATTGCGGCTGAAGGCCGCCGAGACCAACCTCACCCGCGTCGAGGACGTGATCGGGCAATTGTCCGGCCAGATGGAAGGCTTGAAGAAGCAGGCGCGCCAGGCGATTCGCTTCCGCGAAGTCGCCGCCAAGGTGCGCAAGGCCGAAGCCACGCTGTATCACCTGCGCTGGGTCGGGGCCCATGCCGACGTCGCGGAAGCCGCGCATACCCACGACATCAACGTCCGCGAAATGGCCGAGCGCACCCGCGAGCAGGCCGAGGCGGCGCGCATCCAGGCGATCCGCGCCTCCGAACTGCCGGCGCTGCGCGAAGGCGAGGCCCGCGCCGCCGCCGGACTGCAGCGGCTGACCAATGCCCGCGAACAGCTCGACCGCGAGGAAGCGCGCGCCAAGGAACGGGTCACCGAACTCGACCGGCGGCTGCAGCAATTCGCCGGCGACATCGCCCGCGAGCAGCAGCAGGCGTCCGATGCCGAAGTGGCGCTGCAGCGGCTGGACACCGAGGGCGCCGAGCTGAAGGAAGAGATCAAGTCGCGCGTCGAAAAGCGCTCGGGCATGGATGAACGCGTCTCCGAAGCCGAGGCGACGCTGGCCGCCGCCGAGCGGATGTTCGGCGAGCTGACCGCCGCGCTGGCCGAACTCACGGCGAAGCGCAGCCAGCTCGAAGCCGGCGTCCGCACCCACCGCGATCGCCTCGCCCGGCTCGACCAGGAAATCGCCAAGGTGCAGGCCGACGATCAGAAGCTCGTCGAGGAGACCGGCCATCTCGGCGACCTCGACACGCTCGCCGCCACGATGGAGACCGCGCAGGAAACGCTCGCCGCCGCCGAGGCCGCCGCTCAGGCCGCCGAGAGCGGCCATGTCGCCGCCCGACAGAAGCTGGAGGCTTCCCGCGCCCCGCTCACCGAGGCCGACAAGCGCGTGCAGCGGCTGGAGACCGAAGCCCGCACGATCTCAAAGCTCGTCAACTCCGAGACCAAGAATCTGTGGCCGCCGATCATCGACGGCGTCACGGTCGCCAAGGGGTTTGAGAAGGCGATCGGCGCCGTCCTCGGCGACGACCTCGATGCGCCGATCGATCCGTCCGCGCCGATGCGCTGGACCCGGGCCGGCGCCGGCTTTGACGACCCGGCGCTGCCGGCCGGCGTCGATCCGCTCGCCGCCCATGTCGAGGCGCCGCCCGAACTGGCGCGCCGCCTGGCGCAGATCGGCGTGGTGGCGAAAGAGCGCGGCGCCGAACTGGTGTCGCAGCTCAAGACCGGCCAGCGGCTGGTGTCGCTGGAAGGCGACGTCTGGCGCTGGGATGGTTTTGTCGCGGCGGCGCATGCGCCGACCGGGGCCGCGCGGCGGCTCGCCGAACGCGCGCGCCTCGTGGATATTGAACAGGAGCTGGAGCAGGCCCGGGTCGATGCCACGGCAAAACGCCGGGCACTCGAAGACGCCGAGACCGAATTGAAGGCGGCATCCGCCGCCGAAACCGCCGGCCGCGAGGCCTGGCGCGCCGCGCAGCGCGAGGCGGATGCCGCGCGCGAGCGCCATGCCACGACCGAGCGCGAGATCAACCGCCATGCCGCGCGCAAATCCGCGCTGACCGAGGCGCAGACGCGTCTCGCCGCCGATCGCAGCGAGGCCGAGGCCGCGCATGAGAGCGCGGAAGCGGCGCTGACCGAACTCGCGCCGACCGACGAGACCGAGGCGAAACTTTCGACGGTGCGCAGCGAGATCGAGGGTCATCGCCGTGTCGCCGCCCAGGTCCGCGCCGAAGCGCAGGCGCTGGCGCGCGAGGCCGAACTCGCCGACCGGCGCGTCCAGGCGATCGTGGCCGAACGCACCGACTGGCAGAACCGCATGCAGAGCGCGGCCTCGCAGATTGCCACCGTCGAGGCGCGCATCACCGAGGTGACCGCCGAGCGCGCCGATCTCGAAAACGCGCCGGCGCTGTTCGCCGAAAAGCGCCGATCGGTGATCAACGAGATCGAGGCCGCCGAAAGCGCCCGCCGCGTCGCCGCCGACGCGCTGGCCGCGGCCGAAAGCGTGATGGCCGAGACCGACCGCGAAGCCAAGGCCTCGCTGGAAGCGCTCTCGTCGGCCCGCGAAGCCTGCGCCCGCGCCGAAGAGCGCATGGAAGGCACCAGGCGCCGTCTGAACGACATCGAGCGCGAAATCCACGACATGCTGGAAGTCGAACCGCATGCGGTCGGCGCACTCGCCGAGATCGAGCCGGGCGCGGAACTGCCGCCGCTGCACGAGATCGAGGAGAATCTCGAAAAGCTGCGCCGCGACCGCGAGCGCCTGGGCGCCGTCAATCTGCGCGCCGAGGAAGAGCTGCGCGAAGTGGAAACCCAGCACACCGCGCTGACCACCGAGCGCGACGACCTGGTCGAGGCCATCAAGCGGCTGCGCCAGGGCATCCAGAGCCTCAACAAGGAGGCCCGCGAGCGGCTGCTGGTCTCGTTCGAGACCGTCAACAACCACTTCAAGCGGCTGTTCACCGAACTGTTCGGCGGCGGCGAAGCGGCGCTGCATTTGATCGAAAGCGACGATCCGCTGGAAGCCGGCCTCGAAATCATCGCCAAGCCCCCGGGCAAGAAGCCGCAGACGCTGTCGCTGTTGTCCGGCGGCGAGCAGGCGCTGACCGCGCTGGCGCTGATCTTCGCGGTGTTTCTCACCAACCCGTCGCCGATCTGCGTGCTGGACGAGGTCGACGCGCCGCTCGACGACCACAACGTGGAACGGTTCTGCAACCTGCTGCACGAGATGACGTCGTCGACCGAAACCCGCTTCATCATCATCACGCACAACCCGATCACCATGGCGCGGATGAACCGGCTGTTCGGCGTCACCATGGCCGAACGCGGCGTCTCGCAACTGGTCTCGGTCGGGCTGGACGACGCGGTGAAGATCCTGGATCAGCACGTGGCGTGAAGCTTCTTCCCTCTCCCCTTGTGGGAGAGGGTGGCACGAGCGCGCGAAGCGCGGTCGTGACGGGTGAGGGGTATCTCTCCGCGCGTTGAGCTGGTTGAGAGATACCCCTCATCCGGCGCTTCGCGCCACCTTCTCCCACAAGGGGAGAAGGGAAGAGCATCGCATGACCTCGCCCGATCTCCCCGCCGAACTGAAGGCTGCGCTCGACGGCAGACTGCGCGGGTTTTCGCGCAATGACGCTGCCGAACGCTCGGCCTCGATCTCAAGAACCTATCGCGGCGGCGGCGGCTCCGGCGGCATCCGCTCGGAGGCCGATGCGCTGGCCTATGCCGTGGCGCGGATGCCCGCGACCTATGCCGCGGTCACGGCGAGCCTGAACGCGCTGACCGACATCAGGCCGGATTTTGCCCCGAACAGCCTGCTCGATGTCGGCGCCGGACCGGGCACGGCGACCTGGGCGGCGGCCGAGACGTTTCCATCGCTGCGGGAATTTGCGCTGCTCGACGCCAACGACGCCTTGCGCGCGCTGGCGCTCGACCTCGCCGCCGGCAGTTTTCGTTTGCGCGACATCAGCTACGCGCGCGGCGAAGCCCGCGCCGCCTTGGCGAAAGCAGAGGCGGCCGACCTTGTCGTGGCGAGCTACATGATCGGCGAGATCGGCGATGACGAACGGCGCACGCTGGCCGAAGCGATGTGGCAAAAGACCCGCGACACGCTGCTGGTCGTCGAACCCGGCACGCCGGCCGGCTATGGCCGCATCATCGCATTGCGTGCGCAGTTGATCGCCATGGGCGCCCATGTCGCCGCGCCCTGCCCCCATGACGGCACATGCCCGCTGGTTGCGCCCGACTGGTGCCATTTTTCGCAACGCCTGCAGCGGTCGCGCGCGCACAAGCAGGTCAAGGGCGCGGAAGTGCCGTTCGAGGATGAGCGGTTTGCTTATGTCGTGCTGACACGCGCCGCGATCGGCCCGCGCCCGTCGCGGGTGCTGGCGCAGCCTGTGGTCAGCAAGGTTGAGGTCACAGCGAAGCTCTGCACGGCGGAGGGCGTCGTGCTCACCAAGGTGCCGCGCCGCGCCAAGGCGGATTATGCCAGTGCCCGTCGCTGGCGCTGGGGTGACGCGGCTCGTTGACTCGTCATTCCCGGGCGATGCGAAAGCATCGAACGATGGTGCGCGCTTGCGCACCAGAGAATCTCGAAATTCCCCGGTGTGCAATTGCACACCTGAGGTTCGGTCCTGCGGACCGCCCCGGAATGACGACGGAGCGGCCGAGAGCCAAGAATGAACCCCTTGCGCCCTACTTCCGACTAACGTCCGGCTGCAAATCCCCGGCGGGCTCCCGCCTGCTCGTTTTCGTCTGGTTTCCCCGCCTTTCCGTCCCCCTCAGGAGTTTCCGTCATGTCGACCGGCTGGATCGTTCTCGGCGTCATCGTCATCATCGTGCTGTTCGCGTTCGGCGCGTATAACCGCCTGGTGGCGCTCAGCCAGCGGGTCGGCCAGGCCTTTGCCGACGTCGACGTGCAGCTCAAGCAGCGGCACGATCTGATCCCGAACCTGGTCGAGACCGTGAAGGGTTATGCCAGCCACGAGCGCGGCACGCTGGACGACGTCATCAAGGCGCGCAATTCCGCGATGTCGGCGCAGGGCCCGGCGCAGGTCGGCGCCGCCGAGAACCAGCTCTCGGCCTCGCTCGGACGGCTGATCGCGCTGTCGGAGGCTTATCCGGACCTCAAGGCCAACGCCAACTTCCAGCAACTGGCCGGCGAGCTCTCGGACCTCGAAAACAAGATCGCGGCCAGCCGCCGCTTCTTCAACAATGCGGTGCAGGAATACAACACCGGCATCCAGCAGCTGCCGGCCGCGCTGTTCGCCGGCATGTTCGGCTTCACCCGCAAGGAATTCTTCGACCTCGGCGCCAGCCGCGCCGAAGTCGAGACCGTGCCGAGCGTGAAGTTCTGAGGGCTGCCAATGCCTCTCGTTCGTCATTCCGGGGCGGTCCGCAGGACCGAACCTCAGGTGTGCAATTGCACACCGGGGAATCTCGTTCAACACACAAACCTCTGGATTCCGGGTTCGTCGCTTTGCGACGCCCCGGAATGACGGTGAATAATCCACCATGGCCGCCTACGGTCTCTACACGCACATCGCCTCGAACAAGACGCGTTCGATGCTGCTGCTCGCCGGGCTGTTCCTGCTGATCTACGTGCTGGTATTTGCCGGCGCGCTGGTCGCCGAGGTGTTTTCGCACGCCGGCAGGTCGGTCGATTTCTACCTGACGAATGCCCGGCGCGACCTGATCGCGGCCCTGCCCTGGGCGACCATCGCCGCCGTGGCGTGGATCGTGATCGCCTATTTCTTCCACCAGAACATGATCGACGCCGTGACCGGCGGCGCCACCGTGTCGCGCCAGCAGGAGCCGCGGCTCTATAATTTGCTGGAAAATCTCTGCATCTCGCGCGGCATCCCGATGCCGAAGCTGAAGGTGATGGACAGCCCGGCGCTGAACGCGTTCGCGAGCGGCCTGAACCGCCAACAATATTCTATCACGGTGACTACGGGGCTTCTGCAGGCGCTGAACGACTCCGAAATGGAAGCCGTGCTCGGCCACGAGTTGACGCATATCCGCAATGGCGACGTGCAGCTGATGGTGGTCGCGGTGATCATCGCCGGCGTGGTCGGCTTCTTCGGCGAACTGTTCTTCCGCATGTTCACCAACCTGTCGTGGAATTCGTCGGGGAGCGGCTGGTCGTCGTCGCGCTCGTCGTCCTCCTCGTCCTCCGACCGCGACAAGGGTGGCGGCGGCGCGGTCATCGCCATCATCATCGCGGTGGCGCTGATCGTGCTGGCCTGGCTGCTGTCGCAGGTCGTCAAGCTGGCGCTGTCTCGCTCGCGCGAATATCTCGCTGACGCCGGCGCGGTCGAACTCACCAAGAATCCCGACGCCATGATCACGGCGCTGCGCAAGATCGAGAACCGCGGCGAGCTTCCGGGGGCCACCTCCGCCGTCATGGAACTGTGCGTCGACAATCCGCGCGAGGGCTTTGCCGACCTGTTCGCGACCCATCCGTCGGTCGACGCCCGCGTCAAGGCGCTGGTGCAATTCGCCGGCGGCCATGACCCCGGGCCGCTTGCCCTGCCGTCGGATACCGCCGAGGGCCCCGAGGAAGCGGCGCCGGCCGCCGAACAGCCGCCGGTTCCGCATGGCCCGTGGAGCGACCCCGTCGCACCGCCTGGCATGCCAGATCCGGCATCCGGCCGGCCGGCGGGCACGCAAGGCGCATCTCAGGATCCGCTCCCGGGTTCTCTTCCCGGTCCTCTCCAAGGTCCTTGGGGCCGGCATGGCTGACCCGCCGCCGAACCGCTTTTCAGTTGACGAATTCGGTATGAATTGCGGCGCCGACGGTCTAAGGAATTGAATTATCCCTTGTTTCTGCCATGTTCGCGCCAAAGCAGGCATGAGTCCTGACGGCCGCCGCATCGGCCGGAAGACGCGGTTCAAAGGAATTCCATGGCAAAGCCAGTCGTGATTGTGGTCGGCGCGGACAAGGGCGGGGTCGGCAAGACGACCGTGTCGCGGACGCTGCTGGACTATTTCAGCGCCAACAACGTGCCGACGCGGGCCTTCGATACCGAATCGCCGCGCGGCACGCTGAAGCGCTTCCATCCCGAGATCACCGAGATCGTCGACATGACGACGACCGCGGACCAGATGAAGATCTTCGATACGCTGAACGCAGTGAGCCCGTCGGTGACTGTGATCGACGTACGCGCCGGCCTGCTGTCGCCGGCGCTGGCGTCGCTGCGCGACATCGGCTTCCTCGATGCGGCCAAGGCGGGACAGATCACGTTCGCCGTGTTCCATATACTGGGACCCTCGATCGCCTCGCTCGACGAAATCGCCGAGACCGCGAATTTCATGCAGGGCGCGAAATATTTCCTGGTGAAGAACTTCATCAACGACACCCAGTTCTTCCAGTGGGACCAGGCGACATACAATGCCTATTTCCACCGCATCAAGGACGCCACCGATCTCACGATCCCCAAGCTGAACGAAATGGCCTATGAGCAGGTCGAGGTCTCGTCGGTGCCGTTCCTGAAGTTCGTGGCCAACAAGGGCAAGGACGACGAGGCCGCGAACTATTCGTTCGTGCTGCGCGGCTATGTCCGCCACTGGCTCGCCAACGTCTGGAGCGAGTTCGACCGCATCAAATTGACCGACCTGGTCGGCGCCAAGCCCGGCGTGCGCGGCGGCGAAAAATAGTCGCTGCTCCGCAATCTTGGGGGCTGGAATGGCGGGACATTTCCCTTGATATAGCGGGCCATGAGTGCCACGCCCGTCTATATCATCTGCTCGCCCCGGCCGATGGTCGGCAAGACGCTGCTCGCGCGCCTGCTGAGCGAGTTCCTGCTGCTGAAAGACGGCGCGGTCTCCAATTTCGACATCAACCTGAAAGAACCGTCGCTGCTGGAATATCTGCCGCGCGTCACCGAGACCGCCGACATCGGCGATACGTTCGGCAAGATGCAGCTGATGGACCGCCTGATCGTCCATGACGGCGTCGCCAAGGTGGTCGACCTCGGCTTTCACGCCTTCGACGAGTTTTTCCGGATGACCAACGAGATCGGCTTCCTGAAAGAAGCGGTGCGGCGCCACGTCGTGCCGATCACGATGTTCGTGGCCGATACCGACCGCACCTCCGCCCGCGCCTATCCGATGCTGCGGGAACAGATTCCGCTGCAGGCGCTGATCACGATCGACAATGAATATGTGGTGCGGGGGGAGCTGCCCGAGGACATGGGCCTGGGGCGGGTGCTGCGGCTGACCGCCCTGCCCTCGTTCCTGAAGACCTATGTCGACCGGCTGCCGTTTTCCTTCACCGAGTATCTGCGCGGCGAACGGGACTCATCGACCGAACTGCACCAGTGGATCCGGCGGAATTACATCGCGTTTCGCGAACTGGAGTTCAGCCTGCTGACCCCGCGGGGGTGAGCAGGCGCTGCAAATATTATCCGGGTAATATTGACGCGGCGCCGCAGGTTTGGTAATCGCCCCTGCGTGACCGCAACCCCGGCGAGGCCTCCCCGTGACATCAGACCGAAAGGCGGCGATTGCCGCCTACAAGGAGCAGAAGACCTTCGCAGGGATCTTCGTCATCCGCTGCAAGGTCTCGTCGCAGGCCTGGGTCGGCCAGACCCCCAATCTCGAAAAGATCCAGAACCGGATCTGGTTCACGCTGCGCCAGGGCAGCCACACCTGCCGCAGCCTGCAGGCGGCGTGGGCCGCGCATGGCGCCGACGGGCTGACGTTCGAGGCATGCGAACGGCTGGAGGAGGAAGCGACGCCCTACATTCGCGATGCGCTGCTGAAGGAGCGCATGGTGCATTGGCGGAAGCAATTGGCCGCAGAGGCGGTGTGACTACCATGGGCATTACGGTGCACTCAATCATTCGACGAAATTTTGTGCACTGTCATCGCAATACTGCGCCGTAATACACATCGAGAGCGTCATCAACGTTGGCTTTGCGGGAGGCCCTTTGAGCAGGGAGAAGATCATCATCGTCGGAGCGGGCGTGGCTGGCCTCAGCCTCGCCATCATGCTCGCAGAGCGGGACATCGAAAGTCAGGTTCTGGAGGCAAGGCAGCGTTTCGATGGCCCGACGAGCGGCGTGCGGATATCCGCGCAAGGCGTCGAGGTCCTGAAGTCCATCAAGGTGGATGCGATCGGTGAAGGCACGCGGAGAATGGACCTGCGTTTCGGCGGTCTATCCGCCAGCTTCTCCGATCCCGGGCACGCCGCCTCCGCGGTCGTGGTCACACGGTTGGCGCTTCACGAGCAACTGATGAAGCGAGCGCAGGCCCTGGGAGTTCGCGTGGTGACCGGATTCAACGTCGCGGCCATCACCGAGTCCGGCGATGCGGTCGAGGTGGTCTCGGACGCGGGTGAGAAAGTGGCTGGTACCCTGCTGGTTGGCGCTGATGGGGTTGGCTCAAAGCTCCGGCAAATACTGAATCCTGATCAGGGTTCGACGAAGACCTATGCGGGCTATTTGGGCGTGGGGTTCATCACCGGGGATGAAACCAAAATCGAAATGACGCTGGACCACTATCCCGGTCATCAGGTTGGAATCGCCTCTTGCGGGCGGGTGAACGAGGCCGCGACGAGGAAAAGCATCTTCATATGGACTCACATCCGCATGCCGGAAGCGGATGCGAAACTGGCGACACCGGCGAGCGTCGAGGCAGAACTGGCGAGACGAGCGGAACGATGGGGTTCCGAGCTTAGAAGCAAATATGAACTCTACACGAGAGACGCGGCAGCCATATTGGCTTACGGTCCCGTCTATAACGGGAAGCTCCCGGAATGCTGGTACAGCAGCAGAATGATTTTGATCGGAGACGCAGCACACCCCTATGGACCTGGCGGACAAGGCATCAGCATGGCGCTGAAGGATGCGAGCGCGCTATGCGCCGTCATTGCGCGTGGCTTTGCGGAAGATGACAAGAGGGAATTCCAGCAAAGTCGTGCTCAGGAGTGTCGCGCCCTGGGCGAAGCGGCGGAGAAGAGGAATGCCAAAACCTCATCGTCCACCAAGTGGGGCATATTCACCGAGGGCGTCGCCGCGAAGGCCCTCGAGATCTTCACTCGGGGAAGGCTGGAGTTCTGACCCCGGCAAGGCGCACTCGCCCTTATCACGTTCGTAAGCTCGACGCTCGCCCGCGTCGTGGCCGCGTGGTCACCCGTCGCATTACAGTGGCAGTGCAGTCCAGTGGACCTAACATTCGACGAAATTTTGTGCACTGGGCTGCACCCCTGAAGTGAGACACGATAATTACAGTGACAGCGGGGTTGTCACGATGCGTTACGGTGCATTTCATCATTCGACGAAATTTTGTCTCCGTAATTCTGTCATCGTAATTCGGATAGCCGCCATCAGGCGCGGTTGCTGTCGCTGATCCGTGCCGTGTTGCGATGCGTGGTCGTGAGCAACTGGTTCTCCAGCGTCTCGATGATGATTGATCGCAGCCGCTTTGCCGCGGGAATTACGGTGCCAGTGCATAAAATTCTTACTCAGTTAAATGGACTGGACTCTCACGCACAATTCACGCGCCGCCGACTGATTTGCTTCCACGCGCAAGAACATTTTCACACCACGCGCTGCGGCACTTCAGCCTGACGGGCAAATCACTTCTGATTTTCAGAAATCGCGTCAACCCCCGGATTCAAAAATATTCCGCTTTCGCCGCCAGGCAAATCAGCGGCATAATTCCGCCCGTCTCGCTGCAAGATGAGGGGCGCTCGCGAACGTCACGAACGCGCGGCGGGATGCGATGGACGCGGATGGCGTATGGACGTACGCGCCGGAGGCGTACGGCGAAGGCGTGTGGTCCTGACGCCCCGATGCTGGCGTCAAGTTGCGCCAAGGCTCACGCCTGGCGCGATGACGGTGACAACGAGCCCGGCCCGACCGGGGAGAGCACGTTATAAGCCGTAAAGCCATTGCGCAGGGAAGGCCGGGATGCTTCCGCCGAACCTGTATGCTCGTGTGCGCTTCTCCACCACTCCTGCACACGGGACCGCGGGTGCGGCACGCACCCGGTCTTCCCTGCGCCCTCATTATTCGAGGAGGGCAAAACGAAATGCAAAGCTCGGGCAGAACATGTCGCGAGAATGCGAAGCCACATTCATTTTCGCAGGGTAGGCAGAGGAGTGCAGCGACGTGCCCGCCATCCATCGCCGATCGAAGGGCCAGTAATGGGCACGCCTGCGCTTTTGCACCACCCTACCGAATTCGTCGCTTCTGTAGCCCGTCATGAGCGCAGCGATATGCGGGACCGGCGTCCGCGGCATCCCGCATGTCGCAAGTGCTCATGCGGGCTACAATTCCTTTCCACGCTCTACGGCAAAGCAGGTGGTGACATGGATTCCGGGCCTGCGCCAAGTGGCGCATCCCGGAATGACGAGGAGAAACCTCAATGCCCCTCGAACGACATCAGCGTGCGGACCGGCACTTCCATCGCGCGCAGTTTGGCGGCGCCGCCGAGGTCCGGCAGGTCGATGATGAAGCAGGCGGCGACCACGTTGGCGCCGATCTGGCGCAAGAGCTTGACCGCGCCTTCCGCGGTGCCGCCGGTGGCGATGAGGTCATCGACCAGGATGACGCGCTCGCCGGGCTGCACCGCATCGGCATGCATCTCCATTTCGTCGATGCCGTATTCGAGCGAGTAGGCGATGCGCACGGTGGTGTGTGGCAGCTTGCCCTTCTTGCGGATCGGCACGAAGCCGGCGGAGACCTGATGCGCCACCGCGCCGCCGAGGATGAAACCGCGCGCCTCGATGCCGGCGACCTTGTCGATCTTCAACCCGGCCCAGGGCTGCACCAGTTCATCGACCGCACGGCGAAAGGCGCGCGCGTCCGCGAGCAAGGTCGTGATGTCGCGGAACAGGATGCCCTTTTTCGGATAGTCCGGAATGGTGCGGACGGTGGCCTTGATGTCGTGATCGAATGTCATCGGCTTCTCTTTCCAATGTCATTCCGGGGCGATGCGCAGCATCGAACCCGGAACCTCGAGATTCCGGGTCTGGTGCTGACGCACCATCCCGGAATGACGTGCCTCAAAATCTCAACCTGTACCCGCCTTCAGCCGGAACGCATTCTCGACGATCCGCAGCCCCACCTCGCCGCCGAGCGACATCAGCGATTCCGGGTGGAACTGCACGCCACCGACCGGCAGCGTCCTGTGTTCGATCGCCATGGCGACGCCGTCCTCGGTGGTCGCGGTGACATCGAGCACATCGGGCACGCTGTCGCGCTCGACATAGAGCGAGTGATAGCGGCCGATCACAATCTCGTTCGGCAGGTTCTGCATCAACCGCCCGCCGCGCACCTGGACCCGCGACGGCCGGCCATGCGCGGGCTGGGCGAGCTGGCCGAGCTGACCGCCGAAATATTCGCCGATCGCCTGCAGGCCGAGACAGACGCCGAAGACCGGCAGCTTTCGCTCGAGCGCAGTACGAATGGTCTTCGAAATCGCAAAATCCTCCGGCCGGCCCGGACCCGGCGACAGCACCAGCAGGTCCCAGTTCTTCTTCAGCATCTCCTGGGCATGCACATGCCGCACCACGGTGACGCCGGCGCCGACCTGGCGGAAGTAATCCGCCAGCATGTGCACAAAGCTGTCGTCGTGATCGATCAACAGCACCTTGCGGCCGGAGCCGGTGGCGTCGGGCGCAAACGCCGACAGCGGCTTTGGCGCATCGCCGCGCAGCGCCTGGAACAGCGCGGCGGCCTTCACCTGGCACTCGCGGTCTTCGGCGGCGGGATCGGAATCAAACAGGCAGGTGGCGCCGACGCGCACTTCGGCCAGCCCGTCCTTCATGCGGATGGTGCGGATGGTGAGTCCGGTATTGATGCTGCCGTCGAAATTCACCGCGCCGATCGCGCCGGCATACCAGCGCCGCGACGAGCGTTCATTGTCCTCGACGAACTGCATCGCCCACAGCTTTGGCGCGCCGGTTACGGTCACTGCCCAGGCGTGGGTGAGGAAGGCATCGAGCGCGTCAAAACCCGGACGCAGCATGCCCTCGACGTGATCGACGGTGTGGAACAGCTTCGAATAGGTCTCGATCTGCCGGCGCGCCAAGACCTTGATGGTGCCGGGCACGCAGACGCGCGCCTTGTCGTTGCGATCGACATCGGTGCACATGTTGAGCTCGAACTCGTCCTTTTCCGAGTTCAGCAATTGCCGGATCTGCTCGGCGTCGCCGATCGCATCGACGCCGCGCGCGATCGTGCCCGAGATCGGACAGGTTTCGACCCGGCGACCGTCGGAGCGCACGAACATTTCCGGCGAGGCCGACACCAGAAACTCACCGTCGCCGAGATTCATCAGCGCGCCATAGGGCGACGGGTTGATGCGGCACAGCCGCTGGAACACTTCCGCCGGCGATCGCTCGCAGGGCTCGGCGAACAGCTGCCCGGGTACCGCCTCGAACAAATCGCCGCGCGCGAAGGCGGCACGCGCGACCTCCACGGTGGCCTGGTATTCGCCGGGGCCATGATCGGCAAATCCCTGGCGCGGCGTCCTGGCGTAGACGCTCTCGGCGGTGTCGCGCGGCAGGCCCTTGGTGGATTTTCCTTTCCAGGAAAAATCGTAGCTCAACTCGACGCCGCGGCCGGTGGCGCGGTCATAGGCCAGCAGGCGATCCGGCACATACAGCACGATGTCGCGCTGATCGGCCTCGCGGGCGCGCTTCTGCACGAGATCCTCGATCTGGAAGACGAGATCGTAGGCGAAGGCGCCGAACAGGCCGAGCAGCGGATCGTCGTTGGCGGCCAAAGCGGCGACGATATCGCGCACCAGCGACATCACGCTGGCGCGCCGGGTGCGCTGGTCTTCCTCGACCGGGGCCTCGCCGCGGATGATATGGCCGGCCAGCCGCGTCGGACTCTTGTCGGAGATCACGACACAGGGCTCGCGCAACACGTCGCCGAGGAAGGCGATCAGCACCTCGCCCCGGGCGTTCAGCGCAGACAGCGAAAAATTCGAGCCAGCGGTTTCCAGCACCAGTGGCGGGTCGGCAAAGCCGAGGTCAAAACTTTCGTAGCGGCCGGGCACCGTGGTGCCGGAGGACAGCACCACGCCCCGGCGCCGGTCGAGCAACTCGATCAGATCGTCGAGCCGCTTGGCATCGCCGGTGAACTGCGCGACGGCGCGCGAAATCGCGAGCCCTCCGCTGGTGCGGTATTCACTGTGCTCCGGCAGGGAGAAGGCTGTCCTGTTCATGTGATCCTCTTACGAGACTTCGCCAGGGAGCGCCACACAGGACAAACGAAGGAAACCGTCGCACTGCGATGGCGACCTTCGACGATTGAAAAAATGAAATCGCACCGGCCACCTCTTTCAGGAGGTGCGCCACCACAGTCGGGAGGGGGTGAAGACAGTGCTCATGGTTCCTAGACACCACCCGTCGCTGCTGATGTCAAGGGAGCGGACCGGCCGGAATACCCCCCGGCCCGATCCTGGGGGTGTCGGAAGGCAAAAAACCTGCGTAGGATTTGAGCAAGCAGCGGCGCTTCCGACGCGCAAAGATTGCAGATTGAAGGAGGCAGGCGATGGCAGTGCTGGGTCTGGGATATGCCGGTTTCGGCGCCGACAACCTCGAGGATTGGCGGGCGTTCGGGACCGAATTGGTCGGCCTGCAGGCGGTCGAGCGCGGCAATTCCCTGCTGGCGTTCCGGATGGACGACCGCAAGCAGCGCATCGTGATCGACCGCGCGCTCGGCAACGGCACCCGCTTCTTCGGCTGGGAGGTCGCCGACGGCGCGGCGCTGGAGGCGCTGGCGGCGCGGCTGGAACAGGCGAGTGTCGTCGTCACCGCGGAGCCACAGACGCTGGCCGATGCGCGGCGGGTCCGTGGCTTGATTTCGTTTCACGATCCGGCCGGCAACCGCCTGGAGGCGTTTCACGGCGCCGAGATCGATGACGCGCCGTTCGCGCCCGGACGATCGATCTCGGGTTTTCGCACCGGGCCATTGGGGCTCGGGCACGCCGTGCTGACGGTCGAGAACATCGAGCCCATGATGGCGTTCTATGTCGGGGTGCTTGGCTTCGGCCTGTCCGACTACATCACAAAGCCGTTCCGCGCCTATTTCTTCCACGTCAACGCGCGGCATCATAGCCTGGCGCTGATCGAGACCGGCAGGAACGGCATGCACCATCTGATGGTGGAGCTGTTCTCGCTCGACGATGTCGGCCAGGCTTACGACATCGCGCAGCTGGAGGAAGGCCGCGTCGGCGTCACGCTCGGCCGCCACACCAATGATTTCATGACCTCGTTCTACGCCAGGACACCGTCGTCTTTCATGATCGAGTGCGGCTGGGGCGGCCGCGAGATCGATCCCGCAACGTGGCAGGCGGTCGAAATGCACGACGGCCCGAGCCTGTGGGGCCACGAGCGCGTCTGGCTGCCGCCGGAGGATCGCGTGGTCGCCCGCGAGATGCGCCTGCGCGCGGCCGCCTCCGGCCTGCGCGCGCCGGTGCAGGTGATGGAGGGGAATTACAAGTTGATGTCGGGGACGTGCGCGTGGTGGGACGGGGTTAGCGGGAAGAGTTAGGCGGAAGCTTCGCACAACACTCTCGTCGTCCCAGCGAACGCAGG